>Ga0137796_10001545_pt1 | contig 13037 bp, 14 predicted proteins | sample OV2TP3_FD_97704 | JGI IMG/M metagenome (GOLD analysis project Ga0137796, IMG submission 97704)
GGTCGGGTTGCGACCTCGTCCTATCCCGTCGCAGGCCATAACTGACCCTGCGTCGGGGCGGCGACCTGCTGGGCGCGCTTGCGCCACGCGTCCACCAGAGACACGAGCCCCCGTTCGGCAAAGTATGCGTTCCGGAGTCCTCGGTCTACGGCGGGATCATGGCTCAAAGCCCACCAGGATTTGACTCCTTCGTAGACTCGTCGCCATGCGGTTTTGCGAGCCACGCCCAGCAGGATTAAGCGTTGGGCTATCGTCCGTTTGCGTTTCCAGTGCCTGAGTTGGATCGCCCGCAGCCTTCTTCGGATATGGGCATCCAACCCCGCGAACGTCCTTTCGCTGGCCTCCGTACAGATCCCGAAGAAGCCGATCCAGCCGAGCGTGTACTCGTTGATCTGACGGATGCACTCCCGAAGGGAGTCCCCCCAGTTTCGCGGAGTCAGCTCGCGGATCTTTGTGTCGATGCGATCTTTCGACCGCTCCGACAGCAGCACTTCGACCGGACCGTCTGGGTCCTCGCGGACCAGCCGGAAACCGACAAAATGCCGTTCTTCAGGTCGGGCTACGGCGCTCTTGGTCGGATTGACCGTCAGGCGCATGCGCCGGGTCAGGAACCGAGTCACGCTCGCCATCACCCTTTCTGCGGCTCGGCGGCTGCGGGCGTAGATATTCATATCGTCCGCGTACCGCACGAACCGATGTCCGCGCTGTCCGAGTTCTTGGTCGAATTCGTCCAGCACGACATTACTGAGTAACGGGGAGAGGGGGCCTCCTTGTGGCACTCCCTCTTCCGTGTTCACCACCACTCCATCCGGCATCACCACTTTGGCCTTGAGCATGCGGCGGATCAGTTCGAGTAGTTGATTCTCCTTCACCTTCTGCGCGAGCCGCGCAAGAAGGCGTTGGTGCGGAACTCGGTCGAAGAACTTCTCCAAGTCCAGATCTACCACCCACCCGTATCCTGCCTCAACGTGCTTTCGGGCTTCCGCAATGGCCGTGTGGCAGCTACGTCCGGGGCGAAATCCGTGGCTCGATGGGTGGAACGTCGGCTCGTACAGCGGTTCGAGCACTTGTCGTACGGCTTCCTGTACCATCCGGTCGATCACGTTGGGGATTCCTAATCCTCTCTGACCTCCGCCGCTTTTCGGAATCCACACTCGCCGGATTTCTCCGGGCGTATAGGTTCCTCCGTGCAGGCTCTTGGCCAGCCGGGGCAGCAGCTCGTCCAGATGCTCTCGCACCAGTCCGATGCTCTGTCGGTCCGGACCAGGCGCTCCTCCATTGGCCGCTACGTTCTGGAATGCTTCCCGTAGATGGCTTACCACTTCCTCCATCGTCGCCGGTACGGCTGGTCTCTTCTTGATCTTCGGCTTCGGCGCCTCGCGCGTCGCGCTACGCCTTCGGGGACGTTTCGCTTCGCCGGTGGCCCCCTCGGCCTTCGCCTTGGGGTATTCTGCTGTCCCGAAGCTCAATTCGAGTTGCTGTACCTGTTGGTTGATTGGGACGCCTTTCCCTCCCCGAGCCGGCTCGACGGCCTCGGTTTTGGCTGCCTTTCGGCGGCCTTCCGGTACTGCGGCGTTCTCCTTGTTCTGCCGGGTCATCGGCTTTCCTTCTCTCGTTGTACGGCCTACCGCTCCCAGCGGTCTCCCGACAGAACTCCTCGGGTAAGGCCCACAGACTTCATGTCGATCCCGTCGCCACTACAGCTCAGGTTCCCGGCGGATATCGGACTTCGCTGCTGACGGCCAGCTCTTCCAACCTGAACTGCCTTACGGCGCTTCACTTGCGTTCGGAACCGTCATGCACCTATGACTTCCACCAGACGCGCCCTCGCGGATCCTCTTGCGTACGGACAGAGTCAGGCTTGGTGCTCCATGCTCGCGCCCTTGTTTCGTCGGTGAGGGGTTCCCTCCGTCGGGGTCCCCAGAGGACTTGGCATTACGTCATCGCCTCACCTCCTGTCTGTGGGTCATGCCGATCGCACCGTCACAGTTCGCCGCGCGAACTGTTACGGGCCGCGCCGACGACCGACGCGGCTGGGACCCCGCGCGCTCCAACTCCGTCGGAGCCTCCGCACGCCCAGCCGCGTGACCGTTTCCCCCTCTCCATCGCCGCGCCTTCGACTCGGCGATGCCGCCTGCGGGCGGTCCAGGGCCAGGCCACCGAAAGGGAACCCCTCGATGGGGGTCCTGTCTCCTTTGGGGTTGGGAGGAGGATGGCGGGCTGGGTCCCGTCGCGCGCGCCCACTTCGTGGGACCCCGCACGCGGCCCAGCCCGCGAGATTTCGTCGGGTCGTCGGGCCGTTCACGCACCCCGCGAGCGGGGCGGGCGAGCGGCCCGGCCCCGGCGTTGCGCCGGGGCCAGACCGTCGATGTCCTACTGACCGTTGTTCCGCCAGATGCCGGCGTCGCGCTCGGCTTCGCGGACCATCGCCTGGAATTGCCGCCACATCACGCGGCTGTCGCCCAACCTGACGAGTTCCTGAAGCTGGCGCTCGGTGAAGTATCGGAGGTACTCGGGTTCCCGATGCTGGCGCAGGAACGCCTTGATCGGTTCCGACAGCTCGATGAGCTTCACGTACCTCCCGACCCGGTTGACCGGCTCGCCGAGGAGAAGCGACAGCGCACGGAAGCTCCGCATCCGGCGCTCCTTCATCTCCCGGGCGTAGAACTCGGCCCGCTCCAGGGGAGTCGTGCGACTCAGGTGCGTCTGGTACTGCTTCCAGACCTTCTTGTCCACGCTGCCGACGCCCTTGAGAACGCCGGGCTTCGAGCCGAGCACGAACTCCTTGCGCCGGTCGACCGACCGGCTATAGTAGGGCGTAATGTCCCGAAGGGGACGGCCCTGCGGCTGGGGGAGTTGTTTCGTCGGGAGTAGCCGAAGGCCCATTCGCCTCCGCTCGCCGAGCGCAGCGAGGCGTTGCGGAGGCGAATGTCCCGCCGAAGCGCCCCGCAGGGGCGCGAAGGCGGACTCACCGCATGCTCGGCGAGCTACGGCGGAATGTCCCGGTTGTTTCGTCGAGAGTAGCCGATGGGCCACCACCCGTGCTGTTTCGGTGAACCGTCGACGTCAAAGAAGTGCCCTCCCAGCCCGATTTCGGTCCCCATCCGTAGTACCCGATCTTGAGCCGGTCGGGATGGTAGATCACCATCGAGACTTGGGTCCGCAATAGTTCTGCGCGATCATCCTCCGATGCCCTTTCCCAGCAGCGGTCGAGAACGGCTAGGCCCTCTCGGAATTCGCCTTCGTCAACCCGCCGCGCCTCGCCGGCTTTCGCTCGAGCCACCAGCTCCGCCAGCCGTTCCTTCAGGTTGCGCTTCCGGTCTTCGAGGGACATGAGCTCCTCGCGCACCGTTTCCGTCGCCCGCCCCTCACCGATGAAATCGAGCAGCCGCTGAAGGCGATCTTTCACGAGCGAGAGTTGGCGCAATGTCTCCTCGCGGTCGCGCTCGAGGCGACTTCGTGCTTCTGAGGCGTCGGTGTTCGAGGCCGCGAGAACCTCCCGCACGAAATCCGGCGTGCGACTCAAGGCCTTGATGCGATCCAGAACAACATCCTCCACCGCATTGGCTGGGAGCATCCGCGTGGCGCAACGCCCCGAGCCGTCCCAACGCCGCGTGCATTTGTAGTAGCGATGAATGCCGTTCCTCCCGGTCCCCGCTCCCGTCGTCATGAAGCCCCCGCAATGGCCGCACCGAAGAAGCCCCTTGAGCTTGTAGACGAAGGTGCGCCTCCGGCCGTGCTTCCGCTGGCCGATCCGGCCCTTCGGGAGCCGACCTTGCACCGCATTCCAGAGTTCCATCGGGACGATCGCCTTATGCCGCCCGGCAAAGAACCTCCCTTTCTGCCGGATCTTCCCGATGAAGACGGGATTCCGAAGGACTCGGTTGACGTCGGTCTTCGTGAACGGCTTGCCTTCGTGCAGGATACCTCTTCTGGACTGGAATGACTTGCCGCGAAATCCCTCCGCATTCGCCCGTCTTGCCGTCTCGTACATCGATTGCGTTTCGAGATACCGCGTGAAGAGAAAACGGATGATCTCCCCTTCCGTCTGGTTTGGCCGGAGGACTCCCTTCTCGTTCGGGTCCAAGTCGTATCCCAGCACCCGTCCTCCATTCCACAATCCCTCCCCCGCCCGCCAGGCCATCTTTTCCCGCACCCGTTCCGCAGTCTGCTCGCGCTCCAATTCTGCCACCGCAAGCGTCAACTTAAGGCCGAAGCGACCCATGGGCGACGAGGTGTCCCAGTTTTCGTGAAGCGAGATGAACGTGAGGCCATGGTGCTCGAGGAGCTCGTGGAGATGGTAGAAATCCATGAGAGAACGGCTGACACGATCGATCTTGACGCAGAGGAGCGCCGTGATGCGGCCCGAACGGATGTCCGCGAGCATTCGTTGGTACTCGGGACGGTCCGTGTTCTTGCCGCTCTTCCCCTCCTCGCGATAGATCTCGGCGACCTCCCAGGGTTCCCCGCTCGTCGTCCTCTTGAGTTCGACAAACTTCTTCAGGGTGTCGACCTGCGTGTCGAGAGAGCCGTCCTTCACCATGGCCTGGAGATTCGTCGAGACCCGCACGTAGAGGCCACATTGCTTCATGGATCCTTCCTCCGAATCATTCGTATTCTACCGCAGCTGTGTGCCAGAATCGGACTCATGCGGCACGGGAAGACTTATTCAATTCGGCGGTCTCCTTCTGATAGAGCCGACTCAGGACCGCGATAAACCTCGAGTGCCTTTCTTCGTATGTCATGCGATCGTATGGGTTCTCCGGATTGGGCCCGAGCTCCTTGGGCGGAAGGACAAGCACCTCGATCTTATTGGGGATACGCCTCACACAGCGGTCCTCTTCTGCTGGCTTCGGCGTCGGGGGAGTACGGTGAGGTCAGCTCGCCGGAGAATCCGCTGGACCCGCACGGCCCGCGCTCGGAAGAGGCTCATGGCTCGGTTGAGAGCTGCGGCCCGACTTCGGTATTCGACCAAACTCTCGATCATAGGGTTGCCCATTCCAACCGATCGCATCAATCTCCTTGTGAGACGCCACGGAACGATGGTGCCTCGGCCCGAAGTGAAATAGAGCCGCCGATTCCAGACACCCACGTTCCAGAGGACCAGACGAATCCCGGAGTTGGGATATCGATCCCGTAAGTTGAAAACCAGTCGCTTCATCTGCAGCCGGAGCATCTCGCCTTCGTAGGCAAGATTGAAGAGTCCCTGCGCCATCGGCCAGTCGCGCCCCGTCAGAGGCGCAATGTCCCAGAGAAACGTGGAAAGGGGCACAGGCAGCGGTAGCCGGGAGTGGATCGCCCCCACCTTCCGGAGGTCCGTGCGGGCTTTCACCAGGGCGGAACGATTTCGCGTGAGATAGAGGCGTTGGCGGTCAAACACCCGGAAGAGCCGCGCGAGATTGGCGCGAAGGGCGATCTTCCAGACCATGCTATTGGTCAACCGTCCTTTGAGATGGATGACGACCCCGGTGCGGGTCACGCGTCCCCAGTAGAGACCCCGGGGTCGGCCTCCTCCGAGCCTGGCGGGCGGCTTCTTCGCGTAGAGGACGAGCCTGCAATGCGGGATTGCCTTCGAGAAGTTCCGGGCCAAAGTTTCCATCTCCAGCTCGAAGCCCAAGATTCGCTGAACCAGTTTCTTCAGTCCGGCCAGCCACTCCAGATAGAAGGAGGGCAAGTTCAGGTCATTCACGACTCATCGTGCTCCTGGGTCGTGGTGGGAGAGGGATCGATCTTAAGAAACACGTCCGGGCCACGAAGCCCGATGTGCTCATACGACAGGTCCCCTGCTGGGAGGCTTCCGAGCGCGATCGCGACTGGCAGAGACTCCGTCCACCCGGTGGACCAAGTCCTCCAGCATGGGGGATTGGCGGAGCAAAAGAGCGGAGAGGACCTGACCGAGGTACTCGCGTGCTTCCACAGGCAAAATCGCGGAATAGAAATATGGGGCAATCCGAACATGTCCATCAAGACCCCGCCCGGCACGGTAGTGGATTTGAGCCAGATCCCCGGGCGCGAGTCGGTAGCGGACATAGAAAGCCGCCAGCGGTTCGACGAAGGGATTCCAGACCGCCCCCTCCGGGGCGCGGACGGCGACGTCCGTCGTCTTTCCGATATCGTGGAGGAGGGCGGCGACGAAGACTCCATACACCCACGAGGGCGGCCATCCAAGGGCTTGGGCATCCTCGAGAGAGAGTTTCACAACCTCCAACGAGTGATCGATCAGTCCATACGGCCGCGCGTGATGGTTCTTCTCGCTGGCAGCAAGGTCCATGACGTAGAGCACGAACCGATGAAGGACATGATCAACAACGGCGTACTTGCGTCGCGGGCAGATTGCTACGAGAAGATTCCGAATATCCGCGACGGCTTGTTTCCGCCCAGGATCGGCATCGAGAATGCTCTGGACGAGGTGAGCGGCACGAAAACCCGACAGCTTCATTCACTGCCTCCATATTACTAGCTGCAGAAATAGCCATTTCCCCCCATCGGCTGGGGGCTGATTACCGGAAATAGTTCCGATTGCCGATGTCAGCGGCCGCCCCAAGCTCGCCAACCCGAGCGGAGAGACAACGATCCTCCCCGTCGTCTTGCGTATATGTTACATAGAATGTAATATATTCGAATGAAGCGCCGAAGTCAGGACGAGGCACGAAGAAGGCTCTATGAGATCGCCCGCATCCAGGAAGGGCTGTTCACTGCTGAAGATGCCGTGAGCGCCGGATACTCAAGGCGCCTGCATACCTACCACGTCCAAAGGGGCCATTGGCTCCGGATCGAAAGGGCGATCTACCGTCTTCGGGAATTCCCTGAGAGCCGCTATGAGGATCTCGCGCGGTGGACTCTCTGGAGTCGCGGGAAGGGCGTGATCTCGCACGACGCCGCGGCGGCCTTCCATGAGCTGGGCGACCTGATGCCTGCGCACGTGCACCTGACGGTGCCCCCCGGGTTTCGCAAGCGGGTTCCATCCTCCATCGTTGTCCACCGGGGGCGACTCCAGTCCGATGAGGTCCGAGAAGCAACCGGCTTCCGCGTCACGACCCCGCTGCGGACAATTCTCGATCTCCTCCTCTCCGGCACAGAATCGGATCGACTCGCGTCGGTCGTGCGCGACGCCCTGGAGCGTGGAGCCGTCCGTCGGCGAGCGCTTGAGGCTGCCTTCTCGAAACTGAAGAAAACGGACGGCAAGCGGGCGAAGCGTGTGCTCACGCTCGTCGAGGAGACGGCTCGTGCGGTATAGGAGCGGCGGTGCCTTCCGCGCTGCCCTGGAGGAGCGGTTGAACGCGTGGGCGGCAGGCCATGCCGTGTCCCACTCCCGCCTTCGTAAGCTGGTCACGTTCGAGCGCTTCGTCGCCCGCCTCCAGACCGGAGGGGATGAGCGATGGCTTCTGAAAGGAGGCTTTGCACTGCAGCTTCGGCTTGGGGACCGAGCGCGTACGACGAGGGACGTAGATATCTCCGTAAATCTTGGCGTCTCCGCCGGGACGAATGTCTCTGTGGACCGGCTGAGCGAGGAACTGGGGGTTGCGGCCACCCGCGATCTGGGAGATTTTTTCGTCTTCGAAGTCGGTGCATGTCGGGAGCTGCCGCTCCAGGTCGGCCCCGTTCGCGCCTATCGGTATCCTGTCAAGTGCCTCCTCGCGGGAAAGTCGTTCGAGCGTTTTCATGTCGATGCCGGTGTCGGAGACCCCGTCGTTGCCCCGCCCGTGGACCTACCGGATAGCGGCCGTCTCGATTTCGCGGGATTACCTCGGGTGACGTTCCGTGCCATCGCTCCCGAGCAACACTTTGCCGAGAAAGTTCACGCCTTGACGCTTCCGCGCGAAGGGCGAGAGAATTCGCGCACCCGTGACCTGGCCGACTTGATGCTGCTCCTCGATTTAGGTCTGGGCGGCGGCGACTCAGTCCGGGCCGCCGTTCACGGCGTCTTCAACGCCCGAAAGACGCATCCCCTCCCCGAGGTCTTGGAAGATCCGCCCGCGTTCTGGAATCGGGAGTATGAAGCTTTGGCCGCCGAGCTTGGACAGGGCGAACGTACCCTCGAAACCGCAATGACTCGCTTGCGGGACTACTGGCGGAGGCTTCGGTTCTTCACCGGCCACTGATTGCCGCCGTCGGCGCGCGGACGCGCCCGGCCTCTCCTCTCCCAGTTTCCCAACCCCTATCCTTTCAAGGGCGCCTGATGTCCACTTCGCGCCTACTCTCCTCTCGGAAAACCTAGCCGGGCTCGCACCACCTGCCAGGAGGCGCTGTTGGTACAGCCTCGCAAACCTGCCATTCATCGACGCGACCGACCTTCACAAACTTGAGCTGCGCAGCGACGGCTGGGGAGCCGGCCGGGCACTGAAAGCCCTGACCGCTCCTGTGGTCGATATTGAAATGGCGAACCGGCTCAGTTATCCTCCCTGACCGCGTGGAAAACCTTTTCCGTGCGTACCGTCCGAAGCCGCCGGTGGCGGAGTTCGTAGAGGTGTTTTGGCTCTACGTGGGATCCCGTCCGGCCCATGTGCGGGAGCGTCTCCTCCCCATGGGCACGATGGAACTGGTTATCAATCTGCGGGAAGAGGAGCTGCGCGTAGGCGACAAGGGCGAGGTTGACCGATTCAGGACCTATGGACGCTCTCTCGTTTCCGGAGTGCACACGAATTACTTCGTCTTGGACACTTCTTCCCGGCAATCGGTCATGGGGGTCCACTTTCGGCCGGGAGGTGCTTTTCCCTTTTTCAAGATGCCCGTCAGCGAATTCCGGGGCGCAAGTGTTTCCCTGGAGTCCATTTGGGGGAGAAGCGCCGACCTCCTTCGCGAAGCATTACTCGAGACGGACTCGCCCCAAGAGAAGTTCCACACTTTGGAACGATTCCTGTTGGCGCGGATCGCCAAGCCCCTCGAACGACACCCGGCGGCGGCCCACGCGCTCGCGAAGTTCCGCCAGGTGCCTCTTGCGGATTTGATCTCCGACGTTGCTGAGGAAGTAGGTCTCAGCCAAAGACGGTTCATTCAAGTCTTCACAGAAGAAGTCGGCGTCTCCCCCAAACTATTCCACCGGATCCAGAGATTCCAGAAGGCTCTGCGCCTGATGGAGAAACGGGAGACTGGTATTCTGGACATCGCCTTGACTTGCGGATTCTACGACCAGGCCCATTTCATCAAGGAGTTCCGAGCCTTCTCCGGCCTGACCCCTACTGCCTACCTCGTGCAACGGAGTGATCACTTTAACCATGTCCCCATCCGCTCCTGAGGTCAATTTCTTACAATACAAGCCTGAATCCCTTTGGTTCAATTCGGACCGTGCCAAGGCTGATTCGATGGAAACGAAAGGAGAACCTCATGGCGGTGAAACCCATTCCCGACGGCTACCGTAGCGTGACCCCGTACCTGCGGGTTCGGAATGCGGCCAAATTGGTCGAATTCCTGAAGAAATCCTTCGACGGAAGGGCGACGGAGTGTCATACGGGCGATGATGGAACGGTCCACCACGCGGAAGTGAGGATCGGCGACTCCATGGTCATGGTCGGCGAGGCTTCGCAGGGAAAGCCTCCCATTCCGGCCGGCATCTACCTATATGTCACGGATACGGACGCCAATTACAAACGCGCGCTTGCCGCGGGAGCCACCTCCCTCCTGGAGCCGTCGAACCAGTTTTATGGTGATCGGAATGCTGGAGTGAAGGATGCGTTCGACAACGAATGGTGGATCGCAACACACGTGGAGGATGTGTCCCCGGAGGAAATGGAGAGACGCGCGAAAGCACACATGAAGAAGACGTAAACAGCCCGCCCCGGGAGCCCTCCTCCCGGGGCCATTTTCTAGAAGGGAACACAATGATAACCGTTGATTATTTCCGCCGAATTGCCCTCAGCCTGCCTGGGTCTGTCGAGAGTTCTCACATGGAACACCCCGACTTTCGGGTGAACAACAGGATCTTCGCCACAATCTGGCCCAACGAATCTTGGGGAATGGTCAAGCTGACTTCTCATCAGCAGCGGACCTTCCTCAAGGCGCATTCGGGCGTTTTCATCCCTGTAACCGGCGGATGGGGACGTCAGGGCTGCACAAACGTCCGGCTCGACAGAGCGGGGGAATCGATCGTCCGTAAGGCGCTTGAGACCGCTTGGAGCAATCGAGCATCGAAGGGGAGCCCTGGAGGCGTGAAGACCGGGCGCCGTTTGAAAAAGGGCGAAACGAGAGCGAAAGTTCGAGGAAAGAGCCGATGAAGCCGGCGAAGATTCAACGGTATGCGGCGCTTCTCCGCGGCGTGAACGTCGGCGGCCATCGGAAGATCCCAATGGCGGACCTGGCACGCATAGCCGCAGAGGCAGGCCTCGCGAATCCCCAGACACTGCTCCAAAGCGGGAACGTCGTCTTCGAAGCAGCGCCTCGCGCCCCTGAAGCCGCCGCCAGACTCTCTCTCGCACTCGAAAGAGCTTTCGGCGAGGCCATCGATGTCACCGTGCGCGACCACGCCGCTTTGACTGCGGTCGTCGAGGCGGACCCGTTTCCGGAAGCTGCGACCCGCGAACCCAACCGTCTCCTGATCCTGTTCGCCCCTGATCCCATCGACACGACCGCGATCGAGAGACTCTCTGCATTGGCTGCGAACGGCGAACGAGTCGCAGCCGCGGGGGGAGAAGTGGCGATCCACTATGGCGCCGGCGTCGGGAAGTCCAGGCTGGAGGGGAGGCGGGTCGAAAAGGCGGTGGGGAATTGGGTGACAGCGCGAAACTGGAACACGGTGCGAAAACTCGTTGAGATGACCGCCCCGTGAATGCGAGCCGCTCTCGCTCACGCAATTGGTGGAAGGCCACGCGTCTCAAGGATCTCCTCGAAGTGCCGAACTTGTCGGTCAGCGCCATGAAGCTGTCCAAGTCTCCGCAGATCGATTCCCATTACCTGGGATTTCCGGACCTGGGGCCCGAGCCGCCGAACATACTCTTTGATTCCTTCCGGGAGGTGCGCGATTCGAAGCAGTTCCCCCGCCCAATTGGCACTTATTCCAAGCTCGCGACCGATCTCGCGATGCGTCGCCCCCGGAATGCGGCGGGCGACCGCGGCGACGGCGCCATGCTCAACAGGCACACCGAAACCCCCTGTCGAACCGCGTAGAGTGGGAACGAATCCCATAGGACGGGCGGTTCACCAGATAGCATGCACGGCCCATTCGCCTCCGCTCGCCGAGCGCAGCGAGGCGTTGCGGAGGCGAATGTCCCGCCGAAGCGCCCCGCAGGGGCGCGAAGGCGGACTCACCGCATGCTCGGCGAGCTACGGCGGAATGTCCCGGTTGTTTCGTCGAGAGTAGCCGATGGGCCATCATTTTGGATCCGCGCGGCCGCCGATCCGCCCAAGGCGGCGCGGCATGGGGAGCGGGCCCCTCCTACTTCTTCAGGTGCTTCTGGAAGAAGACCACCACCATCCGGTCGATCTCCTCCAAGCCGGGCTTGATGTTGCGACCCTTGAAGCCGTGGTCGGCTCCTTGAACGCGCACGAGCTCGGCCTCGATGCCCGCCGTCTTCAGATTCCTCCTATAAGTCTCGGAAACAGAGAAGGGGACCGTCTTGTCCTGATCGCCGTGCACAAGGAGGACGGGGGATCGTCCTTCGAGACATGGGTGGAGGAGCACGCGTCCTTCCAGAGGTCGTGTTTCGTTTCGGGCGTTCCGCCGATGAGCCGGCGACCGCCGGGGGCGTCTTGAAGGTCGCACTCGCCGAAGCAGGAAACGACCGCCTGGACGCCCGCGCCTTCCTCGTTTTTGCTGCCGAGAAGACCGGCGAGGTGCCCTCCCGCCGATCCGCCGATCGCGCCGATCCGGTCCGGCAGGATTCCGTATTTCTTCGCGTTCTTCCTCAGCCAGCGCACCGCATTCTGACCGTCCTCGATCTGCGCCGGGTATTTCGCCACGGACGAGTACCGGTAGTTGATCGAGGCGACGACGTACCCCTCCTTCGCCAGCATCGCGCAGTACCAGGGGAAGTCGCCCTTGTCGCGCGAGCGCCAACCTCCGCCGTGGATGAAGACGATCGCCGGCCGCGCCCGGTCGGAGGGTGTTCGATACAGGTCGAGCTTCACATCCGTCTCGTCCGGGGAGGCATAGACGAGGTCCTTCTCGACGTTCACGCCCTTGGGGACCTTCGGGAGCTTCCCGTAGGCATCGCCGAACGGACCGCCAGGCCGGTCCTGAACCGGGATCAGCAGAATGAGCCCGAGCAGGGTTCGCATGGTTTCCCCATTTTGATGGCGCCCTGTTGTAGGCAGACGGGCGGGACGCCTGTAACGGAGAATCACTTTTTCTTGGCGCGTTCCAGCTCCCGTTCCCACAGGACCAATGCGCGGACAAGGCTCGGTTCACGTTCCCCCTCGGGGATCGCCGCGATCGCCTCGCGCCGGAACTCCACGGCCTGTTCCAGATGGGCGACATCCCCGGAATGGACCCAGAGATGGTACAGCGCGTTCCCGTATCCAAACACGATCCGTCCGCGCATCGGGCCGTCCCTGTAGCGGCCCAACAGCGCGGCGAAATCCTCGACGGCCAGACGGGCGCTCTCCCCGCTTTTCAGCGTTCCCTCGATCCAGCCGCGGTTGCGTGCGATGGCCCGGAAGAAGCGGGCTTCGACGCGGTCCGGATCGAGTTCGAGAGCCCGATCCGCCGACGACACGGCCGCTTTGAATTGCTTCGCCTCGATCCCCAGGACCGCCATGTGCAGATGATGCCGCGCGGCATTCGGCCGCCGGTGCACGATTTTGAGGTACTGCTCGATCGCTTCTTTCGGCCTGCCCTCCCGTCGGTGGACTTCGGCGAGCAGGCGGACGCCGTACGAGTCCCCTCCCGAATCCGCTGCGAGGCGCTTCAGTCCCTCCGCATCGCCGTCGAGGAAGGCCTGCACGGCGCGCACCGATACGCCTTCCGAAGGGGTCCAGCCCAACCGTCTCATCCGTTCGAGCGCGTCGAGCGCGCTTCGCGCCCACGTGCGGCGCTCCTCGCCCGTGGCTTCGGAGCCCAGCGGGTTCGGCCTCTCCTCCACCGAGTCGGGAAGGCCTGGCCGGCC
>Ga0137796_10001556_pt1 | contig 12991 bp, 13 predicted proteins | sample OV2TP3_FD_97704 | JGI IMG/M metagenome (GOLD analysis project Ga0137796, IMG submission 97704)
GGGGTTCCGGCGCCGGGCCCGGACCTTCTCGCGGTAGGTCTCCAGCGAGTCCTGGAGGGTCTCGGTCTTCATGAACATCCGGACGTCCAGCCGGTGGCGGGCGAAGTCGTCGAGGTAGCGCTGGACGAGGCCCGGGATCGCCTCGGCGTGACCGGCCAGGAGGAGGCGGAACATCTTCTCCATCCAGGCGCGCTGGAAGCGCTCGAGCCCCCGCGAGCGGAGCCCCGAGCCCTTGATGACGAGCCTCCCGTCCTGGTCGAGGAGGGCGTAGTTCTTCATCTTGTAGCTGAACATCGCCGGGTAGAGCCCCTCCAGCTCGAGCCGGATCCCCTCCGGGAGGATCGCCGCAGCCTCGGCCATGAAGCGCTCGGCCTCCTCCTCGGTCGTGACCTCCGGCGGCGGGACCAGGTAGAGGCCGTCGGTGTCGATCTCGACGACCGTGGCCCCCCGCTCCCTGAGCCAGGCCACCACCTTCCCGATCAGCTCGCGCCCCGTGGCCGTCACCCGCTCGGCCGCCTCGTAGTCGTTCCAGTGCCCCATGGGGAAGCCGAGGTAGCCGTAGAAGGAGTTGATGAGGACCTTGAAGGTCTGCTGGAGCGCGGCGGCGTAGCTCCGCGCCTCCGGCTCCTCGGCCCGGCGCGCCAGGGCCTTGGCCGCCAGCCGGTACTCGCGGAGGTCGCGGAGGAGGAGGGGGAAGACCCCCAGCTCGTCCTTCGCCGGGAAGACCGAGAAGGTGAGCATGATGGAGGGGTAGAGCGAGGTGACGTCGGCGTGCAGCACGTTCCGGGCCACGCCCTGGCAGAAGACGGCGGTGTAGCCGCCCGCGAAGGAGCGCCCGGGGGAGGGGAAGGGGATCGCCCGGCGCTGGCGGAGGTATTCCCGCATGAGGAGGCCGTCGATCTTGGTGGCGTTCCCGCGGAGCACGACGGTCTGGAAGGGGTAGGGGAAGACCTGCGCCTCGACGAAGTAGGGGCGGGCGAGGAGGTCCGCCACGGCCCGGGTCTCCCGGACATCGTCGAGGGCGTAGGCCAGGACCCGCTCCGGCTCGGCGTCCCAGCAGGCGCTGATCCGGTCCCCCTCGATATAGGTCCGGCCCGGGTCGGCCAGGCCGAAGTGGCGGGCCACGTCCTTGAGGCTGTAGGACTCCAGGTCCCGCGCCGAGACGTCGTAGTGCTGGACCAGGACCCAGGTGTCCAGGAGGTGGCGGCCGTGGACCTCGTACCGGCGGTAGGCGATCGTCCGCTCCGCCACCTGCATCCGGGAGGCGTGGCCGCGGAGGGGGCCCCCGTCGCGCCCCCAGGCCAGGGGGACGCCGTGCCGGCGGGCCCGGGCCTCGATGTACTCGAGGTCGAAGCGGAAGAGGTTGTGCCCCTCGATCACGTCGGGATCGCGCTCCCGGATCAGCCGGCCCAGCTCCTCGAGCATCGCCCGCTCGTCCAGCTCCTTCCCGGTGAGGATCCGCTCCCAGCCGCCCGAGTCCGCCAGGGCGATGGCGATGATCCGGTCGCCTTCGCGCGCGGGGTTCGGGAACTCGAACCCCTCCCCGCAGTAGACCTCGATGTCCAGGGCCAGCCGCCGGAGGTCGCGGAAGTCGAGGCCGCGGAACGAGGTCTGCCCGGTCAGGAGGAGGTGCTGGTGGACCGGATCGGAGAGGAAACGGTAGGGGGCGTCCGGGGCGCCCTGGGGCTTTCCGGAGCGCCGCTGGCAGTGGTCCTTGGCCCTCAGGGCGGACGGCCACGACCTGAGCCGGGCCAGCCAGCGGAGCCCCCCCGCCCCCTCGAGCGGCTCGATCTCGACCTCGCCCTTCCACCCCTTGAGGAGGTCCGGGTCGGCGAGGAGGAGGAACGGGGTGAACGGCTCGAGGCGGCTCTCCCGGCGGTCTCCCTCGCGGCGGTAGACCCGGATCGCCTCCCCGCCCGTGAGCTCGAAGGCGATCAGCCCGGGGGTGCGGTCGTGGCCGAAGAGGGTGGGGTGGTCGAGGAAGGGGAGGGCGGAGGCCTCGCGGGCGGTCAGTTCAGCATCCCCACGAGCCGGTGCAGCTCGCGGCGGGCGAGGACGTAGTCGGGCTCGATCTCGAGGGCCTTCTCGATCTCGACGATCGCCTCGCGGAACTTGCCGAGCCGCACGTAGACCCGGGAGAGGTTGAAATGAGGGTACTGCCGCGGCTCGTAGCGCTTGGCCTCCATGGCCTTCTTGAGCCAGGGGATCGCCTCCTCGTAGCGCTGCAGCTCGATCAGGTAGGCGCCGATGTCGTTGTAGGGGTTCCCGAAGTCGGGGTCCACCTCGATGGCCCGATGGCACTCCGCGATCGCGTCGTCGTAGCGGCCCTGGAAGCTGTAGGTCCAGCCGAGGAAGGTGTGGGCCTCGGCGGTCGGGTAGATCTCGATGGACTTCCTGTACAGCTCGACGGCCTCGTCGAGGTTCCCGGCCATCTGGGCCTCGTAGGCCTTGTGGAAGTAGTGGGCGGCCATCTCGGGCCAGGCGCGCTCCGCCATCTCAAGCCTCCGCGGCCGTCAGGAGCCGGCGGTACTCCTCGAGGGGGACCGCCCCCACGATCCGCTTCCCGTCGAAGAGGACGGTCGGGATCGCCCGGACCCCGTGGGTCCGGACCGCCTCCTCATAGTCGGCGAGGACCCACTCCCGGGCCTTTCCCGTCTCGTAGTCCGCCTGGAACCGCTCCATGTCGAGCCCGGTTTCCCGTACCACCTCCAGGACCTCGTCGGCCACCCCGATGTTGATCCCGCGGGTGAAGAAGGCCCGGTAGAGGGCCAGGTGGAGGCGCTCGAAGGCCTCCTCCCCCTGGAGGGCCGCGCACTTGGCCGCCTCGAGGGCCGGGAGGCTCGAGGTCGGGAAGTCCTCCCGCTCCCAGAGGCGGAACTCGACCCCGGCGTCGCCGGCGAGGGCCTGGCAGCGCCGCCAGGCGTCCTCCCGGTAGGTTCCCTTGAAGGTCACGGTGGGATCGGGGACGGGGCGCAGCGGGAAGGCGCGCCAGCGGATGCTCAGGCGGTCGCCCAGCTCCTGCTTCAGCTTCCGGAGGCGCACGGCCGCCGGGTAGCACCAGGGTCAGAGGTAGTCCGCGTACTCGACGACCTCGATCACCGGCTCCATGGATAGATTCTAGCGCCCGGCTCCGGGACCGGTCAAGCTACCGCCGGCATCTTGGCGGAGATCATCGCTGCTGCCACCTACCGACCACCTCTCCGGATGTTGCAGCTCCGCCTGTGGGCAGTGAGGTCCCATGTGTCGGAGGCCGAGGCTCTTGCGCACGCCGAGGGTTTGTATTAGATAGGAGGGGTGACGGCGCGACCCTCCCTCGAGATCGTCCACCCCGCCATCGAGGAGTACCTCAGGGGGCTTGCCCCCGATCCGGACCCGATCCTCAGAGAGATGGAGGCCCTCGCCGAGTCACGGAGCTTCCCCATCGTCGGCCCGCTGGTCGGCCGGCTCCTCGCCCTCCTGGCTCACTCGATCCAGGCGCGGCGGATCCTCGAGCTGGGCTCCGGCTACGGCTACTCGGCGTACTGGTTCGCCCGGGCCCTGCCGCCGGACGGGGAGATCGTCTGCACCGAGTACTCTCAGGACAATGCCCGGCTCGCCCGGCAGTTCTTCGCCCGCGGGGGCGTCCGCCAGCGGATCACCTACGAGGTGGGCGAGGCCCTCGACCTCGTGGAGCGCCACCCCGGCCCCTTCGACATCGTCTTCATGGACATCGACAAGGCCGCGTACCCGGAGGCCTTCCCCAAGCTCCTCCCCCGCCTCCGCTCCGGCGGGCTCCTGATCACCGACAACATGCTCTGGAGCGGCGCGGTCATCCACCCCGCCGCGGACGCCGCGACCCTGGGGATCCAGGCGTACACGCGGTCGCTCTACGGCTCCCAGGAGCTTTTCACCGTCATCCTGCCGCTCCGCGACGGGGTGAGCGTCAGCCTCAAGCGATGACCAAGGCCGAGGCGCGGGAGATCGTCTGGCGCAGCCTGGAGGTCCAGGGGGTCGCCCGCTTCCCCGGGACCCGCGGGCGCATCCCGAACTTCGTGGGGGCGGAGCGGGCCGCGCTGGCGCTCCAGTCCCTGCCGGCGTGGCGGAAGGCCCGGGTGGTGAAGATCAACCCGGACGCCCCCCAGCTCCCGGTGCGGCGGATGGCCCTCAAGGAGGGGAAGGTCGTCTACATGGCGGTCCCCCGCCTCAGGGCCATCGAGTGCTTCATCGAGCTGGACCCGGCTCGGCTCGGCCGGCGGGCGGCCCAGGCCGCGAGCATCAAGGGGGCCGATCGCCTCGGCCGCCGCGTCACCCTGGAGCAGGTCCCCGAGGTGGACCTGATCGTCTGCGGCTCCGTGGCCGTCAACGGCGAGGGGGCGCGGGTGGGGAAGGGGGGCGGGTTCTCGGACCTCGAGTACGGGCTCCTCTCCGAGACCGGCCGGGTGGGCCCCGGGACGCCGATCGTGACCACCGTCCACTCCCTCCAGCTCATCCCCCAGGCGATCGAGATGCGCTCCCACGACATCCCGGTGGACTGGGTCGTGACCCCCGACGGGCCGAACCGGCTGACCCCGGTGTACCCGCGCCCCAAGGGGGTCTACTGGGAGGCGCTGACCGAGGAGAAGATCGCCGAGGTCCCGCTGCTCGCGCGGCTCCGGGCCGGCCGCGGCTGAGCGACGGGGCGCGATCCGGGACCCGCAGGGGAGGGTGCGATGGAGCTGGGGCTCGAGGGGAGGGCGGCGCTGGTCGCCGCGGCCTCGAAGGGGATCGGCCGGGCATGCGCGGCCGGCCTGGCGGCCGAGGGGGCGCGGGTGGCCATCTGCGCCCGGACCCGGGCCGACCTCGAGGCGGCCGCGGAGGAGATCCGGGCGAAGACGGGTGCGGAGGTCCTGGCGTTCCCGGCCGACGTGACCAGCGCGGCGGACGTCAAGGCGCTGGTCGAGGCGACGGTCCACGCCTTCGGACGGCTCGATGTCCTCGTGACCAACGCCGGCGGGCCGCCCCCCGGCCCCTTCGACCGGATGACGGACGAGGCCTTCCAGGCCGCCTTCGAGCTGAACCTCCTCTCGACCGTCCGGCTGATCCGTGAGGCGCTCCCCCACATGCGGGCGCGGCGGTGGGGACGGATCGTCAACATCCAGTCCACCTCGGTGAAGCAGCCGATCGACGGCCTCCTCCTGAGCAACGCCATCCGCCCGGGGGTGGCGGGGCTCGCCAAGACCCTCGCGGCCGAGCTGGGGCGGGACGGGATCACCATCAACACGGTCTGCCCAGGCCGGATCCTCACCGACCGCTCCAGGAGCTTCATGGAACACCGGGCCCGGCAGGCCGGGCTCCCCTTCGAGGAGTTCCTGAAGCAGGACGTGGCCGCCATCCCGTTGGGGCGGATCGGCCAGCCCGAGGAGGTCGCCCACGTGGTGGCCTTCCTGGCCTCGGAGCGGGCCTCGTACCTCACCGGCGTGGCCCTCCAGGTGGACGGCGGCCTCGTCCGCAGCCTCTGGTGATGCGCCGGTGGGAGCGCGCGGCCCGGCCGTCGGGCCGCGGGTGATGACGGTCCTGGCCCGCGTCCTCCGCGGGACCCTGAGCGGGTTCTACAGGCAACAGGGGTTCTTCCTCGCCGCCGGGATCTCCTTCTACGTCATCATCTGCGTCGCCCCCCTGGCCTTCCTCCTGGTGGCGGCCGCGGGCTTCCTCCTCACGGATGAGCGGGCGGTCGAGGACGTGGTGGCCCAGCTCACCGAGTACCTCCCCGTCTACCGGGTCGAGCTCGAGGAGATCCTCCTCCAGGCGGTCCGGGCCCGGCGGATCACCGGCCTCCTAGGGACCGGGATCTTCCTCCTCTTCGCGAGCCAGCTCTTCGCCGCCCTCCGCCTGGTCCTGAACCGGGTCCTCGGCGTCCCCAAGGGGCGGGGGTTCCTGCACGGCGCGGCCTTCGACCTCTGGATGCTCCTCCTCGTCACCCTCCTCTTCTTCCTCTCCATGGCGGTGACGGCGGTCTTCGCCTGGGCCAAGGCCTTCCTCCTCTTCCTCCGGCAGACCGAGCCCCTGAGCGCGATCTTCGAGGCGGCCGAGCTGGGGCTGGTGATCGTCTTCGACACCCTGATGTTCTGCCTGCTCTACCGCTTCGTCCCGGCCCGGCGTCCCCCCTGGCGGTTCGTCCTGATCTCCGGGGCCGCCACGGCCGCCCTCTGGGAGCTGGCCAAGCAGCTCTTCCGCTGGTACATCCTGAGCCTGGGGGTCTACAGTGAGATCTACGGGTCGCTCGGGGTGCTGGTGGCCCTGTTCATGTGGATCTACTACTCCGCCGTCGTCTTCGTCCTCGGGGCTGCGCTGATCCGCGCCCTCGAGGCGTCGCGCGAGGGGGTTGGCGTATAATGGGTGCCATGGAGCCCGAGAGCGTCCGGCTGACGACCCTGAGCCACGGCGCCGGCTGAGCCTGTAAGCTGGGTCCGGAGGACCTGGCCCAGGTGCTGCGTCACCTCCCGCCCATCGCGGACCCCAATGTCCTGGTGGGGACCGAGACCGCGGACGACGCCGCCGTCTACCGGCTCGGCGACGAGCTGGCGCTCGTCCTCACGGTGGACTACTTCACCCCCATCGTGGACGACCCCTACGCCTTCGGTCAGATCGCCGCGGCCAACGCCCTCTCCGACGTCTACGCGATGGGGGGGCGGCCGGTGGCGATGCTCTCCATCGCGGGCTTCCCCCGCGACCGGCTCCCCCTGGCGCTCCTCGGGGAGATCCTGCGGGGCGGCGCCGAGAAGGGGCAGGAGGCCGGGGTGAGCGTGGTGGGGGGGCACACCATCGACGACCAGGAGCCCAAGATCGGCTACGCGGTGGTGGGGCTCGTCCACCCCGGGAAGGTCTGGAAGAACGTGGGGGCGCGGGTGGGGGACCGGCTCGTCCTGACCAAGCCGATCGGGACCGGGATCATCTCCACGGCGATCAAGAAGGGGGAGGCCCCACCGCGCGCGGTCGAGGCCGCGACCCGGACCATGGCGGCCCTGAACCGCGACGCCGCCGAGGCCGTCGCCGAGGTGGGGGCCCACGCGGTCACGGACGTGACCGGCTTCGGCCTCCTCGGCCACCTGCGCGAGGTGACGGCGGGCTCGAAGGTCCGGGCCCGGGTCCGGGCGGGGCGGGTCCCCGTCCTCCCCGAGGTCCGCGAGCTGGCCGCGGCGGGGTTCGTCCCCGGCGGGACGAAGCGGAACGCCCGGGCCGTCCGGGGGGTGGTCCAGTGGGACCCGGGGATCGACGAGACGACCCGGACCGTCCTGGTGGACGCCCAGACCTCGGGCGGGCTCCTCATCGCCACCGGACGCGGCGAGGCGCTCCTGGCCGCCCTCCGCGCCCGCGGGCTCGCCGAGGCGGCCCTGATCGGGGAGATCGTGGAGGAGGACCCGCTCGGCGGGATCCAGGTCGTCCCCTGAGCCGTCCCTCCCGCCGGTGAATCCCTCCCGGGTTCCACCTCCGCCGTCCTCGCGCCGGACCCCCGACCGCGTCGGATAGCCCACAGAGGTGATACGGACCATGCTCCTCAAGGAGAAGGTGGCGGTGGTGACCGGGGCCGGCCGGGGGATCGGCCGGGAGATCGCGCTGGCGATGGCGGGGGCCGGGGCCCGGGTGGTGGTCAACGACGTCGGCGGGCGCGAGGACGGCACCGGGGCCGAGGCCGCGCCGGCGGCCGAGGTGGTCCGGGAGATCGAGGCCGCGGGCGGCCAGGCCCGGGCCAGCTACGACTCGGTGGCAACCATGGCGGGCGGGCAGCGGATCGTCCAGGCGGCCCTCGACGCCTTCGGCCGGATCGACATCGTCGTGAACAACGCCGGGATCCTCCGCGACCGGATGGTCTTCAACATGACCGAGGAGGAGTGGGACGCCGTCATCGCGGTCCACCTCAAGGGGACCTTCGCCGTGACGCGCGCCGCGGCGCCCCACTTCAAGGCCCAGCGCTGGGGGCGGATCATCAACATGACCTCCACCTCCGGCCTGGTGGGGAACATCGGCCAGGCCAACTACGCCGCGGCCAAGATGGGGATCGTGGGGCTGACCCGGGTCGCCGCCCTGGACATGGCGCGCTACAACGTCACCGCCAACTGCATCTCGCCGTTCGCCTGGACCCGCATGGCCGGCACCATCCCCGCCGAGACCCCGGAGGAGAAGGCGCGGCTGGAGAAGTTCCAGCGGATGTCACCCCGTGACATCGCGCCCCTCGCCGTCTACCTCGCCTCGGAGGCGGCCCAGACGGTCTCGGGGCAGATCCTCGGGGTCCGGGGGAAGGAGATCTTCGTCTTCTCCCAGCCGCGGCCGACCCGCGCCATCCACCACGCTGAGGGGTGGACGCCGGAGCGCCTGGCCGAGGTCTTCCCGGGGACGTTGGGTCGCCACCTCGTCCCCCAGGAAACCTCGGCCCAGTACTTCAACTACGACCCCCTGGTGTAATAACTCGGAGGGGGGCTCCGCCCCCCTTCCGACGGCCCTGGGCGAAGCCCACCTTTCGCCGGTCCGGCTTCGCCGCCGGCGAAAGGCTTCGGGGCCTGCCTCCCCCCAAGGCGGCGCCGGCGAAGCCGGCGCTTGGAGCGGACCTTCCGTCCGCGCGCCGGGGATGCCCGGCCGGAGCGAATTCCCGGCCGGCGCTCGCGGCTGGGACCGGAGGCATGACCCAGGCGTACCTCCTGACCGGCCGGCTCGCCACCCGGGCCGGCGCCCCGGCCCGGGTGGGCCGTGCGCCCGCCCTGCGAGGAAGTCCACGCGGCGGAAGGCTTGACAAGGATTTTCCGAAGGTGTTATCTAAATTGACTATTGCATCGCCCCCGTCGTCGGTGACAGGGGCGAAGGTGGGGCTCAGATCCCCGGGAGGAACGGCATGGACAAGGTCAGAGGCCTCAAGTGCCGGGAGTGCGGGAGGGGCTACCCGGCGGCCCCGCTCCACGTCTGCGAGTTCTGCTTCGGCCCCCTCGAGGTGGATTACCACTACGAGGCCCTCAAGGGGGTCGTCACCCGCGAGCGGATCGCGGCCGGGCCCCCCAGCATCTGGCGCTACCAGGACCTCCTCCCCGTGGACGGCGAGGTGGCGGTGGGCCGCCACGTGGGCTTCACCCCCCTCATCCGCGCGCGGAACCTGGCCGAGGAGCTGGGGGTCGCCGAGCTGTACATCAAGAACGACTCCGTCTGCCATCCTAGCTGGTCGTTCAAGGACCGCGTGGTCTCGGTGGCGGTCACCAAGGCCAGGGAGTTCGGCTTCGACACCGTGGCCTGCGCCTCCACCGGGAACCTGGCGAACTCCGTCGCCGCCCACGCCGCCGAGGCGCGGCTGCGGAGCTTCATCTTCATCCCCGCGGACCTGGAGACGGGGAAGGTCATCGGGACCCTGGTCTACGCCCCGACCCTCATCGCCGTCGAGGGGACCTACGACGAGGTCAACCGCCTCTGCTCCGAGGTGGCCGACAAGTACCGCTGGGCCTTCGTGAACATCAACATCCGCCCCTACTACTCGGAGGGCTCCAAGACCTACGGCTACGAGATCGTCGAGCAGCTCGGCTGGCGGAGCCCCCGTCACATCGTGGTCCCCTGCGCGGGCGGCTCGCTGATCACCAAGATCTGGAAGGCCCTGAAGGAGCTGCGGGACCTGGGGCTCCTCGATGGGGAGCTCGCCAGGGTCCACGCCGCCCAGGCGGCGGGGTGCGGCCCCATCGTCACCATGATCAAGGAGGACTCGGACGTCCTGGTCCCGGTCCGCCCCAACACCATCGCCAAGTCCCTGGCGATCGGCAACCCCGCCGACGGCTACTACGCCTGGCGGGCGGTGAAGGAGTCGGGCGGGAGCGGGGAGCACGCCACCGACGAGGAGATCCTGGATGCCATGAGCCTCCTCGCCCGGACCGAGGGGATCTTCACGGAGACCGCGGGGGGCGTGACGGTGGCCGTGGCCCGAAAGCTCATCGAGCGGGGCGTGATCCCCCGCGAGGAGTCGGTCGTCATCTCGATCACCGGGATCGGCCTGAAGACCCACGAGACCCTCGCCTCCCGGCTGGCCGAGCCCGTGCGGATCCGGCCGAGCCTCGGGGCCTTCGACCGCGCCCTCGCCGATCTCAAGACCCTGACCGGGTCGTAGGAGGAGAGACCATGCCCGTCCTGGTGCGAATCCCCACCCCCCTCCGCCGCGTCACCAACGGTGTGGCGGAGGTGCAGGCCAAAGGCAGCGACGTCGCCGGACTGATCGAGGACCTCGAGCGCCAGTTCCCCGGCCTCCGGGAGCGGCTCCTGGAGGACGGCGGCGAGGTCCGGCGCTTCATCAACATCTACGTCAACGAGGAGGACATCCGCTTCCTCGAGGGGGCGAAGACGCTCCTCAAGGACGGGGACGAGGTCTCCATCGTCCCCGCCATCGCGGGCGGATGGTAGGCGGCATGGCGAAGATGCGGGTCTACCTGACCTTCCCGACGGACCTCATCCAGGTTCCCGTCATCTACCAGCTCGGGAAGGACTACAACATCGTCACCAACATCCGCCGGGCGGACGTGACGCCGACCCACGGGTGGGTGGCCCTCGAGCTGGAGGGGCGCGAGGAGGACCTGGAGCGGGGGATCGCCTGGCTCAAGGAGACCGGGGTCAAGGTGGACCCGATCGAGCGGGACGTCATCGCCCCGTAGGGTCGCGCCATGAGGTTCCAGTTCACCGAGGAGCAGATCAAGCGCTACAGCCGCCACATCATCCTCCCCGAGGTGGGGGGGAAGGGCCAGAAGAAGCTCCTGGCCGGGAAGGCCCTGATCGTGGGGGCCGGCGGCCTCGGCTCCCCCGCCGGGCTCTACCTCGCCGCGGCCGGGGTCGGGACCATCGGGGTGATCGACGCCGATGTGGTGGACCTCTCCAACCTCCAGCGGCAGGTCCTCCACTCGACGAAGGACCTCGACCGCCCCAAGGTCTTCTCGGCCCAGGAGCGGATGGAGGGGCTCAACCCCGACATCCGGGTGGTCCCCTATCACGAGCGCCTCACGGCGGCCAACGCCCTCGAGATCATCCGGGGGTACGACATCGTCCTGGATGGCTCGGACAACTTCCCCACCAAGTTCCTCGTCAACGACGCCTGCGTGATGCTGGGGAAGCCCCTGGTCCTCGCCGGGATCCTCCGCTTCGACGGCCAGCTCTTCATGATCCTGCCGGGCCGGGGGGCGTGTTACCGCTGCATCTTCCGCAAGCCCCCGCCCGCCGGCCTGATCCCCTCCTGCGAGGAAGCCGGGATCCTCGGGGCCGTGGCCGGGGTCATGGGGACCCTCCAGGCCGTGGAAGCCCTGAAGATCCTCCTGGGGACGGGGGAGACCCGGGCCGGCAGGATCCTCCTCTTCGACGCCGCGACCACCGAGTTCCGCGAGGTGGCCGTCCGCCGCGACCCGGACTGCCCGGTCTGCTCGGACCACCCCACCATCACCGAGCTGCGCGAGGAGGGCGAGGTCTGCGAGATCCAGCGGCCCCCCACCCCGTAGCCGCCGGGGCGGCGGCGTGATCTCCAAGCGGGTCCAGGGGTTCACGGAGTCGGTCATCCGCGAGATGACCCGGCTCAACAACCAGTACGGCGGGGTCAACCTGGCCCAGGGGATGCCGAACTGGGCCCCGCCCCGGGAGCTCCTGGCGGCCGCCCACCGCGCGATCGAGGGGGACTTCCACCAGTACGCGATCACCTGGGGGGCCCGGAACCTCCGCCAGGCGATCGCGGCCAAGTTCGAGCGCTTCTACGGCCTCCCGGTGGACCCCGAAACCCAGGTCGTCGTCACCTGCGGCTCCACGGAGGCGATGCTCTCCACCCTGCTGGCCGTGCTGAACCCCGGGGACGAGGTCATCGTCTTCGAGCCGTTCTACGAGAACTACGGGCCCGGGGCCATCATCGCCGGGGCGGAGGCGGTCTACGTGCCCCTGGAGGCGCCGGGGTTCACCTTCGACCCCGACCGGCTGGCGGCCGCCTTCGGCCCCTGCACCAGGGCGATCATCTTCAACAGCCCGAACAACCCGATCGGCAAGGTCTTCACCCGGCCGGAGCTCGAGGTCATCGCCGAGCTCTGTATCCGCCACAACGTCATCGCGATCACCGACGAGATCTACGAGCACATCATCTACGATGGCCTCGGCCACACCCCCATCGCCACCCTGCCGGGGATGGCCGAGCGGACCGTCACCATCTCCGGGCTCTCCAAGTCGTACTCGATCACGGGGTGGCGGATCGGCTACACCATCGCCTCGCCGGGGCTGACCCTGGGGATCCGCCGCGCCCACGACTTCGTCACCGTCGGGGCCCCCGCGCCCCTCCAGGAGGCGGCGGTGGCGGCCCTGGCCCTGCCCGAGGCCTACTACACCTGGCTCCGGGAGACCTACCAGGCCAAGCGCGACCTCCTGCTCGGCCTCCTTCAGAAGGCCGGCTTCCGCTGCTTCAAGCCCTCCGGCGCCTACTACATCCTCACCGACGTGGCCCACTTCATGGCCGAGGGCGGCTTCGCCGACGACACCGCCTTCGCCCGCTACCTGGTGAGGGAGGTCGGGGTCGCCACCGTCCCCGGCTCGAGCTTCTACGCCCACCCCGAGCTGGGCCGCACCAAGATCCGGTTCTGCTTCCCGAAGACCGACGAGGTCCTGGAGGAGGCGGGCCGCCGCCTCCTCGCCCTCGCCCGCTGACCGCCGCCTCGTGCCCGACCTGCGCGCCGCCGGTCTGGCGATCTTCCGCGCGGCCCTCGAGGCCGGCGACCCGGCCCGGCTCATCCCGGCCGCGGTCCGGCTCGAGGGCGCCCACCTCGTCGTCCATGACCGGGCCTTCGACCTGGAGCGCGTCCGCCGCCTCCTCGTGGTGGGGGCGGGGAAGGCCTCGGGGGCCATGGCCCAGACCCTGGAGCGGCTCCTCGGGGAGCGGATCGCCGACGGGCTCGTGGTGGTCAAGGAGGGAGCCCTCTACCCGACGAGGCGCATCCGCCAGGTGGAGGCGAGCCACCCGATCCCCGACGAGCGCGGCCTCCGGGCCGCGGAGGGGATC
>Ga0137796_10001557_pt1 | contig 12990 bp, 7 predicted proteins | sample OV2TP3_FD_97704 | JGI IMG/M metagenome (GOLD analysis project Ga0137796, IMG submission 97704)
CCTCGCGGGAGACGAAGGAACAAGATCGTTGGGATCCGCGAATTGCAGGACAACCGCATCCGGATGAAATCGCAACGCGGTTTCCTGGACGTAGTTGGCCATCTGCGACGGGTTGTACCCCGGCACCCCGAAGTTCAGGACCTGGAGAGAAGTAAAACGGGGATCCAGGCGTTGTTGGAGTTGTTCGACAAAGGAATCTTCTGCGGGCCATTCGTCGCCAAACGCGAAGGAATCCCCGTACACAAGGACGCGGGTGACTCCGGGTGGCTTCTCCATCCCGTAGCGCTTGTCCCAGGTCGTGGGCACGCGGTGGCCGAACTCGCTCGTCCACACCGGGATGCCTTTGAAGGTCCCGCGGAAATTCGGCGCCAGCGTCTCCTTCCGCGCCGGGTGGAACACGTACATCCGCGCATCAATGTCCAGCGGGTTGAAGAGCCGCAGGGCCGCCTCGGCCACGACGGCCAACAAGAGCCCAGAGCCCAGCGACAGGAGGAGCCGGACAAGCCCTCGCCTCATGGAGGTCAAATCCATCCCCGCCAGAGGTACAGAAGAAGGGCGGCATACTCATGAAGAATGCCGCGGATCTGCTCAAGGCTGGCGCCGAGGCGGTGGGCGTAGAACTGGCTCTTTGGCACCGGCGTTGGGATCACGGTGACCTCCGGCGCCGCCTTGCGCCAGGTGAGGAGCGCGCGGCGCATGTGGTAGGGGGAGCTCACGAGGAGGATCGAGCGCCAACCCTGCTCATCGAGGATCCGGTCAACAAACACGACGTTCTCGTACGTGTTGGCGGCCTCCGTCTCCAGGAGGATCGCCTCTGCCGGCACGCCGAGGGCGGCCGCAAGCTCCTTCATGACCTCCGTTTCATAGAAGACGAAGGTGTAGCCTGACGAGAAGATTAAGCGCGGGGCGAGGCCCTGGCGGTAGAGGTCCACCGCCTGCTTGACCCGTTCCTGGTAGCCGCCGCCCGCCTTGCCCGACTCCCCCACGCCTCCGGCGAAGACGACGATTGCATCGGCGGGCCGCGGCGGCTCGACGACCTTGAGCGGCGCAGCAAGCCACCATGACACCGGGCTCTGGAACAGAATCAGGTAGGCCGCAGCCAAGCCGACGACCGTGCGAAGGGCTCGGCGACGGGCCCTCCGATAGAGTTGACGCAGCGAAGCCTCCCACGAGGGCACCGCCGCGCGACGCGCGGCGAGCGAGCCCTCGATCAACGCCGACATCTGCGCGATGCGCGCGCGCCAACTGTTCTGCCGCGCCGCCGTCATCCGTCGCTCGAGCTGTGCCGGCGAGGCCGGCTCCAGCGCGTTGCGCACTTCCTCGAGGAACTCCTGAGCGGTGCGCGCCACCGCGACGACGTCGCCGTGCCCTGCGTTGAAGCGGCGGATCTCCGGCAGGTCGGTCGCGACGACCGGCAGCCCCATGGCGAGGTACTCGTTGAGCTTGGTGGGATAGACGTGGGCGGTGTACTCGCTGAGGTGATAGGGGATCATCCCGATGTCGAACCCCTTGATGTAGCGCGGCACCTCAGGGTGCGGCCGGCCGCCCAAGAGATGCACGTTCGGACACCGGGTCAGCCGCGACACGTCCACCTGGAGCGGCCCAACCAGCACGAAGTGCGTCTGCGGCAGGCGATTCGCCACCAGCACCAGCAGATCTTGATCCACCCACTGGTGGACGCCGCCGACATAGCCGACAATCGCCCGCGGGATCGCGCGCAGATCCTCCGGCAGCGCGTCGGGCTCGTCGCGGACCCGTGCGAACTGCTCAAAGTCCACCCCGAACGGAAAGAAGTGCACCCTGTCGTTAAACCGGAGGGCACGCTGCCGCAGCTTCTCCGAGGTCACAAAGACGAGATCCGTTTCGCGGAACACCTGCGCTTCGCTGCGGCTGATCCGGCGGGCCTGGGGTGAGCTGGAGGCGAGATCATCGATGCAGTAGTAGACCGTCAGATTCGGCTCCAGCGCGCGAATCAGGTCGCGCATGAGCGGCGTCGGGAGGAACGTCCAGATGATGGGATGGCGAAACCCGGTCGCCAGCATCCACCGCTGCAGGGCGCGCAGGAGCAGCCGACGGTTGATCCAGCGCGCGATCCGGGAGTACGGAAACGGCAGGAGGATCGGCGAGTAGACGAAGAGCCGCTCCTGCACTTGGCGGAACCCCTTGGTTCCCTTGAGCCAGTTCCGAATCCGTTGGGTGAGGCGGGACCAATCCCGCAGCCGGGGGGATCGGACGCCGGTATTCTCAATGAACAGCACCCGGTTGCCCTGCTCCGCCAGGGTCGCCATGATCTGTTGGTGCCCCTGCCAGATGAAGTCCCAATCAATCGAGGAGAGACAGAGGATGTCAGCCCCGCACAACATGGTCTCCCCCTGGATGCCAGGTGCGAAGGGTCTCCCACACCCCCGAGACACGGGCACAGAAGAGGGCCACGTGTCCTTGATCCCCAGACATTGTCCGGCAGAGCGTCAACGGGTCGTCCCCCGCATCGTTGAGCCCCTCGTCGGTGGTCATGGCACACGCATAGCCGGCCTCACGGGCGGCGTCCGCGAGGGCGTGATCCCAAGCCCCGTACGGATAGGCGAGGGCGCGGCACGTGCTGCCCAGGATCTCCTCGATGCGGCGTTTTGACTGACGCAACTCCTCCAGGCGTCCCTGGGGGTCTAGGGACAAGAGGTTGCTGTGGAGGAGGCCGTGGGAGCCGACCGTCACCAGGTGACCTGCAACGGCCTGACGCCACTCTTCCCAGCCGGCCAGCGCGAACTCCGGATGGCGCTCCATCAGCCCGTCGTCACCCACCAACTCCCCGATCCGCTCCACGACACGCTCGGACGGGCCACAGGGCAAGGTCATGATACGCTGCGCGACCTCGGCGAAGGTCCGCTCGGGATCGGCGCGCGTCCGTCCGTCCAGGATGATGCCCTCCCCCAGCTCGAGATGGCGGCTGCGCAACGCCCCCTGGGCGACCAACACCCGCAGGCCGTCGAACCAAAGGGACTCACCACGGTCAATGAGTCCGGGGACGACAAACACCGTGGCCGGGAGGCGGAGGGCCTGAAGGATCGGCAGGGCCGTGATCAACGTGTTGCGATACCCGTCATCAAAGGTGAGCAAGACGGCTCGATCGGGAAACCGCCCATGGGCGGCCATCACGTCAAGCGCCTCATCGAGCGCCAGGACCCGAAAGGCTCGCTGCAGGTGGCGCATCTGACGCGCGAAGTCGTCCTGGCTGATGAAGAGATCCCCGAAGGCCGCCGGGCCCTGACGTCGCGGGACGACGCCATGGTACATCAGAATCCGAAGGCGGCCCCTCTGTCCTCGACGTGCCAGGGCCGCCGCTCCGCTCATGACCGTCCCCCACCCGAGGGATCGTTTGAGCCTCCGCCGCAACACCCCCTCGGCGGTCAGCGGCTGAGCGGCGGCCATCACCCGGACGACGGCTCGCTCAGCGCGAGAGAGCTCAGGGCCGCCCCGGGATCGGCGGCGGGGTGTTTGCTCACCAGGAATGTCCCGATCGCCAGGTAATCCAGGCCCGCGCCGAAGAAGGACCGGATCGCATCCGTCGGCGTGCACACGATCGGCTCGCCATCCACATTGAACGAGGTGTTCAGGACCATCGGCACGCCGGTGAGGCGCTCGAACGCGCTGATGAGCTCCCAGAAGAGCGGCTGGTCCTCCCGTCGAACCGTCTGGACCCGCGCGCTACCGTCCACGTGGGTCACAGCCGGAATCGCGCGGCGCTTCTCAGGGCGAACCGGATAGACGAACAGCATGAAGGGCGACGGGTGGTCGCACTCGAAGTACTCCGTCGCTCGCTCCGCGAGGACCGCGGGAGCAAAGGGGCGAAAGGCCTCCCGATGCTTGACGCAGCGGTTCAGGAGGTCTTTCATGTCCAGCCGCCGGGGGTCGGCCAGGATGCTGCGGCCGCCCAGCGCCCGCGGTCCCAACTCCAGCGGACCCTGGAACCACCCCACCACGGCCCCGTCGGCGAGGAGGCGGGCGACCCGTACTGCGATCTGCGGCTCACGGGTATACGCGACCTTACACGTCTGCAGCGCGGCCTCGATCTGTTCCTCCGTAAACGCCGGGCCGAGAAAGGCGTGCGTCATCGGGGCGTAGCGCGGCTGACGAAACCGTTGGTGGGCAAGCCACAGGGCGGCCCCGAGCGAGGTCCCGGCATCCCCGGCCGCCGGCTGGACAAAGATCCGGCGAAACGGCGATCGGCGCAACAGCGCTCCGTTGGCCACGCTGTTGAACGCCACGCCGCCCGCCAGGCAGAGGTTCGGGACGCGGGTCTCGCGGTGGAGGTGCTCTGCCATGCTGACGAGCACCTCTTCAAGCCGCTGCTGCAGGCTGCAGGCGATGTCCCTATGCCGTGTCGTGATCGGCTCATCTCGCCTTCGGCGGGGACCGAAGACGGCATAGAACTTCTTGGAGAAGCACCGCTCAACCCCGAGGTAGTCAAAGTAGGCGGGGTTGAGCCGAAACCCTCCGCGCCTATCGTCCTGGAGCAGGTCCTCAAACGCCTCGGCGTACGCGGGTGCCCCATAGGCCGCCAGGCCCATCACCTTGTACTCATCCCCGACCTGGAAACCTAGGTGCAACGTCAGGCTCAAGTAGAGCATGCCCAGGGAGTCCGGCCAGTGGACCGTTCGGAGCCGCGTCATGGTGGTCCCGCGGCCAAGGCTCGCGCTCGCGCTGATGTCTTCTCCGCGCTGATCGATCGTGAGGATCGCCGCTTCCTCAAACGGCGAGGCGTAGAAGGCGCTGGCGGCGTGGCAGAGATGGTGGTCCAGAAAGTCTGGTTTCAGTGTCCCCTCCGTGGCCCGTCTGATCTTCTCCGCCTCCCGCAGGTCTGAGAGCAGCGGCGCGAGCGACGATCCCAGGTAAAACGCGGCGTACGTGAACGCCCTCGGCTTGACGAGGGAACGGAGGTTGAAAGTGAGATTGGCTCGAAACATGCGCCACGGATCGACATTGAACCCCACAGCGTCGAGGCCCCCCCAGCCAATCCCCGCCGTCTTCAGGCAGCGCTCGATCGCCAGCCGCGGAAAGCCCCGACCGAACTTGACGCGATCGAGCCGTTCCTCTTCGACGGCGAGGACGATCCGCCCCTCCCCGATCAGGGTTGCCGAGGCGTCATGGGCAAAGCCGGTGTTCAACCCCAGGATCCACGGCATGGACGAGAGATCACCCGCGGATGAATTGGCGATACCACAACTCAAACATCAAGAGTGACCACAACTGATGTCCCCAATCCCTTCGCCCCTCCGTGTGGGCCTCCACCAGCGCCGTCACCACCTGCTGCTGGAGAAGCCCATCCCGAGCGCACCGAGCGGACAGGAGATGATCCGAGAGCAATTCCTTCAGCTCCGTACGAAACCACGCACTGATCGGTACCGCGAAACCCCACTTGCCGCGCCGAAGGTTAGCCGTCGGTACTGTGCCGGCCAGCATGCGGCGCAAGATCAGCTTCGATGTCCGATGCCGCAACTTGAGGTAGCTGGGCAGCCGGGCGGCAAACTCCACCAAGCGGTGATCGAGAAACGGGGAGCGGGCCTCGAGCGCGTTGGCCATGCTCATGATGTCCATCTTCACCAGCAAATCCGTCGGAAGATAAAAGGCGGTGTCCACCGCCAGCGCGGCATCCACCGGATCCAGCGCGGCGGTTTCCTCAAAGATCTGTTCAACCAAACCCTGATCTGCCGGAAACCCATCAGGCCGCGCCAGCAGAGCTGTCTTCAGATCCTGGGTGAAAACCCCAGCCCACATGCGGTAGCGCGCCGCGCGGGGGCTAGCCGCGGCCTGAAGAAACCGGTGAATCCGGTTGGGCCATCGCTGGCGGCTTCCCTGACGAGCCGCCAGCCGCGTTCCAAGCCAACGGACTGGCTCGCGCACCACCGGAGACAGGTGCTGCCATTGCTCAGCCAGCCGGTTAGCCCAGTGCCGGGTGTAGCCAGCGAACGCCTCATCGCCTCCGTCCCCGTTGAGCGCGACCGTCACATGCTCCCGTGTCAGCCTCGAGAGGTAGTAGGTCGGAATGGCCGAGGAGTCGGCGAAGGGCTCCCCAAAATGTTGGACCAACGTCGGGAGCACCTCGATCGCCCGCGGTCTGACGATGAACTCATGATGGTCGCAGCCGAAGGCCTCTGCCACGCGGCGGGCGTGCGGCAGCTCATTATACCGCGTCTCCTCAAACCCGATGCTGAAGGTTTTCACCGGCCTCTCCGAGCAGCGGGCCATGAGCGCCACCACTGCGCTGGAATCCACGCCGCCGCTCAGGAAGGCGCCCAGCGGCACCTCGGAGATGAGCCGTTTGCGGACCGCCGCCGTGAGCAGCTCACGCAATCGCTCAACCGCCTCAGGCTCCCTGAGGGTGAGCTTCGGGGTGTAGGCCAGGCGCCAGTACCGTGTGATACGCGTACCCTGCCGGTCATGGACCAAGCGATGCGCCGGCGGAAGTTTGCGAACCGCGCGATAGATGGACAGCGGCGCTGGAATCGCCAGGTAGGTGAGATAGTAATCCAACGCCTCCTCATCCAGCTCCCGCGGGATGGTGGGGTCGCACAGCAGCGCCTGAAACTCCGAGGCGAACGCCAGCCGACACCCTGCCAGCGTATAGAGCAGCGGTTTCTTGCCGAACCGGTCCCGGGCCAGGAGGAGGCGTTGCTGCGGCTCGTCCCACAGCGCGAGAGCAAACATCCCATCCAGACGCCGCACGAACTCCTCCCCGTAGACTTCATAGAGATGCACAATCACCTCGGTGTCGCTGCGCGTGGTGAACCGATGGCCCAGGCCCTCCAACTCGCGCCGCAGCTCCTGGAAGTTGTAGATCTCTCCGTTGAGCACCGTCCAGATCGACCGATCCTCGTTCGAGATCGGCTGGCGCCCGCCCTGCACGTCAATGATGCTCAGCCGCTGGCTCCCCAGCCCTGCGCTGGCGCGTCCGCTGGTTGGCTGAGACGGCAGCCGCACGATGCCATGTTCGTCCGGGCCACGATGCCGAATAGCCGCGCACATCCGCTCCAGTTGCCCTTCCTCCACGGGACGCCCGGACCAATCCACAATGCCGACGATGCCGCACATACCTCACCCGGCTCCAAGGAGGGACCGGTACGCTTCAAGGTGGCGCGCTCCGATCGAAGCGATCGAGAACCGTTGCACGACCGTCTCCCGGCCCCGACGTCCCAGCTCCCGGGCGCGGAGAGGGTCCGCCAGCAGCGTCCGGAGCGCCTCCATCAACGCGCCTGGATCGCGCGGCGGAACGAGCAAGCCATTGACCCCAGGCTCGATGATCTGATCCGTCACCCCGGGCAGGTAACTGGCCACACACGGCAAGCCGGCGGCCATCGCTTCCAGGAGGGCGTTGGGCAGCCCTTCGCGGGTCGAGGGCAACGCGAAGACATCCGCGGCCCGGTAGTACTGATCGATCTGGCGGGTCTGCTCGATGAACACAAGCCGGTCGGCGAGGCCAAGCGATCGGGCTTCCGCCTGCATGGTCTCTGCCAGGCGAGGGTCCACCTCATAGTACGTCGATCGGGTTCTGCCGATGAACACCAGGCCTGTCTCCGGCCACCCATCGCTCCGGAGACGTTTCCAGGCCTCGAACAGGACATCCGGACACTTCTCGCGGGAAAAGAAACCGACGAACAGCACCAGGCGTTGATCCTGCGGCAGTCCCAAACGCTGCCGCAGCCGCCATCGCTCAGCGGCCTCCACCGGACGGAATCGCTCGACGTCCACGCCGTTGGGGATCTGCCAGAACTTCCCGCACGGCAACCCGGAGGCCTCGTAGAGCTGCCGCAGGCGGTTGCTGACCCCGATGAAGATATCTGGCCGGCGATAGCACCAGCGGGCCAGCCACCCCTGGGCGCGGATCGCCACCGGGTCGTCAAATCCTCCCGAGGTGATTTTGAGGACGAGCCGCTTGCCGAGCAGCACAGCCAGAACCGTCAGCAGGTGGGATTTTCTGGAGAACCCATGCAGGTGGACGATGTCCACCCGCCGGGCCAGCCGGAAAAAGATTGCGATCACGCGCGCAGCCGCCTGGAGCTCCGACCACAGCCGTCCCACCGTCACGATGACCCGGTGGACGGGAATCCCGTCTACCGCATCGGCCAGCGGCAACGAGGCGTCCGTGGACGTCGTGAGAACCGTGTACTGGACGCGGTCGTTGAGGACGGCGATCAACTGCCGGCACTGCAGACTCGCTCCGCTGAATTCCGGGTCGTAGGCGCCGGTCACCATCAACACGCGCGGGCGGCCAGAAGGCGCGCGATCACCCCAGCGGACCAATGGCCCTCTCCCCTGCCGAGTGCCCCGTGGCCAGGCGTCAATCCAATCGTAGGCCCCCTCTAACTTCAAACCGAATCGCCAGGGACGATCCTCCCAGCCGATGCGGGTTCGCTTGAGTTTCCACAGCGAATCGCCCACGCGGTTGACCCCCATGATATTCGTGCACGCCGCTTCCACCCCCACACGCCGCAGGCAGGCGATGGTGTCATCGGAGAACGACCCCCGGTGTCCGTAGGGATAGGCGAACCACGGCGCGGGCCTGCCCAATTGGGCTTCCAAGGCCGCGACGGCCTGCGCGACCTCCTGCTGTTGCGCGTCAATGGGGAGCTCGCTCAAGCGACGGTGGCTCCACGTATGGGAGCCCACGGAGATGCGCTCATCACGCGCCAAGGCGCGAAGCTCTTCCCACGTCAATGGTCGCTCGAATGCCGCGGGCTGGTCGAGCCACGGAAAGGGATCAAGCGCCCCGAGGTACTGTGGCACCACAAACACGGTTGCCGGAACACCCAGAGCCTTCAACAGCGGATAGGCCCGCGTGAAGGTATCCGAGAAACCATCGTCAAAGGTGATCGCCACCGCTTTCGGCGGGACCGGGCGCATTCCGCGCACCATCTCCAGGACTTCGGCGAACGACACGAAGGTATAGCCATGCCGCTGCAACCAGTGGAGGTGTGCGGCGAACAACGTCGGGGGCACGCTCATGCGCCAGCGATCCTGGCTCGGCTGCATAACGGAAATCGAGTGGTAGAGCAAGATGCGCAGGCCAGGGTGTTGCCGGCGCCCTGTCAGACCGTGCGCCAGCCACAGGGCGAGGCTCACCCCATCTCGAACCCACAGCTTGAGCCAGGTCATTGACACGACCGCTTTCGAAGGAGATATCGGCCAATGGCGAGGGCGTCAATGCCGGTGGAGAAGAAACACCGAAGCGCATCCTGCGGGCTACAGACAATCGGTTCGCCGTCCACATTAAACGAGGTGTTCAGGACCATCGGGACCCCGGTGAGATCGGCGAAGCGGTTGATCAGCGTCCAGAACAGCGGATTGGACTCCTTCGCCACCGTCTGCACGCGAGCGGTGCCGTCCACATGGACGACGGCGGGAATCTCGTCCTTGCGCTCCGGCCGCACCGGAACCACGAGCAACATAAACGGGCTGGGCTGCGTCAGCTCAAAATACTCGTGGGCGCGCTCCTCAAGTACAGCCGGGGCAAACGGCCTGAAGGACTCTCGGTGCTTCACGGCGCGATTCACGCGATCCCGCATCTGGGACGTGGTGGGGTCCGCCAAGATGCTGCGTGCCCCCAGGGCCCGCGGCCCCCATTCCATCCGACCCTGAAACCACGCGACGACCTGGCCTTGCGCCAACAACCGCGCGACGTCCGTCGCCAGATCCGCCCGTTCCTCATACTGGACCTTGCTGGCATCCAACGCGGCCCTGATTTGTTCGTCGGAGAACTCGGGACCCAGCAGGGCGCTGGTCAGGATCGTTCGACGCGGCTGCTTCAGGAGGAGATGAGCGCTCAGGAGCGCCGCACCCATGGCAGAGCCGGCATCGTGGGGTGCCGGCGGCACAAAGAGTTTTCGAAAGGGGCCTTCACGGGCCAGACGCCCGTTCATGCAGGAATTCAACCCCACACCGCCGGCAATGCACAGGGCCTCCACGCGCGTGAGCCGGTGCAACTGGCGTACGAGGCAGAGGGCTGACTGTTCCAAGAGCTCCTGGAGGCTGGCGGCCAGGGCGGCATGCCGTTCAGTCAGGGGCTCACCCGGCTTCCGTGCCGGTCCAAAGGTCTCGTAGAACTTCCTGCTGAAGTATCGTGGGCCTCGAAAGGCGGGATCAAAGTAGCTCCAATCCAGCCGCAGGGAGCCATCCGGTTGCAGGCCGATGACGCGCTGAAGCGTCTTGAGAGAGGCGGGTTTAGCAAACGCCGCCAGCGCCATGACCTTGTATTCGTCGCGATTCGCCCGAAAGCCAAGATGCTGGGTCACCATGGAGTACACAAATCCCCACGAATGCGGAAAGGCCCAGGTCCGCAATCGCGTGATCCTGGTGCCCCGCCCGAGGAAGAAGGACGTGCAGTCCCGCTCACCCACCGCGTCCATGACCAGGATGGCGGCCTCCTCAAACGGGGAGACGTAGAACGCGCTGGCCGCATGCGTCAGGTGATGCCCCCACCAGTGCACGCGGGGCACATGGCCGTTGCACTCCTCGCGAATGAGCCGCGGGACCGCCAGGTGCCCCTTCAGCAATTCCAAATGGTACACGGTATAGTAGCTGGCCACCTGCGGCGCCCAAAACGCCTTGCGCCACCGGAAGGCGGTCATCCGCGCATATTCAAGCCATGGCCTGAAGAAGTAGGCGACATGATCCACGTGATCCCAGGTGATCCCCGCGTGGGCGAAACACAGCTCAATGGCTTGGCGCGGCAGGCCCCCCGACAACTTCATGGACGCCTGTTTGAATCGCAGCGGTCGCTCTTCCTCCACAGCGGAAACGACCTGACCGTCCTGGAGCAAGCAGGCAGCCCCATCGATCATCAACCCGCTTAAGCCCAAGATGTTCATATCAGGAACGCCATCGGATGATCGTCTCGGTCAAGCGCCTGCCCAGGATCGCTTTGCCCGCCGTGGGGAGCAGGCGCGCCAAGCCCTGCCGCTGGCCTTGAGCCGCCAATGAGAAGTAGGTCTTCAGGCTGCGCAGCGGTGTCACGAACTCTCGCTCACGAACGAACTGGATGAGCTGGATTCGGGCCTGTTGGAGAAGGCGCGCCCGCTCCTCAGGGCCATAGCCGAACCGACCGCAGAACGGCTCGACGAGGGCGTGGATAAAGTGTTGCAGCTCGCGCAGCTCTCGCCGCGTGCAGCGTTCCACCTGATACATCCGCTCCACCAGCCGCCTGACGGATGCGTCGTCCTCAGGACGGTGGAGCAACTTGGCGATCGCGCGCCGGCTGACCTCCGCCGCCGCCGTTCGCTGCGCCGCAGGATCTTTGGCCGTCAGCCCGTCGGGGTTGATCCGACACTCGACGCAGGGCTCCTCCACCATGCCCACCTCGGTAACGAAGCTCATCCGCGACCACAGGTCGTAATCCTGCGTGTACCGCTCTGGGCGGTAGTAGCCGAGTTGCTGGGCGACGTCACGTCGGAACATGACCGTTGAATGGGTCAGGGGGTTGGAAAATAAGAGCGCCCACCGCACGTCGGCGCTGTGCCGTTCAGTCCGTGGAGGCTGACGGTACGACTTCCCGTCTGCCGTCAGGCAGCAATAGCGCGTCCCCACCAATCCGATCTCCGGATGGCGGTCCAGCTCGTCCACCTGCATCCTGAGCCGATGGGGCAATGAGACATCGTCGGCATCCGTCCGGGCGATGTACGCGCCTTGGGCCTGTCCCAGCGCGAGGTTGGCGGCCACGTACGGTCCAAGGTTCCGCTCGGTATCGAGGACCCGCATGCGGGGATCACGCTGGTAGGAGGCGATGATCTTCCGCGAATCATCGGTGGAGCTGTCGTTGACGAGCCAGTACTCGAAATCACCGAACGATTGGCCGAGGATGCTCTCGATCGTGGGACGCAGATGCCGCGCGCCGTTGTAGACGCAGGTGATGACGCTGACCTTGGGCATCAGGCGGCCGCCGCTATTAACCTGATGCGCGGCGCTCATAGAGATAGAAGAAAATGTCAGTAGCCGTCACCCAGTCCGCTGAGGTCGGAAGGCACAGGTGTCCCAAGTCAGGATACCGACAGACCAAACGAAACTCGCTCTCCGGAACGGGGTATTCGGAAGCCAACACACCCGACTCCCCTTCGTTGACAAGTTCCCGCCGTACATCGTGATTCATATGGAAGAAGTAGCCCCGTGTGGCTTGCGCAATATGGTCGATGTAATTCACGACGGCCTGCCGATTCATTTCCCCCAAACTGTTCTTATTGATGAACAGGTCGATGGTGTGCGCTCCGATTCGCTCAATATCCCATGCCGGGCGGAAGATCAAGTGGTGGCGCTGATGCTGATGCGGCCCGTAGACATCTTCTCCGTACAGCAGGGCGGACAGGGTTGGGTAGGTTTTCAAGAGATAATAGGTTGCTGCGCAGAGGGTTTCTGGCAGGTCGAAATCCACATAGGTCCAGCTCGGCAGGTGACGCAGCGTAAAGTAGGCAAGTTTACCGTAACCCGCACCCAGCTCCGCCACCGCGGGCTGTGGCACCTTGTCCAGCAGGCTCGCCATCCACGCCCCATAGATTTCATTAAAGTATGAGCCCATACCGACGAATGAGCCCTGAATGAAAGCCCCCGCCTGGTTGCCATGCCGTGGATATGACAATGCGGTGATCGGCCGGCGACCGCTGTAGAACATCTGCCAGACTTTGAGCTGACGGTCAAAGACAGCGTGCCGGAGGTATAATTTGCCGAGCGGTAACCGCATGTGCTGATGGATGAACGCAGCAGAGGACTCGATGCCGGTGGCGACTTTCCATGTCCCAAAGTTCGCAAGAAAGAAATGGAACAGATTCACATCCCCGCGCCGAAGCCCCTCCGTGAGCGGCCAATAGACCTGATCGAACTTGCGCTGCCAGATCGCAGCCGGCAGGTACCGAGCATCTACTGCGGGTTGATCCGCTTTCATCGCTTGAAAGGCCCGGAAAATGCGCTCGACCAATGGTCGCTCGCCCGCGTCAGGCTGCACGTAGCCTGGAC
>Ga0137796_10001558_pt1 | contig 12989 bp, 13 predicted proteins | sample OV2TP3_FD_97704 | JGI IMG/M metagenome (GOLD analysis project Ga0137796, IMG submission 97704)
GCGTCGCGTCGCGGTAGGCCCGGCCGAGGCCGCGCGCCGGCGTCCGCAGCACCCGCGCCCCCTTGGCGAGCGCGATCTCGGCGGTGCGGTCGGTGGAGCTGTCGACGATCAGCACCTCGGCGGCGACCTGCGCCTTCTCGATGCCCTGGCGCGCCCACTCCATGAACTCGCCGATCACCGGCTCCTCGTTCATCGCCGGGATGACGATCGAGACTTCCGGATTGGCGACGTCGGCGGCCGGAATCCACAGCTCGGCTTCGGCGTCGCCGGCGACCGCGACGCGCCGGGCGCCGGCGGCGGCGCCCGCGGAGATGGCCGCGGATTTCGACGGCCGGGACGGTCGAGGAACGGCGTTGCCCATGGGCGCCCCTTTCACGCCACGCGACGTCGCGGAGACGGCGGCGATTTTAACGGCGTCCGCCGCGCCATGCAAAACGCCCCGCCGCTCACCACGGAAGCGCCGCCAGCCACGACGACGGCACCGCCGGGCTGTTCGGCAACATCAGCATCGCGGCGACGCCGACCGCGGCGCCGTAGGGAATCGATTGACCCTTCAGCCCGCCGTCGCCAAGCCAGGCAATGCGCGCCAGGGCCGGCAGCACGCGCTTGAGCCTGGCGGCGACCAGCACCGCGGCCGCCAGCACGCCGCCGAGCAGCGTCATCACCACCAGATAGGCGAGGATGTCGTCGCGACCGATCCACACTGCGACCGCCGCCAGCAGCTTGACGTCGCCGCCGCCGACGAGCCGGCGCGCGAACGCCGCCATCCCGGCCAGCAGCAGCGCCATCCCGATGCCGTAGTGCCAGGCGATCGCCGTCCAGTCGAGGCCGCCCAGCAGCGCCGCCGGCAGGAAGGCGACGGCGACGGCGACGCAAGCGGCGTTGGGGATGATCAGCCGGCGCACGTCGGTGACCACCGCCCAGGATACGGCCAGCGCGAAGACGGCGACGGCGGAGACGTGGACGAGGAGAGTGAGAACGCTCATGTCCTGAAACGACGGGCCGGCGTGTTCATCCGCCGGCCCGGCTGCGTTTCGGCATTCCAAGCGAAGGCGGGGCTTCCACCTTCGTCGCCTTGGAATGAAATCTCTTGAATGGACGCTTAACGGGTCTCGGAACGTTAAAGCTTGTTGGAGACCTGGTTGAACATGTTGCTCAGGTCGGTACCAACGATCGCGACGGCGGCGATGATGACGACGGCGATGAGCGCGGCGATAAGGCCATACTCGATTGCCGTCGCGCCCGCTTCGTGCTTCCACAGGCCCTTGCTGAACCGGCTGATCCTGCTCGTCATTTGCAATAACTCCTGTTTCACAGTGGCTATACTCGGCACCGACCCCGTTCGGACCGGCGAATTATCCACGGCATGCCCCCTGCAATGCCGATAGCGTGGCAAAACCGATTCCCGAAGTCAATACAAATGGCGGCAAACCCTTGCCACGCAAGGCTCTCGCGCCCTTGTCGGGACACCGGACATGGACGCCTTTGCGTCACCCGGGACACCCGGGACATTCGACGGCCTTGTCACCGGCGCCCCCGGCAAAATAGAAATGTCCTATTAACATTGTCTTACCGCGGCGCGCTTTATTTCTTGGCGGCCGCTCCCTGGCTACGGAACGCCGCCGCCATGATTCGCGTCGAGGGCTTACGGAAGAGCTTTCCGCCGGTGACGGCCCTCGACGGCGTAGCGTTCGAGGCCTGCGACGGCGAGGTCACCGGCCTGATCGGCCCCAACGGCGCCGGCAAGACCACGGCACTGCGCATCCTCTATACGGTGATGACGCCGGATTCCGGCACCGCCGCGATCGACGGATACGACATCGTCAAGTGCCGCCGCGACGTGCAGCAACGCATCGGCGTGCTGCCCGACGCGCGCGGGCTTTACCCGCGGCTGACGGCGCGCGAGCACGTGCGCTATTACGGACGGTTGCACGGGCTCGGCGGCGCCGAGCTGGAGCACCGTATCGACGCCCTGATCGACACCCTCGGCATCGGCGAGTTCGCCGACCGCCGCGCCAAGGGCTTCTCCAAGGGCCAGATGCGCAAGGTGGCGATGGCGCGCGCGCTGGTGCACGAGCCGCACAACCTGCTCCTCGACGAGCCGACCAACGGCCTTGACGTCGGCAGTACCCACGCCGTGCACCGGCTGATCGACGGCTGGCGGCGGCAGGGACGCTGCGTGCTGTTCTGCAGCCACATCATGCAGGAGGTGGCCGCCGTCGCCGACCGCATCGTGGTGATGGCCATGGGGCGCATCGTCGCCCAGGGTACCGTCGCCGAGCTGCTGGCGCGCGCAGGCACCGACGATCTCGAGCGCATGTTCCTCGCCCTCACCGGCCGCGCGGAGTCGTGGTGACATGTGGCGCCGTATCTTCGTCGTCTTTCTCAAGGAGGTCGTGGATAACTCCCGCGACCGCCGCTCGCTCCTGGTAGCGCTGATCTATCCGCTGCTCGGGCCGGTGATCCTCGGCCTCCTGATCTCGGCCGTCGTCGACGTGGTGTCGGCCGACCAGGCCCGCGACTTGCGGCTGGCGGTCGGGAACGCCGACCGCGCGCCGGCGCTGGTCCGGTTCCTCGAGCAGCGCGGCGTCAGCGTGGCGCCGGCGCCGCCCGACCCCGAGGCGGCGGTGCGCGACGGCAAGCTGGAGATCGTGGTGGTGATCCCCGACGACTACGCCGACCGCTTTCGCGCCGAGAGGACCGCCGAGGTCGCCGTCGTCGTCAACACGTCGCGGCTGTCGGGTTTGATCGCGCTCAATCACGCGGCGGCGCTGCTGAGCGACTACAACCGCGAGGTCTGGGGGGCGCGCATCGCGTCGAGGGGGGTCGACGTGCAGGTGCTCAGGCCGCTCGACATCAAGAGCGTCGACGTCGCCGCCGGCACCCACATCGCCGAGATCCTGCTGTTCATGGTGCCGCCGCTGTTCATCTTCAACCTGTTCATGGGCGGCGTGTATCTGGCCATCGACACCACCTCGGGCGAGCGCGAGCGCGGCTCGCTCGAGCCGCTGCTGATCAATCCCGTGGAGCGATGGGCGCTGATGCTCGGCAAGTACCTGGCGGCGCTGTTGTTCACCGCCGCGGCGGTGGTCGTGCAGCTGTTGGCGTTCAAGGTCGCGTTCCAGACCGCGGGCGGCGGCACGCTGGCGTTCGCGCAGGTGCTCACCGTCCCGGCCATCGCCGGCGTGTTCGCGATGACGCTGCCGCTGATGATGATGGCGGTCGGCGTGCAGTTCATCATCGCCACCGTGACGCGCAGCTTCAAGGAAGCGCAGACCTACCTCGGCTTGCTGCCGCTGGTGCCGGCGATTCCGGGCATGGTGCTGGTGTTCGCCCCGGTGCAGGCGACGGCGTGGATGATGACCATCCCGGCTTTCTCGCAGACGCTGCTGTTGGGCGCCTTCGTGCGCGGCGAGGCGCTGCCGATCGCCGCCGTGGCGCTGTCGATGGCGTCGTCGCTGGTCGCGGCGCTCATTCTGATCGTCGTCTCGGCCCGGCTCTACGAGCGCGAGAAGCTGATCTTCGGCGGCTGACGCCCGACACGGCGGCCGCCGCCGGCGCTACGCCGGCTTGATGCGCTCGTGGTCGCCGCACCAGTCGGCGCTCCGGGTCTCCATCCACACGGTGGTCAGCGCGCTCGCCTGCGGCGCGTAGCGGCGGCACAGCCCCTTGTCGGAATCCTTGCGGAACGCGCTCATCACGCGCGGATTGGCTTGGTCGAGGCCGCTGCCGGGGCTCGATTCGTAGTGCTGCTGCCGCTTGAACTTCCAACTCGGGTGCCAGAAACGGCAGTTCTGGCACGAATCGACGACGTCCTGATCGCTCATGGCCATCTCCTCCGGCGGCAAAACGCCGGCAAACGTCCCGCCGGTTATAGCAGATGCGCGGCCTCGGCGCGACGGCGCCCCGGCCACGCCCCGGCAATGCGACCGCCGGCGCGCGTTGCCGGGCGGCGGCGGCGCCACTACCATCGCCGGGCCGGGGGAAACGGCGCGCCGACCGCGGCCCGGCGAATGGGGATGGCATTGACCGGCTACGTCATCGAGTTCGCGTGGGGGTTCATGGTGCTCGCCGCATTGGTCGGCTGGGGCGGCGTCGTGGCGCGGCTGTTCGGCGCGTCGTCGCCGAGGCCGGACTGGGGGCTGGCCGCCGGCTGGGGCATGGCGGCGATGCTGGCCGCCGGGGGCGTGCTCGCCTTGGTCGGCTTGGCGCGGCCGTGGCTGCTGGTGACGCTGGTCGTCGTCGGCGCCGGGTTGGCCGCCCGCCGGCTGCTAGCCGGGCCGCAGCCGATGCCCGCCGACCGGCGTTGGTGGTGGTTGCTGGCGCTGGTCGCGGTGCCGCTGCTGACCCGCTACGCCGGCGCCGTCACCCATCAGGCGTTGAGCTGCAGCGACGACGACATCGCCTATTTCGCCTTCGTCGCGCGGCTGCTCGACACCGGCACGCTGATCGACCCGTTCAGCCTGAGACGGCTTTCGGCGTACGGCGGCCAGACCTTCCTGCAGGCGCTGGCGATGGTGGTCGGCGACGAAGACAACGGCTATCTGCTCGACCGCGGCGTCGCCTTCATCGTCGTCTTCGGCCTCGTGATCGGATACTTTCGCGACCCACGTCGGAGCGGCGACAGCGCGCTCGAGCCGGTGCATTACCTGGTGACCCTGGTGCTGGTGGTGATCCTGCCGCTGCCGCTGCTCAACAGCTCCAGCCACGTCACCGCGCTGGCGATGGCGCTGACGCTGTTCCGCAGCCTCGAGCGGATGCCGCCCGGCGGCGCGTCGCCGGCATGGCTGTGGCTGGCCGGCCTGGTCGCCGCCGGAGCCGCCAGCCTGAAGGCGACGGCCCTGGTGATGGCGGCGGCGACGCTGGCGGCGTGGTGGCTGATCGGCGTGTGGCGGGAGCGCGGCGATTGGCGTCGCCACGGTCGGGCGGCGGCGCACCTCGGCGGCGCGGCTCTGGCGTTTTTGGGGCCGTGGATGGCGCTGCTCTACCGTTCGTCGGCGACGCCGTTGTTCCCGCTGTTCCAGGGCCACCACCGGCCCGGGTTTGCGGCCACCTACTCGGGCGACTTGCCGCTCGCCGAGTTCGCCCAGCACCTCGGCGACTTCCTGATCCGGCCTCAGGTGGCGCTGTTCCTGGCGCCGCTTCTGCTCTACGCGTTGCGTCGCGGCAGCGCGGCGGGACTGGCGCTGTACGCCGGCGCCGTCGCCACCACCGTCGCCACGGTGGCGACGCTGACCTACGACAACACCGAGACCCTGCATCGCTACGCGGCGCCGTTCCTGAACGCCGCCTTCATCGCCACCGCCATCGCCTTCGTCGACGAAGCGCTGCGGGGAATTCCGGCCGCCGCCGTCGCCGCCGGACGGCGACGGATCGGCGACGCGCTGCTGTGGGTGATGGTGGCGGCGCTACTGCCGGTGCCCGTCTATCACGACGTCCAGCGGATCGCGCGCACCTATGGCCACACCATTTTGTCGCCCGACAACCGCGCCGCCTATGGACGCGCGCAGGCGGCGGTGCCGGCCGGCGCCAAGCTGATGGTGCTGGTCAACCACCCGTTCGCCTTCGACTACCGGCGCAACGCCATCGTCAATGTCGACGCCCCGGGCGGCGCCGGCCCCGATCCGGGGATGCCGTTCTTCCGAGGTCCGGAGGCATTGAAGGCATACCTCAAGGGGCAGTCGATTGCCGCCGTGGCGTTCCGCGACTTCGCCGCGCCCGGCGCCTGCCTCTATGGCCGCGACCTGTGGACGATGCATGCCGCCGGCGACAACCCGATGTGGCGGGCGCAATCGAGATTCTACCTCGACCTGATGGACAACGTGCTCGCGCTGGCGGCCGCCGGGAAGATCGTCCACCGCGACCGCGGGTTGACGGTGTTCGTGCTCGAGTGAGCGGCGGCTCAGTTCGCCTTGGCGAGGCGGTCGAGCTCGGCGCGGGCGGCGGCGTACTGGCGGAAATGGGTGACGCCGGTGGCGAGCGTGCGGCGGAAGTAGTCGGCGGCGCCCTTGGCGTCGCCGGCGAGCAGCCGGTGCTGGGCGAGGAAGAAAAAGGCGATGCACTCGTTCTCGCGCTGGCGGGCGGCATCGCGGTTCTTGGCGGCGACGAGCACCTGGTCGGCGGTCGCCTGGCCTTGGAACAGCTTTGCCAACATGCCCGGCCACGGGCCGTCGGCGCGCCACTCGTCGAATGCCGCCGTCGGCGCGATGATGCCGCCGCGCGCCTCGCTCACGTAACGCCATAGCAGCGCGTAGTCCTTGAGCCGGCCGGTCGCCCGGCCGTGCACGGCGGCGAAATCGCGGGCCGCCGCCTCCATGCGCCCGGCCATGAACTCGAGCACGCCGCGGCTGAAATGGGCGTCGGCATGATCCGGCTGCAGCCGGATCGCCTCGCCGTAGTGGCGGATAGCCTGCTCGCGATCGCCCTGCTGCTCGAGCGCCCAGGCGCGCCCGAAATAGGCGTCGGCGGCATCGGGACGGAGCGCGATCATGCGCTGGAAATCGCCGGCGGCGTCGCCGTAGGCGCCGGTCGCCAGCCGCGCCCAACCGCGCCCGAAATAAGCGTCGGCGAAGCCGGGGTCGAGGACGATCGCTTGGTTGTAGGCGTCGATGGCCTGCTCGTGGAGGCCCTTGTCCTCGTAGCCGCGGCCGCGGCGCGCCAGCGCCTGCGCCTCGCTGCCGCCGCGCGGCGAGGTGCGGGCGGCGAACGGCGCCGCCGGCTTCTTTGGCACCGCGACGCCGACCAGGCGGCCGGGCGCCTCCGCCGGCGCGGACTGGGCTGCGGCGACCGAGGGCGTTGGCGTCTTGGCGGCCGCTGCCGCCGGCGCCGACGGAGCCGGCGGAACGGCGGCGGCGGGGGCAATGGGCGGCGATGGGGAGGCGATTAGGGCGGGCGGCGCGGATGCCGCCGAAGCCGGCTCCGGCGCTTTGGCCGACGCCGCCGGCGTGGTCGGCGTCGTGGCGGCGGCTTGCTCCGTCACCGCCACCGGCGGCGGTGGCAGAATTTCCGGTTGCGTCGGCCGCAATGGCGCCGCCCTCGCCGCCGGTCTCGGCGCGCCCGGTGCCGGTGTTGCCGTCGGCGCGGTCGGCGCGGCGGCGGTGGGCGCTTTCGGCCCCGGCATCAGCCCGAAGTAACCGATGCCGCCGCCGACCGCCAACCCGGCGACCATGAACGCCAGCACTCCGGCGGCGATCCGCCAGCGCGACGGCGTCGCCGCCGCGTCGCCGGCTTGCGGCGCCGCCGCGCCGCTTGCGGCCTCGGCGTTTTGCTGTCGCTGCTTTTCCGACTTCTTCAGGGCATCCAGGATCAACGACATGGCGACCTCGGCGCGCTTACCGCTTGTTGGTCGTGCCGTCGGGACGCGCGGCGCCGTCGATCCGCTCGGCGGGCTCGCCGGCCGGCTGCTGGGAGCCGGCGAGCAGCGGCGCGATCAGCGGCCACCTCCGCAACTCCGCCCTCAGGCTGGTCATCGCCGGCGAGCGCGACAGCGCCGGCACCAAGTGCATCCCGAACGGATCGATGGCGAGGAACGCCGCCACCGCCACCGGGATCAGAGCCCCGAGGGCGATCGGCAACGCTTTGCCCGGTTTCGCCTCGACGGAGCCGCCGCCGAGCACCTCGGCGGTCGCCCGGCGCGCCAGTTTGCGGTCGACGCGCCTGACTCCGAGCCCGTAGGCGCCGAGCAGCGATCGCTCGCAGATGCTGTTGATGACGCGCGGGATGCCGCCCGACCGGCGGCAGATCGCCGCGACGGCGTCGAAGTCGAACACGTCTGTCGAAAGGCCGCCGACCTTGAGCCGATGATAGACATAGTCCCTGGCCTCCGGTTGCGACATCGCCTCCAGATGGTAGCGCGCCGTGATGCGCTGAGCGAGCTGGCGCATGTCGTCACGGTTGAGGAGGTCGTTGAGTTCCGGCTGGCCGACCAGGATGATCTGCAACAGCTTGGCGCTGGCCGTCTCCAGGTTGGTCAGCAGTCGCACCTGCTCGAGCACCTGGTAGCGGAGATTTTGCGCCTCGTCGATGAGCAGCACGGCGCGCCGGCCCTTGGCGTGGACGTCGAGGAGATGGGCGTTGATGGCGTCGGTCAGGTCCTTAAGGCTGTGGCGGGCGCCGGTCACCGCGATCGCCATCTCGTCGCAGATGCTGGCCAGCAGCTCGACCTCGCTCAAGCGCGGGTTCAGGCACATGGCGAGCTCGACTTCGTCGGGAAGCCGCTCGACCAGCGCCCGGCAGATCGTCGTCTTGCCGGTGCCGACCTCGCCGGTGAGCAGCACGAATCCGCTCGACTCCCGGACGCCGTACATCAGGTGCGCCAGCGCCTCCTGGTGGCGCAGGCTCAGAAACAGGAAGCTCGGATCGGGGGTGTTCGAAAACGGGTTGCGGTCGATTCCGAAGTGGTCCTGAAACATCAGCGCATTCTCCGGCCGTCGGCGAGCCGTTTCCGCCGGGCGCGCCGTGTCCGCCAGCCCGTCGTCGGCGGAAGCCGGCTTCGTGAAGACGGGCCTCGATCGCCGCAACGCGCATCTTAACACGCCCGGCGATGCCATTAAACCGGGAGCCGGGCGGCGCCGGTCGACGCAAATTCGCGATGGCTACTGGCTGGCCAGCCGCTGCAGACGGGCGCGATCCCTGATGATCAGGCTGCGGTGGCGGCGCTCGATGACGCCGTCGCGCGCGAGATTGCCGATCGCCTCGGCCACCACCTGCTTCTCGGCGCCGACCCATTCGGCGATCTCGGCGTGCGGCGGCACGTGCAGGATCACCCACGAGCCGTCGCCGTAGGTGTTCGGCTCCGACAGCCGGAGCAGTTCGTGGTAGACGCGCTGGTGCGCCGACATGGTGGTGAGCGCGGTGATCCGGGTATTCAGCGTGCGGATGAACCCGGCGAAGCGTTTGAGCAACGCCAGCGAAACCCCGGGACATTCGAACAGCAGGTGGCGGAAGTCGCGGCTGCTGAGCGACGCCAGCAGCGTCGGCTCGACGGTGGTAACGCGGGCGGAGCGCACCTTCAGGTCAATCGCAGCCAGCTCGCCGAAGGAATCACCCGGGCCGAGCTCGGCCAGCGCCACCTGCTCGTCCTCGGTCAGGAAGTCCATCGCCTTCAGCTTGCCCTTGACGACGAAATAGACGTCGGTGCTGCGGTCCTTGAGGTCGATGACGATCTCGTTGGTGTCGAGAGACTTCCACGTGCACTGCTTTTCGAGCAGCGCGATCTTCTCCGGCGTCGCTTCCGCGAGCAGCCCGATGCCGTTGAGGGACCTTTCTGAGTCCTTGAACTGCGGTTGCTGTTTGGCCACGGTTTTCAATTCCGCCGCCGACGCGGCTCAACGCCGCCGGCCTCCGACCCCGGGGCATTGTCGCAAAGCGCCGGTCGTTGCGCAAGAAGCCGGACGGACGGCGGCGGTTATTGCGATCGCGGCGCCGGCGCCGACGGTCGCGGCTGTTGGGCGTGGAAGCGGGAGAACACCGCCAGGTTGTTGCGCACCGACGCCTCGTCGAGGTCCATCTTGGCCAGCGCCTCGGCCTTGTCCATGTCGCCCTTGATGCCATAGAACAGCGCCAGGTTCTGGCGCACCTGGGGGCTGCGGCGGGCGGCCGGCGGCGCTTTCTCCAAGGTGGCGATCGCCCCCTCGACGTCGCCGGCAAGCGCCGCCGAGATCGCCATGTTGTTGAGCACCACCGGGTTGTCCTTCGACAGCTGCAGGGCGCGGCCGTACGATTCGCGGGCCGTGGCGAACGCGTCGTTGAGGTCGTGGGCGATGCCGAGGGCGGCGTGGATTTCCCAGTTCTTTTCATCCTTGGCGCGGGCAGCGGCGAGATGCCCGATCGCCTCGTTGACGTTGCCGACGGCAAGATTGGCCTTGCCGCGCTCGACGATGAACGGCAGCGCGTCGGCGAACTTTGCCGCCGACTTGTCGAGCACCTCGACGGCGGTGTTGGCGTGGCCGGAATAGCGCAGGTTGCGCGCCAGCCCCAGGGTGGCGCCGATATCGTCCGGCCGGCGGTCGACGAGATTGCGGTAGTGATTGGCCGCCGCCGCGTAGTCGCCTTCGGATTCGGCGGTCGCCGCCACCTGTTGCAGGGATTCGCGGATCGCCTGGGAACCGGGATCGGCGGTCGACGCGCATCCGGAAAGCAGGACGGCGACGACGCAAAGGCGGCGGCCGGCGCGGATGCTGGAACCGATCGTCATCGGCGGTAACCCTCGGTATCGGATCGCGTTCTGGAAATCGGTCGCCCACTTCTTATGGGATAATCGGCGGCGAGACAAGCTGGGGCCAGCCAGCGCGGCTGGCGGCAGACCCCGCCGGCGCCTGGGCGGAGTGATGGATATCACTGAAATTCCCTAATCTTATCGCCTAGACTGCGTCACGTAAATTCGCCCGAGATGGGCTATAATTTGGAGCATCTCCCCGGCGGCGGTGAACTTAAGCCATGAGCAACGGCATCAGACGTTCGACCAGCGACCGGCGGTCGATGGATCGGCCGGAGCCCGGCATCCAACGCGGCTCGTCGCGTCAATTGCGGGCGTTGGGCGCGCTCGCCGCCCTAATCCGCGACCGGCGCGGCGTGATCGTCGTGATGTTCGCGTTGATGCTGCCGATTCTGATCGGCTTTATCGGCCTCGGGGTCGAGGTCGGCCTGTGGTACAAGGAACGCCGCGACCTGCAGGCAGCCGCCGACGCCGGCGCCTTGGCCGGCGCCTATGAGCTGGCCGAGGACCGAGCGTCTAACGTCGGCACGGTGGCGCAGCGGGAAGCCGAGAACAACGGCTGGACCAGCGGCGCCGGCACCATTACGATTCGCAGTTCCCCGTTCAACGGCCTCTTTCCGGCGGCGCCCAGCGCCTACACGGCCGACGCCAGTGCCGTACAAGTCCTGCTGACGCGGCAGGTTAGCTTGTTGTTCGCCGGTTACTTCCTGGGATCGGGCAACTCGATAACCATCAACACAAAGGCAGTCGGCAAATCGGTCGCCGGCGCAACGACAGCCTGCGTGCTGGCGCTCGGAAGCGGCCTCGCTCCCGGGAATTCAGCGATATCGGCCGTGGGCGGCGCAAGCATCTCCATGAGCGGTTGCACCGTTGCGACCAATTCGACGAATAGCAGCGCGATAAGTATTTCGGGTGGAGCCACGTTGACGGCCGACTGCGTCTACAGCAGCGGCGGTGTCTCCGGCACTCCTGTCACGACGGCGTGTTCTGGGGCGAAAGAGAACCAGCCCGCGGTCTCCGACCCCTACGCTGACATCCCGGTCCCGACATTCTCCGCCTGCTCCAATCCGGCTGATAAATACTCCCTGACTGGCTCCTCGTCGGACACCATCAGCGCCGGCGTGTATTGCAGCATATCCTCCAGCAGCAGCGGCACCTTGACCCTGAATCCCGGCACCTATTACTTGGACGGCGGCGACTTCAAGATATCCGGCAGCGGCAACGTTTCGGGAACGGGCGGCGTCACCATTGTCCTCGGCGACAGCAGCGGCGGCGGCAACTGCGGCAACGTCAGCATCACTGGCGGCGGCGAGATCGACATGACGGCGCCAACCTCGGGCACCTATGCCGGCATTCTGTTCTTCCGCCATTCCAGTTGCAGCAGCACCGGTGCGGCCATGTCGTTCACCGGGAATTCAGGCAGTACCGTAGTAGGAGCGATTTATTCGCCCAGCAAGGCCTTGGATGTGTCGGGAGGCACGTCAATCGCCGGCAGTTGTCTGCAGCTCATCGCCAACACAATCTCGTTTTCGGGTAGCGGAACTATCGGCAGCTCGTGCAGCGGGGTCGGCGTCAAGGACATCCTCGCCGGCGGCAAAGGCATGCTGGTCGAATGAGCGCATGGGTACGCGATGGCATTATCGGTAGCGGCAAAAGTGTTTTATACTCGGGGCATGAAGGCGGCCAGGGGTGCCGTTCGCGCGTTACGAATGTCGATAACGCGTGGGGCGGCGGTGGGATCCGGGTGCGGGGCTGCGGCAGTTGAGTTCGCGCTGATCGTCCCAGCGATCCTCGCGGCGCTCCTCGGCATCGCCAATTATGGGCTCGCCATGTACGACAAGATGGAATTGGTAAGCGCAGCTCGCGCCGGCGCGCACCAGGCAGTCATTGATCGGACCGACACCACGGCGATCAAGAACGCAGTCGTCAACTCGACCAACCTCGGCATCACGGCCGCCGACGTCACCACGTCGGAATCCTGCTTGTGTGCCGACGGGACGGTGATCCTTATATGCGGGCAACCCTGCTTGAATAACGATCCGAACCAATATTACATGACCATCACCGCCAACTATACTCACACCTTGCTGTTGTTGGGAACGACGGTCAATCTGACCGGCTCGGTCAAGATCCGTACCCAGTGACAGGGCGCATCGCCATGAGGACAACCCTAACAAAGGGCGCGCGGCTCCGGTCATTTCTGGCGTGTTGCTGCGGCGCGACGGCGGTCGAGTTCGCCATCGTGGCGCCGCTGTTCCTGGCCATGATGGTCGGCGTCTTCGAGCTCAGCCGGGCGATGTGGATAAAGTCCTCCATGCAGTACGCAGTCGAAGAAGCCGCCCGCTATGCCCTGGTCAATACCAGCGCCTCGGCCGCGACCCTGCAGACTTACGCCGAGAGCAAGTTGGGCGACACCGGAGTGGGCACCACCGGCATGACCTTCACGATCACCTCCAACGGCATCGTCGCCGACATCCAAGTGAGCTACAACTTTCAGACGTTGACGTCGCTGCTGCCGTTCCCGTCACTGACCCTGACCGCCAAGTCGCGGGTGCCCTTGAGTTGATCGCAGGCCGGCGGCCGATTCCCGCAATCCCGTAACCCTCATGCAAAACCAGCTCCAACGTCTCGAAAGCTTGGCCCGCCTCGCCAAGGAGGCCTCGACCGAGGGTCGCCAGGAGCTGTTGCGGGAGGTCACCGACCTGTTCATAGAATCGCCGGAAAGCCTGAGCGAAACCGAAATGGCGTATTTCGGCGACATCATGGGCAAGCT
>Ga0137796_10001559_pt1 | contig 12981 bp, 13 predicted proteins | sample OV2TP3_FD_97704 | JGI IMG/M metagenome (GOLD analysis project Ga0137796, IMG submission 97704)
AACGCGCTGTTCGTCGCCAGCCGCGAGACCGCCGAGCTGCGCGCCGAGACGCTGCAGATGGGGCATTCGCTGGCGCGGCTCCTGGAGGAAATGGGGCTGGGAAAGGTTCCGCTGGAGGAACCGGCCTTCCCCGCGGCGTACGCGTTCGCAGCCGGCAAATGGGGTATCGACCCGCGCGACGCGCTCATCGCCTATTTGTGGTCGTGGCTCGAGAACCAGGTGATGGCGGCGGTGAAGTCGGTGCCGCTCGGCCAGACCGCCGGACAGAAGATCTTGTTCTCATTAGGCACTGAGCTCGACCATATCGCTGGCGACGCGATGGCAGTCGAAGAATCGCACTTGTGCAACCTGGCGCCGGGGCTTGCGTTTCTCTCGGCGCGCCACGAAACCCAATATTCGAGGCTTTTCAGATCATGACGCTGAGAGTCGGCATCGGCGGCCCGGTCGGATCGGGCAAGACCGCCCTGACGCTGGCGCTTTGCCGCGCGCTGCGCGACAAGTACGGCATCGCGGTGGTCACCAACGACATCTACACCGAGGAAGACGCGCAGTTCCTGGTGCGCAACCAGGCGCTCGCCGCCGAGCGCATCATCGGCGTCGAGACCGGCGGCTGCCCGCATACCGCGATCCGGGAGGACGCGTCGATCAATCTGGAGGCGGTGGCGCGCCTCGACCGGCGCTTTCCCGGCCTCGACCTGATCTTCATCGAGTCGGGAGGCGACAACCTGGCCGCCACCTTCAGCCCGGAGCTTTCCGACCTGACGCTCTACGTGATCGACGTCGCGGCGGGGGACAAGATCCCGCGCAAGGGCGGGCCGGGCATCACCAAGTCCGACCTGCTGGTGATCAACAAGATCGACCTCGCCCCGATGGTCGGCGCGTCGCTGGAAGTGATGGAGCGCGACGCGAAGCGCATGCGGGCCGAGCGGCCGTTCGTCTTCACCAATCTCAAGACCGGCCACGGCCTGGAGCGCGTGATCCGGTTCATCGAAACCGAGGGGATGCTATGCACCGCGCAGGACTGATGACCGAGCCCGATCACCTGGCGATGATCCTCGCCGCGGCGACCGGGCTGGTTTACTTGCTGCGAGCGCTTAGGCGACTTTCCGCGTCACGCTGAAGTTGCTCTGCGACTTGTCGAGCACCGAGACTTCGCCGGCCAGCTCCGCACCTTCCTGGATGCGGATCTTGGCGTAGCGGATCTTGCCGGACACCTTGCCGGTGCCTTCGATGACGAGCTGCTTGCGCACCGTCAGCTCGCCTTCGAAGCGGCCGTGGATCGTGGCCTGGTCGACGGCGATGGTGCCCTGGAACACGCCGTGCTCGGTGATCTCGAGGACGCGGGAGTCGAGCGTCGCTTCCATGCGGCCTTCGACCACCAGCGTGTCGCAGTCGCTGATCTCGGCGCCCTTCATCTTGATGTCGGGGCCGACCACCAGCTTCGCTTCCTTGCGGGCGTCGCTGGCCGGCTGGACGGCGGTTTCGGTCGTCGGCGCCGGCGTCGCGTTGGCCGCGGGCGCGGGAGCAGGAGTCACTGGCTGGGCTGGGCGGAAGAGACTGTCATCGCGCTTCTCGTCGCGTTTGCGGAAGAATCCGTCTTTCTGTAGCACTTTCTGCTCCCTCGTCGTAGTGATGGGTAGGACAACGCGTGGCAGTACGCACGATCCGTACCTGGAGCCAACTATTTGACGCTAAAGGGGTTTAGCTTTCCCGGGACGATGACTGTCGTCGGCCTGTGACGACGGCGCGCCCCGACGAACGCGCAAATACCCTGTTTACGCTCGATTTTTCTTGTCGTGCGGGCGCTACGCGGCGAAATCGCGCAGCAGCTTTCCCGGCAGGCGCTCGGCGTCTTTCAACGAAACGCCGTTCACCCAGACGCCGCACACGCCGATGGGCGGCGTGGTGAGCCGCGCGTTGCCGCCCGGCAGGTCGTGGACCCGCCGGCTGGGGCCGCGGTTCACGCTCGCCGGGTCGAACAGCAGCAGATCGGCGTAATAGCCGGGCTTGAGCGCGCCGCGGCTGCGGATGCCGAACACCTCGGCCGGGTGGCCGGTCAGGCGCCACACCGCCTCGGCGAGCGAAAGCACGCCGCGCTCGCGCACCCAGTGCCCGAGCAGGTGCAGCCCGTAGCCCGCGTCGTTGAAAAAGGTGAGATGCGCCCCGGCGTCGGAGAGCGACACCATCGCGCCCGGGTGCCGCAACATGCGTCCGACGGCGTCCTCGTCCGAGTTGAGCAGCAGCGCGCTGAACACGGTCGCGAGATTCTCCTCCAGCGCGAGATCGAGCATGAAGTCCAGCGGATCGGCTCCGGTTTCGCGCGCCAGCTCGGCGACCGAGCGCTGCTCCGCGTCCGCCTTGCCGGATGCGATGACCCGCACCTTGTCCCATTCGCCGTTGAAGAGGCGAAAATGCGCGGGCCGCGACAGCTCGCGGCGGATCTCGTCGCGAAATTGCTCCTCCCGCAGCTTCGCCTTGAATTCCTCGCCTTTCAGGGCGAGCGCGGGCTGCCACGAGTCCAGGCCCTCGAACGTGTAGGGCGAGCGCAGGGTGAATTCCATGGCCAGCGGGCAGCACGAGACTGCGCCGACGAGCCGCCGTCCCCGCGCGTTGGCCTCGCGTATCGCCTCGAGGTCGCTGAACACGGCTTGCGGGTTGGTGCTGCTGTGGAGCAGGGCGGCGACGATGACCGGGCGCCCGGTGTCCAAGGCGAGCGCCTCCAGGAACGCCATGGAGGTATGGCCGCCCTTCGTAAGCATGAACACGCCCCGCCCGGCCTCCTTCAGGCAGCCGACCAGGGCGCGCATCTCCTTCTCGTCGGCGAGCCGCGAGGGCATCGGCAGGCCGCCGTCGCCGTTGTGGGCCGGGGAGGTGGTGCTCGAGAAGCCGACGGCTCCGGCCTGCATCGCCTCAAGAACTATTCTTTTCATCAAAACAATCTCTTCGTCGGTCGCCACGCGCTCGCTCGCCGCCTCGCCCATGATGTAGGTGCGCACGGCGGAGTGGCCGACGAAGGCCGCGACGTTCAGTGCCGCGCCGCGGCGCTCGAGCATGTCGAGGTACTGCGGCATCGACTCGAACTCCCAGCGTATGCCGGCGCGCAGCGCCTCGAGCGACATGCCTTCGACCTGGGTGAGGTTGCGCATCACCAGGTCGCGGTCCGAGGGACGGCAGGGCGCGATGGTGAAGCCGCAGTTGCCGATGATCGCCGTGGTGACGCCGAGCGCCGGCGAAGGCGAGGCCCACGGGTCCCAGGTGAGCTGCGCGTCGTAATGCGTGTGGTTGTCGATGATGCCGGGCATCAGCGCGAGGCCGGAGGCGTCGATCACCGATTTTGCTTTTTCCGGGATCCTGCCGACCGCCGAGATCCTGCCGTCCTTGACCGCGAGATCGCCGTGCTTCGGCGGCGAGCGCAGCCCGTCGACGAGCAGCGCGTTGCGGATCATGAAGTCGTTCATGGCGCAGCCCAAGTATACTGGCGCGGCTTGGAACTCCTTGACCTGACGGGAAAAACCGCGATCGTCACCGGCGGCGCGAAAGGCATAGGCGCAGCGACCGTGCGTCTGTTCGAGAAATCGGGGGCCCGCGTCGTCGCGCTCGATCTCGCAACCGGCTGCGACGTGACCGACGAACGGCAGGTACGAGAAGCATTTGCCGGGGTAGGCGACTTGGACATTCTCGTCAACAACGCAGGCAGCGCCGTGCGCAAGGCGGCGGTCGAACTATCGGCCGAGGAATGGGATCAGGTGCTGGATCTCAACCTCAAGGCGACCTTCTTCTGCGCGCGCACCGCGTTCGCCTACATGAAAAAGCGCGGCGGCGGCGCCATCGTCAACCTGGCCTCGATCATGGGCCTCTCGGGGGGCATTTACCCCAACGCCTCCTACCAGGCGTCGAAGGGCGGCGTCGTCAACCTGACGCGCGCGCTGGCGCTCGAATGGGCAGCGGACAACATCCGCGTGAATGCCGTGGCGCCGACTTACGTGCGCACCGACCTCACGGTGCCGATCTTCTCGAGCCCCGGGATGCTGAAGACCGTGATGGCGCATACGCCGCTCGGCCGGCTTCCCGAGCCCGACGACATCGCCGCGGCGATCCTGTTTCTCTGCAGCCCGGCGGCGAGCTGCATCACCGGCATCACCCTGCCGGTCGACTCGGGCTACCTCGCCAGATAGAAAATCGGGGTCAGACCCCGATCTCCATGGAGTCGACCTTGTCCGGATAGAAGGCGAGCAGATCCTTGATCGCGAGCATCTCGTCGTACGGCTGCTCGTAGCTCCAGACCGCGTTCTCCGCGCCGTCCTTGAGCGAGTAGTACGACGCATGTCCCTTGAACGGGCAGTAGGTCTGGTGGCTCGAGCGGATGAGCCGATCCATCTTCACGTCCTTGCGCGGGATGTAGTACACGACGGGAGCGACCGTGCTGCCTTCCATCGTTTCTTCCAGCCGAATCGCATCCCGCGTGTCCGCGATGCTGTCGCCTTTGAACGTCACATTCACGCGTACTCCTGCCGGCTTCGTGGTGATGCGATGGCCGGGGTACTTCTTGTAGCCGGGCGCAGGATTATCAGTGGGCTGTTTCATCAGACCTCCGTGTGTTTCTGCGGGCTATCGCGCCTCACGGCTGCACGATCATCATCCACGACACGATACTAAGCGGGCATCTTCTTCATCGCCTCCTGCATTTCTTCCATGCTGACGTCGCGGATGTGGGTGCCGACCGACCAGTGGTGGCCGAACGGGTCCTCGAGCTTGCCGTAGCGGTCGCCCCAGAACATGTCCTCGAGCGGCATGGTGACCTTCGCTCCCGCTTTCACCGCGCGCGCGACGAACGCGTCCACATCGTCCACATAGAGGTGGATGGTGACCGGCGAGCCCTTGAGCGACTTCGGGCCGAGCGCGCCCCACTCCGGCATTTCGTCGACCAGCATCACGACCGAATCGCCGATGCGGATCGCCGCGTGCATGAGCTTGCCCTGCGGGCCGGGCAGGCGCCCCATTTCGACCGCGCCGAACGCCTTCTTGTAGAACTCGATAGCCTCGGCCGCGCCGGCGCAAACGAGATGCGGCGTGACGCTGTGCATTCCTTCGGGAACAGGCTTGACTTGCGGCATGGTGTCTCCTTGCATGTCAGGGGTAAAGAGTGATAACGCAGACGCTGGCGCGCGGCGAGCCAGTCTTCGCGCGGTACGACCGGATGGTTTGCCTTCATCGTGAGGCTCCTTCGAGAGCTCGTTCAGATGACCGAGGATCAACGCCATGCATGCCAGGCACATGGGCCTTCCTCGCCTAGAGATGGATGGCGACCTTGAACCCGCCCCAGAACATGCGCTTGCCGTCGAAGGGCAGCGCCCTGGGATCCATCATGCCTTTCATGCGCGGGTCCTTCATGACCTTGGCGTTGACGCGATCGCGATCCCGCCGGGACTTGTAGACGATCCAGGAGAACCAGACCACCTCGCCGGGCTTGAGCTTCACGCTCTGCGGGAACGACGTGTGCCTGCCCGGCTTCACGTCGTCGGCGATGCATTCCACGTATTCGACGGCGCCGTGCCCGCGCCAGAGTTTTCCCGCCTTCCGGGCCATGCGGCGGTAGGCCGCGAGGTTCTTCTTCGGAACGGGCAATACGAAGCCGTCGACGTAAGACATGAATCCTCCGTAGTCGGGTTACTGGGCGAGAAAGCGCTCGAGCTTGTCCAGCGATCCGCTCCAGCCGCGCTTGTGGTCGTCGCGAACCTTTTCGTCGAAGAGCTGCTCGTGGCGGAACACGAGCTCGGTGCCCGCAGCGACCGCGCGGAACGTAATGGTGACCAGCGACTCGCGCTCCGGCGTGGTTCTCGGCCAGGTCCAGGTGAACACGAGCTTGCGGTTCGTCACCACTTCGCGGTAGGCGCCGGCGCACTCGTGAGCCTTGCCGTCGGGCCCGCCGAACACGATGCGGAAGCGGCCGCCGGCGCGCACGTCGAGCTCCGCCAGCGAGACCGGCTCGCCGGGACCCGGCCCCCACCATTTTTTTACCGCTTCCGCGTCGGTCCACGCCCGCCAGACCTTCTCGGGCGCGACGGGGTAGGTGCGCGTAAGGGTGAGGGAGGGCTTTTCCTTGAGCTTGGCCTGTTCCATGTCTGCAGCTCCTCTTGCTGGTATAGATAGCGGGCGAGCGCGTCGAGTTTCTCGGTCCAGAACTTTTCGTAGCGCGACATCCAGGCGGCGGCGGCTTTCATGGGCGCCGCGCTCAGCTCGCAGCTCACGACGCGCCCTTCCTTGGCGCGCGCGATCAGCCCGGCGTCCTCGAGCACCCGCAGGTGCTTCATGAAGCCCGGCAGCGACATGTCGTGCGGCGCCGCCAGCTCGGTCACCGGCAGGCTGCCCCCGGCAAGCGACTCCAGCACCCCGCGCCGCGTCGGGTCGGCGAGGGCCGCGAACACCGTGTCGAGCGCCGGGTCTTGATACTTAACCACAAGGTTTAGTATTATGCGCTGCACGCATCTTGTCAAGCGAGGAGGGCTGCGATGAATTTCCCCAACGAAAGCAAGCAATACCGCACCGCGCGCAACAAGCTGCTCGAGGCGGAGGTCGAGCTGCGCCGCCATGTCGAGAAGGTCGCCGCCGCGCGCCGCAAGCTGCCACCGGGCGGAGAGGCGCCGGAAGACTATGTTTTCGAAACGGAAAGCGGCAAGGTCAGGCTCTCCGAGCTCTTCGAGCGCGGCAACACGCTGGTCGTGTACAGCTTCATGTACGGTCCGAAGATGGAGAAGGCCTGCCCGATGTGCACCGCCATGCTCGACGGGCTGAACGGCAATGCTCAGCACATCGCGCAGCGCACCAGCCTCGTGGTGGTCGCCAAGTCGCCGATCGAGCGCGTCCTCGCTTACGCGCGCGGCCGCGGCTGGTCGAACCTGAAATTGCTCTCTTCGAAAAACAATTCGTACAACCGCGACTATCACGGCGAGAACGGTGAGGGCGCGCAGATGCCGATGCTGAACGTTTTCAGGAAGGAAAACGGCAAGCTGCGGCATTTCTACGGTACCGAGCTGCTGTACGCAAAGGAAGAGAAGGGCCAGAACGCGCGGCACGTGGACTCGATCTGGCCGCTGTGGAACCTGCTCGACTTCACCCCGGATGGCCGGGGCAGGGATTGGTATCCCCAGCTCGCCTATTGAGCTTGATGAGAAAAATGGGGTCTGTCCTGACAGACCCCATTTTCAGTAGCCGGCGGCGAGGTCGACGAGGTGCAGCGGCCGCTCGCCGCGGCGCACGCGCTCGACGTTCTCGACGATCCTCGGGATCGCGGTGCGCGGCTCGGTGAGCGCTGCGCTGTGAGGCGTGATGGTCACGCCGGGATGCCGCCACAGCGGGCTCGCGGCGGGCAGCGGCTCCTCGTCGAAGACGTCGAGGTAGGCTTGCGCGAGGTGACCCGAATCGAGCGCCGCGAGCAGATCGTCGACCACGAGATGGCCGCCGCGCGCGAGGTTGATGACGCAGGCGTATCGCTTCAGCAGCGAAAAAGTCCTCGCGTTCAGGATGCCGCGCGTCTGCGCGGTGAGGGGGAGCAGGCACACCAGCGCGTCAGTGAGCGGAAGCATCGCTTCGAGATCCGTAAAACAACTTACATTACTGAAATTCTTCGGCCTGCGGCTCAAGCCCGCGACGTTGAAGCCGAGCGCGAGGAGCTTGCGCGCCGCATCGGCGCCGAGCTCGCCCAGGCCGAGGATACCGACGGTGCGATCCGATGCGAGGTACTGCTTGCGCCGGCGCCACTGCGCCTCGCGCTGCTGCCTGCGATACCGGTAGTGATGCCGATGCCAGTCGAGCACGTGCGCGAGCACGCTCTCGGACATCGCGGCGACCATGCCGGGATCGATCAGGCGGGCGAGCGGCACGCCCTTCGGCAAGGCGGGATCGGCAACAAGCTTCTCGACGCCCATCCACAGGGACTGGATGAGCCTCGCGCCTTGCAGGCGCTCGAGCGTGCCGGGCGGCGGGGTCGCAATCAGGGCGACATCGATGTTCGCCCCGAGGGAAACGAAAAACCGGTCCTGCGGCAATGCGCGCTCGAGCAGCGGCAGCCAGAACTCCGGCTTCTCGCTTTCCGACGCGAACAGGATGTTCAAGCGCTCAGTTGTCGGGCTTGAAGCCGGAGGCGCGGATCACCGGGCCCCACTTGTCGTAGTCGGCCTTCATGATGCGCGCGAGCTCAGCCGGGCCGTACCCGGTCGGCTCGAGCCCGATCTGCAGCATCTTCTGCCGCACGCCTTCGTCGCGGATCGCCTCCATGGCGGCCTGCGACAGCCGGTCCAGCACGGGCCGTGGCGTGCCTGCCGGCGCGAACAGCGCGTACCACCCGGTGGCGACCATGTCATAGCCCTGTTCCTTGAAGGTCGGCACCTCGGGAAACGCCGCATCGCGCCTGCCGCCCGAGACCGCGAGCAGCCGCGCCTTGCCCGCCTTGACCAGGGTGCCGATGTCGGCGGCAAGCGTCGTCGCCGCGGCGATTTCGCCTGCGGCGAGCGCCTGCAGCACGTTCGCCGTTCCCTTGTACGGAACGTGGGTGAGCTCGATGCCCGCGGTGCGCGCGAACATGACGCCGAGAAAGTGCGGGATGCTGCCCGCCGCCGCGGAAGCGTAGAAGCCCATCTTCGGGTCCTTCTTCACCAGCGCGACGTAGTCCGCCAGCGTTTGCGCCGGGACGTGGGCGCCGACGCCGAGCGAAAGCTGGAAGTCCGAAAGATGCGCGAGCGGCGCGAAGTCCCTGAAGGGGTCGTAGCGCAGGCTGCGGAACGAGTGCGGATAGATCGACATCGTCGCGACCGGCGTCATCAGCAGCGTCGCGCCATCGGCAGCGGCCGCTTTCACGGCTTCGTTGGCGATGCGGCCGCCCGCGCCGGGCTTGTTCTCGACGATCACCGGCTGGCCGAGCGTCTGGCGCATGCGCTCGGCGGCGAGGCGCGAAAGCAGGTCGCTCGTCGCGCCGGCCGGGAAGCCGAGCACGATGCGCACGGTCCCCTCCTGCGCGGCCGCTGTTTGCGAAACCGCAAGTGCCAGCGCGGCGAGGAGCGTGCGCCACATGCGGCGGATGGTAGCATTTGCCGCGATGAAACCGCCGTTCCGGGCCGACCATGTCGGCAGCCTGCTGCGTCCCGCCGGCCTCGCCGAAGCACGCAAAAGAGGCGACAGGGCTTTTCAGGAAAAAGCGATTCTCGAGGTGGTCGCGAGGCAGGAAGCGATCGGGCTGGAAGGCATCACCGATGGCGAGTTCAGCCGCGACTGGTGGCACCTCGATTTCCTGTCGCAGCTCGAAGGCGTGCGGCTCCGCGAGAATCCCGGTCCCATATTCGGCGGCACGGAGGAGCAGCCGCCGATTCCCATCGTCACCGGGAAGCTGCGCTACTCGAGGCCGGTGATGATCGACGATTTCGCCTTTCTGAAGAGCGTCACGAAGAAGACGGCAAAGTTCACCATTCCGTCGCCCTCGATGCTCCATCTTCGCGCCGGCCGTGCAGGCATCGCCTACGAGGATATGGAAGAGTTCTGGAGCGACGCGGCTGCCGCCTACCGGGCGGCCATCAAGGCCTTCGCGCAGGCGGGCTGCAGCTACCTGCAGCTCGACGACGTCGCCTTCGCGTATTTGTGCGATGCGAAGATCCGCGAGGCGTGCCGGCGCAACGGCGACGACCCCGAGACATTGCCCCGCAGGTACGCACAAACGATCAGCAAGGCATTGGAAGGCAAGCCGGCCGGCATGACCGTCGCGATGCACACCTGCCGCGGCAACTTCAAGAGCGCCTGGGTCGCCGCAGGCGGCTACGAGCCTGTCGCCGAGGCGATGTTCGCGAGCGGCGTCGATGCTTTCTTCATGGAGTTCGACACCGAGCGCGCCGGCGGCTTCGAGCCGCTGCGCTACGTGCCGGAGGGAAAGCAGGTGGTGCTCGGCCTGGTGTCTTCGAAGGTACCGGAGCTGGAAGCGAAGGACTTCCTGAAGAAGAGAATCCACGAGGCGGCAAGGTACGTCGCGCTGGAAAATCTCTGCCTCTCGCCGCAATGCGGGTTTTCCAGCACGCACCACGGCAACAGGCTTTCGCAGGACGACCAGTGGCGCAAGCTCGAGCGCGTGATCGAGGTTTCACGGGAGACGTGGCGATGAACGACGGGGAAATTCTGGCACTGGAGGAGAAGCCGCAAGGCTGGAAATTCGTCTCCTGGCAGTCGACGCCGCTGCCGGCGTGAGCGGCGCTTTCAGGGGCCGGCGCGAAGACGATCGCCTGCTGACCGGGCAAGGCCGCTATACCTCCGACTGGAACCTGCCGGGGCAGCTCCATGCCTGTTTCCTGCGCTCGGATCGCGCGCACGCCGAGATTGTTTCTTTAAGCAAAGACGAGGCTCTTCGTTCGCCGGGCGTCGTTGCCGTATTCACCGGCGAAGACACCACGGCCGCCGGCTTCAAGTCGGCGCCGCCGCTCGTCAAGTATCCGGGGCGCGGCGGATCCGCCCTCAAGGTGCCGCAGCGCGACGTGCTGGCGAACGGCCGCGTGCGCTTCGTCGGGCAGGAGGTGGCGCTGGTCGTCGCAGAGCACCCGCACGCGGCGCAGGATGCCGCGGAGCGCATCGCGGTCGAATACCGGGAGCTGCCGGCGGTGGTGGACGCGGAGGAAGCGGCGGCACCGGGCGCGCCGCAGATCCATGCCGGCATTGCGGGAAACCTCTGCTTCGACTACGAGTACGGCGATGAAGCGGGCACGGACGAGGCGTTTGCGCGCGCCGCGCACGTCACCCGGGTCAAGCTCGACGCCGTGCGCATCGCCGGCAATCCCATGGAGCCCAGGGCCTGCGTCGCGGCCTACGATCGAGGCGCCGACCGCTACGATCTCTACTCGCCGAGCCAGGGCATGTCGCTGCTGCTCGCCGGCCTTGCGGGAATCACCGGCATTCCCCGCGACAGGCTGCGCGTGCATGCGCACGACGTCGGCGGCGGCTTCGGCGTGCGCTCCGACGCCTACCCCGAGTACTGCGCGGCGCTTCTCGCCGCCCGCAAGCTCGGCCGGCCGGTGAAGTGGGCGGCATCGCGCGCCGAGACCATGCTGAGCGACCATCACGGCCGCGCCGCGAAGCTCGCCGGCGAGCTGGCGCTCGACGCCGCGGGCAGCTTCCTCGCCATCCGCCTGCGCTGGACCGTGAATGCCGGCGCCTACCTCTCGCAGCCCGGGCCGCTCATCAATACGCTGAACCCGTCGACCCACGCGGTGAACGTCTACCGCATCCCGCGCGTATATGGCCGCCATCAGCTGGTGATCACCAACACCACGCCGACGACCGCGTACCGCGGTGCCGGCCGGCCGAACGTCTCCTACATCGTCGAGCGGCTGGTGGAGGAGGCGGCGCGCGAGACGGGCATCGACCGCATCGAGTTGCGGCGGCGCAACCTCATACCCCGGGAGGCGTTTCCCTACAAGGCGCCGACGGCGACCTACGACAGCGGCGATCCGCCGGGCGAGCTCGACAAGGTTCTATTGGAGTCGCAGTGGGATTCCTTCGCAGAGCGCCGTAACCAGGCCCTCGGGAGAAACAGGCTGCGCGGCATCGGCTGCGCCGTGTTCCTCGAGCCGTCGGGCGCCGGCGCGCATCCGAAGGAGGAGGCCGTCATCAACTTCGGCGATTCGGGAAACGCTTCGCTCTACGTGCTTGCCGGCCCGTCGGGACAGGGGCACGAGACGGTATTTCCCGAGATCGTCGCCGAAGTTCTCGGTTTTTCCCCCGAGAAAATCACCCTCAAGGCGAGCGACCCGTACGGCCCGCCGCTCGCCGGCGAGGGCACCATCGGCTCGCGCTCGTTGATGGCCCACGGCGGCGCGCTCGTCGTCGCGGCGCGCGAGGTGGTGCGCAAGGGCATGGAGCTCGCGGCGCGGGAGCTCGAGGTTTCTCCGAAGGATGTGGAGTTTTCCGGGGGCCGGTATCTCGTGAAAGGCACCGATCTCTCGATCCGGCTCGAGGAGATCGCGCGCCGTTACGGCGCGGCGCTCGATTCGACAGGCGACATCGCGCCGCCGCGCGCTTTCCCGGGCGGCGCGCATGTCGCCGAGGTCGAGATCGACCCCGACACCGGCGCGATCGAAATCCTGCGCTACACGGCGGTCGACGACTGCGGCCGCGTCATCAACCCGGCGCTCCTCGAGGGGCAGCTCCACGGCGGCATCGCGCAGGGACTCGGGCAGGCGATGAGCGAGCAGTGTGTCTACGACCCGGCGTCCGGTCAGCTGCTCACCGGGACCTTCATGGACTACGCGATGCCGCGCGCTGACGAGCAGCCGGCCGAGCTTCGGCTCTACGACCACCCGGTGCCGTCGCCCTCCAACCCGCTCGGCGCCAAGGGTGCCGGCGAGGCCGGCACCACCGGCGCGGTGCCCGCGATCGCCAATGCCGTGATCGACGCGCTGCGGCCGCTGGGCATCCATCATCTTGATTTTCCCTATTCGCCGGAACGCATTTGGACGGCCATCGCAAGAACCCGATAGGGCTGCGCGAGAAGAAAAAGCTCGAGACGCGCGACCGCATCCGTTCTGCGGCGGCCGAGCTGTTCACCCGCCACGGCTACGGGGCGGCCACCATGCGGCAGATCGCGCAGCGCGCGCACGTCGGCCTCGGGACGCTGTTCAACTACGCCGAGGACAAGCGCGACCTCGTGTTCCTCATCTTCAACGAGGAGCTGAACGCGATCACCGACGTCGCGCTCGCGGCGCCGCATCCCCGCCAGCCGCTCATCGATCAGCTGCTCGCGGTGTTCCGGGTGCATTACCGCTGGCTCGCCGGCAAGCCGGCACTGGCGCGCATCCTGCTCCAGGAGCTGACCTTCTACTCGAGCGGCAAGCAGGCTTCGACTTTTCTGGGAATAAGAAAACGGCTCATCGAAGGGATCGAGGCACTGGTGAGCCAGGCGCAGAAGGAGGGAAAGGTCGGCTCCGGGGAAAAGGCCTCGCTGATCGCGCGCCA
>Ga0137796_10001561_pt1 | contig 12981 bp, 9 predicted proteins | sample OV2TP3_FD_97704 | JGI IMG/M metagenome (GOLD analysis project Ga0137796, IMG submission 97704)
ACTTGCAAGACACGCTGCCATAACTCCCGTTCAACCTCGTGGGCTGGCAGCCCTTCCTGGGCTGCGGTCATCACATAGTCCTTCATCTCTTCAAACCGATTCCTCAGCAGATCCGAATGCCGTTCATTCAAGTCACATAGCGTGCGCATCGCGAGTATCCTTCCTCCGCTTGAACGTCATAGGGTGGCTAAACAAAAAGCGTGACTGGAAAGGACGTATTTTACGCTATCTGAAAATATAAGTCAAACAATTTCAGTCTATTATAAACGCGGAAGACCGGTTACGCCCTTTTGCTTTTCGTTCATCGTTCAGCGTTCATCATTCTGCGTTGCCTTTTCATCGTTCCGCGTTCATCGTTGTCTACTGGTTATACCGCTCTCTGTACATTTTCCTGAGCGCCTCCGCCTCCTCCGGCTTAAGGCCCTTCTGCCAGACGTGCGCGTCCTGCGCCAGGAGCTGCCGCACCTTCTGCTCGTACTTCTGCCTGAGCGCCGGCCCCTTCGTGGCGGCGATCTCCACCACCTCCGGCAGGAACTTCGTGTAGAAGTGCTTGGCCACCTCGTACATCCCGTGCCAGTGCGTGTAGTCAGGCCCCATCATGCTCGCCCCGTGCCGGGCGCGCCGGCCCTCGTGGTGCCAGAGTTCGTAGAAGACCCACTGCACGTTGTGCTCGAACGGCGCCTTCGGGTTGAGCACGCCGTCCGCCGTCAGGTCGTCCATGACCTGCTGCGCGGGCCTCGCGAACTTCTCGTTGTAGAGCACCACCAGGTCGTCGTACTGCTTGTAGAAGTTGTCCACGTAGGTGTCGTTGTGGCAGTTGAGGCAGACCCCCTTCATGCCCTTCCGGCGGTCCTCCCACGTCACGACCCTGGCCACCTTCCGGGGCACCGTCTTGCTGATCAGCTTCTCGTTCTCCACGACCTTCTCCACGGTCTGCGCCTGGTCCCCGACCTTCGGCAGGGCGCGCGTGTCGGGGTAGTCCTCCTTGAACCCGTCCTCGTAGATCACCAGGTTGAGCTTGGTGCTGATGACCGGCCGGAGCGTCCAGGAGATCCGCTCCCCCACGTCGTGGCTGTTGGCCACGGCGATGCCCTGAGGCGTCATGTAGCTGCTGATGTGGCACGTGGCGCACGTCGGCGCGGCGGAGTAGTCCCGCCCCAGCACCCACTCCTTCTCCCTGTCCAGCGCCATCCGGTCCCGGTTGGCGTAGAAGGCGATGCCGTGCTTGGACTCGTTGTAGATCTCGATCTGGGGATGGTCGGGCCCCATGTGGCACTTGCCGCAGTTTTCGGGCGACCGGGAGAGCTTGGCCTCAAAGGCGTGGCGCGAGTGGCAGGCGTGGCACGACCCCTTCGACCCGTCCGGGTTGAGCCGCCCCATCCCGCTGTTGGGCCACGTGTCCGGGTCGATCACCGGCTTGCTCTCCTTGCCCGCCCGCAGGATGCCCCCCTGCGCGTCCCGCTTGAACTTGACGATGGCCCCGTGGCACTGCCAGCACCCGTTGACCGCGTCCGCGATGTTGCCCGGCATGCCCGCCGCCTTCTCCGCCAGGACGTTGTCCAGACTGGCCAGGATCTCCCCCGCCCTGGCGTGGTGGCTCCTGGAGAACTGCTCGTACTCCCGCGCGTGGCAGCGCGCGCAGTCCTTCGGCGTGACCAGCGCGGACACAGTCGTCCCCTCGTGCGACCAGGCGTCCATCTCGCCCTTCTCCGCCGCGTGGCAGTCCACGCACCCCACGCCGTACTGCGCGTGCCGGGAGTGCTCCCACTCCATCACCAGGGCCGGCCCGTCCTTCCGGTGGCAGTCCACGCACCCCCGGTTGGCCGCCGTCACCACCGGCCCCGGCCTCTCCTCCGCCCGATGGCGCTTCGACTCGTGGTAGGCCACCACCAGCAGCGACGCCAGGAAGAGGAAGGAGAGCGCGGCCACGATGTAGCGCTTCGTCGTGAGTGTCATGTCCCCTCCGTGTCTATCCCCCCACGTCTTTCCTCTGTGTTCTCTGTGTTCTCTGCGGCAAATGTTTTTACGCCGCGAAACACTCCCACACGGTCAGCACCAGGAACCCCAGAAAACCGAGCACCCCGACGATCACCGGCGCCTCGTCGGGCATCCGGAACCGCCGCGACAGCCACTCCTCGATGAACGGCCAGAGAAAGGCGATGGCGCCGATCGCCCCCGTCAGGACCACGCTCAGTTGCAGGGAGGTCAGCTTGAGGAGCCTGAAGTTGAAGTAGAAGTACCACTCCGGCTTGATGTGCTCCGGGGTCCGCGTGGGGTCCGCCTGCTCCCCCAGGCCCGCCGGAAAGACCAGGGCCACGACGGTCAACAGGTACATCAACAGCACCCCGATCATCAGCTCCGTCGTGGCGTGTTCGGGCCAGAACCGGAAGTGGCGCTCCCCCTCCGGCGCCTCCTCCCCCTCGAACTGCAGCTCCGTCACCCCGTGCAGCCGGATGAGCAGGACGTGCAGGCCGAGCAGGATGAACGTGACCGTCGGCAGGACGCCGATGTGGAGGATGAAGAACCGGGTCAGCGTGTTCTCCCCCACCTCCGGCCCCCCCCGCAGGAAGTAGCCGATGTAGGGCCCCGCCAGGGGGACCGCCGCAGCCAGGTTGCACGCCACCGTGGCCCCCCAGAAGCTGAGCTGCTCATAGACCAGAGAATACCCCGTGAACCCGAACGTCAGCGTCGTCCCCAGCAGCAGAAACCCGATGCACCAGTTGAGCTGCCGCGGGTGGCGGTAGGCCCCGGTAAAATACACCCGGAGCATGTGCAAAAAGACCGCCACGATCATGAAATTGGCCGACCACTTGTGGAGCGACCGGATGTACCACCCGAACCGGACCTCCCGCGTGATCGCGGCCACGCTCTCGTATGCCTGGGCCGGGGAGGGCACGTAGTAGAACGTCAGCGCGATGCCCGTCACGACCTGCACGATGAACAGGTAGAGCACCGTGCCCCCCAGGCAGAACCACCACTTCTTGAGGTGATAGGGCACCGGCTCCGCCCCCGCGTGCCGGAGCAGCTCCCAGTCGAACGGGAAGAGCGCCCTCAGCCGCCCCCGGAGGCCCGCCTCCTGCCCGGCGCGTTCCACAGGCGTCATGTCCGCCCCCCTTTGACGTCCTTCACCTCGATGTAGACCACCCCGCTCGCCTCGTTCACCTGAAGGGGCACGCGGGCGAGACTCTGCCCGGCGTCCGCCGGCGGGCCCGACGTCGCCACGCCGTCGGCGTTGAACACGCCGCGGTGGCACGGGCAGAAGAACCGCTGGTTCTCCGCCTCCCAGTGCACGTGGCACCCGAGGTGGGGGCACGTCGAGCTGAACGCCTCGAACCCCTTCGCGCCCCGCTTGACCAGGATCTGGTTCCCCTGAAGGTCGTAGAAGCTCTGGACGCTCCCCATCTGATACCGGCCGATCTGCCCGGCAAACAGGAGCCGGGTGCGCGGCTTCAGGCGCTCGGGCAGCAGGAACATCAGGGCCTGCGCGGCCAGCGTCCCGTAGCTCACGGCCAGCCCCGCGCCCATCAGGGCCGTGGCCAGCCACGCGCGCCGGGTGGTGCGGTCCGCTTCACGCATCGCATCTCCTCTTGGCCTTTATGGCCCAAAATCTGTCGGTTTACCCCTTGGCGTAAGGGCGGCCCTGCGTGGCCGCCCGGCGATTCTATCGCATCAGACCGACGGGCGATCACATAGGATCGCCCCTACGCCTACCGATAAAATCGCTTGAATCGTGGGCATTACGGGGCCACTCGGTGAAAAAATAATGGAAACGCAGCCGAAAACAAAGCAAAAATGGAGCAATTCTCAGAAACTCACATTCGTCATCACGTACGCAAAATTCCCGTCCTCCCTCAGCCCGCGCAGGAAGGTCATCGCGTCGTCCACGAAGAAATGGGAATAGCCGGCGGTGAGCGTTACGACCTTCCGGTAGACGGCGGTGACGGTCAGGTCCACCTCCTGCCCGAAGCGGTCATTCGCGGGCAGCAAAACCCCCGGCACTCCTGTCCTGGGAGTCTCCGCCGCCGTCCAGAACCCGTGCACGTCCATCCCCAGCGTCAGGCGCTGCTCCGGCTTGACGCTCAACTTGAGCGCCGCGTCCTGGAGGCCGTAGTTCCTGGTATCTAAGGACATGTTGGTGAAATAGTCCGCGAACCCGTAGAACTTGTGGTTCGTCCCGAAGAGCGTGCTGAACACCTTCGAGGACCTGCCGCGCGAATCCCCGGAGAGATAATCGTACCAGAGCGCGACCTGCCCCGGCGCCCGCCCGCCGAAGGAGACGCCCGCAGTCGCGCCTAAAAGGTTGGCGTTGATGCCGGACCCGGCCAGATCCCCGGCCTGGTGCGCGAACTCGACGCGGTAGTCCACCCTCCCCCGCTTGCCGCTCCAGTAAAACCCCGCGGTCAGACGGTCCACCCCGCCCGCCCCGGCCACGCGGTCGTAGAGCGCATAGAGGTCCACGACCTGACCCTTCGCCCCGGTGATCCGCGCATAGGCCCCGCTGAAATAGCCGTTCGGGGGGCGGCCCGGCGACGAGTCCTCCCGGAGTTTCATCAGAAACAGGTCCAGATGGCCCCCCTTTCCGGCGTACGTCGTCCGGACCCCGTCGAACGCCCTCCCCTGAGACGCCCAGTTCGACGCCCCGACCAGCCGCTCCTCGGCAAAGGCGAGTTCCTGTCGCCCGGCCCGGAGAGAGAAGGGCCTCCCGCCCATCTTCAGCAGCTCAAAGTAGCCCTGGTGCAGGTCGAAGTTGTCCGCCCGGTAGTCCGTCGAGGGGTTCGTCTCCTCGCCCCAGAGCCGCACGTCCTGGACCTGCGCGAACACCTTCACGCCCTCCGCCGGCTGGCCCGTCACCCCCATCCGTGTCCGCATGGACGTGAAGGTGTCAGCGGAGGACCCGTCCCTGAAGTCCTGCGCCTCGAATCGGGGCCTCACCTGCCCGCTGAACGCGACCTTCGCGCCGGCCTCCTCGGCCAGGGCCGCGTTCACCCAGAAAACAGCGGCGACGATCAGAGTGACCGTGCCGCTACCTTTCATACTTTGCACCTTGCACCTTGCACTTTGCGCCTTGCACTTCTTCTTTCTATAATGTTTGGTCATCTGGTCAGCCCTTTCAGGACAGCGTCTAGTTTCCGGTACTCCTCCTCCATCCGTCCGGCGGAGACGTCCCCCTCCTGCCAGCCCCTCAGCGCCGCGCAGAAGGGTCCGAAGAGGCTCTTTCGACTCGCCCCCTCCGACAGGATCGGTGCCTTCTTTTTGGTGTCCCCCTCCCCCGCCACGCCCCGGACCGGCTGGTCTGCCTGGCCGAGCCTCACCGCCTTCCGGAGCGCCTCCAGCGCCGCCTGCCCTGAGCTTGTCCTGAGCATCGTCGAAGGGCCTGCCTGCCCTGAGCTTGTCCTGAGCATCGTCGAAGGGCCTGCCTGCCCTGAGCTTGTCGAACGGGTCGAACGGGTCGAATGGGCCGAAGGGTCCCCCTCCAGCCATCTGAGGTAGCCGATCAGATAGTGCGCCTCGACGCTCTTGAAGTTCGTCCGGCTGACCGCCGTGAGATAGTCCAGCGCCCGTCGCCGGTCCCCCTTGAGGAGCGCCACCTCGCCTAACTTGAGGACCGGCCCCGACTCCTCCTTGTTGATCTCCAGCGCCCGCTGAAACTCTCGCTCCGCCGCGTCCAGATCGAACGGAGCGCCCGGAGCGCCGCAGGAGAAGACCGCCCCCAGCTGCGCGTGCGCCCGCGCGCTCATCGGGTTGACCTCGGCCAGTCGCCGCCAGGCCGTCACGGCCTCCCCGTAGCGCCCGGCCTCGAACAGCGCATTCCCCAGATCATACAGCGCGTCCTCGTGCCGGGGGTCGATCTCCAGGGCCTCCCGGTAGGCCGAGGCCGCCTCCGCCCACGCCCCCCGCTGCTTCAGGTCCGTGGCCCGGCCGTAGACCTCCCAGAAGCGGCGGACCTCCGCCTTCCGGCCTTCGGAAAGCGCAGTCCCCTCCTCAACGCGCTCTGCCTTTCGGCCTGCCTTCCAGGCCGTGACCGCCGCGAAAAGCGACACGAGAGTCACGCTGAGAATGAGGACAGGGCGGTTCATTTGGACACGTGAGAAGAGATCGGCTCCTTCACCACGACCGTCTGATTCACCGCCAGATCGGTCAACCGCTGCGTGGCCCCGCCCGGCCAGGTGACCTCCAGCGCGGTGACCCGCTCCGCCTGCCCCAGCCCGAACAACTCCTCCCCCACGGCGTTCTGCGAGCAGTAGGACGCCCCCGCGCCCACCTCCCGGAGGTAGCCTTTCTCCCCGATCACCACGCGCACCTTCGCCCCGATGCCGTTCCGGTTGGAAAGACGGACCTCACCCTCCCCCCACAAAGGGGAAAGTCCCTTTTTACCCCCTCCCTCTCCGCCTGCGGAGAGGGAGGGGGTTATGGGGGTGGGTGAGGTTGCCCCTCCCACCAGCCTCACCTTCAACCAGCGGTTCCGGTCTCCCCCCCCTGTGGTGAGCCCCGTCGAACCATCGTTGCGCAGGAGCATCCCCGCCCCGCCGTTGACCACGACGAAGGCGTCCGGGTCGCCGTCGTTGTCGTAGTCCCCCACGGCCAGGCCCCGGCCCACGACCTCGCGCTGGAAGACCTCTCCACTGACCGCGCCCACCTCAAAGAACCCCTCCTGCGGCCCCCTGTTCCAGAAGAGGAGCCCCCTCATCGGGACAAGGAGGGAGGGGTCGTCCTCCCGCTGAAAGGTGCTCCCGTCCACCACGAAGAGGTCCGGGCGTCCGTCATTGTCATAGTCCGCAAAGGCCGCCCCCCAGCCGACGTAGTCCAGGGCGACCTGCCCCAGCCCGAACCGGTCGGCCACATCCACGAAACGCATCCCCTTCCCCGCCTGGCCGGTCTGGGCGAACTCGGCCTTCAGATTGTTGTAGAGGGCGTTCTCCTGGGCGATCCAGTGCGTGATGAAGATGTCCAGGTCCTCATCCCCATCCCAGTCCCCCACGGCCAGGCCCATCGCGCCCCGGTAGTCGGCCACGTGCGCGCTGTGGCTGACGTCCTCGAACGTCCCGTCCCCCCGGTTTCGGAACATCGCGTTGTCCGACACGTCGTTCGCCACGTAGAGGTCGGGCCACCCGTCCCCGTCGAAGTCCCCCCACGAGGCGGACAGACTCCGTCCGGCCATATTCTCCACGCCCGCAGACCTCGCCACCTCCGTGAAAGTCCCATCCCCGTCGTTCCGGTAGAGCAGGTTGCGCTCCGGCCGGTACGTGGAGGGATTCAGGGAGGCGGGGACGAGGGAGGCGTACTGCTGCGTCTTCGCCCGGATGTTCGCCGGGTCGTAGCGGTACTGCACGTAGCCGCAGACATAGAGGTCCAGAAACCCGTCCCGGTTGTAGTCCCCCCACGCGGCCCCGGTCCAGAACCCCTTCGTCCCGGCCACGCCCGCCGCCTTCGACACGTCCGTGAACGTCCCATCCCCGTTGTTGCGATACAGGACATTCTCCCCGTAGTTCGTCACGAACAGGTCCGGGCGTCCGTCGTTGTCGTAGTCCCCCCACGCCGCGCCCATGCCGCACCCCCGGTGGCCCACCCCGGCCTTCGCGGTCACGTCCGCGAACGTCCACCCCGCCGTCGATTCACCGGATCGACCCACCCCGCTATCCCCGTTGTTGCGATACAGCGCGTTGTGCGCCGGAGAGGCCGCGACCTCCTGCGGCGTCATCGTCAGCGGCCCGGCCTCATTCACGACGTAGAGGTCCAGCCAGCCGTCGCCGTCATAGTCTCCCCACGCGGCCCCGGACCCCATATCCTCCGGGAGTTGCATCGATCGCGCCCCGTGGAAATGCCTGAAATCGACCCCCGCCTCTTTCGACACGTCCACAAACGTCACGCGGGGGTAGTCCGGCGGGACGGGGCGGGACAGCGTCTCCGTCAGCCCCGCCATCCGCTCCCCCGGCACGTACTTTTCCGGCGGGCGCTTTAACAGAACCGTCCCCGCGGCCACCAGCGCCAGAGAGGCGCAGACCGTCGCCGTGCGGGCGATGAGCCGCTTGCGTCGCGTCCAGCCCTTAGCCACCGCTCACCTGGATCGTCTTGGCATCCTGCGAAATCGTCGTCACGGGCGTCGTCAGGCCCGACTTCTCCCCCATGAGGAAGTTCAGGAGGAACTGGTCGATCTTCCGGTACTGGAGCTTCGCCTGTACGTGGAGCCTCCCGGCCCCATCCTGAGGGGCTTTGAACTGGAACCTCTCCTCCGACGGCCTCGCCCGCCCGTCCGCCCGGTAGGACGCCGGGCAGGGGAAGGAGTACTCGGCCACGTCCGAGAAGCCGGGGAACAGCGACCGCCGGAAGCGCACCCCCACCATTTCCCAGAGGTTGTGCCGGTCGATAAGATTCCCGTACTGGTCCACCGGCTCCGCCTTGAAGATGAACGACCCCGGCTCGATGAAGTGCCGGTCGTCCAGCGTCCCCGATTTGTAGACCACGTTCCCCCCGCCGTCCTTCACAATCAGCTCCACCCACGACTGGATGATGTCCAGCGGCCCGGTCGGGAAGTCGTGCCCCACCTTGTTGCTCGTGATCACGACCTTGAGGTCCACCGGCGCCCCCGGCGCGACCCGCTCCGGCGCGACCAGCTCGATCGGCACGGCCCGCCCCTGCGTCCACTTGTGGGCGATCTCCGGGACCTCGACCTCCCCCCTCAGCCACTTTTCCGTCAGGGCCGCGTGCTCCGCCCCTCCGGGGAGCTTCTGCGCGACCGGGATGAACTGGTTGGCCCCTAAGAAGCGGTGACTCCGGTGCCTTCCATCCCCTGTGGAGCGGTTGTAATCCAGCGCGTCCCCGCTGGCCGGCTCCGTGGAGTTCTCCACGAGGGGCATGTGGCACTCCCGGCACTCAATCGTCTTGCGGGCGTCCCCCGGATGGTTCCACCGGCTCTTGCGCCAGTTGTCGTACTGGTTCTGGAGCTGCACCCAGCCGACCTTGTTGACCTCCTGGTCCACGAACTGCTTGTGACACGCCGCGCAGAACTCCGGGCTCTTGAACAGCCGGTGGCTCAGGCTCTCCACGTGGTATCTCGGATAGGCCCGGATCAGGAAGTCCCGGAGGAACCGCGCGGTCTCCCCCCCCTTCAGCTCGTAGGCGTAGCGCCCCGGCTGCGCGAGGGTGTAGTTGGCGTTCCCCTGGACATCCGTCTCCTTGATCGCGTGGCAGACGATGCAGGAGACCCCCTCCTGGTACCCCGTTAGCGCCGTCAGATCCTCGGCGAAGATATTCTTGGTCCCGGAGAACAGCGAGATCGGGTCGTGGCACCCCCCGCAGTAGCGCGTGGACTCCGGCCCGTTCTGCTTCCCCATCACGTTCTGAACGGCCTGGAACGCCGCGTCTAAGGCAGCATACCGGTGAGCGCTCGGCTCCCACTCCCGCACGATCTCCTCGTGGCAGCCGGAGGTCCCGCACGACCGGGAGTCCGACAGGGAGCGGGCGTCGAACGCCCCCCCCGTCGCCGTTTTGGCCAGGCTCGGCGCGAAGGGGCGGTTCGCGCCGTACTTGAAGCTGTAGTCCGACGGAAAGGCGTTGCGGAACCGCACCGGCTCATAGGCGTAGGCCCACAGCCCCACCACGGCGAACAGGACGACCGTCACGCCCAGGACCCCCCACCCGAACCGCCGCTCCGCCACAACCATCGAAAGTCGCGGATCCTGAGTCCTGAGTCCTGAGTCCTGAGTCGTTAGGGCCTGGACTTCGGACTCTGGACCCTGGACCCTGGACTTTTTCTGATCCCGCCAGACCAGCGCAACGATGTGCGGCAGCGCGAAGGCGACCAGCGCGAAGGTGCTGAGGACGTGGGCCAGGTCCCACGCATAGCCGATGCGCCTGGAGAAGACGGCCTGCCACGTCAGCGCGACCCCGGAGACCCCGCAGACCGCCGTGGCCGCCAGCGACAGGTAGCCCGTCAGCTTCACGTGCGTCATGGCCGCGCGGCGATAGAGCAGCCAGTGGCGCGTCTGATACCAGGCGTAAGGGACCACGAAGGCCAGCCCCGCCGCCGTGTGGACCAGCGTCATGAACTGGTTCGGGAGGCTGAACGGCAGAAGGTAGATCGCCAGCCCCGTCAGCGTCTCAAAGGCCAGCAGCCCCGAGACCAGGATCGCCAGCCTCGCCCGCCACTCGGCCGGGCGGTCAACCCTTGCAATCGCTCTCGATTCGCTCATGTTTCCTCCTTTCTCTGTCCCACCGTCGCTATCAGATTCCACGCGAGCGCGGCGGTGGCGGCCCAGCCCAGCATCCCGGACAGCCCGAACGCATACGTCGAGCCCCGGGCCAGGAGCGGAAAACGCCCGATCAGGTCCCCCGGCAGCAGGAGCGGCGTCACGCGGAAGAACGCCGCGAACCCCGCCAGGTAGAACGTCGCGTTCACCAGGCCGGGGTGGGCCAGCCTCCGCACGTGGACGAACCCCGGGATCATGCGCGGGGCCATGCCCAGGATGAGCAGCGAGATGAACCCCGCCAGGTAGGCGTGCCGCACCGCGTCCGCGTGGGCCGGGAGCGCCCCCTTCAGCATCATCGTGACCCCTCCCCCCACGTCCAGCCCGGCGGCCACGAACAGCCAGACATAGGCCGCGTAGAGCAGCCGCTCGAACCGCCCGAACTCCCCGTAGTCCGGCAGCCCCTCCCGCGTCTTTTTCCTGTCCGGCTCCGGCTCCCCGACCCGCTCCACGGTCCAGGGCGCCTTCCTCCGCAGCAGGATGTCCAGCTCCCACACGAACCAGATCAGCGCCGCCCCCTTGATCCCCCGGCCCGCGCCGGAGAGCAGCGTCCTGGTCCCCCCGTCGGACGAAAGGAGACCTGCGAGACTCAGCAGTTCAGGAAGCCTCTCCAGCGCGAAGCCGAAGAGGTAGAGGCCAGCGACGGGGCGGACAGGCCATCGGGGCGCGGACAGGCGGAGGTAGAGCGGAAAGGTCCGGACGGAGAAGGCCATGCCCACCGGCAGCAGGACGAGGCCGAGATAGAGTTCCGCCCCGAAGCGGTTCCAGGCCAGGTCCAGGACCGAACGGTCGTCGAGGGCGGCGCCCAGGGAGAGACAGGTCGCCAGAAGCGTGGACAGCCCCCACCCGATGAGCGCCGTGACCAGCAGGGGCCGCACCGGGCGCATCGCCGGCCGGTCTACCTCGGAGCGCCGCATCGTGGTGACGATGAGCAGCAGGTAGAGGCCCACGCCCGCGGCCTCCATCAGCGCCGCGCCCCCCATCCCCCAGCGGAGCGCAAGCCGGACCGGACCGCCGGCATACACGTCTAACAGGGGCTGCGCGGTCGCGCGCAGGCCTACCCCCCCGGCCAGCAGCCCGCACGTCCACGGGAGCAGGCGAGGGAATCGAAGGGGCGCGCCGGCCATGCGCGGGATGAAGTGGAGGCTGACCCCGACGATGAAGAGGCCCGCCCATCCCCGGAGCTGCGCGTGCCCGTGCGCCTGGAGGGCGGAGACCAGCCAGTCCCCCAGCGGCAGGTCGAACCCGATCAGAAAGGCCAGGACAGCGGCGTACCCGAACCCGACCGTCAGGGCAATGGCCAGCGCCGCGTAGACGAATGAGACGTGGAATTCTGCGTGGGAAGCTATTCTATCTGAAGATGCGCGATTCACAGCGTATGTTTTATTTTCATAAATCTTGTGCATGGAACGATGTCGCATGGCACACAGGCCCTCACCCCGTCAGGCTGCGCCTGCCACCCCTCTCCCGCATGCGGGAGAGGGGAAGCCGAGCAAAGCGAGGCGGGGAGAGGGCCAGAGCCACAGCGATTTTTTACCAGGCCCTCGATATAGCCTTCTCCGCCTCGTCCAGAAAGGCGACGTAGTTGGTCACGTACGTGGGCGTAGGCGGGTGCTGAAACGGCGTGGCCGTCGGCAGGCAGATGTACCCCGTGTCTCTCCCGACGAGCGCCGCGATCTCCCGCACATGACCCCGCATCTCCGCCTCGGTCAAAAGATAAAAGTCCTGGTCCTGCACATAGCCCATCAGGGCGATCCGGTCCCCAGCGGCCTCCCGCAGCCCCGCCAGGTCGATGTTCCCCTGCGGCGGCGGCTCCAGCGGCTCCAGGGCGTCGAACCCGCACCTCAGCGCGTGGGGGAACACCTCCCGCACCCGGCCGTGGCAGTGCAGGCTCACCGGATACCCGAACTCGTGAATCAGGTCCACGAGCCTCCGCTGGTAGGGGACCACGAGCCTCCGGAAGGCATCCGGCGACAGCAGGGGCGGCGTGGCCCGCTCCGGCCCGGCGGTGTAAAACAGGAACGGCGTCTCAAAAGGCCGGAGGGCCTCTAAGAGCAACTTCAGGTCGTTGAAGATGCGCTCGAACCGGAAATCCGTCAGGGACCGGATGAAATCGAACTCCGTCGCCGTGCGGACCGCGAAGTCCTCCTGATCGAACAGTTCCGACACGTCGTAGAAGGGGTCGCTGTAGGAGAGGTACGCCACCCCCTTCTCCCCCGCCTCCTGCGCGTGGGCCACGGCGACCTCCACGTCCCACCGGGCCGGGGCGTAGGGGACGCTCAGGTACCTCTCCACGTCGCGCGCGTCCTCGATATAATGCTTGACGCACATGCCCGGCTGGTCCGCCGGCCTGCGCGTGACCCGCGTCAGCGGCCCCAGGGGCGTGCGCCAGGTGACGGTCGTGTACGTGTCCGCCCCCTCCGCGCGGTGGTGAGTCTCGAAGTCAGAGCCTTCCCGAACCGACCTGGCGGACACCTTGCAGAGGCACGTGACGGACGTCCCCTCGATCTTCTCTAAGATCGGCCCGTAGCCCGGCGCGCCCCGGTGCGCCCCCCACGCAAAGGGGTGGCAGTTGTAGGTGCTGAACGGCAGCCGGTCCACCGGTTTACGGGCAATGGCGTTGAACATGCGCTGACGTGGTGTCATGGCATCCCTCACAGCCATCCGGTCAACCTGGCCAGCAGCCGCGCGTACGCGACATAGTCGGGCCAGGAGATGTCGGGCGGGACCCCGTGGT
>Ga0137796_10001562_pt1 | contig 12979 bp, 12 predicted proteins | sample OV2TP3_FD_97704 | JGI IMG/M metagenome (GOLD analysis project Ga0137796, IMG submission 97704)
ATCGACTACTATTGGTTCCCAGACCCTTGGCGCGCCTTCAAATCCTCGCTCAACGAGGGTTCGCTAAGGTAGTGCCATGAGGGTCTGTCCCGGGTCTGTCCCTGCTTTCAGGTTTTTAGAACGAGCAAACCCTTCAGGTAGTCGCCCTCGGGAAACTCGAGCGCCACGGGGTGGTCGGCCGCGGCGCCGAAGCGCTCGATGATCTTCGCTTCGGCGCCCGCGTCGAGCGCGGCGCCGGCGACGATCGACTGGAAGAGCTCGGCGCTCACGCCGCCGGAGCAGGAAAACGTGGCGAGAAGGCCTCCGGGGGCGAGGAGCTTCAGCGCGAGAAGGTTGATGTCCTTGTAGGCGCGCGCGGCGTTCTTCGCCTGCGCCGCGGTGGGCGCGAACTTCGGCGGATCGAGGATGATGAGGTCGAAGCTTGCAGCCCGGTCCCTCAGGGTTCTCAGGTGGGAAAAGACGTCGGCCTGGAGGAATTCCACCTTTGACGAATCAAGCGGATTGGCAGCAAGGTTTTCCTTGGCGACTTCCAGCGCGGCAGCGGAGCTCTCGATCGCCGTGACGCGCTTCGCGCCGCCAGCAGCCGCGGCGATCGAGAAGCCGCCGGTGTAGCAGAAGCCGTCGAGCACCTCGCGTCCCGCGGCGAGGGCGCGCACGCGCTGCCGGTTCTCGCGCTGGTCGAGGAAGAAGCCGGTCTTCTGCCCCTGCTCGACGTCGACGCGGAAATTGAGGCCGTGCTCGATGATCGGGCAGCGCGAGGCGGCGCGGTTGCCGCGGACGAATCCGGTTTTTGGCTGCAATCCCTCCAGCGTCCGCACTTCGGCATCCGAGCGCTCGAAGATCGCTTCACAAGCAGTCAATTCCAATAAAGAATCCAAAATCGCGTCGCGCCAGCGCTCCACCCCGGCGGCGAGGAACTGGGCGACCAGCACGTCGGCATAGCGATCGACTACCAGTCCCGGCAGGCCGTCCGATTCGCCGTGCACCAGACGCATGGCATTGGTGTGCTTCGCAGGCTCGAGCCGCTCGCGAAGCCGTAATGCGTTCTCGATTCTCCTTCTGATGAAGCCTTCGTCGACTTTCTCGCCCGGCTCGAAAGTCCAGACCCGCGCGCGGATCTGCGAGCTGGGGCTGAACGCGGCCTGGGCGAGCGCGTTGCCGTCGGCGCCGCGCACTTCGACCGTCTCGCCGCTACCCGGATTACCCGAGACCTTCTCGATCGCACCCGAGAAGATCCAGGGGTGGCGCCGCTTGAGCGATTTCTCGCGGCCCTTCTTGAGGTGGATCATTTCTTCCTGGCGCGCGGGTGCGCTGCGTCGTAGACCTTGGCGAGCGCCTGGAAATCGAGATGGGTGTACACCTGGGTAGTCGAGATGCTGGCGTGGCCCAGCATTTCCTGCACCGCGCGCAGGTCCTGGGAGGACTGCAGCAGGTGCGAGGCGAAGGAGTGGCGCAGCATGTGCGGATGCACGTGCTCGGCGAGGCCCCGGCGCCGCGCCCAGGCCCGCAGGCGCGCGGCGACCACGCCGGCGCTGATGCGCCTGCCGCGCGCGCCGACGAAAAGCGCGCGTTCGCCGGGCAGCGCAAGCCTTTCCCGTTCCTGAATCCAGGTCTGGAGCGCTTCGCGCGCTTTTTCGCCTACGGGCACGGTGCGCGTCTTCGCGCCTTTGCCGGTGACCGTCACCTCGCCCTGGCGCAGGTCGAGCCGGCCGTCGTCGACGTCGAGCGCCACCAGCTCGCCGACGCGCAGCCCTGACGAGTAAAGCAGCTCGAACATCGCATGATCCCGAATTTCACTTGGAGATTTGTTCTCGTCCGTGTCCAGCAACTTCTGTGCTGCCTCTACCGACAAGGCCCTGGGCAGCGGCCGCGACGCGCGCGGCGCCCGGATGCCGAGGAGCGGGTTCGAGCGCCAGCCGCGGTGCCGCACCAGCCAGCGGAAGCAGCCGCGCCAGGCGCTCAGGACGAGCGCCAGGGTGCGCGGCGAAAGGCCCTGGGCATGCAGCGTCGCCGCGAAGCGCCGCACCTGCGTTGCGTCCAAAGCATCCAGGGGCTGGTTCTTGAGTAATGCGAAAAGCAAACCGAGCGACCGGGCGTAATTGCCGAGCGTCGCCGGGGAAAGGCGGCGCTGGTGCTTCAGCGCATCGAGATATTCGTGAACTACAGCCGCGCCGTCACGCCGGAGGCGCATAGCTCGCCGATGCGTCGCAGGTACAGCGTGCCCATCTCGGGAAAGAAGCGCTTGGCATCCTCGCTGCCCAGGGCCAGCAGGCCGAACGGCTCGGTCTGCCCGAGCGGCACCAGCGCGACCGAGCGCACGTGCTCGGCGGCCTCGCGAAACCACGGCACGAAGGGATTTCCGGCCGCCGGCCCGCACTGCGGCGCGCCCATGGTGCCGGCGTGGCGCCGCTGCAGCGCGTCGACCGGCTGCGCCTCCTCGAAATCGGCCGGCACGCTCTTCCCCCAGATGCGCAGCGCGACATGCGGCACCGCGAAGTCCTCGCGCAGGTGGAAATACAGCGAATGGGCGAGCGCCGGAAAATCACGCGCGCCGGCGAGCACCACCGAGAGCCGGTGCACCTTCTCGCTGATGGCGTCGTTCTCCTCGCCGAACTGGATCAGCTCGCCGAGCTTGCCCTCGAGGAGCTTCACCTTTTCGCGCAGCGCGACCGTCTGGCGCTCGGCGAGCGGGATCGCGCGCCCGCCATAGGGGTGCGGGACATGGATCGACTCGAGGAGGTCGGGATGCTGGTCGAAGAACGTCGGGTTGGCGCGCAGGAAGCGCTCGAGGTCGTCTGCGTTCATGGCTCTTTCTGAAGTTTAGCGCTGCGGCTTCATCGCAGCGCAGCGTAGTTCCTCAGATCTCCATCGTGCCCTCGAACAGCGTTTCGGCGGGTCCCTTCATCCACACCGCATTGTCGCCGCCCGCCCAGGAGATGGTCAACGCTCCGCCGCGGGTATCCACGCGCACCGGGGAATCGATCAATTTTCCTGAAATCCCTGAAACTACGGCTGCGCAAGCGCCCGTTCCGCACGACAGCGTCTCGCCGGCGCCGCGCTCCCAGACGCGAAGCGCGATGCGGTGGCGCTCGAGCACCTGCATGTAGCCGGCGTTCACGCGGCCGGGAAAGCGCGGGTGCCCCTCGATGAGCGGCCCCTGCGTCGCGACCGGGGCGGCGAGGACGTCTTCGACGACCTGCACGGCGTGCGGATTGCCCATCGACAGGATGCAGACTTCGATGATCTCGTTTCCAAGGTCTATCTTTTCCATGGAAACCTTCGAGGGCGCACCCATGTCGACGCTCACCTCGCCGTCGGGCTCCAGGCGCGGGACGATCGCGCCGCCGAGCGTCTCGACGCGCAGCTCGAGCTTCGTGCTGAGGCCCTTCGCGTGCACGAATTTCACGAAGCAGCGCGCGCCGTTGCCGCATTGCTCCACTTCGCCGCCGTCGGCGTTGAAGATGCGGTAGCGGAAATCGGCAGCCGCCTCGCGCGCGCGCTCGACCACCAGGATCTGGTCGCAGCCCACGCCGAAGTGCCGGTCCGCGATTTGTCTCAGCTGCTCACGATTCAACGGGAAAGGCTTTTGAGTGCTGTCGAAAACCACAAAATCGTTTCCCGCCCCCTGCATTTTCGTGAACGCGAGCTTCATCGGATGCAGGCGCAGATGCGATCGACCGAAACGTCGTCGAGCAGCGGGTGGATCGGCAGCGACAAGACTGTCCTCGAGATCATTTCCGAGATGGGAAGAGAAACAGTCCTGGCGAGATCCTCGTATGCCGGCTGCTCGTGCAGCGGCATCGGGTAGAAGATCGAGCTCGCTATGCCCTCCCGGCCGAGCGCTTCGCGCAGCGCGTCGCGACGCTCGCTCCTGATCGTGAACTGGTGGTAGACGTGCCGGCCGCGCGCGTGCTCGGCGGGAAGCGTCACGGCAGCGCCGGCAAGCTGCCGGCGATAGCGCGCCGCCACCTTGCGCCGCGCCGCGGTGAATTCCTCGAGGTGCGCGAGCTTCACCCGCAGCACCGCCGCCTGCAGCTCGTCGAGGCGGCTGTTCCAGCCGACGCGCTCGTGAAGATAGGCCTGGCGGCTGCCGTGATGGCGGAGCATTCGCAATGTCATGTCGAATTCGGAATTATTCGTGGTTATCAAGCCTGCGTCGCCGGCGGCGGCGAGGTTCTTGGTCGGATAGAAGGAGAAGCAGCCGAAATCGCCCCAGCTTCCGGCGCGCCGCCCCGCGAAGTCCGCGCCCAGCGATTGCGCGCAGTCCTCGACCAGGACGAGGCCGTGCTTCCTGCAGATCTCCGAGATCTCATCGAGCGCAGCGCATTGTCCGAAAAGGTGGACGGCGATGACCGCCTTTGTCCTTGAAGAAAGCGAACGGGTGAGGGAGCCGCAATCCAGGTTGAACGTCCCGGGATCGACATCGGCGAACACGGGCTTCGCGCCGGTATAGGAAACCGCCTCCGCCGTCGCGAAGAAGGTGAAGGCCGGCACGATCACCTCGTCGCCGGGCCCGATGCCGCAAGCGACGAGCGCGAGGTGCAGCGCGTCGGTGCCGGAGTTCACTCCGACTGCGTGAGGAACGCCGGTATAGGCCGCGAGCTCGCGCTCGAGGGCCTCGCCCTCGGGCCCGAGCACGTAGCGGCCGGAAGCCAGCACGCGGCTCACCGCGGCGTCGATTTCTTCCTTGAGCGAGCGGTATTCCGCTGCGGGATCGACCATGGGAATGGGGTTGGCGCTCGTCATTCGAACCTGCTCAGACGCTCGCGCACCAGCCGGCCGACGTCGAGCGCGAGCTTGAGCGCACGCCGGCCTTCAGCTCCGTCGACCCCAGCAGGCTTCTGTTCTTGAATTGCAGAAACAAAAGCCTCGGCCTGGGCAGCGAGCGCATCGCCCCCCTCGTGGCGCTCCTCGGTCTCCTCGATCGCGCCGCCCGACTGCCTCACGTAGCGCAGTTTTCCGCCCTGCAGGTCGGCCGACACGTAAAGGCCGGGCTGGAACACGCGCAGCTTCCTCACCGGGGACTGGCTGACGCGGCTCGCGGAGAGATTGGCGACGCAGCCGTTCGCGAACTCGATGCGTGCGTTGGCGATGTCGATGTCGCGGGTGAGGACGCGGAAACCGCAGGCGCTCACGTCGAGAACTTCGCCGCGGGCGAGGGCGATGGCGAGATCGAGATCGTGGATCATGAGGTCGAGCACCACGTCGACCTCGGCGCCGCGCTGCTTGAAGCCCGAGAGCCGCTCGGCGTCGATGAACACCGGCCGGTCCATGCGCGCGGTGAGCGCCTGGAACGCCTGGTTGTAGCGCTCGACGTGGCCAACCTGGAGAACTACCTGTTGTTTGGAAGCCAAATCTATCAACTCATCGGCCTGCGCCAGCGTCGCTGCGATCGGCTTCTCCACCAGCACGTGCAGGCCGCGCTCGAGGCAGGCAGCCGCCACTTCGTGGTGCAGATCGGTCGGCACCGCGATCACCGCCGCCTCGACCCGGTCGAGCACCTTGCGGAAATCCGCGATCGGCGCGCGCGCCGGGTCGCGGTCGACGATCGCCGCGACCTCGACGCCCGGGAGCCGCGCGAACTTCTCGGCGTGATAGCGCCCCATGTGGCCGGCACCGATGACCGCGACCTTCAATAGAACCTCGCTTCGCCCTGCGGACGGGTCTTGAAACGCTTGTGCATCCAAAGATACTGCTCGGGCATCTCGAGCACGCGCTCCTCGATGAAAGCCAGCATGCGGCGGGCATCGGCCGCCTCGTCGCCGCTCGGGTAGTCGCCCCAGGCGGGATAGAGCCGCACCACATAGCCCTCGCCTGCCGGCAGCATGCGCGTCACGCAGGGCACGACGGCTGCTCGCATGAAGCGCGAAATATACGTGAGTGCCGTGACCGTGGCGGCGGCGACGCCGAAAAACGGCACGAAGATCGCGCGCTTCGGACCCATGTCGAGGTCCGGAAGGTAGTAATAGAGCGCCCCCGAGCGCATCGGGCGCAGGCTCGCCATCAACCCGGCCTGGCGCGGGAAGCTCGAGCCGCCGAAGCGCGTGCGGCCGCGATTCATCAGGTCGTCGAAGAACCGGTCCTTCTGCCGCGAGTACATCCCGGCCAGCGTGAACTCCATCGCCAGGCGCGTCACCGCGGCGTCGAGGCCGACGAAGTGCGGCGCGAGCAGGATCACGCGCCGCCCGGCGAGCGCCTCGAGGTGCTCCAGGCCTTCGACGCGCACCCAGCGCTCGATGCGCGCGCGCGGCGACCACCACAGGACGCCGCGGTCCACGAAGCTGCGGCAGAAGGCGCGGAAATGGCTGCGGGCGAGCTGCTCTCTTTCCGATCCGCTCATTTGCGGAAAGCACTTTTCGAGATTGATGCGGGTGACCTTGCGCCGCTCGGCAATGAGCCAGAACATCACCCGCCCGACTGCATTTCCCAGTTTGGAAATCACGGGAAAAGGAAGGAAATGCACGAGCCACATGAACGCAAAAACCAGGCGGCTCACTGCGGCCTCGCGCCGGCAGGCGTCTTGTAGCGGTTGTAGCCCCACAGGTACTGGCCCGGGCATTCGCGCACCAGCGACTCGAGCGCGCGGTTGAGCCGCCGTGTCGCAGCCTCACCGGGAACCATTTCCGGAAAAGGCCGCACCACGATGTCATAGCCGCCGCCCTGCGGCAGCCGTTTCGCATAGGCGAGAAAGCAGGCGACGTTGTCGCGCCCGGCGAGCTTCGCCGCGAGCGTCATGGTGTAAGCGGGACGGCCGAAGAACTGCGCCCATTCGCCCTCGCCTTCGCCGGGAACCTGATCCGGGAGAAAACCGGCCGCCTCGCCGCGCTTGAGCGCGGCGAACAGCTTGCGCACGCCGGAGAGATTCGCGGGGACCAGGCTCAGGTTCGGCCGGCCCCGCCCGGCGCGCATCAGCGGATCGAGCCAGTCGATTTTCGGCGCCCGGTAAAGAACCGTGATCGGGGTGTGCTGCGCGGCGTACTGCGCCGCGACCTCGAAGCAGCCCATGTGCGGAGTGAGGAAAAGGACCGCCCTGCCCGCGCTGCGCGCCGCCAGCGCGGCATCCGCGCCTTCGACGTGCCTGACCAGCGAGACGACGCGCTCGTGCGCGCGGAACCAGACCGCGGGCAGCTCGGCGATCATCTGCCCGGCCGCGGCGATCGCCTGCCGCCGAACGCGCGCGTCGCTGTATCCGGCTTGCGCGAGATTGTCGCGCAGGTGCCTGCGGTAGGTGGGCGATATCCCATAGATGACCCACCCGAGAACGCTTCCCAGCCGGTGCAGCAGAGACAGTGGCAAACCCGCGATCAGACGAAGGAGAATCCTGGGGAACCCTTGCAAGATTTGGTATCCTTGCGGCCTTCAATAAAGAAATGCACGCAATGAGCGATTTTCTGTTCACCTCCGAATCGGTTTCCGAGGGCCACCCGGACAAGGTCGCGGATCAGATCTCCGACGCGGTGCTCGACGCGATTCTAAAGCAGGACAAGGCCTCGCGCGTCGCTGCCGAGACGCTGGTCAAGGACAACCTCGTGGTGCTCGCCGGAGAGATCACCACCAACGCGCGCGTCGACTACGACGCGGTGGCGCGCAACACCATCAAGCGCATCGGCTACGACGATCCCGCGATGGGCTTCGACGCCGCGACCTGCACCATCCTCATCGCCTATGGCCAGCAGTCGCCCGACATCGCGCAGGGCGTGGACGAAGGCAAGGGCCTCGATCTCGAGCAGGGCGCCGGCGACCAGGGGCTGATGTTCGGCTACGCCTGCGACGAGACACCGAGCCTGATGCCGCTGCCGATCTATCTCTCGCACCGGCTGGTCGAGCGCCAGGCGGAGCTGCGCAGAAACGGGCGCCTCGCCTGGCTGCGGCCCGACGCCAAGTCGCAGGTCACGGTGCGCTACCTCAACGGCCGCCCCGAATCCATCGAAACCGTGGTGCTCTCGACCCAGCATGCCAGGGGCGTGGACCACAAGAAGCTTTCCGAGGCGGTGATCGAAGAGGTGATCAAGCCCGTCCTGCCGAAGAGCATGGTCAAGGGACAGGTCAAGTATCTGGTCAACCCGACCGGCGCCTTCGAGATCGGCGGCCCCAAGGGCGATTGCGGCGTGACGGGCCGCAAGATCATCGTCGACACCTACGGCGGCTCGGCGCCGCACGGCGGCGGCGCATTTTCCGGCAAGGACCCCTCCAAGGTCGACCGTTCCGCGGCGTATGCGGCGCGCTACGTGGCGAAGAACATCGTGGCCGCGGGCCTGGCCTCCAGATGCCTGGTTCAGCTTTCGTACGCCATCGGCGTGGCGCTTCCGACCAGCGTGATGGTCACGACGCAGGGCACCGGCAAGATGTCCGACGACGCGCTCTCGGCGCTGGTGCTGAAGCACTTCGACCTGCGGCCCAAGGGCATCATCCAGATGCTCGACCTGCTGCGCCCGATCTACGAGAAGACCGCCGCCTACGGCCACTTCGGCCGCGAAGAGCCCGAGTTCAGCTGGGAAGCGACCGACAAGGCGCTCGCGTTGAAGCAGGCGGCATAGACAGCGTCAGCTGCCGGATGAAGCCATAGGAGGCAAGCCATGCAACACCGCAACCTGGAGGAATTGCTCAAGGCCGTCGGCAACCCGGTGCAGATGCTGCGCAATTCGCAGATCGGAGCCTATGTCTACCCGGTGGTCCCGGCGGAGTTTTCCAACTGGCGCGACGAGCAGCGTGCCTGGCAGCAGACCGCGGTTCTCTACGACCAGTCGCACCACATGGTGGAGCAGTACGTCGAGGGACCGGACGCCATCAGGCTGTTTTCCAATCTCGGCATCAACAGCTTCGCGAACTACCCGGTCAATCGGGCGAAGCAATTCGTCCCGTGCAGCTACGAGGGCCATGTCATCGGCGACGGCATCCTCTTTCACCTGGAGGAGAACAGGCTCGTCTTCGTCGGGCGCGCGCCGGCCGCGACCTGGATTCAATTCCACGCCGAGACCGGCGGCTACAAGGTGAAGACGGAAAAGAACGACCGCTCGCCCTCCAACCCGCGCGGGCAGGCGGTCGTGCGCAGGAACTACCGCTTCCAGATCCAGGGTCCGAAGGCGCCGCAGGTGCTCGAAAGGCTGCACGGCGCTCCGCTGCCGGAGATCAAGTTCTTCCACATGGGCGTGATCAACATCGCCGGGCGCAAGGTGCGGGCGCTGCGCCACGGCATGGCCGGCGCCGCCGGGCTCGAGGTCTGGGGCCCGTACGCGGAACGCGAGGAAATCCGCGCCGCCATCGTCGAGGCGGGCAGGGATTTCGGGCTGAAGGAAGTGGGTTCCAGGGCCTATGCCACGAACACGCTCGAGTCGGGATGGATCCCCTCGCCGCTTCCCGCGGTCTACAGCGGCGACAAGATGAAGGCTTACCGCGAGTGGCTGCCGGCGACGGGCTACGAAGGCTCGGGGTCGATCGGCGGCAGCTTCTATTCCGGCCGCATCGAAGACTATTACATGTCGCCCTACGAGCTCGGCTACGGGCCGTTCGTCAAGTTCGACCACGACTTCATCGGCCGCCCGGCGCTGGAGAACATGGCCGGCAAGCCGCACCGCAGGAAGGTGACGCTCGCCTGGAACGCGGACGACGTCATGAAGGTGTTCCGCTCGATGCTCGAGCCGGGCGACCCCTACAAGTACCTCGACATGCCGCTGTCGAACTACACCTCGGCTTCGTACGACAAGGTGCTGAAGAGCGGCAAGCAGGTCGGCGTGTCGATGTTCGCCGGCTACACCTACAACGAGCGCTCGTACCTGTCGCTCGCGGTGGTCGACCCGGACATCGAGCTCGGCGCCGAGGTCAAGCTCGTGTGGGGCGAGGAAAGCGGCGGCTCGCAGAAGACCACGGTCGAGCGTCACCGGCAGGCGGAGATCCGGGCGATCATCAGCCCGGCACCTTACGCGAAGCAGGCGCGCACCTCGTACGCGGAGGGCTGGCGCACCAAGGCCACGGTCTGATGGCAGGGCCGTTCCGGGCAGACCACGTCGGCAGCCTGCTGCGCCCGCCCGAGCTGCACGAGCTGCGCGAGCAGGTGAGGCTGGGAAGCGCATCGGCCGCCGCGCTCGAGCAGGCCGAGGACCGCGCCATCCGCGAAGTCGTCAGGCTGCAGGAAGAGCTCGGCCTGCCCTCGATCACCGACGGCGAGTTCCGCCGCGACTGGTGGCATATCGACTTCCTGGCGGGCTTCGACGGCGTCGAGCTGCGCCAGGAGGGCGATGCCTACCACGGCGCCCAGTTCAAGGGCGCCGAGGCGAAGCCGCCGACGATGTTCGTCACCGGCAAGCTCCGCCGAACGAAGCCGAGCATGCTTTCGCATTTTGTTTTTCTCAAGCAAACAATCAAGAACGGAACTGCAAAGTTCACCATGCCCTCTCCGGCGATGCTGCACGCGCGTGGCGATCGGGCGTCGATCCGCAGGACCTATCCGGATGCGGCCGAATTCTGGGCCGATCTCGCGCAGTGCTACCGCGAGGAGATCCGCGACCTGTACCAGGCCGGCTGCCGCTACCTGCAGATCGACGACACCACCATCGCCATGTTCGGCGACCCGAAGGTGCAGGAGCAGTTCCGCACGCTCGGCGACGACCCGCAGAAGGACGTGGCGATCTATGCCGACGCAGTCAACGCCGCGCTGCGCGAGGTGCCCGGGGACATGACGGTGGCCATCCACACCTGCCGCGGCAACTTCAAGAGCACCTGGCTCGCGAGCGGCGGCTACGACTACGTTGCCGAAATCGCCTTCACCAGGCTCGACGTCGACGCCTTCTTCCTGGAATACGATACCGAGCGCGCAGGCGGCTTCGAGCCGCTGCGCTTCTTTCCCAGGGGCAGGAAGGTGGTGCTCGGCCTGGTCTCTTCCAAAGTTCCCGCCCTGGAAAGCAAGGACGAGTTGAAGCGGAAAATCGAGCTGGCCGCCAAGTACGTGCCGCTCGAGAATCTCTGCCTCTCGCCGCAGTGCGGCTTCTCGAGCACGCACCACGGCAACAACCTCACCGTGGAGCAGGAAAAGGCGAAGCTCAGGCTTTGCATCGAGACCGCAAAGGAAGTATGGGGCTCGCTCTGAGACATCGCATCGGCCTCGAGGACCGGTAGTTCGCTACACTGCGGCATGGCCCCGCTGCCGCAGTACCGCAACGCGCTCCCCCCGCAGACGTCGCTGCACGAATACCGCCTCGAGCAGGTGCTCGGCGCGGGCGGCTTCGGCATGACCTACCTCGCCCGCGACACGCACCTCGACAAGCAGGTCGCGATCAAGGAATACCTGCCTGCCGAGCTCGCGATGCGCGCGCCCGACGGGTCGGTGCAGCCGCACAGCACGCAGCGCGAGGCGGACTGCTACTTCGAGGCGAACGGCACCGCCTATATGGTGATGGACTACGAGCGCGGCGAGCCGCTCAAGAACGTCCTCGTGCTCAACCCGCAGATCGCCGAAGCCGAGCTCAGGCGGCTGCTCGATGCGCTGCTTGCGGGGCTGAGCGAGGTGCATGCCGCCGGCTTCCTGCATCGCGATATCAAGCCCGACAACGTCTTCATCCGCGCCGACGGCACGCCCGTGCTCATAGACTTCGGCGCGGCGCGCAACGCTCTCGGCGGCGAGACGCGCAGCCTCACCGCGGTGCTGACGCCCGGCTACGCCCCGCTCGAGCAGTACTCGGGAGACGGCCGGCAGGGACCGTGGACCGACCTGTACGCGCTCGGCGGGGTGGTATACCGCGCGTTGACCGGCGAGCCTCCGCCCGACGCCGTGGGGCGCCTGCGTTCCGATGCGGTCCCCGCGAACCTCGCGAGACTGCGCGGCAAGTTCAGCGACGCGCTGCTGCATGCGGTCGAATGGGCGCTCGCGCTCGAGGAGAAGAAACGTCCCGAGGACGTCGCGCAGTGGCGCGCCGCGCTGCTTGGGCAGACCGATGAAAAGACGCTCGTCGTGCAGAAGGCGCCGCCGAAGAGGCGCTGGCCCTGGGTCGCCGGCGCGTCGGCCGCCGCGGCCCTCGTCGTGCTCGCCGCCGGCTTACCTCTCAAGAGCCAGCGTCCCGTTCCCGCGGAAACGGCCGGGGCGCAGCCGGCCGCCGTGCAGAAGACGGCGCTGCAGGACAAGCTGCAGCGCCTGCGTCAGGAATTCGAAGCCGAGTTCAAGAGCGCCGATGTCGACAGGGACGGCTTTCTTTCCGTCGCGGAGGCCGGCGCATTTCACCGCGGGAATTCCTGCAGTTCAGGCGCCTGCAACTGGAGCGCCGCCTGGCGAAGAAGGCCGAGTGAAGGTATAATTTTTTCGCTGAGGAGCGTTGCGTCCCCCAAGACAGAAGGGGTCAGGCTCAGCTAAAGTCAACGGCGCTCGCATCGAAAACGGTGCGGGCGCTTTATTTTTTGGAGCCCCGCGAGGACGAAAGGAGCTCTGCCATGAGCGCTGCAGTAGCCGATTCGAAATTCACCGATTTCCGCGTCGCCGACCTCGCGGCTGCCGACTGGGGCCGCAAGGAGATGCTGATCGCCGAGTCCGAGATGCCGGCGCTGATGGCGATGCGCGAGGAATACGCCGCCGCAAAGCCGCTCAAGGGCGCGCGCATCGCCGGCTCGCTGCACATGACGATCCAGACCGCGGTGCTGATCGAGACGCTGCAGGCCCTCGGCGCGGAAGTGCGCTGGGCCTCGTGCAACATCTTCTCCACCCAGGACCACGCCGCCGCCGCCATCGCCGCGCACGGCACGCCGGTGTTCGCCTACAAGGGAGAATCCCTCGACGAGTACTGGGAGTTCAGCCACAGGATCTTCCAGTTCGGCGAAAAAGGCCCGAACATGATCCTGGACGACGGCGGGGATGCCACGCTGCTGGTCCATCTCGGGATGCGCGCGGAGAAGGACCCGTCGGTGCTGTCGAATCCCACGAGCGAAGAAGAAGTGTCCTTGTTTGCTTCTATAAAAAAGAGAAAACCGGGCTGGTACTCGCAGATCGCGAAAGAGA
>Ga0137796_10001566_pt1 | contig 12957 bp, 16 predicted proteins | sample OV2TP3_FD_97704 | JGI IMG/M metagenome (GOLD analysis project Ga0137796, IMG submission 97704)
AAGACCCCACGCCTACTCAAATACAGATACCACATTTCTACTTTTGTAGATTCTACTGCTTGATACACATAATGCATGCTCAAATACAGATACCACATTTCTACTTTTGTAGATCGCGGCGGTAGTCGAGGACACATTTTGGTAGCACCTCTTTTGGTGCCAGCTTAAAAAATGCTCTAGGAGGAGAGTAAGCCAGATTGTGTTTAGGAGGTCAAAAAATTAGCCACTTCTTTGGCGAAAGAGCAACGTTAAGGATAAGGAATTCCTAAGCTTTTTAGACGTTCCAATCGATCAAAATACTTTTGTAGAGTTTTATGTTCAAAATCACATCTTATTGGTTCTGAGCGAGTAAAGATATCCATACGTGGTTTGATTACGGAATAACGAATAGCAGGCGAAACAGTATTCAGATCTACAACATCAACTTTATCTGTTTTAAGCAGTTTTGAAAGAAAAGTAATAAACTCCAATTTTAGATCAAATCTCTCGCTGCTTGAAATTTGCTCATCAAAGAGTGCTGCAAAGTCATAGTCTGACAGAGGCTTTACCTCACCAGTTGCTTGAGAACCAAAAACATGCACCACCTCAACAGGCTTATTTTTTACAAATTCAATAATCTGTGTTTTTTCTCTATCTGTTAACATAGAGCTATTATACCCTAATGTTCATTGGTCTACAAATGATCGCTTTCTGGGTTGTTTTTTGGTAAAATATGTAGGTCTTAGGAAGAAGGTTGCTACCCCAGTCATGCGCTTACCTCTCGCCTTAGTTCATTCGAACTGCGGCTCGAGGAGCGCTCCGACGGGGAGGAAAGTCCAGACAGGTGTAAAGCCGGGGACGGAGTGTAAGCTCCGACTAGAAATAGCTGGTTTCTTGGTATTTTACCCACATGCGGTACCAAGAACAGGTTCTGAATTGACAGAACTTGAGAGCAACAGAGACGAGTGGGAGTGAAACGGGCAATCCTACCCGCTGCAACCTCCGAATGGTGCGTTATTACCTGCTTTACGGGAGCATCGATGTTCGAGGGCACAGACAGATTGCAGCTAAAACAGAATCTGGCTTACTCTCTTCCTAGGATTTTTTATTAACTACTTGCGCTGGAGTAATGTTTGATCGAGTATTGCCAAAACTTAATACTTACATAAAATAGCAGTACACCTACCAAAATAGAGATGACAACGAATTGTATAGATAAAATCCCCATTAGCGCCTTTGACGGAAATGTTATCATGATGCCAACTGGAATGACAAAAGTCAAAATTCCCCGCAAAGGTTCTTGGTATATATCGATCGGGAGTCGACCCATAGCAGTTAGATCTCGATACATCCAAAGAGCATTATCGATCTCGGTAGTAAGTAGCGCAAGCGCAACTACCGCGATATGAAAAGCAAGAGCTATAAGAAATGCATTTGCTATTAAAACAATATATAAAAGTACCCCCGCAAACGATACTGCCTCCATTTGCACTGCTGCCAATACTACAAATAAAATTGACAAAAACAGCATTGGAAGATCTAATATATCGCTTCCGCCAAGAAGAGTTCGAAAAAGTGGAGAAAGAGGCTTTGTCAGAAAATAATCAAAATCTCCTGAAACAACATAAGAACGAAATCTATACACTTCCCGTAAAAATAACTGGGCAACAATATCAACTAAGTTAAAAGTTGCGAAGAAAAAAATAACTTGCCAGAAAGAATATCCTGCAATAGTATTTGTTTTTGAAAGCAGAATCACAAGAAAAAAGAAGAAAAACGCAAAACGCAACAATTTTCCAATCACAAATAGGCCGGCACTAAATCGTGAATAGAGTGCGATTTGAGTTGAACTCGCAGACATGATCCACCAAATTTTTATGTATTTAGAAAAAATCTTTATCATAAAGTATAAATCCGAAGCACGAAATCCGAAACCCGAAAGGACGTCAGACGTCCAAACAAATTCAAAATTCAAAATACAAAATTCGAAACAGTTTTGATCATTTGAACATTTGAATTTTGTCCGTCAGCTGACGGATCGAATTTCGATATTCGAATTTCGAATTTCTTTAGTTTACCTTCCCTGTGCTGTGTATACCAGCAGTCCCTTCCTCCATATGTATTTAACAACTACGTATAACAGTGTTGTCCATACCAAAGAAATCGCAATTCCAGTAAAAATTTCTATAGTGGTTAATTGGCCAAGATATATCTTAATAGGAAAATATAAAAGATACGTAAAAGGCAGCAATTGAAAGATAGAAAAAATAAATTTTGGCAAAATATCAAGTGGGAAAAGGCCTCCTGCGAAGAAATTTAAAAGAACAGTAAAGATAAATCTTGGCGCCCACACTTCGGGGTTCCAAAACCCAATCAGCCCCAACAAAAAACTGAAGAAAAAGTATATGATAATTGCAAGAATTATTGCAACAAATGTCAACAAAAGATGTATACTCTCTACTCGAATAAAAAGTGGAGGCTTAAGAATAGCAAAAATAATTGTAAGCTCCACCATGGCAAAGGCTATGTTCATTGCTTTATCTCCCACATCTCTTGAAAACCAGTAGAGAAAGTAGTTGATGGGCCGAAGTAAAAAATTTGAAAGATTTCCGCTGTTGATTTCATCTCCCACTGCAGAGGATCTTGAAGAAAGCACAATCGAACTTACCAAAGATGCACCTAGTATGTAGGTAAGCATTTGCGATTGATCATATCCAAAAAGCGTTGTGCCAGAAGGTATAAGAGAAGCCCAAAGGAAATACAGAGTCAAAATTTGCAATACTACACGTATTCTCCACATGACAAAATTAAGCCTATAAACAAGGGTTTCGTCCCATGTAAGTTTGGCAATTTGAAAATATTTATTCATTGGATCAGCCTTTGGACAAAAAGATTTCTCTAATAATATCTTCGATTGCAGGCTCTTGAATTGTTAGGTCTTCTATTGGTAATTGCTTGAGAAGCTTTGAAGTCAATTCACTTATTTTTTCATTTGGCGAGATTAGAACAAATTCTGGGTATTGGAATTTTGCAACTCTGCCAAATGTTTGGATACTGTTTTTCTCGATGTGTCTTTGCAATACAACTTTAATGAGCTTATACGGAGCATGTTGTCTTGCAAGCGTTTTTAATTCTCCATCAAAAATAATCTTCCCCAAATTTATGATGATTACTCTTTTACAAAGACTTTCCACATCTTTCATGTAGTGGCTTGTAAGAATAATGGTGGCGCGATGTCTCTTATTGTACTCTTTTATAAAATCTCGTAAGTTTTGCTGCATAACTATATCCAGGCCTAGTGTTGGCTCGTCAAGAAAGAGCATTTTTGGAGAATGAATAAGGCTTGCAATAAGCTCCATTTTCATACGCTCACCCAAGGAGAGCTTACGTACTGGAGTTTTTAGTAGTTGATCTACTTTAAGAAGGCTTGATAATTCAGAAAGTCTCTCGTTAAATTTTTTTGCAGAAATCTCATAAATTTCTTTATTCAAAAGAAAGGTTTCCTGGGCTGGCAAATCCCACCACAATTGATTCTTCTGTCCCATTACAAGAGCAATACTCCCTAGAAACTCGTATTTTCTCTCCCAAGGAGTAAAACCAAGAACAGAAATCTCTCCGCTAGTTGGAAACAAAAGCCCTGATAAACATTTTAATGTGGTAGTTTTGCCAGCCCCATTAGGACCAATAAACCCAACCAATTCTCCCTCGTTTATGGAAAACGAGATATTATCAACTGCCCTTACTGTTTCGTACTTTCTTGCAAATAACGATTTTATTGATCCAAAGAAACCGGCTTCTTTCTGGTGAACTTGGTAGTATTTTGATAAATGAGAAACAGAAATAACCACACTTGGATTATACCAAATAGATCTTTCTAATCCTACAAGAAACAATTATCTTACTACCTTCTTAAGTGTCTTGCCTGGAGTAAAACCAGGAGCTTTTCTGGCTGCGATTGTGATTTTTTCTCCGGTTTTTGGATTGCGGCCAGCTCTTGCCACTCTTTTGCGAACAGAAAAAGTTCCAAATCCTGTAATAACGACCTTTTCTTCTCGCTTCAAAGAATCACGGATCGAATTAATGAAAGCTTGAACAGCATCTCTTGCGGCCTTGTTTGTAAGATTTGCTTTTTTAGCAACAATCTCTATAAGCTCTCTCTTTGTCAACCTATTTCACCACCTTTCTGGGCAAAGTAGTCTAATTGGCTCAACAATACAATGAAAACTAAAATTTGTCAACAAGCAAAATGGGGATTAAGCCTTAAGACTCAGAAGAAACAGCGCGGAATTCGCGAATAGCCGTCACTTTTACCTCTCCAGGTACCGAAAGTTTGCTGCTCACTTCTTCTCTAATTTTTTGTGCAACAATAGTGGTTTGGCTATCATCGAGTATCGAAGGACTTATTATAACTCTTAATTCTCGTCCTGCCTCAAAAGCATAAGCGTCTTCAACTCCTTCATGTTTCTTCGCAATCTCCTCCATTTCTTTTAATCTTTTTGCATATTCTTCCACATCCTCAAAGCGTGCGCCTGGCCTTGCACCCGAGATGGCATCTGCTATATATACAATAACAGACTCTATAGAAGAAAACGGCTTGTCTTCGTGGTGCTCCAAAACACAGTTTATCACTGGGTCTGGCATATTAAATCGTTTTATAAGCTCGGCTCCTAGAGTTACGTGGCTTCCTTCTCCCTCTACAACCTTGCCTATATCATGAAACAAGCACCCAAGTCTTACAATATCGGCATTAGCTCCTAACTCGTAAGCAATGTGAATCCCAATTTTTGTTTCTTCCAATGTATGAACTATCAGATTTTGACCATAAGAAGTTCTAAATTTAAAGCGCCCCAAAATTGCTAAAAGTTGCGTTGGTAGATTAAAAACTCCAACCTCGTGAGCCAGTTTTTCTCCTTCTTCTAGCATTATTTTCTCTACTTCTTCTTTTGTTTGTCTAACAATTTCTTCTATTCTAAACGGTTGAATTCTTGTGTCCTTAATAAGTTCCTCCAGCGATCGCCTGGCTATTTCGCGCCTCACCTGATCAAAAGAAGAAAGTCTTATAATTCCTTCTTCATCCAAATCAACATCAACACCTGTTGCTTGCTCAAATGCCCTAATATTTCTTCCTTCCTTGCCAATAATTCTTCCCTTTATGTCCTCATCCTGTATCTTTATTGTTGAAACAGTATATTCTGCAATATAGTTAATTGTTCCATGCCTCATGCTGTCTATTAAAATCTCGCGAGCCTTCTTGTCTGCGGTTTTCTTGGCCTCCTCTTCTTTTTCTTTGATTATTCTGGCAATAGTCTTTGCTTCTGTTTTCTCTATCTCTTTGATTAACTCTTGCTTTGTCTCCTCTTTGGAAAGCCCTGAAACTTTTTGGAGTTTTTCGAGGTATTCTTCCTGCAATCTTCCCAGTGTTTCCTTTTCTTTCTCTATACGATTTTTTTCTCGATCTAGTCTTTCTTCTTTTTCAAGAAGTTTTTTTTCAAGATGAATTAAATCCTGACTTTGTAAGTCCATATTATAAATTTGATTCTAAGAACACAATAGAAGAAAAAGCATTAAATGCTTTTATTTGTTTTTATTGATGAGGATTTTACTTGTCGTTTGCATAAATTTAAGAACTATCCTCTGACAACAACTTCTATTGTCTTTTTCATTATACCCTTTTCTCTAACACCTCGTCAATGGACTTTTTTATCGTCTCCCAGTCAAAGCCTCTGCGAGCAAGATACGAACCCAATTTTTGATAAACCACCTCATTTGTCATTCCAAACTTGCTCGCCTCGCAGCGAAGCGGGTTTCGGAATCTTTTTATTCTTTTTTCGATCAATTTTTTCGCCTCTTCTAAATCATAATTCTTAAACCCGCCTGCCGAGCGGGCAGGTCTTAAATCATAAATCATCTTATCGACAACCTCATTTGATATGCCTTTCTGCCTTAGTTCTGTTTTTATCAACCTCAAACTTCGGGGCTTAAAAGTTGTCCGCTGTTCAACCCACCACTTCCCAAACTCCTCATCGTTTATAAACTTTTGTTCCTTAAGTTTTTGGATAACTTTATCAATTATTGATTGTATCCCTAATTCGTTTTTTTCTACTCGTTTATTTTTGATTTTTGATATTTGATATTTGATATTTAAATGGTCTCTTACTTCTTTTTCCGACCGAGGCCTGTATGACAAAAACCGAAGCGCAATATTATAAAACTTCTCAAACTCACCCATATCATAGACACTAAGAGTTGTCATGCCCGACCCCGTATCAAGTTCGGGGCAGGCTCTGATCGGGCATCCAGTCCATTGATAAATCTTTCCAATTGGGATTATCTTTTTCGATTAAAGCAAGTTTCCATTTTCGATTCCATTTCTTCAATTGTTTTTCTCTTTGTAAAGCTGAATTAATGTCTAGTGTCTGCTCAAAGTAAACAAGCTGATGAACATTATATTTTGCAGTAAAGCCTTTGATAATATTGTTCTTATGTTCATAAACTCGTCGTTCTAAATTATTGGTAACACCGATATAGAGCGTCCCATTTCTTTTGCTTGCTAGGATATAGACGTAATAGTTTTTCATTTTTACTCTGTCATTATCCGGCCTGACCGGATAATCCAGTTAAAGATTCCTCTGGATTCCCGCTTTTGCGGGAATGACATAAGGTAAATTTACTCCCAAAAAACTAAATCCTGTCCTTTTACATCGGCTTTATCATAGGGTAAAAAATACTTTTCTAAAGTCTGTCGCTACATAGTGCTATACTTTGTATGAATTCTAACTTAAGGTTTCTTTACAAATACTTTCAATGCTCTTTTTATATTTTTTATCTAATGTGCCCCTAATCATTAAACAAAGATTTTTTAGAACAAAATATTTTCTAGCTGCCTTTTGTATATCCTCTGCTTTTACCTCATCAATTTTTTTAAAAATTTCTTCGATAGGCATAATCCGTTTTTCTAATAATTGTGTTGACGCATACCAGTTCGCAATTGAGTCCGGAGATTCTACAGAGAAAATTATTCCTGCCTTATCCTTTTCTTTCGCCTCTTCCAATTCTTTTTTGCTAACCTTTATTATCTTAAGCTTTTCCAACTCCTCAAGAATTACCCTTACCCCTCTTTCTATATTCTCTTTAGCAAAACCTCCAGATACACAAATTATGTTTGTGTTTGTATAAACCAATGAATACGCACCCACCGAGTATGCAAGCCCTTCTTCGTAAACTATTTTATGAAAGATTCTAGAACTTACTCCGTTACTTAAAATGTCAACAATTACTCTTATTACAAAACGGTCTTCATGATCAAACGGAATGCCCGTAACGATACCCAACGCTAACTGCGTCTGGTTGGTATCAGCATTAACAATTTTTACATTATCTTTCTTAAGAGTAAATCTTATTTTTTTAGATTTAAAAATATCTTTCTTTTGTATTTGACCAAAAGATTTATTAGTAAATTTCTTCACCTTAGCAATAGAAAAATTTCCAACTATTGCAATGCACATGTTAGAAGGGTGGTAAAAGATACTCAGGTAATCTAGAAGTTTCTTTCTATTAATATTTAATATCGCTAATTCATCCCCAAAAGTGGAACGTCCTAACCATTGGTTATCACCCCATGCCCACTTGAACCATAGTTCCCAAATTTCACTTTCCGGATTATCTTTAGCCCGCTTGTATTCTTCCAAAATAATTCTTTTTTCTTTCTTAATCGCATTCTCGTCAAGTTGTGAATTAAAAAGAATTTCAGATAGATAATCTAACGCAACTTTTAAATGCTTTTTCTGTACTTTTGCATAATAAACCACATATTCCTTACTTGTCCATGCGCTACTTATCCCTCCTACTCTTTCAATAAATCTTGAAACTTCTTTAGAGCTAGGTAATTTTTTTGTACCCTCAAAAAGCATATGCTCTAAAAAATGCGCAAGGCCCGCTGTCTCTCTTGTCTCATAACGAGGACCAGCCCCAACAGCAACATAAACAGCAACTGATTGAACTGAAGACATGGGATGAAGAATTAAATCAAGGCCATTTGAAAGCTTTACTATCTTGGGCTGCATTATAAAATGTATTATATCACTAAGGGATTACGCGGCGATTTCTTTTCCCTCAACCCCCACTTCAACTGGAGTCCCAACTGTTTTGTTCTTTTTTAAAATCTCATCAACTATCTTTTTAGCAACATCTGTTTTTTCTTTGAGAAACATTTTTGTTGCTTCTTTTCCCTGACCTAGCATAAGATCATTAAATTTAAAAAATGCTCCGGATTTTTGAATAATTCCCATCTCAACTCCAACATCCACAATCCCTCCTTCGCGCGATATGCCACTCTCTCCCATAACATCAAATTCCGCCAGCCTAAAAGGAGAAGAAACCTTATTTTTTACAATTTTGACTCTATGTCGAGAACCAATTGCGCGATCTCCATCTTTAAGTGTTTCTATTTTTCGAACATCTATACGAACTGATGCGTAAAACTTTAGAGCCAAGCCACCAGTTGTTGTCTCGGGATTGCCAAACATAATACCTATTTTCTGGCGAAGCTGATTGGTAAAAATAGCCACTGTTTTTGATTTGGAGATAACACCTGTTAGTTTTCGAAGCGCTTGGGACATAAGTCGTGCTTGAAGACCAACCATCGCATCTCCCATTTCTCCCTCAATCTCTGCCCGAGGAACTAAAGCCGCTACCGAATCAATCACCAAAACATCAACTCCACCGCTTCGAATAAGACTTTCGGCAATTTCAAGCCCTTGCTCTCCTGTGTCCGGCTGGGAAATAAGAAGTTCATCAAGTTTAACTCCTATTCTTTGCGCCCATAAGGGATCTAACGCATGCTCCGCATCAATAAAAGCAGCAATACCGCCATGCTTTTGCGCCTGCGCAATAATGGACAGACAAACAGTGGTTTTACCGGATGCTTCGGGCCCAAAAATCTCAACAATTCTCCCTCTTGGCACACCACCAACACCAAGTGCCAAATCCAAGGGAAGGCAGCCTGTGGAAATAACCGAAATGTCAAGCTTTTGAGCCGCTTCCCCAAAGCGCATTATAGAACCCCTACCGTACTGTTTTTCTATCTGCTCCATTGCAAGACGAACTGCATCTAGCTTCTGGGACGATTCTGTTGGGCCATTTGGCGATGTTTTATGTACATTTGCAGTCCTTCTCATAAGTGTGTTTATTGTAACAACTTTTTGTTATAATACAAGTATCAATTTAGAATAATCTGCATAAGCAAGTTATGATAACGCAAAATCGTTGCTTTACGTGTTCCGATTTTGCGAAACAACAAAGGGAAAATCGTTGGGAAAAAACCGCTAGGTTTTGTCCCATATGCGGGGTGTAGTTTAGTGGTAGAATGAGCGGCTGGGGGTCGCTTGGTCTGAGTTCGATTCTCAGCACCCCGAAAGACTATGAGACAATCCATAAAAAACTTAGATCTAATTCTTGATATAATTGTAGAGCAATGGGTTGGGTAATTTTTACTCTCACATCTCGAGCTTTATGGGCAGCAGATAATATCGTAGATAAACTTTTAATAGGAAAACATCTTAAAGATTCAGTTGTTTTAACCTTAATTGCTGGCATTTCTGCGTTACTTCTTTCTCTAGTCATTATCATATTTAATGGTTTGAGTTGGTTAGGCCTCGAGCCAATAGCACTGGTAATATTTGCAGGCGTAATTCAAATACTTGCTGTCTTTGCCTTCTATCAAGCTATATCTAAAGAAGAGATATCCAGAGTAATACCCTTGTTTCAGTTTTCCCCGCTTTTTGTTTTAATACTTTCCTTTTTGTTTTTGGGAGAAGTATTAACACTGAGTCATTACTTAGCCTTCGTGCTAATTTTGTTAGGCGGTTTCTTGATTTCTCTTCAAAAATCAAAAGGTGTATTCAAGTTAAGAAATGCTTTCTGGTGGATGGTTCTGTCCAGTTTTATTTATGCAATTCAAGCAGTAATTTTGAAATCTTTATACGTTGCTTATCCATTTTGGGATTTGACTGTATATCTTGGTTTTGGCGAATTTCTTCCCACCCCTATACTTCTTTTCCTCATATCTAACTTCAGAGATAGATTAGGCAGAAGTCTTTCAAATTTGAAACTAGTAGGTTGGGCACTACTAATATTAGCTATGTTTTTGGTAGCCACAGCTTCACTTAGCGGTATTTGGGCTCTAACGTCTGGCCCTGTTAGCCTAATTAGTGTCTTTAGAGGATTTCAGAGTGTATTTGTACTAATTTATGCTATATTTCTCTCTATTTGGCTGCCAAAAATACTTAAAGAAGAACTTAACAAAAGCACTTTGGGCATTAAAGCTATACCGATTTTGCTAATGGCAGTTGGCCTTTATTTAATCTATAAATAAGAGGGGTAAAAATTTTCTGCTTTTACTCAAGCAGTTTTAGGAATTCCTTAACACTAACTATCTTCAAACGAACTAATTTATTGAAGTCTTTTAAGACTATCAGATTTTCATCGCCCGTCACCAGATAATCCGCTCTTCCTCCCAAAGCAGTAGCTAATATTTCTTGATCTTTTGGGTCTCTTACTTTAATAGGAATGATTGCGGGCGGTGAAACAACAGTAGAGATGATATCAATCATCCTGAAGAATTTAAAAAGCTTGTCTTTGGATAAAAATGCCGAGAATTTCACTCTATACAGAACTTCTTCCAGTTCGTCTCGCATCTTCTCCGAAATTATCAAAATAAATAAGTCTTCTTCGAGTAGTTTAATAAGTTGATAAGGTAATCCTTTTTCAACAATCAGGCCGCTAACAAATACATTTGTATCAACGACTACGCTTAGATTTCTTTTCTTCCTTATCATACATCTCTTGGCGAACTTCCTCAACTATTTTAGTTACTTCTCTATAAACTTCATCTGGATCTTTGCCTGTATTACGAGACCTAAGCTCATCTATAACTGCCCAACCTTCCGCTTTAATCTTTTCTAATTGCCTAAACTGTGCTGGACTAACTACCACTGCTACAGTTTTGCCTTTTTTTTCAACCACAATAGGATTGTTAGTGTAATAAACACTTCCTAAAAGATCAGAAAAATTAGCTCTTGCATCTCTAACTGACATTATTCTCATATATTTATATATTAAGGCATTGTGTACATAATGTCAATATACAAATTTGCAAATTAGAAATGTGGGTTTGATTTCCTTTGCAAAAGATTATCACCTCTTTTTTGTAGCTATTCATTTATTCGGCATAGTATTGGGATTTTGAAGAGTTTTGATTTCAGAAAAGAAGTTAATAGTTTACAAAGTAGTTAATAGTTGCTTTTTCTTGCAATTTCCTCAACCATTCTTGTACTTTGCTTGAGAGATTCTGTTGTCTTAATCGCTCAATTACGGTTTGTTCTATCTCCTTATCTGTTAGATCTTTTGGCAAGGTGTCTTTGTTTTCTTCTATGTATTTCTTGATCTCTTCCTCTTTCGGTTTTATCTGATCTTCCAACATTTTCTCAGCTAAAATTTTTAACCTTAACTGATCCTCAAAGTCTTTTTTTGTCATTCCTTGAAATGCGAGACCCTGGTCAAGATTTTGGCCCTGTTTTTTAAGTTGGTCCTCAATTTTCTTAACCGAATCGTTAAGCTCTTCTTGGCTAACGCTAACGCCCCTTCTTTCCGCCTCCTGAAGAATTAAAGTCTCTGTTATAATAGAAGACAGCGTCTGCTCTCCATTTCGCTTTTCTAGTTCCTTAACAAGTGCAAGTCTTGTTATGGGTTGACCATTAACAATTGCTGCGATAAACAACCCCTTTGCATAAAACGCTGCTACTCCTAATATAATCAATATAAGGGGAACAAATATTTTGGGTTTTTTAAGAAACAAGACTAGTCTTCTAAAAAAAATATTTCTTTCTTCGATATTCTCTCTAATTTCTTCTGATTTTCCCTTCGACCTAACCTTTTTTCGTACTGCCATTTTGTTATTATAACACAAAATGCAAAAAATGCTATAATCGTTTTCGTGAATAACTCACCATTGAATATTCCCCATCATATAGCCATCATTCCCGATGGAAACAGACGATGGGCAAAAGCACATCATCTTCCAACGCTTGAAGGTCATAGACGTGGATTCAACATAGCAATAAAAATTGGAAGAAAAATTAGACTTTTGGGCGTCCATACTCTTACCATGTGGGCATTCTCAACCGAAAACTGGAATCGAAGTCCAAAAGAAGTTGATTATCTTATGAGAGTATATGAAGGATTTGTGCAAACTTACTTAAAGGAAGCAATCAAAGAAAAGATAAGAATAGTTCATTTAGGCAGAAAAGACAGGATTCCAAAAACTCTGCTTCAAAAAATCACCGACAGCGAAGAAAAAACAAAAGATTTCAAAAAATATATTTTAAACATTGCGCTTGACTATGGAGGAAGAGATGAAATACTAAGAGCAGTTAAAAAAATCACAAATCACAAATCACAAATCACAAATCTGTCTGAAGAAAATTTTAATGATTTTTTGGACACTTCGGGACAACCTTATCCAAACCCTGACTTAGTTATTAGAACAAGCGGAGAACAAAGAACTTCGGGTCTTATGATCTGGCAGGCAGCCTATAGCGAATATATTTTTATAAATAAACATTTCCCAGACATTACTGAAAAAGATATTGAGTTAGCGATTGAAGAATATTCCGTGAGACAAAGAAGGTTTGGAAAATAGTTATCGAGGAATGGCATCCTGCAGTGCCTCTCTTTGCTTATAGAATTTTTCTATTGATAAAAAATCTGGTAGAATTGAGGAGACAGGAACTCGTTTAGTTGGATCATGGAAATATTCCTTAACAACTTTTGAAATTACACCTTCTGATTTTTCTAATGAAATTATATCCCAAACAAATCCCCTAATCATAGGATGATTTACTTTTTGTATTTCTTCCATTGTCGTCCATCCATTTGCAGAAACTTCGTCTCTATCCATAGGCTCTATAGAGCTGTCCAAAT
>Ga0137796_10001567_pt1 | contig 12952 bp, 9 predicted proteins | sample OV2TP3_FD_97704 | JGI IMG/M metagenome (GOLD analysis project Ga0137796, IMG submission 97704)
ATCCACTTGGCGCTGAGAGAAAGGCCGAGGAACATTCCGGCGTGAGCCAGGGCGCGGCCGGGCGACGCGGAGGAATCGACAAGAGATATCAGGAAGCAGCAAACAGCGGCGACGAGAAGGGCCAGTGCGAAGATGTCCGGAGAGATCATACGCGCGTGGACGAGGAAGAGAGAGTTGGCCGGGAGGAGAGCCACGGCGGTGAGCGCCACGGGTATGGAAAAAAAACGTGCGGCCAGCATATAGACGGCGATCAGGGCCGCCATACCCGCAAGGATGGACGCGAGGCGCATGCCGACGACCGGGTCGGTATTTGTGATTACAGACACAGCGGCGGCGAATCCCAGGATGGTTTTGGCAAGGAGAGGATGTTCGAGATTGGAGCGTGGCCCACCAGTAAAAATTTCCCATGCGGCGACGCGGTAAGCCTGTTCGTCGCCGACGAATCCCGGCAAGAAGTCGAGATTGAGAGCGGCAAGGATCAAAAAGTGGATGAGGATAACGGCAAGACCCATGCGGCCAATGCGAGTTTGGGATTGATCCGTCATGGGTTCAGGAATGAGACTCAGCCGATACCGAATTTTTTCAATTTATAATTAAGGAGTTGTTTGGACAGGCCAAGCGCGCGGGCGGCGGCGGCCTTGTTGCGGTGATGAGCGGCGAGGGCGGATTTGATCAATTCTTTTTCGTAGGCGTCAACGAGATCAGCCAGAGATCCGCCGGCCGGCATCAAGGGGCGAGCCGCGGCCGAGAGGATGGGTGAGAGTTCAATCGAATCCTCCGATGAGAGGAGAGCTGCGCGTTCGAGGGCATTCTGGAGTTCGCGAACGTTACCGGGCCAGGGATAGTCGAGAATTTTTTTGCGTGACTCGGCTGAGAGGCCCAGATTCGGCCGGCGGTATTTTCTGGCGAGGGACAGGATGAACCGATCCGCGAGGGGGAGGATATCAGCGCGGCGGGCGCGGAGGGGAGGGATATCGATCCGGCCGACATTGAGCCGGTAAAAGAGGTCTTCGCGGAATCTTCCCGCGGCGACCTCGGCCTCGATTTTCCGATTGGTCGCCGTGATGATCCGGACATCGGGCTGGATGGTGGCCTGGCCGCCGAGGCGGAGAAATCCATGGCCATCGAGGACGCGGAGAAGTTTGGGCTGGAGCGCGATGGAGAGGTCGCCGATTTCATCCAGGAACAGGGTTCCGCCGGCCGCGAGTTCGTATTTGCCTTTGCGTTGGCCGGAAGCGCCGGTGAAAGCGCCCTTTTCGAATCCGAAGAGTTCGGCCTCGAGGAGAGTTTCAGGGATGGCGGCGCAATTGATCGCGACAAAGGGTTCCGCCGCGCGACGGCTTTTGGCGTGGATATGCCGCGCGAGGACTTCCTTGCCCGTGCCGCTTTCGCCGGTGAGAAGGACAGGCGCGTCGCCAACGGCGAGGTGGCCGGCCTCGGTGAATAGTTTTTGGGAGAGCGGATCTTGAAAAACCGGCGTGGAATCCCATTCTCCCGGGCTGGGGACGGAAGTCAATTCCGACAAGTCCCGAACGCGTTCGTGGAGACGTCTCGATTCGAATGCGCGGCGGACGGTATGGACGAGATGTTCCTCCTCATAGGGTTTCTGGAGGTAATCGAACGCGCCGAGCCGGAGGGCTTCGGTCGCGGACTCCAAGGTGGCGTGGCCAGTCAGGAAAATGAAATGGGGTCGGGCCGGAAGTTTGGCGGCCGATTTCAAGAGATCCAGCCCGGACCCGTCGCCGAGTTGGAGGTCGCTGAGGACGACGTGTGGAGATTGATCCGCGAGCACGGAGCGAGCCTCCGCCAGGCATTCGACCGCCAGGACATCAACGCCACTGAGCCGTGAGGCAAAGAGTTTTTGGAGTGTTTTACGGAGAGCCGAATCGTCTTCAAGTATCAGGAGTTTAGAATCATTCACAATCCGATCGTGACTTGGGGCGCCTCAGAGTGTCAAGGGATGTCCGCGGCGAGATCGCAATTTTTCAGATACTTCCTCCACAAACAGTTTGTCTCCGAGCATCTATCATGTTCACTCCCGCGGCGCGCCCTGTATCAAAATGGATGTCGGCAATTGGAACGTATTTGTCATTTTGGCTTTTGTTTTCATGCGCCGGTATGTAAGGCCAATCTGGCATTATCTCCATTGGTCCATCCCCTTGACCCGGACATCCGGAACCAACTCTGCCGGCTGCCCGTAGAGGGCCGCCCGGACTTCTTCGTCCGTCAGCCGGTAAATCAGTATGGAATATCCGATATTGTCGTCAGGAGTTTTTTTACGCAGGTACGCGCAGAGCCGGGAAAACTGGAGGTGATCGAAAAAAATGAAAGTATCATTCCAAAACTTCTCGCCATATTTCCGCCTCAACTGTTCCAAATCCGTCGGATTTTTCTCCGCCTGCTGCCACTCAAACATTTTTGAAAGAACCTTCTCATATGCCTTTTCATAGGGGAAAGCCCACGGACCCATGGCGGACAGATAGACGGACTGAAGCATCGTTGCGCTGATACAGTAGATACCACCCCTGAGCGCCGCGACTCGTCTCACATTCAGATGGTCAATATCCGGAGATCCCGGCAGTGATTCCGCATCGATACCGTAGTGGGATGGGCTGCTCGTCCCAAAATAGGATAGGAAAACAGTGACCGGGGGATGGGTTTGGGGTACATTCCGATGGAGCCATCGTTTGAGGCCGGGGAGATCCTGGCCCCAATCTAGTGAGCTGTCGACCAGGTAACGGTATCCCTCGCGCGGGCCGCCGACAATTTGATTAAAAAAAGCGAGATAATGAGGTCTGATCCGAACGGAGTCCACAATGTGAAATCCAATCAACAACAGCACAACCGGAGCCATCCAGCGCCGACGAGTTTGAATCCAGTAAGATAAAGACCCCGCCAATATAAAGAGCGGTGGATAGATCGGCAATAGATGCCTGTGCCCGATGTTAACGGAGCTTGTGATCAGACTTGCGCCATACATCAGACTGAATGCCCACAGCGGAGCGGATGTATACACTTGTTTGAGGACTCCTGTATCAAATTTGCTCCCACCATCACTGCCTGGACTTCCCAGCCGATCAAGAACAGCTCCAAGGGCAAGAAGCAACAGCAAAAGTACTGGTAAAGGGGTCTTGATGATGAAGCAATAGGGGAAAAAGTACCACCAGCCGGTGACGCTATACCCGCCGTTGAGGAAAGCGCGCCGGATTTTGATATCCTGTCCCATGAATGCCACTCCATAGAGGAATTGTTCCGGCAAGAGTTTGTGGTTCTGCGCGAAGCTGAAAATGCCGGTCTTGATACCGGGCGCCGCATGGATGGAAGCCCATCCCTGGCCCGGGCCGGCGATGGGGTCATGATGATCAGACGGATTTGCGGAGTATTTGAAACCATGAAACGCCCAGAGGAAGAAAACAACAAGGATAACCGTTCCACCCGCCCATCCGATCGTTTGAGACGCGGATACTCTCCAGGGAATTCCAATTTTTGGGCCCAATGAACAGCGGAGAACGAACAGCAGGATCGCCATGGGCAGAATCAGGAGACCGGACAATTTCGTAATGAGGAGGAGGGCGACAGCGAGGGACACGGCAAGGCATGAACGCCAATGAACGTTGTTGAGAAAATGCCATAAGAGTGTGAGGGAGATCAGCATCAAGAGGGCCAGCGGAACGTCAGTGGTGACCAGACTCCCATGCGCCAGAAACGACGGGCAGAAGGCGTAGAGAGAAAGTGAGATGAGTCCTCCGGTGATACCGAACAAACATTTCGACCAGAGATAGATGGCAAAACCGAGCGCGGCGGCGACGAGGACCATCATGGTTCTTGCCCGGAACACAATTTTATTCACATCGTTGCCAAGGGTGAAGAAGAACTGGCGGCCAACGTCGATCACGTCGTTTCGAATCCACGAGGGATCCTGCGGCGGCGGCAACCGAAGCGATTCGACCCGCAACGGCAAGGCCGCCCAGTACTGAGGCAGGATGCTGGCGTCAAGGCTGAGGCGGAAATCGCCGGTTTGGTGAATCACGTATCCCTTGGTGATATGAGCGATTTCGTCAAAGGTTGGTGATTTCTCCCGCGAAGCGCTCAGCGACATCCACATAAAAAGAGTCAGCAGGCCGCCGATCAGGAGGAATTCAGAGAATTTTTTCATATCATCTCCACCGGCATTTCATCGTGCGGATAACGAGAGGGATCTGCACTCCACGAACCGCGGTCATCCCAAGTGTAGACGCGGATGTTACTGCTCAGTACTCATCGTCCTCGGCCTGTGCTTTGGTATGTTGCCATTCGGACTCGTCCGCCTGTTTCGACGAAAGATTGATCTGTTGGATGGCTGATACCTGCGGATGGTTGGGATATTTACGCAAAAAAGACTCCGTTTCAGAAATGATGACCTGGTGACTATTTCTCCCTTTTACGATATCGATCACCTGATAGGCATAAGCGGCGGCGCGGACGGGGTCTGTCGGAGCGGCGTATTTTTCAGCCAGGCGGTAATATTTGACCGCCCGGTCAAATTTTTCGTAGGATTTAAATATGGCGGCGGCCAGTCCTTCCGGCCGGCCGTCCGAAATGAGCTTGTCATTCATTACCGCCTGAAGTAGTTCGAGTGCCTGGGTTGCATAAGCCTTGTTGTTGGTTCTTCGATAGAGATCGTACGCCGTCTCCGCCGCCAGGATCTGTATGTCCGCTTTGTCTTTGCCGGACAAGTCCTCAATCGCATCGAGGGCCTGAGGGAGCGCTCGATCAAGTTTATCCGTGTTCCGGAGATGCCGAACCCGCCTTGTAATTTCCTGAGGGTCCGCTCCGCCACACGCGATGCTCAGCAGGACAAGTCCAACCCCCAGCCCTTTTTTCAAATGTGTCATATCGATGGAAGGTAGTGTACCGGGATCAGCGGAGAGCTTCAAGGCCGAAAATCTGAAGAGAATTCATGGATGAGGAAGGTGTGCTGAGCATCAGTATGTGAACGAAATATCAGCATCTTCCCAGAACCACCTGAAATAGATCGTGGTGAATGTTGTCCCGGTCCGTTTCACCACGGCGAAAATACGATTTTCTCCCAGGCGGCTGGACGACCCGACACCCGCCGCCGTCGCCAAAAATGCCTTCGCATGGATCATAAAATAGCCGGCGGAGGAAATCGTGCCGTACTCGGTGTATGATCTGATATAGGGCGCGGTGTTCCATCCGTATACTATTGTTGATGTCGGGATGGGGTAAGTGGAGAAAATCCTGCCGGAGCCGATATCGTAATCCTTAATGCCGGGCGCGTAGGATGGCTGACTTGCAAAATTCAAACCTGTTCCGGAAGCGGTGGGGTGTCTGCGGAACATCAGCATTCTCTCAGCGCCTGTGGCAGTGATCGGACCAGTGCTCTGAATGGTAGTGGTGATATCGTCTGACGCGCTGGAAAAAGTTGACAATTGAGCGATGGTATTCAGATTAATCAGCTTGCCGGTCACGTCATAGGGATTAAAATAGGTAGTGTAACCATAGGTGATACCTCCGTATTCATTTATTTCGAACGGGGTTTTTTCGACGGTACTGCTGATGGTAGCCGCATTGGGTCTGACGACTACTCCCGTATACCGTGTATAAAGGGGGAAAGCGGCGCCCCCTGACGGGATGCGGCCGCTCAGATCATAGACATCGTTGACAAAATAACCATTGCCGAAATCGTGTGTGAAAGCAGTATACGGCGCGGAGGCGCCGCCAACGCTATGGGTCGCCATGTGCCAGTCTTCGGCAAGGTGATCAAGGCCCGGCGAGGAGCTGGCATCCTGGACCAGAATACCAGCCGCGTAATTAAAGGCGGACATGGCCGCCAATCTGGCAATGGCCGCCCGTTTGGCCATCAGGATGACCTGGACGTTATTATCCATGGTCTGGAGCATGGACATGGCGATGCCCATCATAACCGACAGGAGAACCAACACGGTCAGGAGGATCATTCCTTGCTGTCGTTGCGCGTTGTCCGTACGGATCATCATCTGTTTACTGCCTTGCCGTCGATATGTCGGCCGAGATAGTCAAATCCGCCGCCTCGCCGTTCGGGTCGGTCAGGACCAGCGTAATACGGACGGCTTTGGGCAATACGCTTTGAGTCGTGGGATAGCTCCAAGAGGTTGTTTTTGTGAGCGGCAGTGAGGATCCGTCCATGGCTTGAAATCTGACGGCTTTGAGGTTAAACGCGATTGCGTCGCCGATATCAATGGTTCCGCCGGCGGTGACATCCGCATCGGGGACAAGGTTCGTTCCACTCTGGGTCTGTTTTCTAAGACCCAGATAATACATTGTTTGCGCGGTATGAAACTCTTTTTTGAGTCCGAACTCAACCATGTCATATGCAGTTGCAACCGCATTTTCATGGGTGTTAAAGGATGTTGCATGCCAGGAGAGTCGGTCGTTGGGATCCGACTCCGTCGGGGTTCCCGGGGAAGCATAGTTATCGATGATGAAATTGGGTTTATCCGTCTCCGTGATGGTCAAGGGTCCATGCCAATATGCCGCGCTGACTTCCCGAGCCATGCGGCTGAAGGCAAATGTGGCGTTTTGGACCATATCGGTCGTCGCGCGGAGCCGACGGTACTGGTTGTACATCTGGGTGGTCAGGAGCAGGACGGGGGTGGTGATAACCGCGGCAATGGCAACCGCAACCAAAAGCTCAATCAGGGTAAACCCCCGATTTTTGGCGTACCGGCGCACGGACGGAGCGCCGAGTCTAAACGGAGGAAGAGCGATCACGTCTTCTTTCCTTTGAGCATCGTATAAACCATTTTTTTGTCTTTACCCATGACCCTGTAATGGACAGTCAGTGTGATGCGATCGACATATGACGCGACTTCGGAAGTTTTTTGCATTTCATATTTAAACGCGGGGAAACTCCCTTCCGATGATGCGGGTGTGAACTCGTTAGTTGAATTAAGATCCGTGCAGCAGGTGACGTCAGAAATGGCCGAACTTGGAACGGAATTGTACTGTTCCATTTTTGACTGAGCGAGGAGGTTGGCGATCAGTGTATTTTTTGTGAACTCAAGGCTGGCGCCGCCCGTCATAAAGGCATCAAGGACCGCCACAAGACCAACAGAGAGAACCGCCACAGCCAGGAGGGCGTCGATCAGGGCGAATCCGCTTTCGCGGCGATTACGGGCACTCATAAGCCTTGAAACATTCCCGTACACGGTTGGACCCGGTCGCGACGGTCAGCGTTGTCCAATTGGGCTTGTCGGTTGTGAGATAAGCGGCCGCCGGATCCGATTTAGATTTGGAGGAGCTGAGATAGATCGTGCCATAGGTATCCAGAAGACTGGCGGTTCCCCGTGCCGAGATGAATTTCCATCTCATGGTCGTTCCGCCGCCTTTTAATTCCATGTAGCTGCCGGCAACAAGATGGTACTCGGCGATCAAGTTGTCTGTTCCGGCAGTCCAGTCACCGTTTGCATCTTCATCGACAAATGCCATGACGTAGCGGTCTGTCGAGCTGGCGACGTTTGCCTTAAAGATAACATCCTTGGTCGCGTTAGCGATCGCTCCCAAAGCCGCGGCTCTGGACACCGACATCACCGCGCGGGTGGCATTCGTATAGGCCTGCGTATCCGGTCCAGACCGGAATTTTGGCGCGGCCTGGGTCATAATAATCCCCAAGATAACGACGACAATCAACATTTCAAGAAGCGAGAATCCCGATTGGGCACTTAATTTGCTGCTGATTCGATTCATAGCATTTTGTCTATGCAAATAGTATTCTGATAAACAGAAAAGGTCAATTACTATCTGCTTATCTATTAGATATAGGTTAGTTACAACCGATTTGTCAGTTCCTTGGTAATAGGTGATTAGTAAAAAAATTTTCAAGCTGATGGAAGAATTTTACTTAATCCTACTTTATGGAAGCTAGATTTAGGGAAGCCAAAAGAGGGACTATCTGGTTTGCCGGCGCAGGGGTTGTTCTAATCTTTGTTGCCATTTTGACCTATTTTCCAGCGTTTACGGCCGAATACTCGATGGACGACATGGCTGTGATCACTGGGAACGTAGATCTCGCGACGATTCCAACTTTCAAGTGGCTTTTTTCACGGAGATACTTCGAGTTTGCCAGGGAAGATTCCTATCGTCCGGTCGTCACCATCAGTCATCTTTTGGATTCCCGATGGTGGGGTCCCGAGGGCGCCCATACGATCAATGTGGCATTGCATGCCGCAATCGGCGCGTTGTTGGCCGTCATTGGTCATCGACTGGGACTTCCGAGTCCCGCAAGCCTATTAGGAGCAACCCTATTTTTGGTACATCCGGCCTACAGCGAAGCGGTGTATGTGGTGACGTTGAGGGAGGATCTCCTGAGCGCATTTTTTCTGCTTCTGGCGCTGTGGATGTATCTGAGAGGATTTCTCTGGCTGGCGCAGTTACCGTTCGCGTTGGCGTTATTTTCGAAGGAGATGGCCATACCCTTTCCTGCGATGGTAGCGGTTCTGGCCTACATTCGACGGGGATCAATCCAACCGAGGCAGATCCTGGCGGCATGCGGGACAGATATGATTTATCTATTGATTCGATTTTGGATTTTGCCATCGCCCAACGTTCCCACCGCGTTTCCCAGCATGATTCACTGGGCGCCGGCAGAAATCCGGATTCTGCTGAACTATCTGAGGCTGTTGATTTGGCCGGACATTTTATCTATCGACCACCGAACGAGTCTCGTGAAGTCCATATCTGCGGGCCTGATGATTCTGGGATCTGCCGTGGTTGTTTTTTCGATCTATGGGTTGATCGGCAGTTTTCGACGAAGGAGCCTGAATGCCTTCTTTTTCAGCAGCGGAGTTATTCTATCAACGCCGATCATGAACATACTCACGACCAATAACGAATCAGCGGAACGATTTCTCTATGTGCCCATGATGTTTCCCGCTCTTGGGATCGGATCTCTGGTATACAGCGCTGTCCTTGTCCGGGCCGTATCAACCAACTCAGACAAACCCAGGGATCCTCCGGGGAGAGGGCTGGAATGGGCGGTTGTGATAGGCGTGTTGATGGCTCTGGCAGCACGAACGCATATGCGAGGCCATGATTTTCAGACGTATCGGCATATTCTTCACAAGGAATTGGAGATCAATCCACGGAGTTACATTTGCGCCTATATGCTGGGACTGGAGTACGAGCCGTTGAATGCGGCGATGGCTCAGCACTGGGCCGAACAGTGTCTGAAGATCAATGATGAATTTTATCCCGCCCGGCTGTTTCTATCGCGGCTGGAAATGTCCCGTAATCGGCTGATCGAGGCGCGACAACACCTGGACTATGTCCTTCGGACGCAGCCGATTGACGCGGATGTTGCGTTCCATGTGGCTGCATTTTATCTAAAAAAAGGTGATACCCATTTGGCAAAAGAATGGGCCGTCAACGCAACATTAACAAAATCCCGGTGGCCATCGCAGATGATTTATGACATCCTGCGGGACGTTCGGCGTCAGGTCTGGGGACCGGCAAGAGGCGATACCCGAATTGTACCGATGGATCAGCCTCAATCAGGTACATCTCCGACATCCCGCCAACCCGCCAATCAGGCGCCTCCGAAACTGACCCCCTTCGAACAGTGATGAAGTCCTTTTATCAATACCCGGCCCCCTCGGTACGGTATTCCGGGAATTCGACAGAACGGACGGATCGAATCGTAAGAGATCGGGGTTTCGGGTTGAAGGGACCCGGCGTCAAGAGTTTGATGTGTACACTATCCAAAAGGACCCCCGGCATGCGGATTCGAAGTTCATTGCCGATGTCCGGGGGCGGCACCGGAACCATCCCACCCACCGAATGGCCGGCCGAATTTACGGAATAGACCTGCAGGAACGCTTTTGCGAATGTCTCCATTTTCCAATTCCACCGGCAATCGATAACCATACGAATTTCGTCACAGACTGTTTTAGGGAACTGAATGATAACGTAATCCGTCGGAGTCAGATCGATAGCCCGCGTCGAGTCCGGGACGAGCTCACCTGAGATGAGCTCCAGGGGGTCCGGTCGCGGAGTCGGTCGCCGCACAAGAATGTCCGCGCCATGGAGGTTGGTGTCGACGTCATAATTTCGCCGAATCCATGCGCGAAGTTTTCGGGTGATGATTTCATCGGCCGGTGACGACGATGTAAGCGGTTGCAAATAGATATCCTTCATCGGCAAATCGGAGCGCCCATCGACGTAGGAGTCCTCCATGATCAATAGCCTATCCAACACAACCATGGGAATGTTCTGACTCTCCAGGCGTTTGATCGCGTCGTCTGCCATGTTCTTCGTCAACAGCAAAAGCTCCGAAAAAGTGAGAGGAAAAGCGGATCGGCGGCCCATGAGATGCGCTCCGGCCGGGATGGGCAGATAGAGTATGGGGCTATCTTCCGGAACCCGGGCCTGAACGTATTTCCGCAGATCATTCCACTGGTTGGCGGCCCCTTTGGCCACATAGACATCTTCGTTGCCCAAAATCGAATAATCAGAATGAAATGATCGGGACAATCGGGTTGAGATATGCTCAAAAGCGCTCACCGTTCTTGCGGGAGCGAACCAATAGGGTAGAAGGGCAGCGATGGCGATCAACACTCTCGTCGATAACCTGAAACCCTCCATCCGCGAGACCATTCGACACCACAGCAGCATGAATGGGGGGATCGCGTTGATCAGATGCGCCGGGTCGCTGCGGCCCATGGCCGGGCGAAACAGGATCACGCAAAACACGATCCAAGCCATGCTGCGCAATCCTTCGACGACATCCACATCTGAAATTCGGATCAGAATAATCCCGACGAATGCCAGGATAACCGCGAACGGCCAGTAGAAAATATAGGCGAAGAACGACATCTGGAATTTTTCGTAGGGAAGGCCGTGGAACCAGTTGGTGTATTTTGCAAGCCCGTGGGCAATGGAGGCGTAATGAATCATGACATCCGGCCACCCGACGACCCCCATTCCCAGTACCAATCCGAATCCCGCCGCGAACGCGATCAGCCAGGGTTGACGATTCTCGCGACTGACCATCAGAGCCGCAACGCAAAAGAGCGAACAGCAGGCCAGGGCGGCGATTCCCGATTCCGGACTGATCATGAGGCATACACCCGCCATGCCGGCAGATACCGAAAAGAGCTTGGGATTCCGCCGTCGAACCGCCGCTTCGGCCAAGACCGCCGAAACCATCGGAAGCCAGATACGCAAGTGGGGTGTCCAGAAGCAATGGTCCAGTCCAAGCACTGATGTCAGAAGCAGAAAAGCCATTCGAAATTTCAATTGAACGAAGGAATGGATGGACACGACGTAAGCAAGGATGAGACATGCGACGGGCGAGACGATTTCCAGTTGAACGAGTACCGCATGCCAGTTCGCGCCAAACAACCAATACCAAAAGGTCGACCACACATAGAGAAGAGGTCCATATGATCCCGCCATAAAGTCCCGGCCGAGAACCTGCCCTGACAGCATTTTGTCTCCGGCATCCACCCACTGCCCCACGTCGAATAGATTCAATTCCATGGAGACATTGGACATGACCAGACCGATGCCGATCCGTACGATGATCAAGAAAGTCAGCAGGAGAAGGAGAGAATTCTTTCTCAAAAACATTCTGATGGATTCTCCGATCACGTGTAATAGTCCGCTCTATGAAATGTGATTCAGATGGATCATGGCGCCCGGCCGGGAGGCAAGACTTCGGTAGTCAGCCAGCCGACGGAGACATCCGGCGATTGCGGGCGAATCAGGACGCGCTCGAAAAGGGTGGTTTCAGGCGGCGAAAGTGGACCGGGCAATCCGTAGAATTCGCGGATAGATTGGAGAGCATGCGGGAACTGCCGGATGTTCTCGACCTGATGGAAAATTTTAGGCAGGGGGGCGAGGGAATGGAATTTTCTGATGAGATCAATTTGATTTTGCAAAGTGGCGCCGTAATGGACGCTTTGATTTCCACCGGAGACATGGACGTTGAGGACGAAGAACACCAGGACAACCGCGAGGGAGAGGGCATACGTTTGTTTTGCCATTTTCCATAAACGGCATGCTGGAAGATGACTCCAGGCCAACCAGAAGAAAAAGAAAAAACAGATCCAAGTCGCGTTGAAATAGTGCGGATGACCGTAGGTACGGGTCAGGCCATTGAGGACGGACTGCACGCCAATCGCCGCAAGGGAAATGACCGCCATGTGAAACTCGGGCGGGCGGGCGGAGGGATTATCCCAAGAATCATCCACCGGCTTGAACGACTGAGACCTGAGGGGTTCCAATACCGGCCATTTGAAAAGACGCGCCAGTACGAGGGCGATGCCCAGCCATACAAGGCCGACAGCGGTCCACGTATAGAGGCCAAAAACCAGGATCCATTCGGTCGACGGGAGGACGGCGGAGGAAAACCATTTTTGGCCGAAGAAATAGTCCATGCCAAAGGCTGAGAAGAATCGGCCGCCGGATAAAGGGAAGAACCAGCCTTTCCAGACCGAAAATTCCGGCGTCTTCGAATGCCCCGCGGTCCAGCTCATAAAAAAGGAAACATATCCGGCCGAAATTCCGGCGATGACCGCCGCCTGGATGAGCAGAACCGGCCGGTGATTTTTCATCCAGGCGCGATGAAACCATAGGGCATGAAAACCGATGGGCAAAAGGAAAGAGACGCTCATCAGGTGCGTCATGGCCATGGCCCACATTCCCGCCGACACCAGCCAGGATTTCCAGACCGCGGGGGAACAACAGAATGAGAGATAGGCCGCCAGAGTCAGCGCGGAAAACGGAATCAGAAACGTGTTGTCCCAGAGCTGCCGGCTATAAAGCCAGAGGTAGGGGGAAAGAAGCGCCGGCGCGGCCGCCGGCGCGGAGAGTCTCGGACACAGCATCGCCATCCAAAGGAGAGCCCATGCGGTCAGGATAGTGACGGTGAAAGCGCGGATTCGGACCAATTGAACGAGATCGTCGGTCAGGT
>Ga0137796_10001571_pt1 | contig 12941 bp, 7 predicted proteins | sample OV2TP3_FD_97704 | JGI IMG/M metagenome (GOLD analysis project Ga0137796, IMG submission 97704)
CGCCGAGATCGCGGCGCGCTACGCCGAGGCTTTCGGCGGCTCGCCCTTCTAGGCGAGCCTGGCGCGGATCCTCGCCGCGTACTCCTCGAGCTGCTCGCGCGGCGGGTTCTTCACCGGCCAGACGAACTCCATGCCGTCGCCCTTGTGCCGCGGCAGCAGGTGCACGTGGTAGTGGAACACGGTCTGGCCCGCGGCCTTGCCGTTCGCCTGGTAGACCGAGAGCGCCTCGGGCGAGAAGGCCTCGCGGATCGCCAGCGCGAGCCTGCGCACGGCGCGCCCCGCCGCCGCGGCCTGCGCCTCGTCCAGCTGGTACAGGTTCTCGGCGTGGCGCTTGACCGCCACCAGCACGTGACCCGGGTTCACCTGGCCGAGGTCCATGAAGGCGAGCGTGTGCTCGTCCTCGAAGACCCGCGTCGAGGGAATCTCGCCCGCGACGAGCTTGCAGAACACGCACTCGGCCATTCGCTCACTCCCCGATCGGTTGGTAGCCGCGGCAGGGTACCTGCACCAGCCACCGGTCTTCAAGCCGCAGCGCGGTGAGCGCGCCGCCCCAGACGCAGCCGGAGTCGAGCAGGGCGAAGCGCTCGGTGAGCGCGAGGCCGAGGGACGACCAGTGGCCGCAGACGATGGCGGGCTCGGCGCGCCGCGGGCGCGCCTCGAACCACGACGCGAAGCCGGGGGGAGGGGATCTGCCCGTCGCTTTCAACTCCATCGTGCCGTCGGGCTTGCAGAAGCGCATGCGCGTCATGGCGTTCACGATGACCCGCAGGCGATCGAAGCCCTGCAGGGAATCCTCCCAGCGCTCCGGCCTGCTGCCGTGCAGGTCGGCGAGGAAATCGCGATAGCCGGGCCCGCGCAGCGCCTGCTCGACCTCGCGCGCCAGCGCCAGCGACCGCTCGAGGGTCCATTGCGGCAGCAGCCCGGCGTGCACCATCGCGTAGCGGCCCTCGGCGTGCATCATCGGCCGCGTGCGCAGCCACCCGACCAGCTCGGCGGCGTCGGGCGCGGCCATCACTTCCCCGAGCGTGTCGTCCGCGCGCGCCTTCCAGAAGCCTTCGGCGTGGCAGACGAGGTGCAGGTCGTGGTTGCCGAGCACCACCACCGCGCGCTCGCCCAGCCCCTTCACCAGGCGCAGCACGCCCAGCGACTCCGGCCCGCGGTTGACCAGATCGCCCACGAACCAGAGGCGGTCGCGCGCGGCATCGAATCCGATGCGCTCGAGCAGCTGCTCCAGCTCGCCGCAGCAGCCTTGCACGTCGCCGATCGCCCAGGTGGCCACGCTAGGCTGCGCCGAGCGCGCGCCGGAAGTAGGCGATGGTCTCCTTGAGGCCGTCCTCCAGCGGCACGGCGGGCCGCCAGCCGAGCTCGGCGGCCGCGAGCGCGATGTCGGGCTGGCGCTGGCGCGGGTCGTCCTCCGGCAGCGGCCTGAAGGCGATGCGCGAGGTCGAGCCGCTGAGCGCGACGATCCTCTGCGCGAGCTCCAGGATCGTGACCTCCGCCGGGTTGCCGAGGTTGACCGGGCCGCTGAAATCGGCGCCGCGCGCCATCGTCCGCACCATGCCCTCGACGAGGTCCTCGACGTAGCAGAACGAGCGCGTCTGGCTGCCGTCGCCGTACACCGTGAGGTCTTCCCCGCGCAGCGCCTGCACGATGAAGTTCGACACCACGCGGCCGTCCTCGGGGTGCATGCGCGGGCCGTAGGTGTTGAAGATGCGCACCACCTTGATGTCCAGGCCGTGCTGGCGCCGGTAGTCGAAGAACAGGGTCTCGGCGCAGCGCTTGCCCTCGTCGTAGCAGCTGCGCGGCCCGATCGGGTTGACGCGCCCCCAGTAGCCTTCGGCCTGCGGGTGCACCTCGGGGTCGCCGTAGACCTCGGAGGTCGAGGCCTGCAGGATCCTCGCGCGCAGGCGCTTGGCGAGCCCCAGCATGTTGATCGCGCCGTGCACGCTGGTCTTGGTGGTCTGCACCGGGTCGCGCTGGTAGTGGATCGGCGAGGCGGGGCAGGCGAGGTTGTAGATGCGGTCGGCTTCCACGTACAGCGGAAACGTGACGTCGTGGCGCATCAGCTCGAAGGCGGGATTGCCGAAGAGGTGCGCGACGTTGCGCTTGGTGCCGGTGTAGAAGTTGTCCACGCACAGCACGTCCTCGCCCTCGCGCAGCAGCCGCTCGCACAGGTGCGAGCCGAGGAAGCCCGCGCCGCCCGTCACCAGGATCCGGTTCTGCACTCGCGCTCCGTGGTCGTCGCGCGCCCGCCGCCGGGCGCCGCGGCCCATTCTATCGGGATGGTAAGATCGCGTGCTCTGGAGAGCGGCGATTCCTTGACACAGCCTCGAACGTTCGGCGCCGGCGGCGGCGCCCTGGCCGGGAGGACCGCGGCGCATGCGTGAGTTCCTGACGCGGTGCCGGTTCTTCTTCGTCTACGCGGGCCTGTTCAGCCTGTTCATCAACCTGCTGCTGCTGGTCTCGCCGCTGTACATCATGCAGCTGTTCGACCGCGTGCTGGGCAGCCGCAGCGGCGCGACGCTGCTGATGCTGACGCTGGCGGCGTTCGGAGCGCTCGCGGTGCTGGCGGTGCTCGAGGCGCTGCGCGCGCGGCTGCTGGTGCGCGCGGGGCTCGCCCTGGACGAGATCGTCTCGCGCCCGGTGCTCGCGGAGCTGCTGCGCAGCGCCGTCAGCCCGAAGGGCAGCGCGCAGCCCTACGCCATGCGCGACCTCGCGACGCTGCGCGCCTTCCTCTCCGGGCGCGGCATCTTCGCCTTCTTCGACGCGCCCTGGGCGCCGGTGTTCGTCGCCCTGATCTACGTCTTCCACCCGGTGTTCGGCATGATCGCGACGCTGGGCATCGTGCTGCTGTTCGCGCTCGCCATCGTCGAGGAGAAGATCACCCAGCCGCACATCGAGGAGGCGAGGGCGCGCGGGCGCGAGAGCGGCGCCTTCGCCGAGCAGTCGGCGCGCAACGCCGAGGTGGTGTACGCGCTGGGCATGATCCCGGCGGTCGCGGGGCGCTGGCGCGCGCTGAACGACCGCGCCACCGCGCCGCAGACGCGCGCCAGCAACCGCACCGGCGTGACGCTCGCGGCGACCAAGTTCACGCGCCTGCTGCTGCAGATCACGATGCTCGCCACCGGCGCCTGGCTGATCATCGAGCAGCACGTCAGCCCGGGCATCATGATCGCCGCGACCCTGATCCTCGGGCGCGCGCTCTCGCCGGTCGAGATGGCGATCTCGGGCTGGAAGGCGATGATCGAGACGCGCGGCGCCTGGGCGCGGCTGCGCGCCATGACCGAGGCGATGGAAGCGCGCCCCGCGCCGATGCCGCTGCCGCCGCCCGAGGGGCGCCTGGAAGTCGAGCGGGTGGTGTTCGCGCGCACGCCCTCGCGCCCGATCCTCAAGGGGGTGTCGTTCGAGCTGGCGGTGGGCGAGTCGCTCGGCCTGATCGGGCCGAGCGCCGCCGGCAAGTCGACGCTGGCGCGCATCGTGATGGGCATCTGGGCCCCGGTCACGGGCGCGGTGCGGCTGGACGGCGCCGACATCGCCGAATGGGAGCGCGAGCGCCTGGGCCGCTACGTCGGCTACCTGCCGCAGGACGTCGAGCTGTTCTCGGGCACGGTGGCCGAGAACATCGCGCGCCTCGAGGACCCGCAGCGCTGCACCGAGCAGATCATCGCCGCGGCGCGCGGGGCGGGCGTGCACGACATGATCCTGCGCCTGCCCGAGGGCTACGACACCAACATCGGCCCGGAGGGCACCGTGCTCTCGGGCGGGCAGCGCCAGCGCATCGGGCTGGCGCGCGCGCTGTTCGGCGAGCCGCGGCTGGTGGTGCTCGACGAGCCCAACTCGAACCTCGACTCCGAGGGCGAGGACGCGCTCATGCAGTGCATGCAGCGGCTGAAGGAGGAGCGGGTGACGCTCATCGTCATCACCCACCGGCCCAGCATCCTCGTCAACATCGACCGCATGCTGGTGCTGCGCGAGGGCCGCGCCGAGATGTTCGGCGCGCGCCAGGAAGTCATGGCGCGGCTGCGCGGCGCGCTGCCCGCGGTGGGCGCGGCGCGGCCGCAGGCGATCGGCTGAGCCGCGCGTGAACGCGCCCGCGCCCGAGGAACGGGTAGAGCCCTTCAGCGAAGGGCGCCGGGCGATCCGCTGGGGCCTCGCGATCATCCTGGTCGCCTTCGGCGGCTTCGGCAGCTGGGCGGCGCTCGCGCCGATCGCCGGGGCGATCATCGTCCCGGGCTCGATCAAGGTGGCGCACTACCGCAAGACGGTGCAGCACCTCGAGGGCGGCATCGTGAAGAGCATCCTGGTGAAGACGGGCGAGCGCGTGCGCCAGGGCCAGCCGCTCATCGTGCTCGACGACGTGCGCGAGAGCGCGAGCGTCGACGTGCTGCGCATCCAGCTCGAGGCGGCGCTCGCGCGCGCCGCGCGGCTGCGCGCCGAGAAGGCGCGCGCCGGCGCGCTGGAGCTCCCCCGGGAGCTGCGCGAGCGCGCGCGCGAGCCGCGCGTGGAGGCGCTCATCGTCGCCGAGCGGGCGGCGTTCCAGGCGCGCCGGCAGCTCATCGAGGGCCAGGCGGCGCTGCTGCGCACCCAGATCCGGCAGGTCGAGGAGGAGGTGCGCGGCCTGCAGGGGCAGGTCAGGTCGGCCGACGAGTACATCGGCTACACGCGCGAGGAGCTCGCCATGAACGAGGACCTCCACAAGAAGAACTTCGTCGCCTACCCGCGGCTGCTCGCGCTCAAGCGCCAGCTCTCGGAGAAGGAGGAGAAGCGCGGCGAGTTCGTGGCGCTCATCGCGCAGGCGCACCAGAAGGTGAGCGAGCGCGAGCTGCGCATCGTCACGCTGTACGACGGCTACGTCAAGGAGGCGACCGACGAGCTGAAGGACGTCGAGAAGCAGATCGCCGACCTCGAGGAGCGCCTGCGCCCCTCGCGCGACCAGCTCGCGCGCCTCACCATCACCGCGCCGATCGACGGCGAGGTGGTCGACCTCAGGGTGCACACCGTGGGCGGGGTGGTCGGGCCGCGCGAGGCGCTGATGGACATCGTGCCCGCCGCCGCGCCGGTGGTGATCGAGGGCAAGGTCCAGGTCGAGGACATCGACGAGGTGCGCGTCGGCGCGGCGGTGGACGTGCAGCTCTCGGCGTACAAGCGGCGCACCACGCCCAAGGTCGCGGGCAAGGTGACCTACGTCTCGGGGGATGCGCTCAGCGAGCCCGGCCCCGGCGGGCAGAGCACCCACTACCTCGTGCACGTCGAGGTGGACCGGGGCTCGCTCAGGGAGATCGGCGACCTGCCGCTCACGCCGGGCATGCCGGCGGAGGTCTTCGTCAGGACGCGCGAGCGCACCATGGTCCAGTACCTGCTCGAGCCGGTCACCGACACGCTGCGCAAGGCGCTGCGCGAGTCCTGAGCGCCGCCCCCGCAGCCCCCGCCGCGCCCGTGTTCCTCCACTCGTGGTGGCGGACCTCGAGCACCTACGTCTGGAGCCGGCTGCGGCGCAACGCCTCCCTGTGCTGCTTCTCCGAGCCGCTGCACGAGATGGTGGGCGGGCTCACCCTCGTCATGACGCGCGGCCAGGTGGACCACGAGGCGGTGGCGCGCCTGCACCACCCGGCGATGCAGCGCCCCTATTTTGCCGAGTACGAGCCGCTGGTGCGCGCGCGGAGCGTGGGCTTTTCCAAGGCGCTCTCCTACGACCGCTTCTTCCTCTACCCGCGGGAGCCCGACGCGGAGCTCGAGCGCTACCTCGCGGGGCTCGCGGCGAGCGCGCGCGCGCGCGGCCGGCGCCCGCTCTTCGCCTGCGTGCGCAGCTCGCTGCGCGCGGCGTGGATGCGGCGGCGCTTCGGCGGGGTGCACCTCGCGCTGCTGCGCAACCCGCGCGACCAGTACGGCTCGATGCTCGAGCAGCACGCGCAGGGCGGGACCTACTTCCTCGCCGGCGTCGTCGCGGTGGCCGCGAAGCTCCAGGCGCGCTTCGCGCGCGCCTTTGCGCACGTGCCGATGAAGCTGGTCGACTACCGCGGACCCAACTACAACCCGGCCGAGCTGGGGCGCTACCTGAAGATCGCGCAGCAACTCGACCCCGCGCTCGGCTACGCGCTCTTCCTGCCGGTGTGGCTCGCTTCCGCCCTGCAGCTCGCGAGCGTCTGCGACGCGGTGCTCGACGCCGACCGCATCTCGGCCGAGCGCGCCGCGCGCGAGGCGGCGCAGGCCGCGCTCGCCGCGCACGGCCTGCCGGTGGACTTCTCCGACTGGGCTACGCCGCGCCACCCGGAGCTGGCGCTCGCGCCCGCGCGGCTCGAGGCGATCGAGCTGGAGGCAGTGCGCGCGCTCGCCGGCGAGGCGCGCCCCCTCGTGGTGCTCAACGCGAAGCGCATCCGCGCGCGCGCCCCGGCGCTCGAGCCCTTGAGCGGGCGGCTGCTGCTGCAGGCGCTGGACGCGCTCCGGGCGCCCTGAAAAAAACGGCCGCCCGGGGGCGGCCGTAGGCGTACCGGGGGCTGCGCGCGCTACGGGTTGAAGAACTCCAGGTAGTCGCCCGCGGCGTTGTACTTCACCTGGCTCACCCCGCTTCCGGCGATGTTGATCTGGAAGTCCTCCCCGGCGACGAAGTTGGCGTCCAGATTGACGTCGATCTGGATCACGCCTCCAGTGAACGCGATGCCGTTGTCCCCATCGATACTCTCGCCAAGCGGGGTATCGCTCGCCAGCGCTCCGAGGAACGTATCGCCGATGACCAGCTCGTCGATGACGCCGCTCAAGTAGAAGCGGTCGTCGTCCCCCACCACCACAGTGGCGTTATCCACCCCGCCCGCGGTGATGTCTCCCGTGCCGAGCGAGGTCGCGGTCCAGATGAACCGGTCCGCGCCGGTGCCGCCGGTGAGCGTGTCGGTGCCCACTCCGCCTTGCAGGACGTCGTTGTCGGCGCCCCCCTGCAGCAGGTCGAGGCCGTTGCCCCCGAGCAGCGAGTCGGCGCCGGTGCCGCCCAGCAGCGTGTCCGCCCCGGAGCCGCCGAGCAGGTAGTCGCCTCCGGCGTTGCCGGTGAGCCTGTCCGACCCCGCGCCGCCGACCAGCGTGTCGGCCAACGCGTTGCCGGTGAGCGTGTCCGCCCCCGCGCCGCCGCTGAAGTGGTAGCCGCTCACGCTGCTCGCGCCGGTGACGAGGTCGGCGCCCGCGCCGCCCAGCACGCCCTCGACGTTGCGCACCTGGTCGGTGCCGAACTCCGCGCTCGTCGCCGAGCCCAGCCCCGCGGCATTGGCGCTGACCGTGATGGCCTGCGTCGCCGCGCTGAAGTCGAGGTAGTCGAAGCCGTCGTTGCCGTTCAGCGTGTCGTTGCCCGCGTCGGCCACCAGCGTGTCGTTGCCCCCGTTGCCCCGGACGAGGTCGCTGTCGGCGCCGCCCACCAGCCGGTCCCCGGCCGCGCTGCCCCTCAGGTCGTCGGCGCCCGCGCCCCCCTGCAGGATGTGCATGTTGGTGTTGAAGGTGAGCGAGCCGGCATCCAGCGTATCGGCGCCCGCCCCGCCCTGCATGGTGACGCGGCCGCCGCCGATGCTGTCGTCGTACGTGCTCCTGATGATGTCGTTGCCGGCGTCGCCCTGCAGCCGCATGCCGGAGTAGGCGCCTACGATCGAGTCGTTGCCGATGCCCCCGACCACGCTGACGTCGTCCGATTGCACGTACAGCGTATCGTCGCCCGCGCCCAGGTCGATCTTGTTGCCGCCGAACCCCGCCACGTAACCGGCGTCGTTGCCGTCGCCCATGAAGATGCTGGAATTCACGACGGTGACGGAGAGCGAGTCGTCGCCTGCGCCCAGGTCGAGGCGCACGCCGGCGCTGCTCGCCAGGTACGCCGTGTCGTTGCCGAGGCCTCCCGTCAGCGTAGCGCCGTCGAGTTCGGATCCGTACAGCCTGTCGTGGCCGTCGCCTAGGTCCACCGTGGAGACCGGCGCGCTGTAGAGGCGCAGCGTGTCGTCGCCGGTGCCCAGCGTGATGCCGGAGTTCTCCGCGTAGTAGATGCTGAGCGAGTCGTTGCCCTCGGCCGCGTCCAGCGTCAGGTTGTGCACGCTGAAGAGGTAGCCCAGCTCGTTGCCCGCGCCGAGCAGGATGTTGCTGTTGGCGGCGTACCACACCTGCAGCGAGTCGTGTCCCCCGCCCATGTCGATGCTCGCGTTGTGCGCGCTGTAGACGTAGAGCGTGTCGGCCTGCGTGCCCATGCTGATCGACACGTTGTCGGCCGAGTAGACCGTGAGCGAATCCAGGCCGTCGCCCATGTCGAAGCTCGCGCCGTAGGCGCTCGACACCCAGGCGGTGTCGTGGCCCGTGCCGAAGCCGAACACCGCGCCGTTCGCGTAGGAGACGCTCAGATAGTCGTCCCCGTCGCCCATCTGCACCGTGGAGCCGTGCAGGCTCGACCCGTAGAGGATGTCGTTGCCCGCCCCGGTGGTGATGGTAGAGCCGACCGCCTCGTAGATCGAGAGCGAGTCCGCCGAGCCGTCCGCGCCCATGTCCACGATCGCCGAGTGCGAGCTGGTGAAGTACAGCGTGTCGGCGCCGTCCCCCATCATGATGCTCGCGTCCGCGGCCGCGGTGACGTAGACCGAGTCGTCGCCCGCGCCCGCGTTCAGCGACAGCGAGTGCGAGCTGTTGATGTAGGCGGTGTCGTTGCCCTTGCCGAGGTTGACGGTGAGATTCTGGGAGTAGGTCGCGCTCACCGAGTCGAAGCCGCTCCCCATGTTGAGCGTGACGTTGTGCGAGCTGTACAGGTACGCCTTGTCGGCGTTCAGGCCCATGGTGATCGTGGCGCCGTGCGACGAATACAGGCTGAGCGAGTCGAAGCCGTCGCCCATGCTGATCGTCACGCCGTGGCTGCTGCCGCCGTAGAACGTGTCGTCGCCCGCGCCCATGGTGACCGAGGCGCCTACCGCCCTGTACAGCGAGAGCGAGTCCTCGCCCGCGTCGGTGGTGCCCATGTCGATCATGGCGCCCTGCGCGCTGCTGACGTAGGCGGTGTCGTTGCCCGCGCCCATGCTGAGCTGCAGGCCGGGGGCGTAGTACAGGGAGACGTAGTCCTCGCCCGCGTCGGTGGTGCCCATGTCGATGGCGATGCCGTGCAGGCTGCCGCCGTAGAACGTGTCGTTGCCGCCGCCCATCGAGACGCTAGAGGCCGACGCCGAGTACATGCTGAGCGAGTCCGCCGAGCCGTCCGCGCCCATGTCGATGATCGAGGCGTAGGCGCTGGATATGTAAAGCGTGTCGGCGCCGTCGCCCATCGTGACGGTCGCGGTGTGGCTGTACGTGATGCTGACCGAGTCGTCGCCCGCGCCCGCATCGACCACGGCGTGGTGCGCGCTCGACAGGTAGAGCGTGTCGTGGCCCGCGCCCAGGTCGATCGTGGCGCCGTGGGAGGAATACACCGCCACCGAGTCGTCGCCCCCGCCGGCGTTCAGGCTGAGGCCGGTCGAGTAGCCGACGGTGACGGTGTCGTTGCCCCCGCCCATCGCTACCGTAGCGCCGGTGCTCGAGTACATGCTGAGCGAGTCCTCGCCCAGGTCGAGCTCGTCGCCCATGTCGAGGGTGATGCCGTGCGAGCTGCCGATGTAGGCGGTGTCGTTGCCCTCCCCGAGCACGAAGCTCGCGTTCTCGGCGTAGTACACCGAGAGGGAATCGTCCCCCGGGCTCATGTGCACGCTGCCGCCGTGCAGGCTGGAGGCATAGAGCGTGTCGTCGCCCTCGCCCATGACGACGCTCGACCCTACCGCGTAGTAGAGGGAGAGCGAATCGTCGCCGCCGCCGGTGTCGATCGTCGCGCCGTGGGTGGAGTAGAGGTACGCGGTGTCGTCGCCCTCGCCCAGGTTGAAGACGCTCTGGGCGGAATTGATCACCGTCACCGAGTCGTCGCCGGCGCCCGCGTCCACGTTCACGCCGTGCGCGGACGACATCCACAGCGTGTCGTTGCCCGTGCCGAGACTCAGGTAGCTGCCGTTGGCGTAGGTGACCGAGACCGAGTCGTCGTCCGCCCCCGCGTCGAGGCTCGCCCCGTGCACGCTGTAGGCGTAGACCGTGTCGAAGCCGTCGCCGGTGGTGATCGTCGCGCCGGAGGCGTAGTAGATGCTGACCGAGTCGTTGCCCAGGCCCATGTTGAGGGTCACCCCGTGCGCCGAGGAGACGTACGCGGTGTCGTTCCCCGCCCCCATGCCGATGACCAGGCCCTCGGCGCTGCTCACCGCGAGGTAGTCGTCGCCCGCGCTCATGGCGACGTTGCCGCCGCGCAGGTAGCCGGCGTAGAACGTGTCGTCGCCCGCGCCCGCGCTGACCGAGGACTTGGTCGCGTAGGAGATGGAGATCGAGTCCTCGCCGACGCCCGTGCTGATGGTCGAGCTCAGCACGCTGTAGCCGTAGACGGTGTCGTTGTCGTTGATGGTGTCGTTGTCCGCGCCCAGCCCCATGTCGACCACGCTGCCCACCGCGCTGTAGAAGCTGACGTAGTCGGCGCCCTCCCCGCCCATGATGGTGTGCGCGAGGCCGCCGTCGGCGGCCGACTGCGTGAAGGTGTCGTCGCCGTCGCCCAGGTCCACGTACAGGCCGTCGCCGGCCGCGACCACCGAGTCGTCGCCCGCGCCGCCCACGATGGTGCTGCCGCCGGTGTAGGCGTAGCCCGCGTTGAGCGTGTCGCTGCCCTCGCCGAGGTCGATGTACATGTCATCGCCCCAGATCGAGACGCTGTCGTCGCCGCCGCCGCCGTAGACGGTCTGCTGGCCGAGGTCGGTGCCGCCGCTGTAGAGCGTGTCGTCCTCCGCGCCCAGGTCGATGTAGCTGTAGTCGCCCGAGCCGCTGACGTAGTCCTCGCCGGCGCCCGCATCGATGGTGTTGTTGCCCTCGAGCAGCGGGGAGAAATAGATGTCGTCCTGGCCGTCGTTGCCCACGGCGAGGCCGTTGCGCGCGTTCGTCAGGTAGAGCGTGTCGTTGCCGGCGCCGCCGATGAGCGTGTCCTCGCCGCCGCCGCCGTAGAGCGTGTCGTCTCCCTCGCCGCCGCTGATGTATTCGTTCAGCAGGTCGCTGCCCACCAGCAGGTCGTCATTCCCCGTGCCGGTGATGGTGTCGTCAGCGCTCGTGGCCATGGTTCAACTCCTGGTTGCGGTTCTTTTTGCGGAAACGATTGCGGCGCGCGCGGCGCGCCGCAGCGTACGATTCACTCGATGCCGGATTTCCCCTTGCGACGATTAGAGCACCGATTCGAAGAGGATGGCAAGCGCGGCGGCGGCCGATTTTGCATTGCGGCAAGCGAGCGCTGCGGGCAGCCTGGGAAGCTGCTGCGCACGCACGGCTCCCCGGCCATCGGGGCGCCGCCGGGCGAATCGGGCGCGCGGCCGATTATTCCATGGATATTGCATAATCAAATCAAGGATGTTTCGCCATGCAAACGCCGGTTCCGCGCGCTCTGACAAAAATTGGCGGGCGGCGCGATGACCGCCACTGTGACGGATTTGGCAAATGGCCTCCGGTGAAACAACGCCGCCGGTAGGCAACGCCGCGTTCTATTTCATCCCCGAGGGCTACGACACCTCGGGCAGGAAGCTGATGGGCCGGCACGCGGCGGGCGAAGGGTTCCTGCGCGCTTACATGCGCCACGCCGAGGCCGACACGCTGTATTGCTTCGCGCACGAGAAGACGGCCGCCGACGCCTTCGTGCGGCTGCGCGACGAGCACGCGCGGCGCGACCTCCCGGTGCGCTGGCTGCGCGCGCACGAGGTGCGCGCGCTCGCCGAGCCCGGCGCGCTGTTCCTGCCCGGGCCGGGTCTCGGCGACATGGGGTGGCAGCGCCGGCGCGTAGGCTCGGGCGCCTTCAGCCTGTGCGGCGTGACCCACACCGTCGCCTCGCACGCGGCGATGGACGCGATCGCGGGGCTGCTCACCGCGCCGCTCGCGCCCTGGGACGCGCTGGTGTGCACCTCGCGCGCGGTGCAGCAGGCGGTGGAGCGGCTGCTGGAGGCGCAGGCCGAGTACCTCGCCGAGCGGCTCGGCGCGCCGCGCGAGATCGCGCGCCCGCGCCTGCCGCTCATCCCGCTGGGGGCCGACTGCGAGGCCTACGCCGCCGACGCCGCGGTGCGCGCCGCCTGGCGCGAGCGCCTGGGCATCGGCGCGCAGGACGTGGCGTTCCTCTTCTTCGGGCGGCTGCACTACCACGCCAAGGCCAACCCGCTGCCGATGTACCTCGCGCTGGAGCGCGCGGCGCGCCGCGCCCGGCGCCGGCTGCACCTCGTGCTCGCGGGCTGGTTCGGCGCCGCGCAGGTCGCGCGGCAGTTCCGCGAGGGCGCGCGCGCCCTCTGCCCCTCGGTGAACGTGGTGTTCCTCGACGGCCGCGAGGCGCGCGTGCGCCGCGAGATCTGGCAGGCGGCCGACGTCTTCACCTCGCTCGCCGACAACGTGCAGGAGACCTTCGGCCTGACCCCGGTGGAGGCGATGGCGGCGGGCCTGCCCTGCGTGGTGAGCGACTGGGACGGCTATCGCGACACGGTGCGCGGCGGCGAGGACGGCTTTCTCGTCCCCACGCTCGTGCCGCGCGCGGGGGCGGGGCTCGCGCTCGCGGTGCGCCACGACGCCGGGCGCGACAGCTACGACGCGTACGTGGGCCATGCGAGCCTCGCCACCAGCGTCGACGTCGCGGCGGCGACCGGCGCCTACGCCGCGCTCGCCGCCGACGCGGGGCTGCGCCGTCGCATGGGCGAGGCGGCGCGCAGCCGCGCGCGCCGCGACTACGACTGGGCGGTGATCGTGCGCCGCTACCAGGCGCTGTGGGCGGAGCTCGCCGAGGCGCGCCGCGCGGCCCCCGCGCCGGCGCTGCCGCGCGGTGCGCAGCTCACCGCCAATCCGCGGCGCGGCGACCCGTTCTGGCTGTTCGCGGAGTACGCCACGCGCAGGCTCGGGGGCGGGGACCGGCTGGCGCTCGC
>Ga0137796_10001574_pt1 | contig 12935 bp, 12 predicted proteins | sample OV2TP3_FD_97704 | JGI IMG/M metagenome (GOLD analysis project Ga0137796, IMG submission 97704)
CCTGGGTCAGTTTGTCCTCCAGGAAAGCGCCGCCTCTTCGGATGCCGAGCTTTACGGAGTCCAGGCGGGAGTCCGCTGGAACCCTCCGGGATTTGGCAAAGACTCGGAGGTCCAGTTGACGCATGCCTTGGGTTATTTCGACTACTCCGATTACGCTCGGAGTTCCAATTTTCTCGTGAGCGGCGTGTCTTTGGCGCGAGGCAATACCGTTGCCGGTTCCGGCACCGCGCTCGCTAGTGGGGACTTCAATATTCTGCAAATCTATAATGACCTGAAATTTAAAGTTGGGGACCTCCCCGTCAAACTCTTCAGCGATGTTTTCACTAATGTCGCTGACCAAACTCCGGACCCCGATGATCGAAGCTTCGGCTACCAATACGGTATCCAGCTCGGCAAGGCCAAGAAAAAAGGGGAGTGGGAGGCCTTGTATTTCTATGGCTACGTGGAACCCAATGCGGCCGTGGGGGCATTTACTGACAGTGACTTTGGCGCGGGCCACGCCAACAAACGGGGAAGCGCCGTGAAACTTGGGTACAAGTTGACCGACTCGATGAGGTTGGGGCTGACCGGCTATTTTGTAAACAACATCACCGGCGCGGATGACGAGACGCGGCGTTTTCAAACCGATCTGGAATGGGTATTTTGAGGAGGGAACTCCCATGAAAACTGCACAAGCATCCGTCATTGTGAGCGAAGCGAAGCAATCTCCATTCTCGGATTGCTTCGTCTCCGCCAAAGTACGGTGGCGGATCCTCGCAATGACGGCGTTTTTACTCTTACCAACCCCTTCTTCTTTCGCGAAACCGGAGGTCATCCAGATCAAAGGTTCCGACACGATGGTCAATCTCGGCCAGGCGTGGGCGGAAGAATTTATGAAGGAAAATCCCGAGGTGAGCATCGCGGTCACAGGAGGGGGCTCGGGAACAGGGATCGCAGCCCTCATCAACGGAACCACCAATATTGCTCAGTCTTCACGCGACATGAAAGCCGAAGAGAAGGCCGAGGTCTTAAAAGCCACAGGAAAGGGAGTCAAAGAATTCTTGGTGGGGATCGATGCGCTGGCTGTCGTCGTCCATCCGGGTAATCCCGTTTCGGAACTTTCGATGGATCAACTTTCGGATATCTTCACGAGGAAAATCACCCGGTGGAATGAAGTGGGTGGAGCGGATGAGCCGATTCTTGTGCTTTCGAGAGAAAGGAATTCCGGCACCCACGTTTATTTTCTTGAACAGGTGCTCCGTAAAGGGAACGCCCAAGGGCCGGAAGAATTTGCTCCCTCGGTTTTGATGATGCCCTCCTCCCAAGCGATTGTGCAAGAAGTTTCGAGGAGCCAGACCGCCATTGGTTACGTCGGTTTGGGCTATGTCACAAAAAAACTGAAACCTCTCCAGGTGAGGAAGACCCCCGAGAGCCCGGCGGTAGCCCCAGCCATCGAAACGGCCCAAAACAAAACCTATCCGATCTCCAGGCCCCTTTATATCTATACCGCAGGCGAACCCGAAGGGGACGAGAAGCGATTCATTAATTTTGTGATGAGTGGAGAGGGACAGGAAATCGTTCGTGTGATGGATTTCGTTCCGCTTCAGACGACAGAGGACAGATGACAGAAAACAGAGGACAGATGACCCCACCCTTTCTGAGAAACGTCGGATTTTCGGAATTCTGTTGTCTGAATTCCGTCTTCTGACCTCTGTTCGCTATGCACTCCAGGCGAATCGCAGAATTCTTCATCGAGGCCGCCATTTTCCTGGCGGGCACCCTTTCTATTCTTTTTGTCATCCTGATTTTCATCTTCCTTTTAAAAGAAAGCCTCTCTCTTTTTGAAACCACTTCCCTCTGGGATTTTCTCACAGGAAAAGATTGGTATCCGATTTCTTATCCGCCGCGTTTTGGAATCCTTCCTTTGATCTTGGGATCGGTTTGGGTGACGGTGGGAGCGATCGCGATTTCGGTCCCCTTGAGCGTTTCGTGTGCCATCTACATTGCGGAGGTGGCGCCCCGCTGGCTTCGCGATCTTTTGAAAGCCGGTGTCGAACTTCTGGCCGCCATTCCAAGCGTGGTTCTGGGATTTATCGGCTTGACCGCTTTGGTACCGCTCGTGCAGGGAGTCTTTCATCTCCCCACCGGCTTGACCGCTCTCTCAGGATCGCTCATGCTCGGATTTATGGCCGTTCCGACCATTGTGAGTATTACCGAAGATGCCCTGACGAATGTCCCCCGTTCTTATCGCGAAGGGGCCTTGGCCCTCGGCGCCACCCACTGGCAGACGATTTGGCGGGTGCTTCTTCCTGCGGCAAGCCCCGGCCTGGTGGCAGCGGTGATGCTTGGGGTCGGGCGGGTGATTGGCGAGACGATGGCCGTCATGATGATTACGGGAAACGCGGCGCAGATTCCAAGCTCTTTTCTCCAGCCGGTGCGGACGATGACCGCCACGATCGCCGCCGAAATGGGAGAAGCGGTGCGGGGAAGCGATCATTATTTCGCGCTTTTCTCCATCGGGATCGTCCTTTTTATGATCACCTTCTTCATTAACCTCACGGCCGACTTTTTCCTCCACCGGGAGAGGCAGAAACTGTCCTAGCGATGTTTCTCCGAAACCCCCGCCTCACAGAAAAAATCGCCTTCGCCTGGCTTTTCGCTGCGATGCTTCTCGTTTTGATTCCCGTCTTTCTCATCCTGGCGATTGTTTTCAAAAACGGCTTTTCCGTTTTAAACATAGAGTTTCTTTTCAGCGATCCCCGTCTTGGGATGCGGGCCGGAGGAATTTTCCCCGCCCTGGTCGGAACCATTTATCTTGTTCTTGGAACCCTTGCCTTTTCCCTGCCGATGGGGATTTTGGCAGCGATTTATCTCTCGGAGTACGCACGCGACAATTGGTTTAAGCGAATGATCGAAGTCGCGATCGTCAATCTGGCCGGAGTCCCTTCGGTGGTTTACGGGTTGTTTGGATTGGGTCTTTTTGTCATTTTTATGAAGTTTGGGGCTTCGATCTTGGCCGGTTCTCTCACCTTGGCGATTGAAAGTCTGGCGGTCATTATTACGGCCTCCCGAGAGGCTTTGAATTCCGTCCCCCGTTCCTTTCGTGAGGTGAGTCTGGCCTTGGGGGCGACGAAATGGCAGACGATCCGCCGCGCGGTCCTTCCGAACGCGGTTCCTGGAATGCTGACCGGAACGATCCTGGCGTCGAGCCGAGCAGCAGGAGAGACGGCACCGATCCTTTTTACGGTCGCCGCCTTCTACCTTCCCCGCCTTCCTCAGTCGGTCTTTGACCAATGCATGGCCCTTCCGTACCACCTCTATGTGATTTCGACTCAAGTCCCCAACGTGAAGCTTTCGATTCAGTATGGGACGGCCGGGGTCTTGATTCTTCTGGTGCTGAGTATGAATACGATCGCCAGCGTCATTCGGACGCGCTTTCGGAAAAGGAAATTATGGTAATTCGGCTGCCGTCATTGCTTCGTCGGCCGGAGGCCTCCTCGCAATGACGAAGGCAAAGGTTGTCGTAGAAAGTCTTTCGGTCTTTTACGGAGCGATCCAATCGCTCAAGGACGTCTCGCTTGACGTGAAAGAGTTTGAAATCCTGGGTGTCATCGGCCCCGCCAATAGCGGCAAGACCTCGCTCCTTCGGACCCTGAATCGCTTGAGCGATGAAAACCCTCTGTTCCGGAAGGAAGGCAAAATTTTCCTGGAGGGCGCGGATATTTATGAAAAAATGGATGTGCCGACACTTCGGAAAAGAATCGGGATGATCTTTGCCCTTCCGGCCCCCCTTCCGCTTTCGATCTTTGACAATGTGGCTTACGGTCCCCGTCTTCACGGGATTGGAGAGAAAAACGAAATGGAGGCGATTGTCGAGAGAAGTCTTAAAGCCGCCTTCTTATGGGAAGAGGTGAAGGACCGGCTTGACACGCCTGCGATGAAGCTTTCCGGAGGCCAGCAGCAGCGGCTTTGTATCGCGAGAAGCCTCGCGGTCGAGCCGGAGGTCATTCTTTATGACGAGCCCTGCTCGGGCCTCGACCCGATTTCCACGAGCCGCGTTGAAGAAGCGATGCAGGAGCTCAAAAAGAAATACACCCAGATTCTTGTCACCAACAACACCAAGCAGGCCGCCCGCGTCAGCGACCGTACTGCTTTTTTTCTGATGGGGGAACTGGTTGAAATCGACCGAACGGAAAAAATCTTTACCGTCCCTCAGGACAAACGGACGGAGGATTACGTCTCAGGAAGATTTGGGTGACGAATAGGAAAAATGGACGAGAAGATTCACGTAGAGAACCTTAATCTTTACTATGGAAATTTCCAAGCCCTCAAAAAGGTGACGATGGGGATCAAGCCCTTTCAGGTCACCGCCATTATCGGCCCCTCGGGGTGCGGAAAATCGACTTTCCTGCGCTGCCTCAACCGGATGAACGACCTCTTGGAGGGAGTCCGTACCGAAGGGAAAATTATGATTGAGGGGGAAGACATTCTTCGTGGCGGAGTCGATCTGATTCATTTGAGAAAAAAAGTCGGAATGGTTTTCCAGCGGCCCAATCCTTTCCCCCTTTCAATTTTTGAGAATGTCGCTTTTGGTCCCAAACTTCACGAGCGCCCTTCCCCGCCCGAGTTACGGGACCTTGTGGAAAAGAGTCTGGTGGCCGTGAACCTGTGGGAAGAATTGAAAGACCGTCTCCAAGAATCGGCCCTACGGCTTTCTTTGGAGCAGCAGCAGCGGCTTTGTATTGCGCGGCTTCTGGCCGTCAATGCCCAGGTGCTTCTCATGGACGAACCTTGTTCGGCCTTGGATCCGGTGGCCACGCTCAAGATCGAGGAATTGATTCACGAAATGAAAAGAGACTATACTATTGTCATTGTCACTCATAACATGCAGCAGGCAGCGCGGGTTTCCGATGAGACGGCCTATTTTTATTTGGGGGAGCTCGTGGAATTCGGCGCCACGGATGATATTTTTACGAACCCTGCGAAGAAAGAAACCGAGGACTACATTACAGGGAGGTTTGGATAAGATGAAACGACATTTGGATGATGAATTGAAACGATTCAAAGACAAACTCTTTCGCATGGGGCTTCAAGTGGAGGAGGCTATGGCCAAGGCTTCGCAAGCGCTCTTTGACCGGGATTCCAAAAAGGCGGAAGAGGTCCTCAAAGGGGATCAGGAGATCAACCTTTGTGAAATAGAGATCGATGAGATGGGCCATGAGCTCATCGCTCTCCATCAGCCGACTGCGGTCGACCTCCGGTTCATTACCATGGTCTTGAAGATCAATAGTGACCTCGAGCGGATGGGGGATCAGGCGGTCAATATCGCCGAGAAGGCGATCCAGGTGAACCGGGAGCCGCCCATGAAACCTTATGTCGACCTCCCCAAAATCGCCGAAACGGCGCGGAGCATGGTTCGGGAGGCGCTGGATGCTTTTATGCAGCGGGATCCGGTCAAGGCGAAGGAGATTCTCGAAAAAGACGATGTGATTGACAGCTTGAATGACCGGGTTTATGAGGATGTCCAAAAATTGATGGTAGAGAAACCCGAGATGATCGGCCAAGGAGTCGCCCTCATCATGGTGTCCCATAACCTCGAGAGGATCGCCGATCTTGCCACAAATATCGCCGAGGATGTGATTTACCTCACCCGCGGGATCGACGTTCGCCACCATATTCGGGAGCGGAGAGAAGAAACACCTAGCTCGCCTCGCTCTTGAAAAGCAAGGCCGCCGGTAGTAAGATAAAGCCTTCCCAATTTACGGCAACCCAATGAGATATAGACCTTTAGCCCAGAGCGAGATGCGTGTCTCAGAAATCGGTTTTGGGGTCTGGACCCTGAGCACCGGTTGGTGGGGAAAGATAGACCCTCCCAAAGCTGTTTCTCTCCTGCGGAAGGCCAGAGATTTGGGCGTCAATTTCTTTGATGCCGCCGACACCTACGGCAATGGTCTGGGGGAGACTCTTTTAGCCGATGCCTTTCAGGACGCCCGAGAAAAAATCGTTATTTCCACCAAAGTCGGCTACAACTTTTACGATTTTGGCGACAAACGGGACGGGCAAAAGGAAATTCCACAAGATTTTTCACCCGCCTATGTACGGAGGGCTTGTGAGGGTAGCCTCAAGCGGCTCCAAACCGACTGGATTGATCTTTACCAAATTCATAACCCCAAGATGGACGCTGTTCTGCGCGATGACCTCTATGCGGAATTGGAGAGGCTGAGGCGGAATGGAAAAATCCGTGTGTGGGGTGCTTCGCTGGGGCCTGCGATCGGATGGCTCGAGGAGGGGACGAAACTTCTCAGGGCCAGAAAAGCGCCTGTCATGCAGATGATCTTTAATCTCCTTGAACAAAATCCGGGACGGGAACTTTTTGAAGTGGGGCGCGAGACGGGGACCAGCTTTCTGATTCGGGTCCCTCATTCTTCGGGACTCCTTGAGGGAAAATATACGAAGGACACCCAATTTGACGAGAATGATCACCGTAGCCACCGGAAGCGCGAGTGGCTTGTGAATGGGCTCAAAAAATTAGAGAAACTTGAATTTCTCACGTCAGGGAGCGGACGCACGATCGGCCAAGCCGCGCTCAAATTTATCTTGGCCGAGCCTCGAGTGGCATCGGTCTTTCCCAACATTTACAACGAATTCCAGCTCGAGGAGTTCTGTAGGACTTCTGAAACCTTGGATTTGACAGCCGAGGAGATCGATCGCGTGAATGATCTTTACGACAACAACTTTTATCTCGAACCGGAAAAGGCAACGATATGATCGCAGACGATTTCGATCGTAGACTTCTCACCGTTCTCCAAAAAGAGATTCCTCTTGAGCCGCGGCCCTTTCAGAAAATTGGAGAGTCCCTCGGAAGTTCCGAGGAAGAGGTCCTCCGGCGGGTTCGCCGCTTGAAAGAAGAGGAAAAGATCATCCGCCAGATCAGCGCGATCTTTGACACGAAAAATTTGGGCTACAAGAGTACGCTGGTGGCGATGCGCTTCGACGATGCGGATTTGGACTCGGGCGCCGAGGTGATCAACCAGCATCCCGGCGTGAGCCACAATTACAAAAGGAATGCCGAGTTCAATCTTTGGTTCACCATTGCCGTGCCGCCCAAAGATTCACTGGAAGCCCACATCCACCGTCTCCATGAACTTTCCGGCGCGAAGCAAACGTTGATTCTACCGACTCTCAGGCTTTTCAAAATCGGCGTGAAGCTGGATCTCACGGGCAAGGAATCGAAAGAGGAATCGGCGGATGAAATTTTCGACGAGTCACGGCGCAGGAGATCGGCGCCCGATCTCACCGAGGCTGAGATCGACGTGATTCGCACTCTTCAAGAGGATCTCGCGCTTGTCGAGACTCCTTACGGGGAGGCGGCCGAGGCGATCGGTTTGGAGGAATCCCGCCTCTTTGAAATCATCCGTTCGTTTCAGGCCAGGAATTACCTGCGCCGGATCGCCGCTATCCTTCATCATCGACGTGCCGGTTTTGCCGCCAATGCGATGGTGGTTTGGAACATTCCCAAGGAAAGACTGGATACGATCGGGCCCGAGTTTGCGAAGTTCCGCGAGGTGAGCCATTGTTACGAACGCCCGACTTTTGCCGATTGGCCTTATTCGATCTACACGATGGTGCACGGCGCTAAACGATCGGATTGTGAAGCGATCGTGGAGCGGATGGAAGAAAAGATTGGGAAATGGCCTCGTTTGAATTTATACAGTACCAAGGAATACAAAAAGATTCGCCTCAAATATTTCACGAAGGAATTGGATAAGTGGTGGGAGGATGCTTCAGTCATTGCGAGGAGCCCCAGGGCTCGCAATGACGCTTGGAGACAAGGGTGGTGACATCAAATGCCGGTTAATAACGGAAATTCAGGGAACGGGAAGAAGACGATGCGTGAAATCCGCGCGGCGTGGGTTGCGAAGCGCAAGGGACATGAGAATGTCTCGCAGATGCATTACGCCCGCCAAGGAATGATTACCGGGGAGATGGCCTTTGTGGCCGAGTGCGAGAAACTCGCGCCGGAATTTATCGCGGGGGAGGTGGCGCGCGGCCGCATGATCATTCCGGCCAATATCAACCACCTGGCGCTTGAGCCGATGGCGATCGGAATCAATTCCCGCTGTAAGATCAACGCGAATATCGGCAATTCTGCGGTCACTTCCAATATTGAGCAGGAACTTGAGAAGCTCCACCAGTCGGTCCACTACGGCGCCGACACCGTGATGGATCTTTCCACCGGCGGCAATTTGAATGAGATCCGGCAGGCGATTATCGATGCGAGTCCGGTTCCGATCGGAACCGTCCCCATTTATCAGGCGCTTGAGGAGGTTAAAGGAAAAATCGAAGACCTGACCGCCGATCTCCTGCTGGAGGTCATTGAATATCAGGCAAAGCAAGGCGTCGATTACATGACGATCCATGCCGGCGTTTTGCGCGAGTTTATTCCGCTTGTGAAAAACCGCATCACCGGGATCGTGAGCCGCGGCGGCTCGATCCATGCCCAGTGGTCGGCCCACCACCGCAAGCAGAACTTTCTTTACGACAATTTCGAGAAAATTTGCGAGATTTTTCAGAAATACGATGTCTCTTTCAGCCTGGGTGACGGTCTTCGCCCCGGCTGTTTGGCTGATGCGAGCGATGAAGCCCAGTTTGCCGAATTGAAAGTCTTGGGAGAACTCACGAAGAAAGCTTGGGCGCATGAAGTCCAGGTGATGATCGAAGGCCCGGGACATGTGCCGATGGATCAAATCAAGATGAACGTCGAAAAGGAGATCGAATGGTGCCACGAAGCGCCTTTTTATGTTTTGGGCCCCCTCACGACCGACATTGCTCCCGGTTATGATCACATTACTTCTGCGATCGGGGCGGCTCTCGCAGGCTGGGCCGGCGCGGCGATGCTTTGTTACGTGACCCCCAGGGAACACCTTGGCCTTCCGAATGCCGACGATGTCAAACAGGGCGTGATCGCTTATAAAATCGCCGCTCATGCAGCGGACGTTGCGCGTCACCGTCCCGGTGCGCGCGACCGGGATGACGAGCTTTCCAAGGCCCGGTTTCTTTTCGATTGGCAGAAACAATTCGCCCTTTCGCTCGATCCCGAGACGGCGAAAAAGATGCACGATGAAACCCTCCCTGACGATTTCTTTAAGGAGGCACCTTTCTGTTCCATGTGCGGCCCCCGTTTTTGCTCGATGAATATTTCCCATTCCCTGACCACGTTGGGGCAGGAAGATTTAAAGAAACGAGAAGCAAAGAAAGAGGAACGGCAGAAGAAATTATTGCAAGCATGAACGTTATTGCGAGGCCACGGAGTGGCCGAAGCAATCCCAGAATTGAGATTGCTTCGCTTCGCTCGCAATGACGAATGAAACTTATGGCTAAAGCGATCTACAATAATATCCAAGCCGAAATCCAGGCGCTGAAAAAAGAGCGGAACGCCGTGATCCTCGCCCACAATTATCAGGTGGGGGAAATCCAGGATGCGGCCGATTTCTTGGGCGATTCCTTGAATCTTGCGCGCTGGGCCAGGGAGAGTGAGGCCCAGGTGATTTTGTTTTGCGGCGTTCATTTCATGGCCGAGACCGCTTCCATTCTTTGCCCCGATAAAAAAATCTTGGTCCCGGACCCTGAGGCCGGCTGCTCTCTGGCCGATATGATCCGGCCGGAAGATGTGAGGCACTGGAAACTCGAGCACCCGAAAGGGGTGGTGGTGGCTTATGTCAATACGACCGCCGCGGTGAAGGCCGAATCGGATTACTGCTGCACCTCGGCCAATGCCGAGAAGGTGGTCCGGGCAATTCCGGAAGATAAAGAGATTCTTTTCATTCCTGATTTTTATCTCGGTTCCTATGTCAAGGCCGAGACCGGGCGTGAGAATTTGCGTCTCTGGCGGGGGTATTGCCCGAGTCATGTTTTGATTCAATCAGAAGACATTAAGAAATTGCGCTCCGAGCACCCGCAGGCTGAATTTATCATGCACCCTGAATGCGGCTGCCTCACCAAATCGATGCACTTGGCCGACCGGATCCTTTCCACCGAAGGGATGGCTCGTTACGTGAAGGAGTCGCCGGCCCAGGAATTCATTGTGGCCACCGAAACGGGGATCCTTTACCGAATGAGGAAAGACAATCCCGGGAAAAAATTTTATCCGGCGAGTGAACATGCCGTTTGCAATTATATGAAGATGAATACGCTTGAAAAGGTGGTCGAGTCGCTTGAAAATCTCCAATATGAAGTAAAGGTCCCAGGCCCTCTCGCCCAAAGGGCGCTCCTTCCGATTGAAAGGATGCTGGCGATCGTATGAATGGCATAGCGGTCATTGCGAGGAGGCCGGAGGCCGACGAAGCAATCTACGAAGCGAGATTGCTTCGACCCGCTTCGCGGGTTTCGCAATGACGGAAAGACGTTCACTTCCACCTATCCCTCGCCGAAAGACCCGCCAAGTCTCGGTCGGTTCCGTCTCTGTCGGAGGGGATGCTCCGATCCGGATCCAATCGATGTGCGTCACACCCACCCGCGATGTCGAGGCCACCGTCGATCAAATTCAAAAGCTGACCGAGGCGGGCTGCGAAATCGTCCGGGTCGCCTGCCCGAAAGACGAGGATGCCCGGGCGCTTGGAAAAATCAGGAGCCGGATCAAAATTCCGCTGGTAGCCGACATTCATTTTCATTACAAACTCGCCTTGATTGCGCTCGATGAAGGCGTGGATAAGCTGCGTCTCAATCCCGGCAATATCGGTTCGCGCGACCGGATCGAAGAGGTGGTGAAAAAGGCGAAGGAGCGAAAAGTTCCAATTCGGATTGGCGTGAATGCAGGTTCGCTTGAAAAAGATCTTCGGGAAAAATACGGCCACCCGACGCCGGAGGCCTTGGTGGAAAGCGCGAAGCGGCATGTTTCGATTTTGGAAGAGCTTGGGTTTAACGACATCATCATTTCGCTCAAGGCCTCGGATGTGCCGACGATGGTCGCAGCCTATCGGCTCGCGAGCAAGACTTTTGATTATCCCCTGCACCTCGGCGTGACCGAGGCGGGGACGCTTCTCCGCGGCTCGGTCTATAATGCCATTGGCGTGGGCACCCTTCTTCAAGAAGGGATCGGCGACACGATCCGGATTTCGCTGACAACGGATCCGGTTGAGGAGGTTAAAGTCGCGCGATTTATTCTCGAAGCGTTAGGCCTCAGGCGCCTCGGTCCGCGCGTGGTCTCGTGTCCGAGCTGCGGCCGGGCTGAGGTGGATGTCTTTAAATTGGCCGATGAAGTGGAGGAGCGCGCAATGAAATTAAAAGATCCTCTCACGATCTCGGTTTTGGGCTGTGTCGTCAATGGCCCGGGCGAAGCGCACGAATCCGACTTTGGCATCACCGGCGGCAAAGACAAAGGAATGATCTATATCGATGGGGCACAGCACCGCGTCGTGGACGAGGAAAAACTCGTCGACGAACTCTTTAAAGAAATCAAATCAAAGAAAAAGCAAAACCCCCTCACCCCTCCCTCTCCCCCTGGAGGGGGAGAGGATTAAGGTGAGGGGGTCTTCCCATGATCGATTACGGTCCTCTTTCCGATATCCACGACAAGGTTGAATCGTGCGAGCGCCTCACCTTCGAAGACGGCGTCCGGCTTTACCAATCAAATGATCTCGCCAGTCTTGGCGAACTTGCTTCCATTGTCCGCCGCCGGTTAAACGCGAACCGCGTTTTCTATTCCGTCAATCTCCATCTCAATCACACCAATGTTTGCACGGCGCGCTGCCTTTTCTGTGCCTTTGCAAGGAGGCCCGGCGAGAGCGGCGGCTACACCCATTCTCTGGATGAAATTCAGGACAAAGTCCGCGAAGCCATTGAGAAATGGCACATCAATGAAGTCCACATTGTGGGCGGCCACAATCCGGAGCTTGGGATTGATTACTACCTTGGAATGATTCAGAGAATCCGCGAGGTGACAGAGACTCGTCATCCTGAGGAGGCCTCTAGGGCCGACGAAGGATCTCGTCTTTACATCAAGGCCCTCACCGCGGCTGAAATTCAGGACATTGCCGATCGAGAAGAGATGATACCGCGCGAGGTTTTAGTCGCATTAAAAGAAGCGGGACTGGACGGGCTTCCGGGGGGCGGCGCTGAAATTTTTGCTGAAAGAGTCCGGAGGAAACTTTGCCCCGACAAGGTAACAGCCGATCAGTGGCTTCAGATTCACCGCGAGGCGCACGAGCTTGGGCTCCGGACGAATTGCACCATGCTTTACGGTCACATTGAAACCATTGAAGAACGTGTGGATCATGTTTTAAGGCTTCGCGAACTTCAGGATGAAACTCAGGGGTTTTATTCTTTTATCCCCTTGGCCTACAACGCCGAGAATACTCCGATGGGAAAAATCGGCGAGCCGGGCGGGTTTACCGATTTAAAAGTCCTGGCCGTCTCCCGTCTTCTTTTCGACAATATCCCGCACCTCAAGGCGCATTGGATCACGACCGGCCTCAAAATGGCTCAGGTCGCTTTGTCTTTCGGTGTCGATGATTTGGGCGGAACGAACCTCAACGAAAAAATCATCCACGACGCCGGCTCCGACACCCCCACCGACCTCTCCGAATCCGACCTCCAGCACCTCATCCTCTCCGCCGGCTACGAACCGTGCCTAGTAGACAGCTCTTATCAACATGCAAGTTAAAGCCTCATCCCTGCCTGCTGGCAGCCAGGCGCTCCGCTGGCTCCGAGCCGTGTCTCGTGGATAGATCGTATCAGTTTGTCTGATTGACATGCTCAATAACCAAATTATTCAATCCACCGTTTCTGTAATAATACCTGGGATTATCTTAGCCCTTATTAAACGTCAATTGGATTGGCGTGGGCCAAGACTGGTTTACTATGTAGGCTCAATCCAGACTCATCGGATACCTCCTGACCTGTCCCCAAAAACTAGACCAGCTGTAGGTTGAAAAAATCGGCTTTTTCGGGGTCCTGTT
>Ga0137796_10001575_pt1 | contig 12929 bp, 8 predicted proteins | sample OV2TP3_FD_97704 | JGI IMG/M metagenome (GOLD analysis project Ga0137796, IMG submission 97704)
CATGGGCAGCCATATCGCCCGGAAGGCCGTGCAGCAGATGATCCACGCCGGGCGCAACATCAAGGGCGCCCGCGTCAACGTGCTCGGCCTCACCTTCAAGGAGGACTGCCCGGACATCCGCAACTCCAAGGTGGTGGACGTGATCCGCGAGCTGCGCGAGTTCGGCGTCGAGACCCATGTCCACGACCCCGCGGCAAGCGCCGAGGAGGCGCTCGCCGGGTACGGCCTGCGGCTCGCCGCCTGGGAGGACCTGCCGGCGGCCGACGCGCTGATCCTCGCGGTGCCGCACAGGCGGTTTCTCGCGCTTTCGAAGGAAGACTTGCTGAGAAAAATCGTGCGAAACGGCTGCCTCATCGACGTCAAGTCGGTGCTCGACGCCGAGGCGTTCCGCCGGGAAGGATTGCGCGTTTGGCGGCTGTAGTTACGGGTCAAAATTCGCTGGCTCTTGCCGCTGACCCCCGGCCGAAGCTCAAGATCGGCCTGTTCGCCGACGCGCGCCTTCAGCCGCGCTGGATCGTCGAGGCGTTCGCAAAAGTCGCGCTCTCCGAGTTCGCCGAGATCGCCTGCCTCGCCGCGGGAGACGCCAGGGCGTCGCGCCTGCCCTGGCCGTGGCAGCTCTACGCGAAGCTCGACCGCTGGGCGTTCGGCGCCGACCTCACCGAGGAGCTCGACCTCGTCGAGCACGTGCCGCACGCGCAGGAAGCCGGAGACCTCGACGTGGCCTTCGCGATCGGCGGCATCGACGACGCGCAGCTCGACGGCATCGCGCGCTACGGCGTGTGGCGGTTTCATTTCAACGGCGAGCCCGAGGCGCTCGCCGGCTTGCACGAGGTCGCGCGCGACGTCGCGCTCGCGGGCTCGGGGCTCAGGGTGCGGCTCGCTTGCGGCGCCGCGCCGCGGCTCGCCTACCAGTCGTGGTCGCGCACCTATCCGCTCTCCGCGGCGCGCAACCGCGGCCAGCTGCTGCGCAAGACCGCGGAGCTCCCCTGGCGCGCATTGCGCGAATTGCACCGCTCCGGCCACGGCTGGCTCGAGCAGTGCCGGGCGGTCCAGCTTTCAGAAGAAAAAAATTGCGAGTTGAAAACGAAAGATCTCGTGGGTATCGGCGGCCGCATCCTGCGGCGCGGGGTGGAGAAGGCGCTGCACGTCGAGCAGTGGTTTCTCGCCTGGCGCCTGGGCGGCAGGCGCGGCGCGCTCTCCATCCCTCCCGATCTCGCCGGCTTCACGCGCGTCGTGCCGCCGAAAGACCGCACCTGGGCCGATCCGTTCGCGATCGAGAAGGGCGGGCGGCACTTCGTGTTCTTCGAGGAGCTGCCGTTCGCCAGCCGCAAGGCGCACATCGCGATGATCGAGATCGGCCGCGACGGCCGCTGGTCGGCGCCGGTGCGGGTGCTGGAGCGCGACTATCACCTCTCGTACCCCTTCCTGGTCGAAAGCGAAGGGCAGCTCTACATGATTCCCGAGAGCGCCCAGAACCGCAGCGTCGAGCTGTGGCGCTGCGTCGACTTCCCGCTGCGCTGGAAGCTCGAGAGGGTCCTGCTCGAAGGCGTGCGCTGCGTGGATGCCACCTTCCACCGTTGCGCCGACCGCTGGTGGATGTTCGCCAACTGCGCGGCGGGCGAGAGCCGCGTGTTCGACGACGAGCTGCATCTTTTCCACGCCGAGCGCCTGCTGGGCGAGTGGCAGCCCCACCGCCGCAACCCGGTCAAGTCGGACGCGCGCTGCGCGCGGCCGGCGGGCCAGCTCTACTGGCACAACGGCGCGCTGTACCGCCCGGCGCAGATCTGCGTGCCGCGCTACGGCGCGGGCCTGTCGATCAACCGCGTGCTGCGGCTCACCCCGCAGGAGTATGCCGAGCGGCAGGTGGAGCGCGTTCTTCCCGCCTCATCCGGGACCTGCGGCGATGGGCTGCTCGGCATCCACACCGTGAACCGCGCGGGCTACTTGACCGTGGTAGACGCCTTTGCCCGGCGGCGGCGAATCTAGGCGCCATGAAACACGCAATCTATCCGCGCCTCGTCATGCTCGGCGCCGCGCCCGAGACCCGCGGCAGCATCGCCACGGTCGTCGACGCCTACCGTGCGCACGGCCTGTTCAAGCGCTGGCCGATCGACTACATCGCCATGTACGGCGACGGCGGCCTGCCGCACAACCTCACGCTCTCCATGAAGGCGCTGCGCGAGTTCGGCGTGCGGCTCGCCCGGTACCGCCAGGCCGTCGTCCACCTGCACACGGCCGCCAGCCGCGGCCTGCTGCGCGACGCGCTGTTCATGGCGGCGACGCTCGCCGCGCGCTGTCCCCTCATCGTGCAGCTGCACGGCACCGGGTTCGAGCGCCTGCGCGATCCGGCGCTGATGGGCTTCTTCCTGGAGCGCGCCGCCTGCGTCGTCGCGCCTTCCGAGTCGCTGCGCTCCTGGATCCGCGGCATCGCGCGCCGCGCGCACGCGGTGTGCGTGCCGAACCCGGTCGCGGTGGCCCCCGAGGCGCAACGCGAGCCGCGCCCGAACCTGGTGCTGTTTCTCGGCAGGCTGGAGGCGGCGAAGGGGGTGTTCGACGTTCTGGAGGCGGTGTCGGCGCTGCGTCCCACGGTGCCCGACGTGCGCCTGGTATGCGCCGGAGACGGCGATCGCGTCGCCGTGGCGCGATACGCCGAGCGGCTGGGTATCGCCGACGCGGTGAAGTTCACGGGCTGGGTCGGCCCTTCGGGCAAGCGCGCGCTGCTCGAGGCCGCCGCGGTCTTCGTGCTGCCCTCCTACGAGGAGGCGATGCCGATGAGCCTGCTCGAGGCGATGAGCGCCGGCCTTCCGGCCATCGTCTCGCCGGTCGGGGGAATTCCCGAGGTCGTGGTCGACGGCGTCACCGGCTTCCTGGTCGCGCCGGGCGATACGGCCAGCCTGCAGCGGCTACTGAGAAAGGTATTGCTCGACCGCGGCCTCGCGGCGCGCATCGGCGCCGCGGCGCGCGAGTCCGCGCGGCTGCGCTTCGCGCCTGAGCGCGCGCTGCCCAAGCTCGAGGAAATCTACGCGGCGCTCGGCCTGAAAGAGGCGGCTTGAAGCGTCCCGCCGTCCTGCTGCTCGGCCCGAGCCGCGACGCGATCAGCGGCGTCGCCACGCACCTCGATTCGCTGCTCGGCTCGAAGCTCGCCGCCGAGTTCGCGCTCGAGCATTTCCAGACCGGCAGCGAAGGCCGAGCCGAAAGCCTCCCCGGCCGGCTGTGGCGGCTCGCCGCGAGCCCGTTTGCGCTGGCGGCCTCGATCGTGCGCGTGAATGCCGCGCTGGTGCACCTCAACACCTCGCTCAATGCACGCGCCTTCTGGCGCGACATCGCCTACCTGCTGGTCGCGAGGCTGTGCGGCGCGCGCGTGATCTACCAGGTGCACGGCGGGGCGCTCGCCGAGTTTGCCGCGAAGAGCCGGGCGCTCGCCGCGTTCCTGCGCGCGGTCCTGCGCTGGCCCGACGCGATCGTGGTGCTGTCGCGCTCCGAGCTCGAGGCCTGTCGCGCCCTGGTGCCGGGCCAGGCCGTCGAGCTGGTGCCGAACGGCGTCGATACCGCGCTTTACCGCCATGAGCGCAGCCCGAGCGCAACGCCTGCGCTGCGGCTCGTCTACGTCGGCCGGCTCGCGCCGGGCAAGGGGCTGCTCGAAGCGATCGAAGCGCTGCGGCTCGCGCGCATGCGCGGAACCGCGGCGCGGCTGATCATTGCCGGCGGCGGCCCGGAAGAGGCCCGCCTGCGCCGGCGCGTGCGCGAAGCCGGCTTGCTGCGGGAAATCTCCTTCGCCGGCCCTTGCTACGGCGAGCGCAAGGCGAAGCTGCTCAGCCAGGCCGATGCGCTGCTGCTTGCGAGCTACGCCGAAGGCCTGCCTTACGCGCTGCTCGAGGCCATGGCGGCGGGCGTAGTGCCTATCGTCACCCGCGTCGGTGCGATCCCGGAGGTGGTGGCCGAAGGCAGGCACGGCCTGTTCGTCGCGCGCCGCGATCCCGAGGCGATCGCCCGCGCCATCGCCGCCCTGGCGCTCGACCGCGGCGCCCTCGCGCGCATGAGCGCGGCCTGCCGCAAGCGCATCGCCGCCGCGTACTCGATCGAGCGCGTCGCGGCCGACTTCGCAGCCCTCTACGCCGCGCTTTGCGCGGCGCGTTCTCCCGGAACGATCTTCTGAGGAAGCCATGGGCTGCATCGCAGGCTGGATAGCCGGATCGGGCAAGGCGCCCGACGAAAGCACCATCGCGCCGATGCTGGAGGCGCTCGCGCACCGCAGCACCGGCGGCGAAAGCTACTGCGCCGCGGTCGAGCACCGTGCAGGGCGCGAGCTGGTCCTCGGCGCCACGCTGTGCGACAGCGCCGCGCGCATCTCGCTCGCCCTCGACGGCGCCATCGTCAACCGCGCCGAGCTGCGCGGCGCTCTGGCGAGGCGGGGCTACCGCCTTGCGCTCGGCTCCGACACCGAGCTGGCGCTGCGCGCCTACCAGCACTGGGACAAGGACGTCGTGAAGCACCTGCGAGGCGCATTCGCGCTCGCGCTGTGGGACGGGGCGAAGGAGCGCCTGCTGCTGGCGCGCGACCGCTTCGGCGAAAAGCCGCTGTACCTGCACGAGTCGGGCGGCGCGCTCCACTTCGCATCCGAGATGAAGGCGCTGCTCGAGGTTCCCGGGATAGGGACCGAGATCGATCTCGCGGCGGTGTGGGACTACCTCGCCTACCGCTACGTTCCCGGCCCGCGCACGCTGATCGCGGGCATCCGCAAGCTCGCGCCCGGCAGCTATGCGCTGTGGCAGTTCGGCCGGCTGCGCGAGACGCAGTACTGGTCGCCTCCCGACCGCAGTCCGATCCATCGCAACGGCTCCGAGGCGCAGCCGGTCGAGGCTTTCATCGACGCCCTGGACGATGCGGTCGAGCTGCGGATGGCGGGCGATGCGCCGGCCGGGGCGTTCCTCTCCGGCGGCCTGGACTCGGCCGCCGTCGTGGCGCTGATGAGCCGGCACAACTCCCGGCTCAGCACCTTCTCCGCCGGCTTCGCGGAGGACAAGGCGAGCGAGCTCCCCGCGGCCGCGCGGGCGGCGAAGCATTTCGGCACCTCGCACCACGAGATCGTGCTCGCGCAGCGCGACGTCATCGCGCGCCTGCCGCGGCTGGTCGCGTGGCGCGATGCGCCGGTGTCGCGCGCCTCCGATGTCGCGCTGCACCTGCTGGCAGCCGAAGCCGCACGCAAGGTGAAGGTCGTTCTCACCGGCGAAGGCGGCGACGAGATCCTGGGCGGCTACCGCAGGCACGCGGCAGAGCGCTTCGCGTGGGCTTTCGGCTGCTTTCCCACGCTGCTCGGGATGATGCGGCCGCTGCTCGGCGCCTTTCCCGCGCTGCGCACGGCGGCCGCTACTCTAAGGCTCGCGGACTGGCGCGAGCGCTGCCTGCGCTGGGGCGGCGTGCTCGACCGCGCCGAGCGGGATCGCTTTTCGACCCTGAAGATGAACGGGAATCTTCTGGAAGGCATCAACCCCGACCCCCGCGCCAGCCGGTTGCGGCGCATGCTCTACTTCGAGCAGGCGAGCTGGCTGCCCGACAACCTCCTGGAGCGCGACGACCGTATGACGATGGCCGCCTCGCTCGAGGCGCGCGCGCCGTTCCTCGACCACCGCCTCGCCGAATACGTCTCGCGGCTGCCCGACGCGCTGCGGGTGCGGGGGCTGTCGACGAAGTGGATCCTGCGCCAGGCCGGCAGGCGGCTGATCGGGGGCCGCAGCCTCGAGCCGCGCCAGGCCGGCTTCCGCATACCGGTGGGGAGCCTGCTGCGCGGCGAGATGCGCGATTTCCTGCTCGATCACCTGCGCGGCCCCGGATCGCGCACGCGCTGCTACTACGAGCCGCGGGTGCTCGACCGCGTTCTCGACCGGCATCTCGCCGGCCGGGCCAATCACGAAGAGCTGCTGTGGACGCTTCTGAACCTCGAAATCTGGCACCGGACCTGCCACCGCGCCTGAAGCGCAAGCTGGCGTGGCGCCTCAACCGGCTGCGATGCATGACGCCGCTCGAAATGGCGCACCGCGCCGTGCGCGCGGCGCAGGCGCGCGCCGAGCGCGCCGGGCTGCTCGGCGCGCCCGCGGTTCCCGAGCCCGACTTCGCGGCGGGCTTCCAGCCGTGGCTCCACGCCGGCGCGAAAGTCGACGCGGCGTGCACACTCGCCGCCGCGGAGCGCGTCGTCGAGGGCCGGCTCGATGTGTTCGCGCTGCGCAGCCTGGAAGTCGGCGCGCCGCCGCGCTGGAACCGGGATCCCAAGTCGGGCATCGAGGCGCCGCTCGCCTTCGGCAAGCAGCTCGACTACCGCGACCCGGACACCGTCGGCGACATCAAGTACCTGTGGGAGCCGAACCGCCACCTGCACCTCGTCACGCTGGCCCAGGCCTGGTGCCTGACCAGGGACGCCAGATACTTCGACACGCTGCGGCTGCACCTGGAGAGCTGGTTCGCCGCCTGCCCTTACGGCCTGGGGCCGAACTGGTCGAGCGCCCTCGAGGTCGCGCTGCGGCTGCTCAGCTGGTCGGCGGCCTGGCAACTGCTTGGTTTCGAGATTCTGAAAAAAAACCCTTCGTTCCGGGCGGCGTGGCTGCGCTCGGTGTACCAGCACGCCGAGTTCATCCGCGGCTGGTTCTCGATCCACTCCTCGGCCAACAACCACCTGATCGGCGAGGCGGCCGGGCTTTTCGCCGCGGCGCTCACCTGGCCGTACTGGCCGCGCGCCCGCCGCTGGCTCGACTCGTCGAGGAAGATCCTCGAACGGGAAGCCCTGGCGCAGAACGCCCCGGACGGGGTCAACCGCGAGCAGGCCGTGTGGTACCAGCAGTTCGTGCTCGAGCTGCTGCTGCAGTGCCTGCTCGCCGGCAAGGCGAACCGGCAGTGGTTCTCGGCCGACTACGAATCGCGGATCGAAGCCATGATGGACTTCATCGCCTCGATCATGGACGCCGGCGGCAACGTGCCGATGCTCGGCGATGCCGACGACGGGCGTGCCATGCGGTTTTCAGGGGAAATTTCCCCTTACCAGTCGCTGCTCGCGGTAGGAGCGATCCTGTTCCGCCGCGGCGACTTCAAGCTCAAGGCGCAGCGCCTCGATGACCGCGCGCGCTGGCTGTTCGGCGCCGCGGCCGACGCGCAGTTCGAGGCCCTGGACACCGAGAAGACGCGGCTGCCGCCGCGCCAGAGCTTTCCGGAGGGCGGCTACTACGTGCTCGGCTGCGAATTCGAGACGCCGAACGAGATCCGCCTGGTGGCCGATGCCGGGCCGCTCGGCTACCGCTCGATCGCGGCGCACGGGCATGCCGACGCGCTGTCGTTCACGCTCTCGGCGGGAGGCCGGGAATTCCTCATCGATCCCGGCACCTACGCCTACCACACGCAGGGGCGCTGGCGGCAGTACTTCCGCGGCACGGCCGCGCACAACACCGTGCGCATCGACGGCCTCGACCAGTCGGTGCAGGGCGGCAACTTCATGTGGCTCGCGAAGGCGCGCGCCGGCTGCAGCCTGTGGCTCTCCTCGGGCGACAGGGACAGCTTCGAGGGCTGGCACCACGGCTACCTGAGGCTCGACGACCCGGTGAAGCACCGGCGCCTCATCGAGCTCGACAAGAAGGCGCGGCGGGTGGTGATCGAGGACACCCTGGAGATGGCCGAAGCGCACGACGTCGAGCTGCTGTTCCACTGCCACGAGGCGAGCAGTGTCGACGCCGTGGCGGGAGGGTTCCTGGTTTCCCGCGACGCAGCCTCGATCAGGCTGCTGCTTCCCGGAAACGGAGCCGCGAGCGTCTATCGCGGCTCGGCTGCGCCGATCTTCGGCTGGGTGTCGCGCGGCTTCGACCGCCGCGAGCCGGCGACCACCATCGTCTGGCGCGCGCGGCCCGCCGGGAAGTGCCTGCTGCGCACCGAAATCGTCGTTCCCGGGGCCCGCGGCGCCTGCTCCGTGGTCAGGCGCCCCAGAAGCTCGCCGATGCCGCGCAGCGACAGCTTGTAGTCGATCTCGACGTTGCGCAGCGCGCTCAAGGGCATCGACGGGAGCAGCGCTTCCTCCGGGTCCTGCACGATCGCCGTGCCGCCCCTGCGCTTGATCGCCCCCAGTCCCGCGGTGCCGTCGTCCAGCGCTCCGGTGAGCACCACGCCGATGACGCGCGGTCCGTAGGCGTCGGCCGCGGAGCGGAACAGCGGATCGACGGCCGGCCGGAAGCGGGTCCCCCTCGGGCGCCTGGTGAGGCGGATGAGTCCGGGGTCCACCACCATGTGGTAGCCGGCGCGAGCGACGTAGATGCGCTGCGGCACGATCCTCTCGCCGTCCTTCGGCTGCAGGGCCCGGAGCGCTCCGGCGTTCTGCAGCAGCGCCGGCAGCACGCTGTCGCGCAGGCCGGGGGCCATGTGCCACACCACGAACAGGGTCGCGCGCAGGCTCCGGGGCAGGGCGCCGACGAGCTCCTCCAGCGCCTCCATGCCGCCCGCCGAGGCGCCGATCACGACGACGTCCTTCTTCGCCATGGCGGTGTCATGCTAGGGCGACGCAGCCGCGTGGACTATCGCTGCACCCTTATTTGACAGTCGTGGAATACCGGCCCCCTGTCGGTGGCCACCGACACGGGCTACTGCATTTCCTCCATCTGCAGAATGACGCCCTCGCGCTTCTCGCCGGGGCCGGTGAACGGGCTGCAGGTGACGCGGCACTTGATCGCCTTGCCGCGCCGGTTGACGGCGTCGAGCACCACTTCGCTCGAGCCGCCCTCGCCCTGCAGGCAGCCGCGGATCGCGCCGCGCAGCTCCGCCACCGGCAGCCCGATGTCGAGGTTGAGCAGCGATTTGCCGCGCACCTCGTCGGCGCGCAGGCCCCAGAGGTCCTCTGCGCGGTGGTTCCAGCTCAGCACGTCGAGGTTGTGGTTCACCACCACCGACGCGCTGCGCAGGCTGCCGAGCACCGATTCGAGGAAGGCGTTGGCCCGGTCGGCCTCGTCGGTGCGCCGGCGCAGCTCCTCGTTGAGCGCCCGCAGCTCTTCGTTGCTCGACTGCAGCTCCTCGTTCATGGTCTCGAGCTCTTCGTTGGTCGACTGCAGCTCCTCGTTGGTGGTCTCGAGCTCCTCGTTGGAGGACTGCAGCTCCTCGTTGGTGGTCGCGAGCTCCTCGTTGGAGGACCGCAGCTCCTCGCTCGTGGTCTGCAGCTCCTCCCTGGAGTTGCGCAGCTCCTCCTGCAGGGCGTGGGAGCGCGTGACGTCGACGAAAGTGACGCCGGTGCCGAGCGCGAGCTGGGCCTCGTCGTAGAGCGGCTGCACCAGGATGTCGAGGAACTGCAGCTCGCCGCCGGCGAGGTGCCGCTCGACGGCGGCCTGCGTCACTGCGCGCCGCTCGAAGCTCGCCTGCTCGATGAGGGCGCGCAGGTCCGCCGGGCGATGGGAGACCTCCAGGTCCTGCAGCGGCCGGCCCACGTCCTTCGGCGTCAGGCCGAACAGCAGCCGCGCGCGGAGGTTGGCGAACGCGAGATTACCCTTGGCATCGACGACGATGCGCGCCACGGGGAATTCGTCGCTCGCCTGGTCGTCGAGGAGGCGGTTCGGGTTCATGTCGGCTCCATTATCGTTCACCGCGGCGGGTGCCGCGGGGCGCCGGGCGCCGGGCTGCGGCACCTTCGCGAACACGCGGCTTTTCTGGTCGACCGGGGTGAACAGCCGCGACGGCGTGAGCAGCATCTCGGAGCGGCCGACGAACAGGAAGCCGCTCGCGTCGCTGCTTGCGCCGAGCGCGTAGTGGAAGCGCGACAGGATGCGCGCCTGCGTCTCGGCGTTGAAGTACATCAGGGTGTTGCGGCAGGCGAGGAGATCGAGCCGCGAGATCGGCGCATCCTGCACCAGGTCGTTGCGCCCGAAGATGAGCGAGCGCCTCAGGTCGGCGCGGAACACGTGGCGCGCGCCGGAGCGCTCGAAATACTTCTCGCGCAGCGCGGCGCTCACCGGCTCGAGATCCTTGGCGCTGTAGCTGGCGAGGCGCGCATGGGCGAGCGCCTCCTCGTCGATGTCGGTGGCGTAGATCTTGACGCGCGCGCGCAAGGCGTCGGCGCCCATGGCCTCGGCGAACAGCATGGCGAGGCTGTAGGGCTCTTCGCCGGAGGCGCAGCCCGCCGACCACACGCGCAGCAGGCCGTCGCCCCTGGCGCGCACGATCTGCGGTATCACCTCCTGCTCGACGAACTGCCAGGGCGCGGCATCGCGGAAGAACGACGTCACGTTGATGAGGATGGTGTTGAACAGCAGGGCGAACTCGTCGGGGTGGACTTCGAGGTAGTCGCGGTACTCGTCGAAGCGCTCGATGCCGAGCGTCTGCATGCGCCGGTGCACGCGGCGCATCAGGCTCGGGCGCTTGTAGCCGCGGAAGTCGAAGCCGCGCTCGCGCTGCAGGAAGGCGAGCAGGCCCTCGAAGAGCGCCTCGGAGGTCTCGGTCACCGCACCTCGGCCGCATTGACCAGCTTCTGCAGCGCGGGGCCGATCTCCTCGAGCGGCAGCACGAAGTCGGCGGCGCCGGTCTGGCGCGCCGCCTCCGGCATGCCGGGAAATTCCGAGGTCTTCTCGTCCTGCACGATCACCGTCCCGCCGGTCTTGTTGATCGCGCTCACGCCCATCGCGCCGTCGCTGCCGCTGCCCGAAAGCACCACGGCGATGGAGCGGCTGCGGTAGCTCGCCGCGACCGACTCGAACAGCAGGTCCGCCGACGGGCGCACGAAGTGCACCAGCTCGCTGCGCGAGAGAGACAGCGTGCCGTCCGGGTTCACCAGCAGGTGCCGGTCGGGAGGCGCGACGAAAACCCGCCCGGCGGCAAGCTGGTCGCCCTCGGCCGCCTCCGTCACCTGCAGCGGCGTGCGCTTTCCGAGCAGATCGGCCATCAGGCTGCGGTGCCGGGGATCGAGGTGCTGGACGACGACGATGGCCGCAGGGAAGTCCGCCGGAAGCGCGGCGAGAACTTGCGTCAGTGCCTTCAGGCCGCCCGCCGACGCGGCGAGCGCCACGATCTCGAATGCGGCCATCGGCCAAGCATACAGCGATTATGCGTAGTCCGATCGTCGCATCCCGCGCCCGCGGCTCCGGCCGGACTACGCGGGCGCGCGGCGCGCCGGTAAATCGCTCATGGAAATTCCCGCATCCTCGCGTCGATGAAGATATCCGTGCTGGGCCTCGGGTACGTCGGTACCGTATCCGCGGGATGCTTCGCCAAGGAAGGCCATGAAGTCACCGGCGTCGATCCGGAGCGCACCAAGGTCGACCTGATCAACGCCGGCCGCTCGCCGATCATCGAGAAGGACATCGGCGAGATCATCGCCGAGCAAGTCGCAGCCGGGCGGCTGCGCGCCGCGACCGATCTCGCCGAAGCGCTGCGGCAGACCGACCTCGCCATCGTCTGCGTAGGCACCCCGAGCCTGCCGAACGGCGGCATCGACCTGCGCTACGTGCGCCGCGTGTGCGAGCAGATCGGCCGCACGCTCGCGACGCACCCGGGCGCGCCGGTGATCGTGATGCGCAGCACCATGCTTCCCGGCACCATGCGCGAGGTCGTCATTCCGATTTTGGAAAAATATTCGCAAAAAAAAGCAGGAGAGGAATTCGGCTTGTGCATCAACCCCGAGTTCCTGCGCGAGGGCACCGCGGTGCACGACTACTACCACCCGCCGAAGACCGTGATCGGCGAGGTCAACCGCGCGAGCGGCGATCTCCTCGCGAGCCTCTACGCGCGCACGCCGGGGCCGCTGGTGCGCACCGACATCGAGACCGCCGAGATGGTGAAGTACGCCGACAACTGCTGGCACGCGCTCAAGGTCGGCTTCGCGAACGAGATCGGCAGCCTGTGCAAGGCGCTCGGCGTGGACGCGCACCGCGTGATGGCGATCTTCTGCCAGGACCACAAGCTCAACCTCTCGCCCTATTACCTCAAGCCGGGCTTCGCCTTCGGCGGCTCGTGCCTGCCCAAGGACCTGCGGGCGCTGCTCTACAAGGCGAAGACGCTCGACGTGCTGCTGCCGATCCTCGCCTCGATCCTGCCCTCGAACCAGCTGCAGATCGAGCGCGGCGTGCAGGCCGTGGTGGACAAGGGCGCGAGGAAGGTCGGCATCCTCGGCTTCTCGTTCAAGGCCGGCACCGACGACCTGCGCGAGAGCCCGATGGTCGAGCTCACCGAGCGGCTGATCGGCAAGGGCTACGACCTGCGCGTCTACGACCGCAACGTCAGCCTCGCCTGCCTGCACGGCGCCAACCGCGACTACATCCTCAACCGCATTCCGCACATCTCGCGGCTGATGGTGCCGAGCATCGACGACGTCCTCGATCACGCCCAGACCATCGTCATCGGCAATGCCGCGCCGGAGTTCGCCGACGTGCCCAGGCGCCTCGGCGAAGGCCAGACCATCATCGACTTCGTGCGCGTGTGCGATTCCCGCACCATCCTCGGCGTCTACGAGGGCATATGCTGGTAGCGGCGCGCAGCCCCGACGCGCTGCGCCGGCATTACCTCATCGAGCGCGAGCTCGCCGACCGGCTGCGCTCGGCGCCCGACCGGCTGCGGCGCTCGCTCTATCCCGCGGTGTACGACGAGCTGCTGCGGCGCGTGCCGGACCACCCGCAGCTGCGCGCGCGCTTCGACCCCGGCGAGCTCGACCGGCGCAGCCGCGCCGTGGACCACCAGCTCGCTTTCCTCTCTCCGGCGTTCACGCCGCGCACGGTGTTCATGGAGGTCGGCGCCGGCGACTGCGCGCTGGCGATCCGCGCGGCCGGCTACGTCGAGCGCGTCTACGCCATCGAAGTCTCGGAGAGCATCACCGGCGGCGTGGCTGCGCCTTGCAACTTCAGGCTGGCGCTCTCCGACGGCGTCAGCATCCCGGTCCCCGAGGCATCGGTCGACGTCGCCTTCTCGAACCAGCTGATGGAGCACCT
>Ga0137796_10001576_pt1 | contig 12928 bp, 9 predicted proteins | sample OV2TP3_FD_97704 | JGI IMG/M metagenome (GOLD analysis project Ga0137796, IMG submission 97704)
GGAGAGAATCGCTGGAGCAACGTCCCCTCGAGGAGCTCCACGAAGAAATCCTGGACCGAATCCTTCGCCTCTTCGTTCGTCAATCGTCTCGCCGAGCGAAGGAAACTGTAGACCGGCTTCCAGTAGATCCGGCAGAGATTCTCCAGCGCCTCCCGGCGATGCGGAGCGTCCCTGGCGCCGGCCTCGCGGATGACCGACCATTGCGTCGAAGGGAAGGCCCGGTCCCTGCCGCCCAGGGAGGTCTCGGGAATGTGCGACATCTCCTAAAGAATAGCACGGCAATGCCGGAGAGCAGTCCGGGGAATCGCTCTCATGATATACTTCATGGGTCGAATGTCTTCTTCCGATTCCCGCGACTACGGACGTCTCGCGCGCGACTTGGTGCCGTCGCTGACGGACCTTCAGGTTTCGCGCGAGGATCTTCGTAGACTCGAGGAAGGAGAGATGGCCGCGGGTTCCGGCGGCAGGCTGGGTCGGTATCAGCTCCGGCGCGTCCTCGGCCACGGCGGGATGGGGATCGTCTACGAAGCCTACGACACCGAGCTGCGGCGTCGGGTCGCCCTCAAGGTGGTCCGCGAAGACCGGAATGGGATCGAGGGGGGGGGCCGCTTTCTTCGCGAAGCCGCGATCGTCGCGCAGCTGCGCCACCCGAACATCGTCGCGATCTACGATTCGGGGTCGTGGAAGGAGAGCTCGGGGACCTCCGTGCGATGCATCGCCATGGAATACGTCGAAGGACGCACCCTGGGGGATTTGTTGTCGGAGGGAGAGACCTCGCGCGAAGAACTCGTCCGAATCCTCGGAGACGCGGCGCGCGCGGTGGCCTATGCCAACGACAGCGGGGTGCTCCACCGCGATCTCAAGCCCGCGAACATCCTGATCGAATCCTCCGGGCGCGTGGTGCTCGTGGATTTCGGCCTGGCACGATCGCAGGTGTTCGCCTCTCGGCTGACGGGGAGCCGCGAAGTCTTCGGCACCCCCCAGTACATGTCCCCGGAACAGGCCGAGGGCCGGTCGAGGGAGTGCGACGCCAGAACGGACATCTATGCGCTGGGAGTGATCCTGTACGAGATCCTGACCGGACGTCTTCCCTATGAGGGTGCGACTCCGGCACAACTCTGCGACCGAATCGCGCAGGGGGACGTGCCCCTACCGAGTCGGATCAAAAGGCAGGTGCCGAAGGACCTCGAGGCGGTGTGCCTCAAGGCGATGGCAAGAGAGCCTCGCGAGCGGTACGCGACGGCCTCCCTTCTGGCCGAGGATCTGGGCCGCTTCCGGCGGGGAGAGGCGATCGAGGCGCGATCTCCCGGGTGGATCTCCAGGACCCGCCGGCGATGGGCGCGCCGCAGGGGAATCGTCGTCGTTATCCTGTCGTCGATTCTGCTCTCGGGAGCCGGCGCGGCGATCGGAGTGCATCGAGCCGTCCGGCGCCAGGAGTTTCTCCGAGCCAGGGAATCGGCTTTCCGGGAGCATTCGGCGGGGCGGTACGAGGCCTCCGTGCAAGCGGCAAAGATCGCCTTGGGGATCTCCTCCGATCCGGAGCTCGCCCGACTGTTCGAAGAGGATCGAGCCATGATCGAGGAGCAGAAGAAACTTCGAGAGCTCTCCGAACGCAGGCGAGACTTCGAAAAAACGAGGATCGTGCCGGCGCTCGAGGCGACTCAGGATTTCCGGAGACTCTCGTACCTGCGGAACGCCAATCTGGAAGCCAAGCGGAGGGAGGTCGAGGAGAAGCTCGCGCCGTTGGAGGAGGGGACGGCGCAGACGCTCGGGCGCGACTTCGCTCCCCTCTGGAAAGCGCTCGGCATCGGTTGGTATTCGCTAGGCCGACTACGGCAGGCCGAACTTGCGCTCGCCCGCGCCTGCGAATTATCTCCGGAGGATCCCCAGGTCAATTTGGCTCTGGGGATGCTCCTCCTGGAGCGGGCATCCGAGGACTTGCGTGTGTCCAACCACAGCAAGGGGTGGTTGCTCTCATACCGACCTGAGCTGTACTCCCCGCAGGACTACGTCAGGAGAGCCTCGGTTCATATCGATAGGGCGGCGGCCGACTCGTGGAGCAATCCGATCGATCGCGTGGTCGCCCGAGCCTATCAGGCCTATGTTTCCCAGAGACGCGAAGAAGCGGCTCTCTTGTGCGAAGAGGGACTCCGGACGCACGGAAAGGAACTGGGGACGGAAGACCTATGGCTTCTCCTCGGGAGGATTCGCCCCTCTCCGGAGGCGCTCAAGGCCTTGTCCGAGGCACTCGACCTGCGATTCTTCCACCCGATGGCGCTTCTATGTAGAGCCCGGGTCAGGGGAGATACCGGAGACTACGCAGGGGCGATCGAGGATTGCGATCGACTCCTTCGCGTCTGTCCAAAGATGGCCGAGGCATATTTGCTCCGAGGGTCAATCCGCTGGTTACGAAAGGACTTGGTCTCCAGCACTGCGGATTACTCAAGCGCCCTCGACTTGGACCCCGCGTTCCAGGCCGCTCAGATTTGTCGAGGCTTTAACTTCATCGATCTGGGAGACTATTCGGCCGCAATCAAGGATGCCCTTTGCCTGATTCGAATGGAACCGAAGTGTTACGTTGCGTATGAGATCCTCGCTACCGCATATCGGAGTACCGGAGACCGGATCCGCGGGATCGTAGCCCTCACCCAGGGGATTCTCCATTACCCGGACGATTCGAGTTTTTATGATAAGCGCGGCGTCCTCTGGAAGGAACTTGGGGATGCCTCCCGCGCCATCTCCGATTTCACGGAGGCGATCCGACGGAATCCCCGGAATGGCCACCACTATTCCAACCGTGCCGCCGTGTGGTATTCGCTGGGGGCGGGGGAATGTTGCGCGGACGACATGCGCGAGGCGATTCGTCTTCGGCCCCACGAGCACTCGCTGTACAGTTCGCGCGCGGATTTGTGGACGAACTACGGAAGGCACGATCTGGCCGCGGCCGACCTCACCGAGGCGATCAAACTCCGACCGGGCGACATCGATCTCCTTCGACGCCGCATCTCGGCCCGCTTCGAAGCGCGCGATTACGCGGGATCGAGCGAGGACTGCTCCCGGGTTCTCCGACTCCGCCCGAAGGCGGCCGAGGTGTACTTCGGGCGCGGTCGAGCGCGCGCGATGACGGGGGATCACGTGGGGGCAATCGCGGATCACACCGCCGCCATCGGTCTCCAACCCCACCACGCCGCGGGGGCGCGCCGATATCGCGGTCTTTCCTGGGCGCAGCTCGGGATGTTCCCGGAGGCGATCCGCGACCTGACGCGCGCTACGGAAGCCCTCGGGGACCTCCCCGAGATCTGGTGGGATATCGCCAAAGTCCGGCATCGCGGCGGAGACATCCCCGGGGCGATCGAAGACCTCACCCGCGCTCTCGAGCGGGCGCCGGCGAATTGGGCACAGCGAGTCCAGATTCGCCGGGAGCTTGAGGATCTGCGCCTTCGACGATAGTCGCCTACCGAACCTCCATCACCTTCCACCAAAGCTCTCGACCCTTCCTCGCGCCGAAGGACACCTTCTTCCCGTCGGAGCTGAGTTCCGGAGGTCCCACCTGATCGAACAACTCGCTTCGGTTCTTCCCCACGACGACGAGCATCTTCTCGCCCTCTCGCGCAGGATAGGCGACGACGGATCCATCCGGGTTCATGGACGCTTCGTCCGAAGTGACTCCGTCGAACTCTTCCCCCCTCTTCCCGTCGACAACCAACGAGATCTTCTCCCCTTTCTTGGCGGAGTAGATCACCTGCTTTCCGTCCGGGGTGAAGCGAGGTTTCCAAAGCCCGTCGAACTCTTCTCCGGGTTTCTCCCCGACAACCATCACCCATTTCTCGCCCCTCATCGCGGGATAGGCCACCCTCGTTCCGTCGGGGCTGAAGACGGGATCGCCGACTCGATCGAACCCCGCACCCTTCGTGCCCCTGCAGATGACGAACCACTTCCCGCCTCGAGATGCTCGATACGCTACGCCCTTGGCGCCGAAGACGGGATCGCCGACTTGGTCGAAGTCTCCGCCCGGCCTTTCCCCGATGACGATCAAGAACTTCCCCTCGCGGCGGGCAGAGTAGGCCGGCGTCCTTCCGTCCGGGCTCAAGACGAGGATGCCGATCTCCTCGAATCTCTCGCCGAGCTTTTCGTCGACGACGACGACCCACTCCTTCTTCACCTTGGCTCGGTAGACGACGGTCTTGCCGTCCGGACTCAAGAGAAGAGACCCGACCTCGGCGAACCGCTCTCCCCTCTTATCCCCCACGAAGGCGTGCCAGTTCTTCAAGTTGCTCCCCGCCGCCCCGGCGTAGGCTACGCTCGTGCCGTCGCGGCTCCACACGATCTCCATGATGCCCTGGACGTCGTCGGGAATTCTCGCTAGGAGTTTGTCCCCGTCCGTACCCTTCCGCCAGAACTCCCTCCCCTTCTTGGCTCCGAAGCTGAACCGCTTCCCATCAGGGGTGAAGCGAGGATCGTAGACTTCGACGCCCGTCACGCGCTGGTCTCCGAACACCAAGGAGGTTTCCCCGTCCTTCGTGGCGTAGTACGCGACCGTGCGGCGATCGGGGCTGAACATCGTCCAGATGATGTTCTCGAACTCCTCGGTCTTTCCGTCGCGGAGGAGAAAGTACGCCCTCGAGGACTTCCACGCCTTGTACACGACGGCGATCCCTCCGGGACCCCACGTCTCGACGTAGGCATTTTTTGCGTCGTCGGGGATCTTGCCGAGGAGCCGCTCTTGTTCCTGAGCGGGAAAACCCGGGCGGCCGAGACCGAAGACCAAAGTCCCGACGACGATTTCACAGAGCATCGCGCGCCTCCCTATTCCTTTTGTTCTGCTGCGTAGGACCGATGATCCGATCGTGCGTGCCGTCTCGGGAGCTTGCTGTTGAACCCCCAGTGAGAGAGGTGATGCCACGGGGGATCTCTGTCGGTGCACTTCGGCTCCAGAACCTGATCCTGGAGGACCTTCGTCGCGTCCTTGGGGAGGACGTCGAAGCAAACTCCGCACCCCCGGCACTCGTATCCCCTCCACGCCTCGCTGTTTTCGGGGCGCCACATCGGCTCTCCGAGGGGGTGCTTCACGATCCCCTGCATGTTCTCGAGAGACTCGCAGTGCAGCGTGTGCTCGAAGAGAACGTGATGCGTGTGTTTCGCCGACTGGAAAACGGAGAGTTCCTCCGCGCGGAATCCTTCCGCATTCTTGACCCCCGCGCACTTGGACGGATCCGCGCACGGTTCGAACTTCTTGATCTCCTTGCAGAAGAGGGTCTCGCGTTCCGCCCCTTCGCACCCCTTTTGCGCACACACGGTCTTGGGACCCGGCCGCGTCGGGCCGAAACTCGAAAGGATCCCGAACTTGATTTCCTTGATCAGAGTGAAATCCGTCACTTGCAGGACGGTATTGTCGGCCAGATCGGTGATCCGGAAACCCACCTTGGGCCGCCAGATTCCCAACGGGGTCTGGATCAGCTCGATCGCTTCTTCCTTGACCTTGAATCCCTCCATCCGCATCGGGACCTCTTCCATCTTCCCCGTCCTGTCCATGGCGAGCCAGACCGCCATCAGTTCCCCTTCCTTCTCCAACTCGACTTGTACGGCTCCGAAGGGGCTGAACTCGTACGCGTACAGAAACTTCCCGCGTTGCAAGCGGCCGTCGGGTTCTTGGGTCGCGGAGAAGAAGAGAGAGACCTTCTTGTCGGTCTTCGAATCGGGAGTCCGGTATCGCGCGGGAACGGTCAAGAGATAGCTCCGATCGTCCAACCGCTGATACCCCGTGACGCAGGCACGCATTTGAGCCGAGGTGATGCCCCACGGGATCTTGACGGACGCCCACCTGCCGTCGAAGACGGACTCGATTCGCCCCTGCTTGGGATCGATCGGGTACATCCCCAGGACGACGAACTTCTCTCCCCAGGGACTCAAGAGGACGAAGTGACACTCTTTCACGTCATCCGCGGTGAAGGACGTTCGTACGGGGACGGCCTCTCCCACCCGCAGTTCGCGCGCTCCGCTCTCGACCCGACCGATCTCGGGCGGTTTTCGGTCCTTGGCCTGGATCTCGTAGAAGGTGGAGACCATCCGAAGCCAATTCGCGCACGCGGCGTTGGAGGCTTCGTGCGCCCCGGCCTCCCGGAACATCTCCTTCTGGTAGATCGTGTCGTTTCCGGGAAAGAGAGCGGAGATCGAGTATCCGCGGGCTCGCTTGGATCCCCGCAGCCGGTGAAGGACCGCGGCCTCGATCGCCCGAAGCAACGCGTCCCGAGTTCGATCCACATCGGCTCCGAGTCCGACCAGTCCCTGGGCGAAGTTGTGTAGGTCGCGGCACTGCAACCCGTCCTCGTCGTGGCCGCCGTACTCTTCGGCCTGGTTCCGCGCGATCGCTACTCGAATCCAGGTAGTAGGATCGGACCGCATTCGAGCCGTGAGAGCCTCGCTCAACTTGTCCGCAGCCTGCACGATGTCCGGGATCTTCTGGTGGTCGATCACCGCAAACGTCAGTCCTTCCCCATAGGCTCGAACGGACGGCTTCTTGTGGTTCTCGAAAAACCCCATCCATTCGTTGACGTAGAGCTTGGCGAATTCGATCGGGGTCTGGTCGAGCTTTCGATGGAGCGCCGTTAGCGCCGACTTCCAGTACTGGCCGCCGCCGATATAGGTGACCTCCTCGGAAGCGATGACGGTGCGCGCATGCGGCTGGATGACGCGCAGGACTTCGAGCGAGCTCATGAGGCAGCTCTCGAAGAGGATGAGGTCGAAAGGACCGATCCCCGCCTCGGCGCGTCCGCGCTCCAGGGCGGCGCCGAGATCCTTCGGGCGGAGCGTTTTTTCCCCGGCGCTCATGTCGTGGCCCCATCCGGACCAGGCCGCTCCGTGGTCCATGAAGGCCAAGACCATTTTCTTGGCGGGAAACTTCTTCGCGCCCCACGCGATGAAGTCGCCTAGGTTTTTTCCATCGGTCGTATCCAATGGCCCGAGGTCGGCCAGCTCCTCGAACCGGTCCTTGCGTAGAATCAAGCGCTTGGTGGTGGCAAAATTGGGCACGCCGGGAAGGTCCTTCCCGGTGAAGCCTTCGGTCTCGGGCTCGTCTTCTTTCGCCCGGTCCACTTGCAGGACGATGCGGACTTGGTCCGATCGCTCCGCCTCGAGCATGCCCTTCAGGTTCAGCAGACAGTATTTCTCGAGGTTCGTGTCCGCCTCGACGTAGATCAAGAAGGTCCACTCGACCACGGGGTAGGTTCCGGATGCATCCGGTCTACTCGAGGCGCCCCCACAACCCAGCAACCCGAGGAAGAGAATCGCGCCGAGCCGGTATCGGATTCCTCTCATGATCCCCCCAACCTTTCGAACCGACCCCAAAAAGGCACCATCGTCGGCGCCGTGGCGGCGTAAAGCTAATCCCCCAACCTGGTCTTTCTCGTAGGCTTCGTATTCGTCGGTTTCGGCGCCTCGATCAGGCGGCAAATTGCGCCCTTCGGGATCTCCACTCCCTCCTTGAGAACCTTCGCCTTGGAGAGCTTCGCCTGGACCTCGACGACTTCGATCGTCGCCAGTTCGGTTTCCTCGTGCCCGATGACCGTGTTGGTGTCCGGATCCCGCAGTTCCTCTCCCTGAGTTACGACCCTCAGCTTCGAGCCGACCTTCAGCGCATCCTTCCCGCGATTGACGTACACGTGACCGTCCTTGCTCGAGACCACCTTGATCGGAAACGAGGCGTCGACGAGCTTTCGTACGATCGTTTTCACCGCCGTATGTTCGACTTCGGCCAGGAGGTCGTTCACGTCCGCGTCGAGGGCGAGCTTCGAAGTCCTTTGGAGGATCTTGCGCCGACCGGCGATTTCCTTGCTCGAGGCCGACAGGACCACCTTCGAGGTCTCGCACTCCACGATCCGCATGTCGACGGTCAGGATCGCCTCGGTCGTGCGCGTGAGGAACTCCTCGCTGTTGGGCACGGGTTTCTCGACCACGGTACCGCCCAGCATCGTAAGCGATCCTTGGCAGAGATACTGGGCGCCCAGGAGCTTCCCTGCATCTTTGGACTTGCTCGGATCGGTAAGCCCGCTGTCGTCCATCGCGTGCTCGCGAAGGAGCTTGTCGAGCTTTTCTCGCTCCAAGACGGCGAACTTTCCCGTCTTGGCGAGCGCGGCGGTGAAGTGATCCACGAAGACCGCGGCTTCCTTCTCCGCCTCGATCGGGATCTCCTTGTCCGCCGTCTTGACGACGAACTTGCCCTTGTCCGCCACCAGGTTCAACTTGAGCACGGCGATCGTGACTTTCGTCGGTTCCTGTTCGTCCTGAGCGACGAGCGCCAGCAGCGCGAGTGCAAGGTTCATTCGGTCCTCTCTATCAGGGTCGAAGGAAGTATAGCGCGGCGGGGAGGACGTCCCTAGAGGAAAGCGCCACGCCCTTGAACCGCCTTCCCGCCGAGCCTATACTTCATCCGGTGGAACTGAAGACGCTCTTCGATCTCTTGGATACGCGTCCCTTTCGGACGTTCGAGATCGACCTCATCAGCGGTTGCAAGATTCGCGTAGACCATCCGGAGTTCGTTTTCATCATTCCCGGGCGGCATCGAGTTTCCCACATCGAGGTTTATCACCCCGAATCCGAAGAGGTAGACTTCACGTGGGCCGACGGCATCGCCGGCCTGCATGTCGTTCCCAAGAACGGGGAGTAGCCGGGCTCAGGGAACGTCCACGGCTCGAAGGGCCTTCTCGAACCACGCGCCGTCCGGGGACACGTGCCCCAAATCGGGCATCTCGAGATACTTCAAATGCTCGAACTTTTCCTTGGCGGCGATGTGATCGTGCATCGCCTTGACGAAGGCACGATTCATGTCGCGTTCTCCGACGACGAGGACGTGGCGCGACTTCTTGCGCGTCTGTTCCAGGAGCTTGTCGGCGGGCTTGGGGAATTGCGCCGGCCAGGCTCGCTTCGGATCCGACGGCGTGGGAATGTCGCTCCAAAAGTCCGCCCCGCCGAGGTACATCCCCCCCGTGAAGACGTCCGGATAGTGGAATCCCAAGCGGCCGGCGATGCGTCCGCCGCCCGAGAAGCCCGCGACGACGATCCTCTTGTCGTCGATGGAGTACCGTTTCTTCATGCCGTGGACCGCATCGAGCGCAAAGCCCATCCGATACCAGACGAGTCGCTCGTTTCCGGAGTTGTCGGCGCCCACGGCCAGAAACTTCGATTTCGCCAAGACCTCATGCCACGCGGCGGGAACGCGGCCGGACGACCCTGGACTGATCCAAACGAGAAGACCGTAGGGGCGGCTCCCGTCGTAGTCGGCAGGAACGAGACCCTGAAACGCGAGATCTCCGACTCGGTATTCTCCGCGATCGGGATCGTTCTTCCGTACGAAATCCTCCTTCCATCGAAATCGTTTCGATTGCTCGGCCATCGAACCGAGGGGATGGCGTTCGCGGAAGCGGAGTTGGACGGCCCCTCTGCGACCGTCGTCCTTCTCCTGAGAGAAGGCAAGCGCGAGGAGCCACAACCCCAGCGACCAGGTCATCGGACTCCATTATACGGAAGTTCGGCGTGGTTCATCATCGGGTTACACCCGCATGCGCTCCCCGCACGTGTAGGGAAGGGATCGGCGGACGATTCCGCCGCCGCTCCCGGATCTCGCGCACGAATTCGGCCACGTCCTGGGATTGGAAGATGTCGGTTCCGGGGCCTTCACCCGAGAGTCGGTTCCCGCAGAGGGCCGCCGTCGTCTCCTGTGCTCCGTCCGGAAGTTCCGAGAGGGCGCGGGGTTCACGATCGACGAGAGGAAGACCGCTCGGAAGCTTGGAAACAAGATCGCGCGACGGACCCTTCCGGATCGCAAGTAGCAGATCGACAACATCCGAATTTGCTGAACACGCCTCCTTCCCTGCGTACGGACCTGGGAAGGAGACCTCGACATGAGAAAAGAGACATTATTCGCGACGTTTCTGATTTTGGGTCTGGTGGCATGCGGAGGCGGCGGGGGCGGGGGCGACCTACCGGCACCCGAGATCCTGGACGTCCTTCTCCCGATTCTTCCGCCCTTGCCGGGAAGTCTGGATCGGTCATTCGGCAATCAAGGCTCCATCGTCTCCAGCTATCCCCAAGACGATATGGCGTTCGCTTCGGCCGGCGATTCGAATGGCAATTTGTACGTAACGGGCCGGGTGAAGGAATCCGGGTCGTGGAGACTGGCGATTTGGAAGTTCTCCCCGAATGGAACCTCCGATTCGACTTTCGGCGATCAGGGGATCGTCGTGGACCAGGACCCAAACTATTTGCGTTCGGAGGGCCACTCCATCTTGGTGGATGAACCAAGGGCACGGCTTCTGATCGCGGGTGAACTCCGCCGGAATACCTATCCCGATGCGGCACTCTGGGAGTACGACCTCAACGGAACGCGCCTGTCAAGTCCGAATCTTTCCACACCCACTTCCGACACCGTTCCCGAAGCCGCCTTCGCCCTCTGTGTGCATCCGACCACATCCAGGATCTATTTGACCGGATTCCGAGGAACGGAGATGGCCCTATGGCAAGCTGAGAATGCCGAACTCTCCCCGATTTACTTCGGAGCGGACGGAAGTGCGGGCCGTGCAATTCTGGGTACACTGTCGGGAGATCTTCTGGTCATCGGAGGTGCCCGAGATAATGCCGGATCGGAAGACATGACGATTTGGCGCTTCGGGGCCATCGATCAAGCACCTGAGGTCATCCAGAGCTCATTGCAGGGAGGCGACGAAGGACTGACCGCGACGCAAGACTCGACGGGGCGAGTCTTGGTAGCAGGACATTGCGGAATGAGGATGACGGTTTGGCGATACACCAGCGATCTCGACCCGGACCCGAGCTTCGGGAATGGGACCGGCTATGTGAAATTCCTCGATCCCACCGTGAGCGATAGTCGCGCCTATGCCATCCGAGCGGACCAGGAGATCTACGTCGCCGGCTACGTCGACAGGAGCGACGGACAGTCGAAGGATCTCGCACTCTGGCGTTACGATGTCGATGGAAACCTCGATCCCCTCTTCGGCAAAAGTGGACTCGCCACGCACCACAATGCCGCGGGTGGGAATGGAGCCGACATCGGTCGGTCGATCGTCTTCGATCTCGAGGGAAGAATCCTGGTGGTGGGTGAAAGCAGCGCCTCTGTCTTGAACCGCGACCTCGCGGTCTGGCGCTTCCTTCCTTGACCTAGAGGGGGGCGACTTGGCGGACGTGTAGGGAAAACCAAAGACCGGAGTCCGGGGACCGAGGGTGTCTCCGGATTCCGGCCCAGGGTCGATGCGCCCGTTTCACTTCAGCTGGCCCCTCCGAACGGCCGATAATGTGGTGTCGGAACGGAGAGGGAGGACATGAGAAGAATCGCGCTCGTCAACCAGAAGGGCGGAGTCGGCAAAACCACCACCGCCGTCCATCTCGCCGCGGGACTCGCCCGACTCGGAAAGAGCGTCCTCCTCGTCGACCTCGATCCGCAGGCCAACGCGACGCTTTCCCTCGGCGTGCGGCCCCATGAGCTGCGCGCCTCGACGTACAGCGTGCTCACCGGCGCCTCGTCGGCCGCAAACGTGATTGTCCCCGTATCACCGGGCCTGAGTCTCCTACCGGCCAGCATCGACCTGGCGGGCGCGGAGATGGAACTCTCCGGCGCCATCGGCCGCGAATACATCCTCCGCAACGCGCTCGAGGGAATCCCCGTCACCGAATTTGTTCTCGTAGACAGTCCGCCCTCGCTGGGCCTCTTGAGCGTCAACGGGCTGACGTACGTGGACGAAGTCTTCATCCCTGTCCAGTGCGAATTCCTCGCGCTCCACGGCCTCTCGCTCCTCCTCCGTACCGTTGAGCTCGTGAAGCGGCGCCTCCATCCCCCGCTCGCCGTGACGGGCGTGATCGCGTGCCTGTACGACGGGCGCAAGGCGCTGGCCCGCGAATCGGTGCGGGAGCTCGAGTCTCACTTCGGCGAGCGGCTGTATCGCACGCGCATCCGCACGAACGTCCGCCTCGCGGAAGCCCCGAGCCATGGTCAGACGATTTTCGACTACGCGCCCGACTCCTACGGAGCCGAGGACTACCTGAATCTCTCCCGCGAAATCTTGGGGCTGCCGGCCGCCGAGCCGGCGCTAACTGTTAGCCCGGCTCCCGCCGCGGGAGTATAATCGCGGCCATCCTATGAAACGCAGGATTGCGGTCGCTACGGTCCTGGCGCTCATCGGCGCCGGAGCGGCCGCCCTCCCTCGGCGCGCGCCTTCCTCCAAGCCGGAAGCTCCCCTTCAGCTCCGAGCGCGGTTCGTCGGAACGCCGCAGGCGGGCTCCACCTGCGGAGTCACGGTCGGCGTCACCGCTTTGACCGACGGGGACGTCACCGTCGATTCGTCGCTCCCGAACGGCGTCACCTTTGTCCGCGGCACGCGCTCGCTCGCCCGCTCCCTCCGGAAGGGCGATACCCGGGAGATGACCTTCGACATCCATGTCCCGGACGCTCAGAAGCGCGAGATCCTCTTCACGGCGACCCTCCGGAAGGACGGGACCGTGTTGACGTGTGTCTGTCCCCTCGTCCTGAACGACGACGGAGTTTCCCCGGCGCCGACGGGTACGTACAAGACCGATGCGCGTGGACGCGCGATTCTGGAATACAAAGCGGAATGAGGACGGGAGCGATCCTGCTGGCCCTCGCGAGCGGCGCGTGGGCCCAATCGACGGGAACCGTAGAAGGAACCGTTACCTACACGGACCGCACCTACGGCTCGACGGGCTTTACGGGTACGGCCACGCGCAATGTCCGGCGAGCCAGGATCGAGATCATCCGCGTTTCGGACAGCGCCGTCCTCGGTACGGATTTCACGGACGACTCCGGGGCGTATTCGATCGCGGGTGTGCCGAAAAGCGACACGGAAGATCTCTTCCTTCGCGCGTATGCGGACGCCGAGCCCGCGCTCTTCTCCATTTCGGTCCG
>Ga0137796_10001579_pt1 | contig 12922 bp, 14 predicted proteins | sample OV2TP3_FD_97704 | JGI IMG/M metagenome (GOLD analysis project Ga0137796, IMG submission 97704)
CAGACCCTGGAGCTGTATCTGGACCTCGCCGCTGCCAAGGCTGAGGCCGCTGCTGACGTATCGGCCGAGTGGCCGGAGCGGGCTCGGCGCAGATTGGAGCGGGGCAAACCGGCATTGTCACCCGATGAACTGGAGCTGGATTATCACCAGGTCCAAAAACTGATCCGGAAGATCTGCGAGATCGCAGCAGAGCACCGGCCGGAGCTTTCTGAAGCGTTTGCGCGTATCGCATCAGGTCTAGGCCACGCCGCTGTCAATGAGAAGGAGACGAGAAGCCTTGTCGCTGCTTACTTGGAGCAACGGGACGGCGGGCTCGAAGTGGAACCGGAGCTGTTCCATTTCGTGATGAACCAGGCGCTTCACCCTGTTCTTCAGGCGTACGCGGTCGCGGTCGCACCCGTGCTTGCGGGGATGCCCTGGCTTTGGGGGAACTGCCCGGTGTGCGGCGGCCATCCCGACTTCGCCGCCCTGGAAGGGTCGGCCGGCGGGCGTCGGCTTCTTTGCGCACGCTGTGATAGCGAATGGACCTACCGGCGAATTGGCTGTCCCTTCTGTGACAACGAAGATCCCACGACCCTGGGCTATTTCACGACCGGGGACGGGGCCTATCGTCTCTATGTCTGCGAGCGCTGCAAGGGATATCTCAAAACCATCGACATGCGAGAAATGCGGCGTGCGCGACCCCTTCCCCTGGAGCGTATCCTGACGGTCGCAATGGACTTAGCCGCCGCGGCAGACGGCTACCGAAGAATGCCAGAGGCTCGTTCACCGAACTGTGAAGAGCAGTCTTAGTCGAGGGCCTTGTCTAGTCGGTATATTTCTGCGGGTCCTTTTGGAAAGCACGCTTGCAGGCTTCGGCGCAGAAGTAATAGGATTTGCCATTGTACGTTAAAGTGGCCGCAGCTTTTGTCTCGTCCACTTCCATGCCGCAAACCGGATCCTTCGCCATAGTCTTTACCTCCTTGCCGTTGTTAGTGGACCTTGTTTTTCTCTCTCATCGAGTCTGAGCAAGGACAGGGCCAGGAAAAGTCCATCATCGTTACCCTTCCGATTGGGGGCTAGCTAAGGTCCCGCTTCTTGGCCTCGAACTCATCCTTGTCGATCTCCCCGCGCGCGTAGCGCTGGCGCAGGATCTCGAGCGCGGAATCGGACCTTGGCTCCTTGCCCTGGCCGATCAGCCAGCGGATGCCGAGGACGAGACCCACAATCACCAGAACCCAGAAAAGCAGCATGATCAACATCATGCCGAACCCCCATGCACCCCACCACATCGGGTGCATCCCCCATCCCCACTCATAGACCCGCTCCTGGGCCAAAACCGTACGTGGAGCTAACCAGCTAATCCCCCAAACTATAAGCCACTGCGCACCTCGTGTCGTAGCATCCATTCGATCTGCTCCTTACCGTGCTTCTGTAACCCCATCCCACTCCTCACCGAAGATCCCAACGAAAGACCCGCTCTTTGACCCCGGCAATACCCTTGGTCACGAGTTCCAACCGCTTATTCCCCGGGGGCGGCTTAGGAAAAGACAAAACAACCTCACGATGGTGTCCGCCTCCTTTATTTTCTATTTGCGCTGGCTGATACTCTTTTCCAGTCTCATCCCGCAGGAGACTCAAGACCTTCAGGTCATAGGAGTCCAGATCCACCGAGTGGGTGTCTAGCATGACTTGGAACCGGGCTTCATCTTTCGCCTCAGGATTGAGATAGGTCACCTTCACCGTGACGCCCCCTCCGGAATGCGTCCGACTCAATCCGGGTGCTGCCGCTGGGAAACTCTTGTCTATCCCCAAAGCGAGGAGAAGAGACACTCCAGCAAAAAAAGCTAAAAAGGTAGCGACTCTCCTCATGTTGCGCTCCTTTATCCTATTTGAACTTTATCCTACTTAAATCGGTCCGGCCCTTCTCGCCTCCTAACGAACCAGCAATGGTCATGCCAAAAGTTTCTACCGCCTTAACACATTCTCGAAAGGAGATTGAGAGACTGACTTTCTCAACATTGCGAAGACAAACCCACGGCTATCGCAGTTGTGAGAAAGGACTTTGCTCATCGATAACCCGTTAGTTCTTCTTCCTGTCAGGCACGCGGTAAACAACGTTGACTCCCGCGGTTCGGCCTTGTTGCAGGCTCACTCTGCCCGATTGCCTTCCGAGTGTCTCATGCCAGACGTCGACTTCGTAACTGCCCGGCGGCGCGCCTTCGATGAAGAACTCTCCCTTTTCGTTCGTTACGGCAAAGTATGGACTTGTTGTAACCACGACGTAAGCGCTCATCCAGGTGTGGAGAACATCACACTCTATCTTGACAATTCCGGCCCGCGTGAGGCGTTTCTTGACCCGCCTCCAAGTAGGCAGGCCGACATTGAAGAGGGTTTCAGATCCGATACGTGCATGAACATCATGGAGGATCGGATCGCTGTTTAGGAGCAAGATCTCGCTGCCCGCTGGCGCGACTTGAACATGAGGCACAAAGGCGCAGTTTTTGTTGTCGAGGAGGAGGCTCCCTGATTGAACCGCAGATTTATCTTGGCGAGCTTTGGGGACGATGATGACCGCGTTTCGGACGCCTCCTTCACGACTGACAAGTAAGCTTTCGTTAGGAACCGTAGCGCCGCAGAAATCGCGATTTTTATACACCTTAAGCGGCGCAGGCTTTTCAAAACGGCCCTCTACCCGTACTCTACCAATGATCCGGCCTGCTCCTTTTGATTGGGCAGTCTCTTGTGGACCGACATCGGCGGCGTTGGCGAAAGCGTGAGCTGAGACCGCCAATAGAACGCAAGCGGTCAGCAAGCTTTTCTTCATTCTGATCCGGGTCTCCCCACGCCCTACTTCTCTTCCTCCCTGTGGACAACTAGCTTCATCCTTTCAAATCCCGTAATCCTTACAGTCTCGCCAATAGAAAGTTCATCACCGGACAATGCATCCCATAGCTCACCCCTCAACAGAACCTTAGTTCCGTCCTTGGTCCTGCTAACCACTTGGGCTTTATCTCCCATCATTCCCTCAATGCCCGTGCTAGCCGGCCTTCTGAAGTCTTTCCACATTACCCAAGCTAGCCACAAAAGGACGAGAAAAAGTGGAACAGAAACAAGAGTTGCCTGGCCTGGAGGCAAAACGACGAAAAGCACAACGGCAAGAAGGGGAAGCAAAAAGACGGTATGGCACATAACTTCTTCAGCTAAAGGACTTAAGGCTTCGGTTTTCCTGACGAGCCGGCCTTCTTTAGCTCTTTTTGAACGGCCGCCTCGAAGACCTCGAAGGGTTGGGCTCCGACAATCATTTGGCCATTGAGAAAGAATGCGGGCGTTCCCCTGAATGGGCTACGATGTCTTCCCCTTTCATCGGCTGGGCCACAGCGCCTCCGATAAAGAGAAAAAACAGGATCAGGTTTGCCACCAGCATTATCAACAGCCGCTATCACCTTAACGTTCTATGGGCAGGTCGTCCCGATTGCCCCACTCGGCCCAGGAGCGATCATAGCCCTTGAGCTTCTCGTAACCTAAAAGCCGCAACACAAAATAGGCGTGTGCGGCCCGGTGGTGGGTCTGGCAGTACGAGACCACGGTCTTCTCTGGTGTGATTCCCTGATTCTCATAGAGGGCGCGCAGCTCCTCTGCAGACTTGAAGGTTTTATCGTCGCGCAGGTTTTGCGTCCACTCGATGTTCTTGGCGCCCTGGATATGTCCGCCCCGCTTGGCCCTGACATCCTCGCCCCGAAACTCCTTCGGCGTGCGGGCATCCACCAGGGCCACGAGGGGATTCTTCAGGTTGTGCACGATCCACTCAGCGGTTGCCACTTTTTGGGGAACCACTTTGGCCTTGTAAGCAGTCGCCCGAATCTTCGGCACCTCATGGCTCATCGGGAGACCGGCTTTCCTCCAGGCCTGGATGCCTCCGTTCAAGAGCGCCATTTTCTCGTGTCCAAAGGCATCCAGAGTAAAGAAGAGGCGCGAGGCATGGAGACCGCCCACGTCATCGTAGATGACCACCATAGTCTCCTTCGAGATACCCAAACTGCCCAAAATCTTTTCCCCCTCGCTCTTACTGGGCAACCGGAATCCGCCGGTCTCTACCGGCATCCGAATCGAGGAAACTGAAATATAGACGGCCCCCGGTATGTGTCTCTCCTCATCGTATTCCTTCGAGTCTGTCCTCATGTCCACGATCCGGAGATTCGGATCTTTGAGGCGCTCAGCCAGCCAAGCTGGCTCAACGAGGAATTGACTGTTTGGATAGTCTGCGGCTCCAGCCCAAGCGGCAAATGGAAGTACCAAAACGGCCATGAGAAGAAACCTGTTAAACTTCATGTCGTTCTCCGTTTATTAACCCGAAGCCGGAAGGGGTCGGGAGTCTTTAGAGCTAGGACTCCCGACCCCCTCGTGCGCTCTCCGCGACCCCGGCCAGCCAGAATAAGAGAAGCGCCATTCCTACAACGATAACGGCAACAACCCAGGAAGATAGTCCCAGAAGCTCCGGAAGGGTTCGGACTCCGATCTCGCCGCTCCAGGCGAAGCTGGTGATCGCCGAGTAAGCTTCGGCAAAAGCAACAATGCCGATAACGAGTCCACCCATGAACACCAACGCATCTAACTTTCCGCTGGCCGTGCCCACGGCCGACGTGCCGGGTCAATAACCGCCTACGATGAAACCGATCCCGATGAGCAGGCCTCCCAGCGCCTGAGGCCACAGGTAGGTGGCGGGAACCGCGAGCAACTTGAAGTCGATCTGCCCCAGCCCACCCAAGAGCAACAAGCCGACTACGCTGACAACCACCGCCGTGAACATGACTCGTAGAACGGCGAAGTCCTGAAAGTAGAACATGGCGGTTAGTTTTTTTGCGCTGCCGAAGCCGGCCCGCTCCAGAAAGAAACCGAAGAGGAGTCCGGTCACGAGCGCAAAAACAAGTCCGACCTCGGGCGTCAAAAATCCGCTCGGAACCAACGGTCCGTTCATTTCCATTCCCTGCTGACGAACCACGCCAAGGCGTAGCCACCGATGAAAAACATTAAAGTAAAGAGCCAACTGCCCACAGCCAATACAGCGCCCCCCGATAGCGCCTGCCCGCTCGTGCATCCCATGGCCAGGCGCGAACCAAATCCCGTAGCTACACCTCCCAGCAGCGCCAGCAACCAGCGGCTCCTTGGAGTCACTTGTACACCGCACTCGGTTTGAACACGGAATCGTCCGGCGGTGAGGGCACCGATCAAGCCGCCGAGAAAAACCCCCAACACCTCAACCACGATCCAGCTCTGCCAACGCGAGCCCGGCCCGAGATAGCCCCCTAAGTAGGCGTTCTCTCTCGCATGCTCCGGAGCAACGCGTTCAAGCGCATTCGCAGCGATTTGGGTAAAAGCCCCCGAGGCCCCGAGACCGTGGCCCATGACATAGTAGGTCAGTATCAGCGTCAAACCTATGGCCGCCCCGGCCAAGTAAGGAGACCAGTAACCCTGCTCTCCTCGATGTAGAGCATCCCACTTCATGTCATCCTTGCCGTGCTTGGCCCTTCGCGCCTACTTGGATTGCTCCAGTGCCTTGCCGTGCTTGATCAGGACTTCACCCACAGCCTTGAGGATATCTCCCCGAAGCTGAAGCATCCGGCCCATAACCTTCGGGTCCATCTGGCCACTGCCCATCATCCCCACCATGCCCATACCGGGCATGCCCATCTGACCTCGTCTCATCCCTGGCATCATCATGCCCGTACCACCACCCATCATCGGACACGGCATGCCATGCATCGGCATACCCATCATGCCGGGCCCCATCATTTCATAGCCCGTCTGAGGCTGCTGCTCAGGGGGCTGTCCCTGCTGCCCGGCCTGCCTCCCCATCTGCATCTGTGGCATCTGAGTTTGAGCAGCCGCAGCCATGGGTCCTATCGAGAACAGAAGAGCCAAAAATACAACCACGGTCATCGCATGTCTCATCCTAATCCCTCCTTGTCTGTTTCTTTTTCCTTATATCTGCCACTGTTACAGGGACCGAATCAACCTTCGGCGGCAACGGCCGGCCCTGTGAAAGTGCTTCATAGACAATTCCTTCTTTTACAAGTTTTTTAAGCCGCGCCCCAGCCGGGCTCTTTCATCAGTTCGCGGATTTTCTTTCGATCCTCCGCCGAGGGAAGCACCTTCTCTAAGTGAAGGGCGTACGCCTCTTGGTCTAAGAGATCGCCTGTCACGCTGAAGCGTTGCCCTTTGTATTCTCCAATGGCGCGTCTGAATTTGATGTCGGGAGTGGACAGTTTGGGCTTTCCTTCGCCTATGTCCTTATTGAGAAGTTCGACGAGACCCTGGACTTCCTTGTAATAGAGGCCGCGCGCGGCGTCGTTGAGAGCTTCCGGGTCTTGCACCGGACCCGCCTCCTCCTCGTTAAAGCGCCCCTTTAACCCCCATAGATAGGCATTCGCAATGCCCTTCGAGCGCTCATGGCCGAAAAGGTCGAAGCACACAGGAAGCCATCGGTTTAGGACCTTCTGTACGATCTCGACCGGAACCTTGCCGGCTCTCAAGATCCTCTGAAGACCCGTGAGGCCGGTCAAAAGATGGAAGGACTCCTCGTTCAACATGGGGCCCATGCTGCGACCGAGGGGAGCGAAGCCCGAATGGCTCAGCATCTTGAGCTGATACATCCCGTCCCGATCCACAAAGGCAGTATAGGTGAAGAAATCCAACCAGTCTTCCAGCGGCTCGTTGAAGGCGCCGAGAATCCTCTCCTTTCGGTCGGCGCACCTCTCCAGGAGCTTTCTCGCCTCCGTCTTCCCGGCGTCGCCAAAATGGGTGACCAGGAGATAGCTCATCTGCCAGCCGTGCCGCATCTCCTCGGCGTTGATCCTGACGATGCTGCGCAGGTCTCTCTCCGTGGGGGCCGAGTTCAAAAGTCTTCGCTGCTGCTCGACCGAGGCGAACTCCGTGTCCCCCTGAACCGTAATGAGTCGCAGAAGAAGATCCTTGATCTCGGAGCGGGCTATCTCACCGGCACTCTCCCACTTGCGCCCGCCGCTGAAATTCCCAAACTCAATCTCAGTATGTTTCGGCTCGGCGAATTTCTCGCCGAACTCGTATCCTTGCAGCACCGAGGAAAACAGCGCCGTATCGTAGCCGATATCTTTCTGCCAGGCGCGGAAAAAATCCTTCCAGTCATCGAAGGTTTCGATTTTCTTGTTTTCCATAGACAGGTCCCTTTCTTTTTATGGTCTCTTCTGATTCGCTAAGGCGCGGTCGAATGCCGGTCACCCGGGACTCTCGGACTCGGGGACACTCGGGCAAGGGTAAGCGGGCTTTTGCTCGTGGTAAATTTGCGGCTCTAGTTTCACCGCTGTCTTGATCGAGTTTGAGATAAAGCAGTTCTTTTCCGCCTTTTCCAAAATACGCGCTGCTCGCTCAAGATCACGGCTGTTTCGGACCACCAATCTCGGTTTGAGGATGATCTCGGTTATTTGATAGCCGGCCCCTTCGATCTTCTCCAGCTTGCCTTGCGCTGAAGCGCAGAAGCTCACCACATCGAGTTTCGAGTTCTGCGCTATGGCCAAAAAGGTGGTCATAAAGCACGAGACAACCGACGCCACATAGAGATGCTCGGGCGTCCAAATTCCCTCCTGACCTTGAAATTCAGGCGGAGCGGCTATGTCAAGGCCTGGCAGATTCGGAGACCGCAGATGGCCTCTGCGCCCTTCCGTCCACTCGACTTCCGTTTGGTAAAAAAGTGGTTTTTGATCTTGCATGCTCATGGCTCCGATACCGCCGTCTCACCTTATCTTTGATCCTTCTTCTTCTCGGGGTCGTCCGCCCCAACGGCCCCTGCTTGTCTCTTTTTTTCCTTCGCCTCATCAATGCTTCTCACCTTCAGAATCGCCTGCAATTCCGGTCTGTCGACGACCTCCTTCTCCAACAGGAGTTTCGCCAGCTCCTCCAGCGATGGCCGATAGGAGGCGAGAATCTCCCTGACCTTCCCATGAGCCTCTGAGAGTATCTGCTTCACCTCCGCATCGATCACGCGGGCGGTCTCCTCGCTGTACTCCTTAGGGGCATGGGTAGGCACGGGCAGGAACACAGGCGTTCTGGGACCCTCGAGAGAAACCAGACCCAATTTTTCGCTCATGCCAAATTGGGTGACCATAGTTCTGACGATCTCAGTGGCCCGCTGCAGATCATTTTGAGCGCCGGTTGAGACATCGCCGAAGATCATCTCCTCCGCGACCCGGCCGCCTAAGAGGACGTAAACTCGGGCCAGCAGCTCGGAGCGGGTCATGAGATAACGGTCCTCAGTGGGAAGCTGCTGCGTGTAGCCCAAAGCGGCGATGCCCCGGGGAATAATGGAGATCTTCGATACCGGGTCTGCGCCCGGGGTCAACTCGGCAACCAGGGCGTGACCGGATTCGTGATAGGCAACGGTTCTCTTTTCCCGCGGGCTCATGACGCGGCTCTTTTTCTGCAGCCCGGCAACCACCCGCTCGATCGCCTCATCAAAATCCGCCATCTCCACGGCCTCCTTGCCTTCGCGGGCAGCCAAGAGGGCGGCTTCGTTGACAATATTGGCCAGGTCTGCCCCGACAAAGCCGGGCGTCTTCGACGCCACCACGCTGAGATCCACGGCGGGGGACAACTTGATTTTCTTCGCGTGTAGTTGAAGGATTCTCTCTCTCCCCTTGACATCGGGACGGTCCACCAAGACTTGCCGATCGAATCTTCCAGGACGCAGCAGCGCGGGATCCAAGATCTCCGGCCGGTTGGTGGCGGCCATAATGATGACGCCTTTGTTCGGATCGAACCCATCCATCTCCGCCAAAAGCTGATTGAGAGTCTGTTCCCGCTCGTCGTGACTCGTGAGCATGCTCATCCCTCTTGCTTTCCCCAAGGCATCCAGCTCGTCGATAAAGATGATGCTGGGCGCGCGCTCGGCTGCCTGGGCAAAGAGATCTCTTACCCGAGCGGCCCCCACCCCGACGAACATCTCGACAAAGTCAGAACCGGAGATGCTGAAAAAGGGAACTCCCGCCTCTCCGGCCACAGCCCGAGCCAGGAGGGTTTTCCCGGTCCCCGGCGGCCCGACCAGCAGGACGCCCTTCGGGATGTGTCCTCCCAATCTCTGGTATTTTCCCGGGTTCTTTAGGAAATCCACCACTTCCACCAGCTCCTCCTCAGCCTCATCGATGCCCTCGACATCTTCAAAGGTCACGCCGGTCTTCTTTTCTATGTAGACCTTAGCCTTGCTTTTTCCGATCTGCATGAGGCCGCTGCTCCCCGCTCCCATCCTCTTGAACAGGTAACTCCACAAAAGGAAGAAAAGGACTACTGGCACGGTCCAGGACAAAATGGTCGGCAGCCAGGTGCCGGAGATCTCTCCCTTGAAAGAGATTCCTGCCTCCCCGAGCTCAGCGGTCAAGGCCGGATCATCGACTCTCACCGTGATGAAGGGATGGGATTTTTTCCCTTCCCTCACCTCTTCGCCGACCTCTTTTAGCCTTTCCGGAGAAAGGATCTCTTTGACAGCCTCACCCTTAATATTGCCCCTGATGGTTTTCTCGCCGATGACCAGGTCGGTGATCACGCCCTTTTGGACCAGCGACTTAAATTGGCTATAGGGGATCGTCTCCACATGAGGAACGGCCAGGAAGTTTTGGATCGCGACGACGATGATAAAGGCCACTATGAAGTACCAGAGGGAAAACTCTCTTTGTTTTTTTTCCACCGGTCCATTCTCCTTTACCCGCCTACGCAGAAAGCCACGGGCGTGAGCCCGTGGATGAATGCGAGAAGCGGGTACCCTCCGAAGCCTTGGCAAAGGAGGGTATGCTTCGGCGGGTTACGCCGAAACATGGCTGAAGAAGCCACGGCTGTAAAGCCGTGGAGCTTCACTCTACCAAATCGCGTAGGACGTATCCGACGGCGAAGGCGCATAGCGCCGCGAACCCTCCCACCCCAAGAATCTGAGCGCCGCTTTGCCACCATGAACGACGGGTCACAAGGCATCGCGCAGCCCCTACGCTGAAGAAGGCGACAGCCGTGACGCCGAGTGAAATGGAGAATAGGCTCCAGCTAAAGGGCAGACCGAGGAAGGCGAAGATATAGGGCAATAGCGGAAGAAGACCCGCCGCGACAAACGCCGTGAAGGTGACCAGCCCGCTCATCAAAGGAGCAAGTCCCTGCTCCTGAATACCCAGTTCCTCCCGCATCATCTCTTCGAGCCAGCGCTGTTTGTCGGAAGTGATCGTCTCTACAATGCGCTCCAGCGTCTCCCCTTTGAAACCTTTGCCTCGGTAGAGCCGGCGGATCTCCTCGCGCTCGGCTTCGGGGAGATGCTCGATCTCCCAAATCTCTCGCCTTCGCTCCTCCTTCCAGGCTTCTTGCTGCGACTGCAGGCCCAAGTAATTCCCGACCGCCATGGAAAAACCGTCCGCTAGAAGATTGGCAAACCCCATGATCAGCACGATGCCCGGGGACAGATTAGCTCCGGCCGCCCCGGCCACCGCGGCAAAGGTGGTCACGATCCCGTCGGTCGCCCCAAGGACCCCGTCAGCCAAGTGTCGGCCCCGCGCTCCATATTCACGGAGCCTGTTCTCCAGGTGCTCATGGCTGTGCGCCGCTTCAGCCATCCTCACATCGCGCTGGCGATAGGCCAGACGCGCTAGCCAAAATCGGTCGCCATAATTCATTTAACTCCCCTGTCTGCTTTTCACTGCACGAAAACCGCCAACTCTGAATCCGACGCACGTTTCGTGCCAATAAGCGGACGCGCGGACCCTTGGAGCCCTAGTCGATTTCTGCCGAGTTTGAAACTGACTCAGGCTCGGATTTCCCACGTTTGAGAAGAAAGAGGAACGACCGTCGCAAATCTGCGAAACCATCACCGAAATCCCGGTTCTCAACAGGCCCGGTTAAGGGGTCGGGAGTCCTAACCCAAAGACTCCCGACCCCCTGAGTTATGCTTGCTTTTAGATGCGACTGCGCTTCATTGCTGACTTGACCCGCTTCAGACGAAACGTATCCTCGCGCTCGCGCTCCTCCAATACCATTCGAATGTAATCGCGCTGGGCCACCAGCCGGGGAATGAGGACATTCTCAAGGGCATTGACCCGCCGGCTTGTCGCCTCGATCTCCTTGGCCAGACGACGAAGACGCATCTCGTGGGCGGCGACTTCGACGACCAAGTCCACCTCCTCTTCGAAGCGCTCGGCTACCTGATCAATTCTGCCAGACGTGCCGATGAGGCTATAGCCCCGATCCAACAGAGATCGCGCTGCGGTCTTTTTCTTTATAACGGGGACCGGCACACCCATCACGTTCGCTGCTTCGACCTCGACCGAGACCTCGCCGCCCGCGGCAAATGAGGCCGAAAGGACCGCCTCGGCGCCATCCTCCGCCTCGGCCAGCGCCAGCGATCGACGAGCCTCTGCGGCGAATCGCTCCAGCTCGTCGCTTCTCACCATCACGTCCTCGACGACCCTCATGAACTCCTTCACCAGGGCGCTGCGCTTCTGCTTGAGCAAGTCCCTTCCCTGCATGGCCATGGCCAGCTGTGATCTCTTGGCCAGAAGCTCCAAACGTGTCGGTGAGACCTGCTCAGCCATTGCACTTCCCACGATGAGCCGTAGAATCAGGCCCGGGAATAATACCTCTGGATTTGATCCAGCGGAATCCGCTTCAGCTCCGTCGCCGGCAGGGTCGAAAGCAGCTGCCATGCGACCCCAAGGGTCTCCTCGATACCGCGATTGGACTGGCCCTGGTGGATAAAGCGGCGCTCGAACTCGTCGGCAAACTTTAGCAGGCGGCGATCCTCGGCCGACAACGCGGCCTCCCCGATGATGGCTACGAGTCGCCTGAGATCGCGCCCCTGAGCGTAGAGGCCGTAGAGCTGGTCAGCCGCGCTGCGGTGATCCTCCCGGGTCTTCCCCTTGCCGATACCCGCATTCATCAGGCGCGACAGGCTCGGCAGCACGTCTATGGGCGGATAAATCCCCTTGCGGTGAAGGTCGCGAGAAAGAACCAGTTGTCCCTCGGTGATATATCCGGTAAGGTCGGCCACCGGATGGGTGATGTCGTCGTTGGGCATCGTGAGGATGATGAGCTGGGTGATCGAACCCTTTTTGCCCTTAATGCGCCCGGCGCGTTCGTAAATGGTCGCAAGGTCGGTATACATATAGCCCGGATAGCCGCGCCTCCCCGGAACCTCCTCGCGCGCCGTTGCCACCTCTCGCAGTGCCTCGGCGTAGTTGATCATATCAGTAATGATGACGAGGACATGCATGTCACGCTCGAAGGCGAGGTATTCGGCCGCCGCCAGGGCCAGGCGGGGAGTAATGATCCGTTCTATGGTAGGGTCATCGGCCAGGTTCATGAACAACAGCGTGCGGTCGACCGCCTCAAGCCGGCTGCGAAAGAAGGAGGCCTCACGGTGGGTGATGCCGATCGCCGCGAACACAACCGCAAACGGCTCCTCCGCTTCGCCCGGCCTTCCGGCGACCTTGGCCTGCAAAGCGATCTGCGCCGCGATCTCTGCCGCCGGCAGACCAAAGCAGGAAAAGATCGGCAGTTTCTGTCCCCGCACCAGGGTATTGAGACCATCGATGGCCGAGAGACCGGTCTGAATGAAATCCGAAGGATGTTCCCGCGCGTAAGGGTTGATGGAAAGACCCGTCACCTCGATTTCTTTCTCCGGAACGATGGCGGGACCACCGTCTATCGTCCGTCCGGAGCCATCGAATGCGCGTCCCAGCATCTCAACGCCGACGCCGAGCCGGACGACCTCGCCGGTGAAGCGGGTCCGCGTTGTTTCCACATCGAGACCGTGCGTGCCCGCAAAGACCTGTACGACCGCGCGGTCGCCATCCACTTCGAGCACCTGGCCGCGGCGCATCTCCCCATTGTTCGAGACGATCTCCACAATTTCGCCGTATCCGACCCCTCGCACGCCTTCGGCGAA
>Ga0137796_10001580_pt1 | contig 12918 bp, 11 predicted proteins | sample OV2TP3_FD_97704 | JGI IMG/M metagenome (GOLD analysis project Ga0137796, IMG submission 97704)
CTTGGCCGTCATCGTCTTCGTGACGCTGCTGCCGGGGCCCCGGGATAACAATCCGCCGACGCCGAGCGACCTGGCCCACCACGGCATTAAGCTGGAGAAGGACTGTCTGGCCTGCCACGTGCAAGGCGGGGAGCGGCCGCTGAAGGAGCGGCATCCGAAGCGGCAGGACTGCTTTAGATGCCACAGACTAGGGGTGTAGCGTCGAGTCAGACGACATCATCCAGCGCCAGGCACTCGATCTCCTGTACCTTCTTGAGGCTCTTGTCGTTCCCGATGAAGCCGGTTGCGCCTGCGTCCAGAGCCGTGGCGATCTGGATTGCGTCAGGGGTGCTGAGGCGGTAGCGGGCACGGAACCGAGCCGCGCGGTCCGCTACTTCCAGGGTCACCGGCAGCCATTTGAGGCCGGAGTAGCCCGGCAGGAGTGCATAAAAGGATTGGACAAGTCCGTGGTCTTCCCGGCGATAAGGCTCGACCAATACTTCGAGCAGGGACACTGCCGACGTCACGGCGGTCGTTTGGCCGTGTTCGATGCGCTCGAACAGAGCCCTGCACCACGGGCCGTAGCGAGGGTGGGCCTGGACGAAATAGATAAGAAGGTTGGTGTCGAGCCCTATTGTCGGATGGCGGGATAAGAAGGTTTCGACCGCCTCACGCTCTACCACGAACGACGTTCCCGCTTCAAATAGCCGGGCGGATAGACGCCTTTCGCGATCCCGTAAAGGGCCTTGGCGTAATCTTTCGGCTTCGGCATGATGATCGTGATATTGCCCTTGACGACCACCAAGAGTTCGTCGCCGCCTTTGACCTTCATCGCCTCACGGGCCTCCTTGGGAATGACGATCTGGTTCTTGCTGCTGAGCTTTTGGACACCCATGGTTGCCTCCACGTCTAATTCGCTTTACTTTACTATGAGAAAGTAAAGCGCGTCAATGATAGGGAGACCTCTTAAATGATTTGACAATCAGGGTTTGATCCAGTATAGTGTGCCTTAGTCAGAGCCGAGACGGTCCGACGGCGCTGACGCCTAACCATACCTCGGACCCGCGATCGCATCGCGCTCAGGTCCAGTTCGGAGCAGATTCCTTCCAGGTTTTGCCTCCCTTCGGTTCTCTGATCACGTAATAAATGCGATCCACAATGAAAGGATAGTTTTGTGCACACGACTGTTCACAGCAGTTTCAACAATCTCGGCTTGTCCGAGGCCATCTTGCGCGATATCGCCAGGACAGGGTTCACGGAGCCCACGCCCATCCAGGCCCAGGCCATTCCGCCCGGGCTCGCGGGGCGCGACGTGCTCGGCTGCGCGCAGACCGGCACCGGCAAGACGGCGGCCTTCGTGATTCCGATGATCGAACGCCTGGCCGCCGGGCCGAAGGGGCATCCGCGGGCCTTGATCCTCGCGCCGACGCGCGAGTTGGCCATCCAGATCCAGGAGACCATCGACAAGCTGGGCCGCAGCCGGCACATCTTCGCGACCACGGTCGTGGGCGGCGCCGACATGAACGCCCAGGTGCGCGGCTTGCGCCAGCGCCCGGATATCATCGTGGCGACGCCGGGGCGTTTGCTGGATCACATGTGGAACGGCACCATCAATCTGATCAAGATGCAAATCCTGGTGCTGGATGAAGCGGACCGGATGCTGGACATGGGCTTTGCGCCCCAGATCAACCAGATCCTGGAGGCCCTGCCGGAGGAGCGGCAAACACTGCTCTTCTCCGCGACGATGCCGACGGATGTGGCCGATCTTGCGCGGGCCAGCGTCAAGGACCCGGTGCGGGTGACGATCGGCCGGTCGGCCATGCCGGCAGACCGGGCCGAACAGGCCCTGCATCACACGACGCGGGAGGACAAGACGAAGCTCCTGCTCTCCCTGCTCGATGCGGACCGCGATTCGGTCCTGGTGTTCACGCGCACGAAGCACGGCGCCGACCGGCTGGGACGGGCGCTCGGCAACGCCGGCCACAAGGTGGCGACCATTCACGGCGACCGGAGTCTCTCGCAGCGGCGGGCGGCGTTGGAAGGATTCCGGCGGGGCACGTTCCGGGTCCTCGTAGCGACGGACGTCGCGGCTCGCGGGATCGACGTGGCCAACATCGGGCACGTCGTCAACTACGATATGCCGAACACGCCGGAAGACTACGTTCACCGGATCGGCCGGACCGCCCGCGTGAAGGCAAGCGGGCGGGCCACGAGTTTTATCACCGCGGACGACCATGTGCAGCTGCGGGCCATCGAGAAGCTCTTGGGGCAGCCGATACCCCGCGCGGCGGGCAGCGCGGCTCCCGCGCATCCCGTACAGCCCGCGCACAACCCACGCCACAATGGACAGCGAGACGCCAGGCCGGGACGGCCCTCCGGGTTCAGACCCAGACGGCCCGCCCACGCCCGGCAGTCTCACGGGGCGTAAGATCGCAGGGGCACGGCGCGCCGTGCCCCTACAACTTACGCCTGCTCACCATGTAGAGTGGGAGGGGGCCCCGCCAAGGGCGCCCCTCCCACACCCACGCGATGAGCCAACGGCCTCCGCAGGGTAACCCTCCGGAGGCCGTTCTGTTTGTGAGGCAATGGCTACGTCGGGTGAACTGACTGGATTACGGTCTGACGCGGGTCTGGTTGATCGAAAGGACGCGGCCGCCACCGAAGGTGAGTTCGACGAGCCAGTCATCACTGGAATACACGAAGCGATTCGCTCCGAAGACGGGCCAGAAGGGATACGGCGACCCGAACGAATAGCTCCCGCCGATCAACGTCGTGTGGGGCAGGCCGGCGCGCCGGATGATCTCCGCCTCGGTCATGCCCACGGACAGCATCCGGACCACTTCGAAGGAGATCTCGCCCACGGAGGGCTGGACCTCGATGTGTTGAGGCGGGGGTGGGGCGTTGACGATGATGTTGATGGTGACCGGCTGGGCCGCGGTCGGGGCCTTGGACTCCGGCGGCTTCGGGGCTTCTGCCTTTTCCTCCGCGGTCCGCTTCATATATCCCAACTCGGCGCGCAGGTTGTAGGAACTACAGCCGGTCAGTCCTTTGGTGTGGTTGGCGAAGATCATCGTGCCATCCGCTCGCTTGCAGGTCCAGACTTCGGGGTCGGCAGCGGCAGGCGGAGCTAGAAGGAGTGCAGGGAGGGTCGCGACCAGAATGGCAATGCCGACGCGCGACATGAGGATAGTGTACGCCTGTCTTCCCGGGTCGGCAAGCTCACAGCAGCTCGATGGTCCCGTCGACGGCATTCACTTTGACACGGCGGCCGGAGGTGATGCGGCGGGTGGCGTCTTCGACACCGACCACGGCCGGCAGGCCGATCTCGCGCGCGACCACCGCGCCGTGGCTCAAGACGCCGCCGACTTCGGTGATCAACGCGCCGGCTGTGAAGAACAGCGGGGTCCAGGCGGGATCGGTGTAGCGGGTGACCAGGATCTCGCCCTGGCGCAGGTCGGCGTGGTGGGGGTTTGTGATCACGCGCGCGGTGCCTTCGGCGTGGCCGGCCGAGACCGGCGTGCCGCGCAGCAGGCGTGATCCGGCCAGCGGCACAGTCAGGAGATTGACGTCTTCGATTCCCCTGGAGCCGATGATCAACGAGGGCGGACGGAGCGTCGTCCATACCCGCCACTCGCGCTCACGCGACTCCAGCGTCGCCTGTGCCCAGGCCACCGTTCCTGAGTCGGCCCAGGCGCGCACCTCCTGCAGCCGCAGCCAGAAGACATCATCCGCGGTCTTGAGGTGTCCTGCTGCGACGAGTCGTCGGCCCAGTTCCCGGTACACCTGCCGCGCTTGTTCCAATCCCAGCAGCCACGTGTACTTCATGGCCTCCCGGAACGGCAGCCACAGGACATACCGTTCGTAGAGCCGGCGGAACAGACCGCGCAGTGGCCAGGGAAGCTGTGTCCGAATGGCCGCGGCCGCTTTTTCGCGCCGACGCAGGCCTTCGGCCAGCATGTCCGGCGGGGTCGGCGTTCCTGTCGGATGCCGCAGGTAGTTGGTGACCGACTGCAAGAGGAAGGTCGGGTCCTCCCGCCAGCGCGGCGTCGTGATGTCCAGCTCCACTTCGCCCCGGTGGCCGTGCCGGGCAAGAAATTCTTCGAAGCACTGCCACCAGCGTCGCCCTTCTGCCGTCGTCTGAAGCGCGCGTGCCAGTTGATCGGACGGCGTCTTTTCAAAAACGTCGGCGAGCGGACGCGCCTCCTGCGCGAGGGCCCAGAGGTCAAGCGAGATCGTCGTGGTGGGATTGTGGGGGATACCCTTGGAGAGGTCGTCGATCAATTCAGGAGGGACGCGTTTGTCGCAAAGGCGTTGCAGGGCCATATGGAGGAACATAGCCAGGCCGAGATGCTGCAGGCCGTCCTTGGTCGGATCGGACTCATCGTTGAATTCGCAGTCCAGGTCCGCAAGCAGGACGGACGGAGAGTCCTGATCGAGCGGGCGGCGGACCAATGACCGAAGCCGTTCGGTCATACGGGCGTAAGCCTTGCGAAGATCTATCGGGGTTCTTCGGCTTAACATCCACCAGAGCGAGCGCAGGCCCATCCGGGAGTAGGCGAGATGCAGCGTGAGCCGTGCGGTCAAGGGAATGGGAACAGGATTCAGCCGTCCGGCCCGTGCCAGGTCCGCGATGGCTTTGCCCTTGGTCTGGTCCACGGCCTCCAGCATGTGAAGCTGGTAGGCGATGCCGGGCAGATTAATGTAGGCCGAGAGGTCCATGTAAGGCCGGCCGGCGACGAACGCGATGGGATTCAGGTCCAGGACGAGCGGGTCATTCCGGCTGAGGCCGGCGACTTGGCCGCCGAGCATCGGGCCGATGTAGCGGGCCAGCCCGTCCCGGGCGAGAGGTTTGGTGACGAACGGGAAGACTTCGCCGAAGTTGATGTCCGACAGGACGCCGTCGGCGCGTCCCACCGCCAGCCGCGCCGCCCGCTCCACCGGCCAGTCTGTCATGTCATCACTCATATCTTTTGAGCGGGTCCTGTCCTCGGGGAGCAGAGCGGCCTGCTTGGGTGCGCCCCGTGCTCCGCTGTGAACCTCGGCGCGCCGGGCCCGTTCACGAACGGGCCCTCGTCGCTCCTCATGCGCCGCAGTTGGGGCGCATCCCGGCGCGCGGCCGCCAAGATGTCATGGAGTTTGACCCGTTGCAAGATAAACAGGGGTGGCGCAGGGTTGTCCGGACCGGCGCAGGACTTAAGCGCGGAGCGCAGTTCCGCGGGGCCGCACCAGCGTAGACGCGGTCCGAGCCGGCCGGACGCCCGGCGACAGGACCCCCGCCAAGAGCAACGAGTCGTCGAAGTAGTTCGGCGGCAGGACCCCCCGCCTGCGGGAGTTGCGGGTACACCCACGCAGGCCGCCTTATTTCTTCTTGAAGAGGTTGTCGAACGCGCGGCGGGCGTCGTCGGGGCGCGCAGACCCCGACGAGGTCTCGCGCTCCACCGTGGCATGCAGCGAGAAAACCGTGCACGCATTGCGAGCGCCCTTGGCGGAGATGCGCTCCGGCACAGGCTGGGTGCACTCGAACCGGTGGCCGGGGTCGAAGTGGGCGCACTGCCGGCAGGAATGAAGCTCTGACCTGCACTTGGGACACTGGCCGAGCGGATCGGTCAGAGGGGGGAGTGGTGTTCCGCAGTCCACGCAGCGGGAGACGGTCCGAGTCGGAGGCATCGCAGGCGCGTCCGGTCGGGAAGGATCTTGGGGCTTTCCTGGCCGCTCCTTCTCGTGTTCCCGATAACCCCGCTGGCCGTATCTTCTGTCTTCCATAAGGGCGTGCGGCTACTCGCCGCCGAGGACGCCGATGCGGCGGTATTTCTTGGAGCGCCGCCGGAGGAGCTCCTCGAGCGGGAGTTCGAGCAGCGCGCTGAGGTGGAGCTCGACCGCCTTCTTCACGGCGTCGCACATGGCCATCGGGTCCCGGTGGGCGCCCCCGGGCGGCTCGGGCAGGATCTCGTCGATCACGCCCAGGCGCAGCAAGTCCTCGGCGGTCATCTTCATCGCCTCCGCCGCCTCCGGCGCCTTGCGCTGATCGTCCCAGAGGATCGCCGCGCAGCCTTCCGGCGAGATGACCGAATAGACGGCGTTTTGCAGCATCAGCAGCCGGTCGGCCACGCCGATCGCGAGCGCCCCGCCGCTGCCGCCCTCGCCGATGACGACGGACACGATCGGGACTCTGAGTGACGCCATCGTGAAGAGATTCCGGGCGATGGCTTCAGCCTGACCGCGCTCCTCGGCGCCGATGCCGGGGTACGCGCCGGGCGTGTCGATGAGGGTGATGACCGGTTTGTTGAATTTCTCGGCCAGGCGCATCAGGCGCAGGGCCTTGCGGTAGCCCTCCGGATTGGGCATCCCGAAGTTTCGCTGCATCCGCTCCTTCAGCGTCTTGCCCTTTTGCGGCCCGATCACGACGACCGCCCGGCCGTTCAGTTGGGCGAGCCCCGCCACGATGGCCTGATCGTCGCCGTAGAGGCGGTCGCCGTGCAGTTCCTGAAAGCTGTCACAGAGTCGCGCGATGTAGTCCAGCGTGGAGGGCCGCTGCGGGTGCCGTGCCACCTGGGTGCGCTGCCATGGCGTGAGGGAGGCGTAGATCTCGCCCTGGAGCTGATGGAGCCGCGTGCGGAGCTTGCGGAGGTCGTCCTGGGCACTCGCCCGGCCCTGCGCCGCGGCCGTCAGCTTCTCGATCTTCTCCTCGATCTCGGCGATCGGTTTCTCGAATTCCAGATATTCCCGCATGTCGTCCTTACTGTAACGTCACCGCGCCCTTGCCGATCAACGCTTCGATGTCACCCACCAGCCGGTCGTTCGGCAGCACGCGCAGGTCATGGCCCACCGCGATCATGGATTCGAAATGGTCCGGGATCGTGACATTGAGATACACCGGGCAGGGGCCCGGATGGCGGCGCAGGACGTCCCGGAGTTGATGCAGCGACTGGGACGACGCGTTGCTGGAGGAGACCTGGATTGAGACCCGTGTGTAGGCCGACGTCTGCAGGTCAGCGAGCCCCGCGATCTTCGTCGCCTTGATCCGGGTGGCCTTCTCGCCGCGGTCGAGGGTCCCCGTGACCTGGATGGCCGAATCAGGCGTGATGAGGGCGGAGGCCGACTTGTACAGGTCGGGGAAGACGATCACCTCGACCATCCCGTGCAGGTCTTCCAGGGTGAGGTAAGCCATGCGGTCGCCCCTCTTGGTCATCGTCTGCTTCACGGTCCCGACGAGCCCGCAGAGCTTGACCTCCTTGGCCTCCGTGACCTCGCTGAGCCGCTCGGTGCTGGTGGTGGAGAAGCGCGTGACGGCGTCCGCGTAACGGGCGAGCGGGTGGCTGGTGATGTAGAAGCCGATCAATTCCTTCTCGCACTTGAGCAACTGGTCCTCGTCCCATTCCGGCAGGTCGGGCAGGCTCTCATCGAATGGGAGGGTGCCGCGGCGCGACGCCGGATCGTCCGAAGATTCGAAGGCGGCGAAGATGCTGGTTTGTCCCTGGGATGCCGCTTGCTGCGCGGCCATCGCCTGATCCACGGTACGGTCGAGAACGGCGGCCAACTGGGCGCGCCGGGCGCCGGTCGAGTCGAACACGCCGGCCTTGATGAGGCATTCCAACGCCCGCTTGTTGAGTTTGCGGATATCGATGCGGTGGCAGAAATCGAAGAATGAAACATAGGGGCCGCCGTCCGCCCGCGCCGTGATGATGGCCTCGATCGCGCCCTCGCCCACGTTCTTGATGGCCGCGAGGCCGAACCGGATGCCCTCCTGGACGACCGAGAAGTCTTTCCCGCTCTCATTCACGTCCGGCGGCAGGACCTTGATCTGCAGGTCGCGGCACTCGTTGATGTACCGCACGACCTTGTCGGTGTTGCCCATTTCGCTGGTCAGCAGAGCGGCCATGAATTCGTTCGGGTGGTGGGCCTTGAGGTACGCGGTCTGGTAGGTGACCACGGCATAGGCGGCGGCGTGGGACTTGTTGAACCCGTAGCCGGCGAACTTCTGGATGAGCTCGAACAGCTTCTCGGCCTTCTTGTCCGTGATTTTCCGTTTCTTCGCGCCCTCCAGGAACTGCGCGCGCAGCTTGGCCATCTCCTCCGGCTTCTTCTTCCCCATGGCGCGCCGGAGGATGTCCGCCTGGCCGAGGGTGAAGCCGGCGGCCTTGTTGGCGATCGCCATCACCTGCTCCTGGTACACGATGACGCCGTAGGTCTCCTTGAGGATCTCCTCCAAGGCCGGCACCTCGTAGGTGATTGGGATCTTGCCCTGCTTGCGCTTGACGAAGTCGGGGATCAGGTCCATGGGTCCCGGCCGGTAGAGGGCGATACTGGCGATAATGTCCTCGAAGCGGTCGGGGCGCAGGCCGGTCAGGAGGTCCCGCATGCCGGCGCTTTCCAACTGGAAGACACCCGCGGTCTGCCCCAAGGAGATCAGCTCGAACGTCCTGGCGTCGTCGAACGGGATGGTGGCGATGGAGAACGGCGGCCCTTGCGGTCGCGCGCCATTAATCAACCGCTCGGCGTGGGCGATCATCGTCAGGGTCTTCAGCCCGAGGAAGTCGAACTTGACCAGGCCGACTTTCTCCACGTCCCCCATCGGGAACTGCGTCACGATTTCGTCGGTCTCTTTGGTGCCCTTGTAGAGGGGCACGTGGGCGTTCAGGGGGTCCTGCGAGATCACCACGCCGGCGGCGTGGGTGGCGGCGTGGCGCGGGGATTTCTCCAGCGCGCACGCCGTCTCGAACACCTCGCGGATCTTGGCGTCGGTGTCCACCAGTTCCTTGAGCCGCGGCTCGGCTTTCAGCGCCTCGTCCAACGTGATGTTGAGCTGGTCGGGGACCAGCTTGGCGAGGCGATCCACTTCCGCGTAGGGCATCTCCATCACGCGGCCGACGTCGCGGATGGCGGCCTTGGCCTTCATGGTGCCGAAGGTGATGATCTGGCAGACGTGATCCTTCCCGTACTTGTCCACCACGTAGTTGATGACCTCCGGGCGGCGGTCCATGCAGAAGTCCATGTCGATGTCGGGGAGGGAGACGCGCTCGGGGTTCAGGAAGCGCTCGAACAGCAGGCCGTAGACGAGCGGGTCCAGGTCGGTGATGCGCAGGGCGTAGGCGACCAGGCTGCCGGCGCTCGAGCCGCGTCCCGGGCCGACGGGAATGCCGCGCGACCGGGCGAAGTTGATGATGTCCCAGACGATCAGAAAGTAGCCCGCGAAGCCCATCGAGGTGATGACGGTCAGCTCGTCCCGGAGGCGCTGGCGATACTGCGCGTCCGGAATCCGCGGGGGCCGCTCGCGCAGCCGGTCCGCCAGGCCCTTCTGGGCAAGCTTGTCGAGGTACGTCTCCAGCGTGTCCCCTTGCGGAACCGTGTAATGCGGCAGGTGTGACTTGCCGAACGTGAAATTGAGCTCGCAGAGCTCCGCCACGCGGCTCGTGTTCCAGACAGCCTCGGGCCATTCGTGAAACGCGGCGAGCATCTCTTCCGTGGATTTCACATAAAGCTGGTCGGTGTTGAAGCGCAGCCGGTTCGGATCGTTCACCGTCTTGCCGGTCTGCAGGCAGAGCAGAATATCGTGGACCTTGGCGTCGGTCTTCTTGAGATAGTGACAGTCGTTGGTGGCCACCAGCGGGATGCCGAGGCGCTTATGGATCTCCCGCAGGCCCTGGTTGGCGACCTGCTGCTCGGGGACGCCGTTTTCCTGGACCTCCAGGAAATAGCTGTCCTTGCCGAACAGGTCGCGGTATTCGGCGGCCGTGCGGACGGCGTCATCGAAGCGGTCCTTGCCGATGAGGGACGGGACTTCGCCGCTCAGGCAGCCGGAGAGCGCGACCAGGCCCTCGTGGTGCTCGGCGAGCAGCTCCTTGTCGACGCGCGGTTTGTAGTAGAAGCCCTCGAGGTACGCCTTACTGGCGAGCTTGAGCAGATTCTGGTAGCCGGTCCGGTTCGCCGCGAGGAGAATCAGGTGATAATACTCGTTGTGGGCGAACTGGCTTTCCCGGTCGAAGCGGCTCTTGGGGGCGAGATAGGCCTCGCAGCCGATGATCGGCTTGATGCCGGCGGCGGTGGCCTTCTGGTAAAACTCGATGGCGCCGAAGAGGTTCCCGTGGTCGGTGACGGCCACGGCCGGCATGCCGAAATTCTTCGCTTCCTGGACGAGAGCATCGATTTGATTCGCCCCGTCGAGGAGACTGTATTGGGTGTGAACGTGGAGGTGGACGAACTGGGACGCCACGCGGCCTTCCTTATCTTCCCGGCGTCTCTGGTGAACGCCGAGTCATTCTAGTCAGGCCCGCGAGTGAAGTCAATCCGCGGCGCGGGGTCCGGCTCCGCTGCCGAGCGGTGCCTGGCACCCTTCCTGCGCCGCTGTATCCGGTTAGATACAACCCGTTCCCCCCGCCGCCCGCTGAATAAATCCAAGTAACTTTTCCCCAAGAGCCCGTGTCTAACTGTTTGACCTCGCGGATTGCGGGGTCAAAGGGTGGTTGTGGATACCCAATGAACCTGCTTGACACCTACAACGGCACCGACTGTATAATGCCACTTGAACTTGCTCCCCGTCCGACACGCCGAAAGGCCCGGGCGGGGTTATTTATTTCAGGGGGCAGCGATGCCCTCTGAACCCTCCATCAAACGGGTCGTCGCCTTCGTTGATGGCCAGAACCTCTTTCACGCCGCCCGTGAGGCATTCGGCTATACCTACCCCAACTACGACGTCGGTGCCCTGGCCCGGAGCGTTTGTCAGGGCAAGGGCTGGGACATAGTTCAAGTGCGCTTCTACACCGGTATTCCCGATCCTGCAGACGACGCTTTCTGGAACGCGTTCTGGGTCAGCAAGCTGAGAGTACTGAGCTGGAACAAAATCTATGTCTATTCTCGCCCGCTCCGCTATCGCAACAAGCGGGTGACCTTGCCTGACGGGACGACACACACCTTCCTTGCGGGGGAAGAAAAGGGGATTGACGTGCGTATGGCCATTGATGTGATCCGTATGGCGCACCACAAAGAGTACGACGTCGCTCTTATCTTCAGCCAGGATCAGGACCTTTCGGAGGTGGCCCAGGAAATCCGTGCGATCGCGAAAGAGCAGGATCGCTGGATCAAGGTGGCCTGCGCCTTTCCCATCAGCCCAACGACGCACAACCGGCGCGGGATTGAGAAGACCGACTGGATTCAAATCGAACGGCCTGCCTACGATGTCTGCCTGGATCGTCGCGACTACCGACCCAGGTCATCCCGTGGGGAATAAACCCTGCCGCATCGGCTTCCGCACGTAACGGCACGGGGCCTGGCTCCGCTTCTGAGCGGTGCCTGGCCCCCTTCTTGTGCCGACGTGTATCCTTTTAGATTCACGCTCCACCCTTTCCTTTTTCTCCTGCATGACTTTACGGAGGAGGAGTGGTAGGGCTTGCAAGTTTGAAGTGACGAATGGAGCGGCACCCGTGTCTAAACTGGCAAAGGAGGGCGCCGCGTCATGCCTGAGATCTGCCGGTTTTTGGGTGTCGTCATCAAGATGTTTTACCGCGAGCACGAGCCGGCTCATTTTCACGCGGTTTATGCGGAACATCGGATTGTGGTATATTTGGAAACCGGAGTTGTTGAAGGGCATTTCCCGCGACGGGCCTTGGGGCATGTCCTCGAATGGTATCAACTCCATCGGGCAGAATTGGAGGAGGACTGGCGGCTGGCTGCGCAGCGTAAGCCGCTCAAGCTGATTCCTCCATTGGAGTAGCGTCATGGTGATTGAAGTTGTAGAAGCAGTCTATCGCGATGGCCACCGTGTGTGGCTCAAGTTCAACGACGGCCTCGAAGGCGAAGTGGACCTGGGTTCCGAATTGTGGGGCGAAGTGTTCGAACCATTGCGTGATCCCGCCTATTTCGCCGCCTTCCGGGTCGATCAGACGCTCACCTGGCCGAACGGCGCGGACTTTGCCCCAGAGTTCCTGCACAGCCTGGTCCAGGAATCCCTGCGGACACACGCCAATCGCGGCCGCTGACCGCTCCCTCGGCTTCCGCGCCTAACTGATTTTTCCTCCCTTTTCTTCCCAGCGTCGCCTTCTCCCTTCTTAGCGGGTGGCGGCGGATGGGCGCCCAGATCGAGCGCAGCGCGTACAGCCGGGTTCCGGGACTTCGACGGCGAAACGCGCAGCTCGGCTGGGTTATCCGCCGACAGGACCCGCCCTTCATTTCATCGCGGCGCCCCTCTTCCTGCATGACATTACGGAGGAGGAGTGGTAGGATTCGGGGCCGATGATCTGGGTCTGGAAAAAGTGAGTGACGTTCTTATCGTGGCGCTACAGAAATCCAGTGCTTTGGTGTTCTAACGAGGGTCCTCGCTTGCCGGATAAGCCCACCCAGTCGAATCTCTTCCCTGTTTTAAACCAAGGCCTCTTCTCCTCAAACTTCCTCGACACCAAATTCCTCGAATTCTCGATTTGGCGTGAGACATCTGGCGTCTTGGACCGAACGGCCCAAGCCCAAGCTGCCGTGCAAGCGACCTACGATGCGGCCAAGCGTGCCGGCGTTTTCGAAGCGAAAGATGAGCAAAAGACCGAAGACAAGTTTATCCGGCCGGTCTTGATAGCCCTTGGATGGGCTTACGACCCGCAGCCCCGCCACAAGCGGCGGAAGAAAAAGGTCCGTCCAGACTATGCGCTTTTCGCCACATCCGCTGATTACGAATCAGCAGGCCAGGTCTCGAATGAGCCAAAGGCATATTATTCCCAGGCCCAAGCGATCGGCGAGGCCAAGTATTGGGGCCGTCCGCTGAACGACACCGTCAAGGACGACCCGCTGGACGCATCCGATGCGACCGCCCAACTCGTTCGATATCTCGATGAGGTCTACTACCACACAGACGGTAAGGTCCTGTGGGGTATTCTCACCAACGGCAAGATGTGGCGGCTTTTCTCTCACCGAGCCGCTTCCCGCTCCACGAACTTCTACGAAGTCGATCTTGAGGCA
>Ga0137796_10001581_pt1 | contig 12918 bp, 10 predicted proteins | sample OV2TP3_FD_97704 | JGI IMG/M metagenome (GOLD analysis project Ga0137796, IMG submission 97704)
GGGTTTTTGTTTTCCAGACCCAGATAATCTACACCGAAACTGCTCCTGTATCAATCTCCTATCGGATTTTTGCCAAACAGCAGTAATGAAATTCACCGCATTGAACTGCCGTCTATCCTCAATTAGGCTTGTAGCTTGTCGATCAGCGCCCTGGCTTCTTTTAAGTCCGCTGTATCGAAGCCTTCCGTGAACCAGCCGTAGATGGGTGCGATGAGGTCATGGGCCTCCTGTCGTTCGCCCCGCTCGGCCAGCGCCGAAGCCAGGTCTCGAGCGGCGCGAAGTTCGAGCGACGGCGCCTCCTGCTGCCGCGCGATCTCCAGCGCGCGGCGGAGGTCCGCCTCAGCGGCGTCGCGCCCGCCCGCACCGTGGCGCAGCGCCAGCATCGCCCGCATCCGGTGGAGCTTGGAGGCGAAGGCCAGGTCGCGCCCCTCCGCCAGGGCGGCAAACGCCCTGTCGATGCTCGCCCGGGCCTCGTCGTGCCGGCCGGCGCGCGCGTAGGCGTCGGCGGCAAGGCCAAGATGGAAAGGCTCGAACCGGCCAGCGCCGATCTGGCGCGCCTCGCGCAGGCCGGCCTCAATCTCATCGAGGCCGGGCGCCGTGCCCAGCTGTGACAGCGCCCAGCCGAGATGGACCTGCGCCCAGGCGTGCCAGAGGGCCATGGCATTGTCTTCGGCAAGGCGGAGCGCCTCGCGCGCGGCGCTTTCCACCCGGCCCGGCCGCCGCAGCCAGATGTTCGGGAGCGAGACCCCGAAGCAGAGGCAATAACTGGTCGTGTTTGCGTGGTCGACCTGCCGCGTCCATCGCAGATTGTCCTCGCTCGCGCGGGCCGCCTGATCGGGGAATCCCACGTGCCAGAGGTTCCAGACTTCGTAGCTCGCGGCCGCGGTGCGCGGATCGTGGCCGAAGCGGTGGGCCAGGTCATGATGCGCGACAGGATCGTACGCCTCGAGGGACCTCCTCACGAGAGCGAGCGACTCCTTGAAACGGCCCTCATGAAAGCGCTCCAGCGCGACCATGCGCAGCGCGACGACGCGCGGCCCGGTCTCGGGCTGTGTCCCGGCGAGCGCGGCAAAACGCTGGGCGAGGTTGCTTGAGTCCGCGACGCGGACATACTTGGATGCCCATTGGCCGTACATCGCAGGGATCTGCAAGGTCACGTCGCCGACCTCCTCGGCCAGGGCGAGGGCGCGCTCGAAGGCGCGCAAGGTCGGGAGCGCCTGATAGCCTCGATTCGCGATCAGCGCCTGCCCCAGCTGCACCTGAAGGCCCTGCTCGCGCCGCTTCCATTCCACCCCGTCGCTCAGCGCCCGGCACAGACGAATGGCATTCTCAAAACTCGCGATGGCCTCCCTGTAGGCGGGCCGGGCCAGCGCCCGGCCGCCGGCCTGCTCCCAGTATCCCAGCGCCCGCCCCACCAGCCCCGCCGCCTCTGCGTGCTGCGCCTTGACCTCGGGCGCCGCTTCGCCGCTCCTCTCCAGCACATCGAGCAGGCGGGCGTGCAGGGCGATGCGGTTGGCCTTGAGCAGGCTCTCATAGGCCGCATCGCGCACGAGGGCATGTTTGAACAGATACGTGGCGTCAGGCGGCGTGCCGCGCCGAAACACCAGTTCGGACTCGACCAGGCGGCGCATCGCCTCGCCCAGTTCGCCTTCGGGCAGGCCGGCGAGCGCGGCTATGGTGGGGTGATCGAAGGACCGGCCGATGACGGCGGCGGTCTGCGCCACCGCCTTGACGGACTGCAGCCGATCGAGCCGCGCCATCAGCGAGTCGTGCAGCGTGGTGGGGATCGCCGAGGCGCTCAGCGGGCCAACGAGGTGATAACCGTCGGCATCCTCGCGGAGCGCGGCCGATTCGATCACCGCCCTGGTCATCTCCTCGATGAACAGCGGCACGCCGTCGGTCCGCGCGACGATCTCGTTGAGCAGAACCTCCGGCAGGCGCTTGCCGCGCGTGATTCGCGCGACGATCGACTGCGTCGCCGCGCGCACCAGCCGGTTCAGCGCCAGCCGCGTCACCACCGGGTGGCCGGCGAAGGGCGCGACGAAGGTCGGGCGTGCGGTGATCAGCAGGAGAACGCGGGCGCCCTGCGAGCGATCCAGCGCGAGCTCGATCAACTCCAGCGTCGTCGGGTCGATCCAGTGCGCGTCCTCGATTACCCACAGCACAGGCTTGCGCGTGGCGAGCCCGGCGAGCTGGTGGACCAGGACAGCCAGCGTTCGGTTGCGGCGCTGCTGCGGTGTCAGCGTGAGCGCGCCGTAGCGCGACTCACCGTCGAGACCCATAAGCGCCGCAATCAGCGGCGCGGCCTCGGCGACATCGTGGACGGCAGTGGCGAAAAGCGACTCCAGCCGGTCCAGACGCCGCTCTATGCCGTCCTCCGCGGTGAAGCCGGCGGCGTGGCCCAGATGCTGAATCACCGGGTAGAGCGCCGAATCGACGTGGTAGGGCGAGCACTGGTAGCGCACCAGGAAATGAGGCTCGCAGCCCACTGCATCGAGCAGGGCCTCGGTGATCCGCGACTTCCCGATCCCGGCCTCGCCGGTGAGCAGGACCACCTGGCCTTCCCCGCTCCTGGCCTGCTGCCAGCGCTCCCGCAGCAACGCGAGTTCCTGGTCGCGGCCCACGATCGGCGCGACACCGCCCGCCTGCCGGGCGGCGAAGCGGCTCTCGAGTGCGCGCTCGCCCAGCACCGCAAAGGCGGGGGTCGGCTCCGGGATGCCCTTGAACTCCTGCGGTCCGAGGTCCCTCAGCACGAACAGGTCGCCGAGGAGGTGTCTGGTCGTGCCCGCGATGACGACCGTCTCCGGCTCGGCGACGCCTTGCAGCCTCGCCGCCAGGTTCGGCGTCTCTCCCACGACCGCATATCGCTGCGTCGCCCCCTCGGCGATGAGATCGCCCACCACGACCACTCCCGTCGCGATGCCGATGCGGGTCCGCAGGGCCTTCCCCGAAGGTGTTTTCAGCCGGGATGTCGCAGCTGTGACGGCAAGCCCTGCCCGCACCGCCCGTTCGGCGTCTTCCTCGTGAGCCCTCGGCCAGCCAAAATAAGCGAGCACCCCGTCACCGAGGAATTGCGCGATATAGCCCTCGAACCGGGTGATCTCTCCCGCGACGGTGTTCTGATAGGCGCGGATCAGCTCGCGCATGTCCTCCGGGTCCAGCTCTGCCGACAGCGGGGTTGAGTTGACCAGGTCCACGAACATCACGGTAAGCTGGCGCCGCTCCGCGGCGAAGGGCTGAGCCACGGCGACCCACGGCAGGGAGTGAGCCTCGGTCGCCGCGCCGAGGGCCGCGATCGCCTCCAGCAGTTTCTTGCGGTGGCCAAGGGCCGCGACGCCCATGTCCTTGAGATCGTCGGCCGTCAGCCGGGGCAGCAGCTCAGCGTTGATGTCGTTGGCGCGGAATAGCTCGGCATACTGAGTGAGACCGATCCCGCGGAGCCAGTCGTCGATGTCCAAGATCGTGCCCTCCACCTCCCGTCAGCCGCGAGCAACCCGGAGCGAGTCGTTTATTTCCCGCTTCCCGGCGGCAGGAGCTGCACACCCAGTTGCTGCATCAGGCCAATCATGTCGGCCTCGACCCACATCTCGGCGATCTTGCCGTTCCGGACCCGATATTCCGACATCACGCTGAACGTGACCGGGTTGCCGGTCGGAGCGACACCCTGGAACTCGCCCCGATGCGTGCCCCGGTTCGTGCCGCGCAGCCAGACCCGGTCGCCCTCGGCGGAGATCTCCTCCACCGGATGGCGCAGGTCCGGAAAGGCGGCCCGGAACATCCCGGCCGCCGCCTCGTATGCGGCGCGCCGAAGGGGTTTCGGGCTGAGCCCGCGGGGGAAATGCACCATCACGCCCGGGGTGGTGTTGTTTTCAAGGGCCTGCCGGGCGCCGAGGCCGTCGAGGTCCTTCAGAAAACGGCGGACCAGGGCCTTGTTTGCCTCTATGTCACGGATGACGGTTGGCGGCGCCTTCGAAGTCCTCTTTTGAGTGATCATGGCTTCCCCCTCCCAACGGTTTTGAGGTCCCCTGCGACACGATGAAATCCTCAACAGCACACGATGAAATCCTCAACAAGCACATAAGAAGGCCCAAATCCCCAGGATATAAAAAACACAAGAGGATAAAAAGACCGTTTTATCTTCTTATATGAAATATAAAATTTGAAATACTGTATGTCAAGAAGAAAAAAGAGGGCCGTTAGACCATCAAATCCCCCCCGTTGATGTCCAGCGCCGCGCCCGTGATGTAAGCCGCCCGGTCGGAGCAGAGGAAGGCCACCAGCTCGGCCACCTCCTCGGGTCGCCCCAGCCGGGAGATCGGGAACCGCTCCGCGTAGGCGCGGGCGCGCCCCTCGCTCACCGTGGACCGGACCATTTCCGTGTCGATCAGCCCCGGGCAGACCGCGTTGACCGTGATCCCGTAACGTGCGAACTCCTTCGCCATGTGCCGCGTGAGGCCCAGGACCCCGGCCTTGGCCGCCGTGTAGTGCGCCCCGCCCAGGGTGCTCACGTTCTTCCCGGCCGTGGACGAGAAGTTGACGATCCTTCCCCATCCCGCGGCCTGCATGGACGGCAGGGCGGCCTGCGAGCAGAGGAACGTCCCCTTCAGATTCACCCCCACCACCAGGTCCCACTCCGCCTCCGGGATGTCTAAAAACATCGTGGGCCGCAGGACCCCCGCATTGTTCACCAGGATATGCACGGCCCCGAATCTCTCAACGACCTGCGCGACCATTCTCCGGACGCTCGCCGCATCCGTCACGTCCGCCTGAACGGCGAACGCCTCCGCGCCGGAGGCCCTGAGCTCCGCAGCCGTCCGCTCCGCGTCCTCGCCGTTCAGGTCGTTGACCGCGGCACGCGCCCCGCGCCCGGCCAGGGCGCGAGCCACGGCCCGTCCCATCCCCCGCCCCGCGCCCGTGACCAGGGCCGCCCGGCCCTTGAGAGATTCCGAGATGGACATACCACACCTTTTTAAAAAAACCTCGGCAGATACTCCCGATTCCCCTCCAGCAGCGCCTCCAGCATGGGCCGGGCGATGTCCACGTCCAGCACCCTGGGGTCGCCGATCAGCGCCTGCAGCGCCTTCTGCCGGTCCCCCTCCAGCGCCGCGTCGATGGCCAGCTCCTGCCGCACGAGATGCGGCTCCACGATGGCCCTGAGCACCGGCGGCAGCGGCCCGGCCGTGATGGGGTGGCGCCCCGCCGTGTCATACAGGCACAGCGTCTCCACCACCGCCCCCTCCGGCAGGTTGGAGACCTGGCCGATGTTGGGCGCGTTGACCGAGTCCTTCAGCCGCGCCCCCCCCTCCAGGGCCTCCACGATCCCCACCACGTTGTCCGACGTGGGCGGAAACGCCAGCGGAACCCTTCCCGACGCCATCTCCTCGACCCGCTTCGTCGCCGCCTCCCGCCCCTGCTCCCGGTCCCGGATCGTCGTCAGCCGGATGCCGTAGCGTGAGATCGTCTCCCGGTCCTTCAAAAAGTGCGGAAAAAACTCCGTGATGTGCCGGTCGCTGATCCCCGGCATGTGCCCCAGCTCCCGCCAGAGCCGGAACGCCGCCCGGTTCCCCCCCTCCTCCGCGAACGGGCTGTCCTTCGGGACCCGGTCCACCGGCGTGGCCAGCCACCCGTCCACCCCCATCTCCAGCAGGACCTCCCCCGCGTCCCGCCCCTTCACCTTCAACTCCAGCAACCACGGGCAGTGGTCGATCCCCGCCGTGACATAGTCCGCCTCCTCCGGCCGCTCGGCCCCGGCCAGGGCCGCCAGGTGTCGGGCGTGGTGGTCCACCCCGTGGCACAGCCCGACGGCCCGCACCGTCGTCTCCCGGTTCACCACGCGGGTGAGCGGCGTCAGCGGGTTGGAGACGTTCAGCATGAGCGCCCCGGGCCGGCAGCGCCGCTCCATCTCCCGCGCCAGGTTCACGAACACCGGGACGTTCCGGAGCGCGCGGGACAGCCCCCCCGGCCCCACCGTGTCCCCCACCGGCTGAAAGATGCCGTAGCGTTCCGGGACCTCTAAGTCCACCCGCATGGCCTTCAGCCCCCCCGTGGTGATGGCCACCATGACGTAGCCCGCCCCGTCCAGGCCCGCTGCCAAATCCGTACTCGCCGTGACCCGGCACTTCGAGTCCGTCTCCCCGAAATACCGCTGCGCCAGGCGCTCCATCACCTTCAACGGCGCCGGGTTCAGGTCGATCAGACAGAGCTCCGACCCGCTCAGGTATTCCGACCGGGCCAGGTCCGCGATCAGTTTAGGCGTCCAGGTGTAACTCCCGCCCCCCACCAGGGCGATCTTCACGTTGCGCGTCGGCATGATAGCTTGCTCCTTTTAAACATTTCACCGCAGAGCACGCGGAGAGCGCAGAGAAAGAATTTTCCCCCCCTCTCCCCCTCTCCCGCTCTCCCTTTCGCTTTTCCTCCGCGTCCTCTGCGCTCTCTGCGGTTAATTTTTTCAGAACTTTCCTGACACACTCAGCGACACATTCCGGATCTCCCCGAGAGACCGCTCGTGCTCCGCGTAGTGGTACTGGAGCAGGTTCCGCACGCGCAGATGCGCGGAGACCCGTCCCACCTCCACGCCCGCGAAGGCGTCCACGAGATAGATCGGGATGAGATCCCGGCTCCCCTCCGGGAAGAGCGCCGACCCCCTCCGGATGCGGCTCGCGTACCGGAACTCCCCCCCCGCGTGCCCGCCCCACCGCCGGAGGGTGAGGGTCGCGTTGGCCACCCATCGGGGCCGGTAGGGCAGCGGGAGCGACCCGCCGTCCGGAAACTGCTCCACCGCGTCTAAGTAGGTCGCGTTGGCCGTCAGGTGGACCGTCCGCCGCCAGTCCGCCTGCAGACTCACCTCCGCCCCGGCGATGCGGCCCCGGGACACGTTCTGAAACCGGACCGTCTGCGTCTCGTCGGGCCGGGCCTCGATCAGGTCCCGGTAGCGGCCCACGAAGACCGCCCCGTCCAGCGCCACCCCCTCCCCGAACTGCCTGACCGCGCCCACCTCCGCCCCCACGCTCCCCTCGGCCCGCAGGCCCGGGTTGGGCCGGATCGGCACCCCGGCGAACGTGGAGTTCGTGTAGACCTCCGAGATGGACGGGGCGCGGAACCCCCGCCCGACCGACGCCCGCACCGTCGTCCGGGGCGTGGCACGGAGGGCCAGGCCCAGCCTGGGGCTCATCTGATCCTCGGTCCGCCCGTCGTCCCGCCAGGAACGGTCGTATCGCGCCCCCGCCGACAGGGTCAGGGCCGGCCACGCCTCCACGTCCCCCTGCGCATAAAACCCGAAGTTCTTCGACGCCCGGTCCCCGAACAGAGACGGGGCCGAGGAGACCCGGTCCACCGTCGCCTCTATCCCCTGCGTCAGCACAACCCCGCGGGCGACCCGGAACTCGTTCTGCGCCTCCCCCCACCACTTGACCGCCCGCGACCCCGCCTGCCGCCCCTCCACGTCGTTGTCGAACCAGGTCCGGAAGAGGGAGGCCCTGATCCGTGTGGCGACCCTCCCGGACCCGAGGTGATCGACCTGGGCGTTGACGTTCAGCTTCCGGGAGAGCGTCTTGTCCCCCACCGCCCCGTCGGGGACCTCTAAGGGCTGGTTCCGGTCCTTCCACTGAATGATCACGTCGTGGTCCTCGGAGGCCCCGTTCAGAGTGAGCGTCGCGACCGTCTTCGGGGAGAACAGGTACTGGAACTTCCCGAACCCGCTGTACTTGCTGGACCGCCCGTTCTCCTTGAACCCCGTCGAATACCGCCGCGCCCCGGCCACTAAGAGCCGGAGCGCTTTCACCCTCCGGCTGTGGCTCCCGTCCACGCCGGAGAGATAGAGCGTCCGGTCCGTCCACTTCCAGGACGGATAGCGCGGGTCCGTGTACACGCCGCCCAGGGCGTTGACCGTCGTCTCCGGCGTCTCGCCCGGCGTCTTCGTCAGCACGTTGATCACGCCCCCCAGCGCCCCGGTGCCGTAGAGCGCCGACCCCGCGCCCTTGACCACCTCCACCCGGTCGACCTGCGCCACCGGGATGGCGTCCCACTTCACGTCCGCCACGTCCGCCGACAGGGCCGGGAACCCGTCCACCAGGACCAGCACCCGGCTCCCCGTCCCCCGGCTGTAGCCCGACGACCCCCGGACGTTCACCTGCCCCCCCACCATGTGCACGCCAGGCGCCACGCCCAGGACCTCGTCTAAGGTCGTGGCGTTGCGGGCCGCGATCTCCGCGCCCCTCAGCACGGACACGCTCACCGGCGCCTCCTCGAAACTCTGCGCCCGCTTCGTGGCCGTGACCACCACCCCCGGCATCTCCACCGCCGACGGGACCAGGCGGACAGTCAGCTCCGTCGCCCGGCCGGGGTCCACCCGCACGCCGCGCAGAGAGACGGGGCGATACCCGATCAGGGACACGGAGAGGACATAAGTCCCGGCAGGAATGCCCCGGACCACGAACTGGCCATCCCCCCCGCTCACCGCGCCCAGGACCGTGCCCAGGAGCGCGGCCGTGGCCCCAGGCAGGGGCGCGCCGGTCTCAGCGTCCAGCGCCTGCCCCTGGACCTCCCCCGGTCGCTCCGTCGCGAGGGAGGGACTTGAGAGCAGGCAGAGGAGGCAGAAAACCCATGCACGTGCGACGCACAGACGAGTCTTCACCGCTCAACAGCCCGAAATCCGCCACGATGTCGATCCCTTTGGCGGCCCTGCCAGGTTCCACCACCACGGGCGTGGGCAGGTCCGCCTGCCCCACATGATAACAGCCCAGAAGAGAGTTGACGTTCCAGAACCCCCCCTTCTTCTGCCAGGCGATCACGACCCACTCGTAATCACCGGGGTCCTCGATGCGCACGAAGTACTCGTAGCGGGCCACGCCGAGGGTCACGGCCGTGTCCCACGCGGCGATGGCGAAAAAGTCCGCCAGCTTCTGCGGCCGTTTTTTGTAAACGGCCACGGCCACGTCCGCCGTCTCCTCCGGCCACTTCCCGACGAACGTGATCGTCCCCTTGATCCCCATCGCGTCCGGCGGGCCGGGGCCCAGCCCGTGCCCGACGCCACAGCCGTGCAACAGGAGCGTGAGGAATATAAAAGACAGAAAGCTCCTCACAGCCTTTCCCAGTCGAACACCACCCCGATGTACTCCTCCTTCCTGTGCGCCAGGCCGTGGTACGCCTCCTGGCACTGCGCCGGGCTGAGCAGATGGGACAGCAGCGGTTCGGTCTGGAGGCGGCCCTGCTGAATCCAGCCCAGGATCTCCCGGTAGTTCCGGGTGATCGAGACCTTCAGCGCGTCGTTCTCCGGCGTCGAGTAGAGCCACTCCAGCGCCCCGACCATCCGCAGCCCCTGGAGATGGATGCGGCTCAGCATCGGCGTCATGTCCATCGTGTGCCGGGCGCGGGGGCTGCCCAGGAGGACGATCTCCCCGTGCCGGCGGAGCAAATCCACCCCCTGCGCGATCAGGTCCGACCGCCCGATCGCCTCCACCACCACGTCCGCCCCCTTCCCGCCCGTGGCGTCCAGCACGGCCTGCTTGAGGTCCGTGGCAGACGGGTTGACCGTGCGCCCGATCCCGCACGCCCGCGCAATCCCCAGCCGCCTCTCCGCGATGTCCACGCCGATGACCTCCGCCCCGGCGATCTGGAAGAGCTGCGCCGCGAAGTTCCCCACCAGCCCCAGGCCGATCACCACGACCACGTTCCCCGCCGTGACGCCGGAGCTTCGAAGGGACGTGATGGCCACCCCCGCCATCCGCGTGAACACCGCCTTTTTGGGGTCCAGCCCCTCCGGGACCTTCACGCAGAACCGGTCCAGGCCCCACTTCACGTAAGAGGCGTGGTTGGCAAAGCTCAGGATGCTGTCCCCCGGCCTCACCTCCGTCACCTTTGCCCCGGCCCTGACCACCTCGCCCAGATTCCCATAGCCCGTATTGCGAGGATAGACGAGGGGCGCAGTCCGGCCCGGGTGCTCCTCTTCGAGGCCCGTGTAGTGCGACCCCTCCGTGCCCGCGCTCACCACCGAGCAGCGCGTCCGGACCAGGACCTCCCGGTCCCCCAGGGCCTCGTCCAGCTCGTCCTCCACCAGCGCCGCCTCGCCAATCCTGAGGAAACGGATGCGTTTGATCTTCATGAAAGCCTCCATGTCATCGCGTGGTCGTCAGATTCCGGTTCATCTCGGTCAGGGACAGCCCCGGCGTGGCCAGATACCGTTCAAAGTTCGACCGGATGGCCGGCCACTCCTCGTCCACGATCGAAAACCAGGCCGTGTCCCGGTTCCGGCCCTTCACGATCAGGTGCTTCCAAAACAGGCCCTCATACTGAAACCCCATCCTCAACGCCGCCCGCTTGCTCGCCTCATTCCGGTTGTCGCACTTCCACTCCACCCGCCGGTAGCGCAGGTCATCGAACAGGTACCGCAGGAACAGAAAGGTCACCTCGGTGTTCACCCCGGATTTCTGGGCCAGCGGGCTGTACCAGATATGCCCCAGCTCGGCCCGGCCCATATCGGGCACGATGTTCAGGATAGAGATCATCCCCACTTTTCTTTTCAGCTCCCGGCTGTACACGCTGTAAAAGAGGGGATCCTGACTGTCCCGGATGGAGGTCAGCCACGAGCGCATGGCGTCCTTATCGGGAAAGGGGCCGTATCCCAGGAAGGTCCACAGACGTTTGAACTCCTCCGTCCGGTGCGACACCTCGTACAGATCATCCACATCCGCCCCGGGGTCGAGCCGCGAGACCGCGACAGATTGCCCCTGGAACCCGGCGACGTCCGGCCTGGCCCAGCTCCCGGCCACGAGTTCGTCAGGCATGACCTCTCCCTTCCTCGCGACAGAACCCCCGCGCGGCCTCCACCAGGACCCTCGCGCACGTCACCACAGACCCCAGGTCCACCCACTCCACGGCCTCGTGCGCCCCCGCGCCCGCAGGCCCGTAGTTCACCGTCGGGATGCCCGCCTCCGCGAACAGGGCCGCGTCCATCCAGTAGGCCACGCCCGCCTCCTCCGGCGGATGCCCCGTGACCCTGCTCGCCGCCCCCCTCACGCACCGGGCCACGGGCGAGTCCCGGTCGCACACCAGCGGCGGGCGGTCAAAGAAACAATTTACCCCCGCCTCCTCCCCGGCCCCCCGCACGACCTCCTCGATCTCCCGCGCGACCTGCTCCGGCGTCTCGCCGGGCAGCGTGCGCCGCTCCACCTTCAGCCGGCACTCCGGCGCGTAGGTCGAAAGGCCCGTCCCCCCCTGCACCGTTGCGCAGTGCATGGACGCCGGACCCACCAGCGGGTGGACGCGCCTCCGCAGCTCCTCCCGATCAAACTGTTCCAGCGCCGCGATGACCCTCCCCATCCTGCCCACCGCGCTGACCCCCAGATCCCACCGGCTCCCGTGCGCCGCCCGCCCCCTCGTGACCACCTCGGCCCAGACGAACCCCTTGTGCCCCAGAATGAGCCGCCCCTCGCTCGGCTCCGTCAGGATGCACCCGTCCGCTCTGTGTCGCCGCACGAAATCCTGCGCCCCCACGCTGGCGTACTCCTCGTCCGCCACCAGCGCCACTAAGACTCGACCCTTCACCCCCTCCTGCGCCAGCGCCGCCGCGGCCGCCATCACCGCCGCCGCGCTCCCTTTCATGTCGTAGCTCCCCCGGCCGTAGACCCGATCCCCCTCCACCCCCGGCTCAAACGGCGGGATCGTCATCCCCGCCGTGCCCACCGTGTCCAGATGGGCGCAGAACACCAATACAGGCCCGTCCCCATCCCCGGCCTCCGCCACCGCGTTGGGCCGGCCCGGCCCGGCCTCCTCTATCCACGCCCGCAGGCCCTGCCCGACCAGCCACTCGTGCGCGAACGCCGCAATCCTGGCCTCCCCCTGCCCCTCCTCAGGGACCAGGGTCGGGTTCACGGATGGGATGCGGATCAGCGCCCGGAGCAGATCGCGTAAGGCAGCGCGGGAGAGGGTGTCGGACGCCACAGGAATAGCCTCTCAGGTAATGCGGTTAACGCGGTCACGCGCACAGCGCCCGGAAGAGCGCCCGGTAGTAGTTCATCACCCGATCCGGGTCCGGGCTGCCGGGGATCTCGGCCAGGCAGTACCCCCCGTACCCGTGCCATTGCAACAGCCGGAACAGCTCCCGGTAGGGGTAGGCCGTGTGCAGCTCGTTGATGTGGACGAGTGCGATCCTGTGCCTGAGCAGGTCAAAACTCTGCCTCACGGAGCCGTCCACCACATCCTGCGCGTTGGAGTTCCAGCAGACGAACACGTTGTCGTGGTCCGCCACGTCCATCATCTGCCGGATGTTCGCCGGCTGGCACGTCTCCCTCCCGTGCACCTCCAGCCGGACCTGCACCCCGTAGTCCTTCGCGAACCCCCCGCACTCCCGCAGCGCCTTTCCGATCTGCTCGATCGTCTTCTCGCGCGGCACCCCCTCCGGAAACCCGTTGGGCCGCACCTTCACCCCCGGCGCGCCCACGTCGTGCGCCAGCTTAACGTACTCCTTCGTCCCCTCCACGTTCTGCCGCAGGACCCCCGCGTCCGCCGCGTGGTACTCGAACGTGCCCCCCAGCCCGGCCAGCCGCACCGGCGAGTCCTCGAACCTCTTCCGCACCTCCTTCCGCTCCGCCGCGCTCAGGCCCACCTCCACCCCGTGCGCGTGGGTCGTGCGCAGCTCCACGCCCTCGAACCCCGTCGCCCTGCACTTCTCGATCATCGTGGGGATGTCCCAGTCCTTCGCCATGTTGTAGGTGACCAGGCCCAGTTTCATGTCGCGTTCTCCTGTTTGTGAGACCCCAACCCCATTCCCCCTCTCAGTTCGCCGGCTTCGACTCGATGGGCTTGACCACGTAGCTGGAGACCGCCCGGTCCAACGACTCATACGTCGAGAACAGGCTGGCCAGCTGCGTCACCGCGAAGATGCTGTCCACCCGCTTGGCCACGTTGGCCAGCCGAAGGTCC
>Ga0137796_10000216_pt1 | contig 12917 bp, 13 predicted proteins | sample OV2TP3_FD_97704 | JGI IMG/M metagenome (GOLD analysis project Ga0137796, IMG submission 97704)
AAGGTCTATGCCGTGGTGGACAAGGACAAGGATCGCAAGGCCGATGAGGTCAGGACGATCCTCACGGGGTTGAACGTGGCGAACGGCGTCGCCATGCACCAGGGCATGCTGTACGTCGCCGAACAGCACCGCATCGTGCGCTACCCGGCGCCGGGCTTCAGCCTGGACCTGCCGTTCGCCGAGATGGGCGAGGTGATCTACGACAGGCTGCCGGACAAGGTGCATCACGGCTGGCGCTACATCACCTTCGGGCCGGACAAGAAGCTGTACGTCACCATAGGGGTGGCCTGCAACATCTGCGATTTCAACGATCCGGAAGGCACGATCCTGCGCATGAACCCGGACGGCAGCGAGGCGGAGATCTATGCCCGCGGCCTGCGCAACTCCGTGGGGCTCGCGTTCCACCCGGAAACCGGCGTGCTGTATTTCACGGACAACAACACCGACCTGATGGGCGATGACATCCCCCCCTGCGAATTCAACGCCGCACCGAAAGCCGGCATGCATTTCGGCTTCCCCTACTACGCCGGCGGCGATATCCGGCACGAGGACTGGAAAGATAAAAAGCCGCCGCAGGAAGTGACCTTCCCGGCGGTGGAGTTCGACGCGCATTCGGCGCCACTGGGCGTCGAGTTTTACACGGGCGACATGTTCCCGGAAGAATACAAAAACGACGCCTTCGTGGCCCACCACGGCTCGTGGAACCGCACCGACCCGATCGGTTACCGCATCATGCGCGTGAAGTTTGACACGGAGGGGAACGTGACGGGCGCCGAGGTATTCATCGACGGCTGGCTGATCCGGGGCGAGGCGTGGGGACGGCCGGTGGATCTCCTGCAACTGCCGGACGGATCACTGCTCGTGTCGGACGATTACCAGGGGGTGATATACAGGATTTTTTATAAAGGATAGCGGGGGGGCTGTTGACCGGGAAAATAATGGCGCCGGTGACGCTTGAAACTAACTCCCGGTTGTCACCGACCGCTTTTTTACTCTACATTTTCCGCCAGTTACTCTTTAGGGAAATATTTCACGCCTTTGATATTCCTGAAATCTGCATCCTGGGTCCAGATCACGGCACCATGCACCTGTGCCGTGGCGAGGATGATGGCATCGGCCATGGGCAGTCCATATTCAATGCTCCGTTTCGCAGCGCTTAATGCAATGGAAGAATCCAGGTCAACAATTTTGCCCTGTTGCATCAGGGCAACTACCCGTAAAGCGGATTCTTCCCCTCGCTGTTGCAGGACCCGCTTGAATACTTCATAAACACATATGACCGGAACGAGCAGATCTTGCGTCCGGGTGATTGCCCCTTCAAATAATTGCGCGGCCGGACCATCCGCCAGATATTCCAACCAGGCGGAAGAATCGACCAGATTCACACCCTGTCCTTATCGCGGCGCAACTTGGTATTAATGCCACGAAGAAAGCCGCGGGCATTCTTAATCTTTTCCCGGGGAATATATTCAATACGGTTTTCGTATTGCACGACCTGGACTTTCATGCCTGGCTTGAGGCCCATCGCCTTGCGCATTTGCTGCGGGATCACGACCTGGTACTTGGGGGAAACCGTGACAGTAGTCATGACGACTCCTTACCTATCATTTAAGCGTATTACAATATTATGATCGATAATGGATACGGCCACAATATTCAACTGTTGGTCGACAGTGATGGAAAATAATGAAGCCGGTGACGCTTGAAACTAACTCCCGGTTGCCGCGAGACCCCTAAGGTCAGGCGCTGTTCGACAGGTCGATCAGGTCTTCTTCATACGACGCCCCGCGCCGGGCCTTGGCGGTGTCGTTACGCAGTTCCTCGATATGCTGGAGGTAGTCCTTGCTGATATCGCCCGTGACGTATTTACCGTTGAAGCATGAGAGGTCGAAATCCGTGAGCTCGGGATTGCCCTTGCGCACCGCCTCGATCAGGTCATCGAGATCCTGGTAGATCAGCCGGTCGGCGCCAATCATCCTGGCCACTTCCTTTTCCGAGCGGCCGTGGGCAATCAGCTCGTTCACCGACGGCATGTCAATGCCATAGACGTTCGGGTAACAGACGGGCGGCGCGGCCGAGGCGAAATAGACCTTTTTCGCGCCCGCCTCCCGCGCCATCTGGATGATCTCGCTCGAGGTGTTGCCGCGCACGATGGAGTCATCGACCAGGAGCACGTTCTTGCCCCTGAATTCGAGATCGATGGCGTTCAGCTTCTGGCGGACCGATTTCTTGCGCACGGCCTGTCCCGGCATGATGAAGGTGCGCGGGATATAACGGTTCTTGATGAATCCTTCCCGGTATTTCACGCCGAGCTTGTGCGCCAGCGGCAGGGCGGAGCTGCGGCCGGTGTCCGGGATGGGGATGACCACGTCGATGTCGTGGTCGGGCCAGGTCTTCAATATCTTTTTCGCCAGCTTCTCGCCCATCCTGAGCCTCGCCTTGTGCACCGAGACCTTGTCGATGATGGAATCCGGCCGCGCCAGGTAAACGTATTCGAATATGCAGGGCGCGTACCGGGGATTCTCGGCGCACTGTTTCGCATGGAACTTCCCTTCCTTGGTGATGAAGATCGCCTCGCCCGGCTCGATGTCCCGGACGAGATCGAATTCCAGCGCCTCGATGGCGACGCTTTCCGAGGCGATGATATATTCCATGCCCCTTGGCGTTTTGCGCTGTCCGAAGGCGACGGGGCGTATGCCATAGGGGTCGCGGAAACCGAGGATGCCGAACCCCGTGATCATGGCGACGGACGCGTACCCGCCGCGGCAGCGTTTGTGCAGCCGGCTCACCGCCTCGAAGACATCATCGACCTCCAGCCGTATCTTGCCGATGCGCTGCAATTCATGGGCAAGCACATTGAGCAGGACCTCCGAATCGGAGTCGGTGTTGAGGTGGCGGAGATCGTCATGGAACAGGTCGCGCTTCAGCTCCACGCTGTTGGTCAGGTTGCCGTTGTGCGCCAGCGTAATGCCGTAGGGGGAATTCACGTAAAACGGCTGCGCCTCGGCGGAAGACGAACAGCCGGCGGTGGGGTAACGGACGTGGCCGATCCCCATTTTTCCCTTGAGGTTCAGCATGTGGCGGGTATGAAAGACGTCCCGCACCATGCCGTTGTTTTTCCGCAGGTACAGGTGGCCCTTGTGGTAGGTCACCATCCCGGCCGCATCCTGGCCGCGGTGCTGCAGCACGGTCAGGCCGTCATAGATGGTCTGATTGACAAACTGCCTGGCGACGACGCCGATGATGCCGCACATGATGTTGGCCTAGGAATCCGCTCCAGGTTGAACGCCGCCCTGCCCGGCGTCATTACCGGGCGGACTCGCTTCATATCCGTGATACTTCGCCATCGACTCAGGCAGATACCGGCCGCCCAGGATCGAGATCCTCTCGAAAGGGCCGAGCAACTTCGAGGACTGCCACCAGGCCTCCGCCGGCAGCGCGGTAAACCCGGCGAGGAAAACGGCGATGGCCACAATCACCATCCCGAGCCCCGTGCCGAAAAACAGGCCGAGGAGTCGATCGGTCGCCGTCAGGCCGGTTCTGCCCAGCAATTTTACTATAAGAAAGCCGAGGCCGGTGAGAATAATCAGGCTGACGATAAAAAGCCCGGTAAAGGCCAGGATCACCCTCAGGATGGGCGTCTCGACATAGTCACCGAGCATGGGTGAAAAAAACGGCGTGAACTTGGCCGAAATGCCGAGCGCCAGCGCCCAGGCGAAGAGGGAAAAGGCGATGTTCAGGAAACCATAGACAACACCGACCAGCGCTGGCAGGGCAATCACGACCAGGATGGCGAAGTCAGCGATTTGCATTGTCCATGTGGCCGGATCGGACAATTCGCCGGTCAGGGATACTGCACGACAATGCCGTTGAGCTGCATCGATTTCTGCAATTGATCGCGGATGGACTGGGCGTCTGAACGTTTCAGCTCCGGTCCGACGCGTACCCGGTATGACGTGGTGTCGTTCTGTTTCAGCGGTTCAACGAAGGCCGGGTAGCCGGCCTCGCGCAATTTCTGATTCAGCGCCTGCGCATTTTCCTGGCTGGAAAAACTGCCGAGTTGCACCACCCAGGCGGACAGCCCGACATGGGTGGGCGCCTCTTCCGTGATCATGGCGACACCCGGCAATTCGCCTTGCGGCGGGATCCCGGATTCCTGAGATGAAACAACGCGTTCATGAGGCGTAACAGTGAGCTCCGGGGGTGGATCGGCGGGTTCGGGAGTGGAAACGGGGGGTTTGGGGGGCGCGGCGTCCGCCTTCCGCTTTCTTTCAACCGCCGGCTCTTCGGCCTGGCCTGCCGCCTTTTCCTGCAGGGGGATGATGCGTGAACTGAAATCTTCAGTCCCGGCCGAAGGAATACTGTCCGGCTTGGGAGGAATGTTGGATTCGGTGATGACCAGTCCGCCATCCGGCGTCTCATCCAGCAGCATGGGGATGAAAATCACCGCGAGGATGACGAGGACGGCGGCACCCGTAAGTCGTTCCTTCAGTCCCCTTTCCATGCCGGGTCAGTGCTGCAGCCTGAGATGATGGATGGCCGCACCGACCGTGAGGAACGAGCCGGTAACGACTATCCTGTCCTGTGGCTTGACGATGTCGCGTACCCGGTTCAGGGCGGCGGCGACGGTATCATAGGCGAACACGTTCCCGGTGATGCCGAGCGCCGCCAGTTCGGCGGCGAGGGTTTCGCAGTCCGTGCCTCGCGGTCCTTCCAGGCTGACGACATGCCAGAAATCCGCGACCGCCGCGATCTCGCGGAAGATGGCCACGTGATTTTTGTCCTTCAATATGCCGATGAGGACGTGGGTGGAACCCGCAACGGGCAGGCCCCGGAGATTGTGCACCAGCAGTCTTATCGCCCCGGGATTATGCGCCACATCCAGCACTACCTGCGCCCGGTCGGGCACCAGCTGGAACCGGCCGCCGACGTTGAAGCCCTGCAGTCCCTGCCGTATCGCCTCGGCGGTTACCGGGAACCGGTCCGCCAGGGTGGTCAACGTCATCAGCACGCCGGCGGCGTTCTCTACCTGCCTGGCGTTGTAGAGGGAGGGGCGCGGCAAATTGGTATAGGCCGCCGTGGCGCAACGCCAGGACCAGTAGTCGCCGGTGATTTCATACTGGTAATCCTTGCCCTGGAGATACAGGGTGGTCCCCAGGCCGGCGGCATAATCGATGATCGACTGCGGCGGTTCGGGATCCGAGCAGACCGCCGGGGACTTCGCGCGCATGATTCCCGCTTTTTCGCGGCCGATGGATTCGCGGTCCGGCCCGAGCCAGTTCTCGTGATCGAGATCGATGCTGGTAATCAGGGCGGCATCGGCATCCACGCAGTTGACCGCATCCAGGCGCCCGCCCAGGCCGACTTCCAGCACGGCGATATCGACGCCGGCGCGCCAGAAGATATCCAGCGCGGCGAGCGTGCCGAATTCGAAATAGGTGAGCGAGATATCGCCGCGCGCGCGGTCGATCCGGTCGAAGGCCTCGCACAATGCGCGGTCGCTGACCTCGACGCCATCGACACTGATGCGCTCGTTGTAATGCGTCAGGTGCGGCGAGGTATAGCAGCCCGTGCGGTAGCCGGCATGCCGCAGGATGGCATCCAGCATGATGGTGCTCGATCCCTTGCCGTTGGTGCCGGCGACGCTGATCACCGCGTAGCGCGGCGCCAGCAGGTTCATCCTGCCGGCAACGGAGAGGCAGCGGTCAAGGCCCAGTTCAATCGCCGTGAAATGCAGGCCTTCCTGCCAGGCCAGCCACTCGGCGAGGGAGGTGAAGCGCAGGGACTCACCCGTCCATGAATCAAGCGCGGCTACATTCGGATTTGTCTGCATGATCGGGGGTATGCCCGCCAGTTTATGTCAAGGTGCAGGTTGATGAACCAGTTTCGCCAGCAACGAGGCGATGCGGTTTCTCATGTCACGGCGATCAACGATCATATCGATGTTGCCGTGCTGCAACAAGAATTCGCTGCGCTGGAAGCCTTCCGGCAGGGTTTCGCGTACCGTTTGTTCAATCACGCGCGGGCCGGCGAAACCGATCAGGGCGCCGGGCTCGGCGATGATGATGTCCCCGAGGGTGGCGACGCTGGCGGAGACGCCTCCCATGGTGGGATCCGTCATGACCGAGATATACGGCAGGTTATTGTTTTTCATCTCCGCCAGGGCGGAACTGGTCTTGGCCATCTGCATGAGCGACATAATCGCCTCCTGCATCCTGGCGCCGCCGCTGGCGGTAAAACACACGAGCGGGATGCGGTTTTCGATGGCGGCCTCGACGGCGCGGACGAAACGCTCGCCCACGACTGAACCCATGGAACCGCCCATGAAGGCGAACTCGAACGCGCAGGCGATCACCGGCAGGTCCTTCACCTTGCCCATGATGACGACGAGGGCGTCCTCCTCGCCGGTCTGTTTCTGGGCCTGGCTCAGCCGGTCCTTGTATTTCTTGCTGTCGCGGAATTTCAGCATGTCCACCGGCCTGATGTCGACGCCGATCTCCACCCTCGGTTCGGGATCGAGAAACTGGTTGAGCCGGCTGCGCGCATCGATCCGCATGTGATGCGAACACTTGGGACAGACCTCGAGATTCCGTTCCAGTTCCGCCCGGTAGAGCACGGCGCTGCAAATGCTGCACTTGGTCCAGATGCCTTCGGGCACGGTGCGCTTCGATGCGCCGTTGGTCTTGATCCGCGAGGGGATGAGTTTCCTGAACCAGCTCATGGGTGTATCCGCCATCCGTCCGCCGGTGTCTGCTTTCAGGCGGTATCGAGGGCGCTGCGCAGTTGTGACAGAAAATCCGTGACCTCGGCCAGCAGTCCCTCCAGCCCCCCGGAGAACAGCCCTATCCTTTCCACCAGGGCGCTGCCGATAATCACCGCGTCACTGAATCCCGCCACCGCCCTGGCCGAGGCCGAATCCTTGATGCCGAAACCGACGCCGACGGGAAGTGTTGTCCGGTCGCGGATATGCGCGATCCGGCCGGCGACGTCTTCGATGTTCAGCCGGTCGCTGCCGGTGACGCCCTTGAGCGAAACATAATAGAGAAAGCCGCTGGCCCTGGTGCAGATTTCATCCAGGCGTTCATCGCTGGTCGTAGGTGACAGCAGGAACACCTGGTCGAGATCAAAGCGCTTGAGTTCAGCCTGCAGCGCCTCCGACTCTTCCGGGGGCAGATCGACCAGCAACACGCCATCGACACCCGCCTCATGCGCCTGCGCGGCGAAGGTGCGGTAGCCCATGATTTCCACCGGGTTGAGATAACCCATGAGAATAATCGGCGTGTGGCTGTCCGTTTCGCGGAAGGTCTTCACAATCGCGAGCACGTCCCTCAGGCTGACGGCGTGTTTGAGCGCGCGTTCGCTGGAACGTTGAATAACGGGCCCGTCTGCCATGGGGTCGGAAAATGGCACGCCCAGCTCGATGATGTCGGCGCCCCCCTGCACCAGGGCGCGCAACAGGGGCAGGGTCGCGGCCGGCTCGGGATCGCCCGCTGTGATAAACGGGATCAGCGCCTTGCGGCCGGACCGGCGCAGGTTTTCGAAACAGGCGGAGATGCGATTCATGGCGTCCCCCTGCCTGTAGCGCCGCTGGCGGGCATAACGCGCCGTCCTCGCCAATCAAAAACAGGAGTGAACATAGTGTGACTGAACTTGTGTCGGGGCGGCAGGGGAACGGTAACGAAGAGACTGCTCAGGATTCTGCCCTGGCCTTGAGCTTCAGTTCCAGCAATTCAATGGCCATCTCGGGCACATCTTCATGGTGCTTGGATTCGTGCGAGGCCAGCCAGTGATCCACCGTTTCCCGCTTTACCCGGACCAGCTCGGCCACGTCCCGCCTGTCCAGCTCATAGTCGATCATGAGTGACATCAGTTTTTCTCTGTTGTTCATGGCATACCTCGACGGTTACAGGCTGATGCCCTCGCGCGCCGCAACGGTCTGGATATCCTTGTCGCCGCGTCCCGACAGGTTGATGATGATGATCCCGTCCCTGGCCATCTCCGGCGCCAGCTTCGCGGCGTAAGCAAGGGCATGGGCGGACTCCAGCGCCGGCATGATGCCTTCGGTGCGGGTGAGATCATGAAATGCCGCCAGTGCTTCCTCGTCCGTGATCGTAACGTATTCAGCGCGGCCGGTATCCTTGAGCCAGGCGTGTTCGGGACCGACGCCGGGATAATCCAGGCCGGCCGAGATGGAGTGGGTATCCAGGATCTGGCCGTTGCTGTCTTCCATCAGGTAGGTCCGGTTGCCATGCAACACCCCCGGGCTGCCCGCGTTCAGGGGAGCGGCATGACGGCCCGTCTCGAGGCCTTCGCCCCCGGCCTCAACGCCATACATGGCGACGCCGGCATCCTCGATAAAGGAATGAAACAGGCCGATGGCGTTCGATCCGCCACCGACACAGGCCACCAGCGCGTCGGGCAGGCGCCCGGTCAGCTCCAGGCATTGCGCCCTGGCCTCGCGGCCGATGACCGCCTGAAATTCACGCACCATGACGGGGTACGGATGGGGTCCGGCCACCGTGCCGATGATATAGAAGGTATTGTCCACGTTGGTGACCCAGTCCCGCATGGCCTCGTTCAGGGCGTCTTTCAGCGTCCTCGATCCCGCCTCGACCGGGATGACCGTCGCGCCGAGCAGCTTCATGCGGAAGACATTGATCGACTGCCGCTTGATGTCCTCGGATCCCATGTACACCACGCACTCCAGCCCCAGCCTGGCGGCCACGGTGGCCGTCGCGACGCCATGCTGGCCGGCGCCGGTCTCGGCAATGATGCGGGTCTTGCCCATGCGCTGCGCGAGCAGCGCCTGCCCCACCGTGTTATTGATCTTGTGCGCGCCGGTGTGATTCAGATCCTCGCGTTTCAGGTAGATCCGGGCACCGCCGAGTCGTTCCGACCAGCGCCTCGCCAGGTACAGCGGCGAGGGCCGGCCGACGTAATGCCGCAATTCATCCTCCAGCTCCGCGAGAAATTCCGGGTCTTTCAGGTAACGTTCATAGGCCGCCGTCAGTTCACAGAGAGGCTGCATCAGGGTCTCTGCGACAAACCGGCCCCCGTAAGGGCCGAAATGACCCAGCCTGTCGGGCAACGCGTCCGCCCGTGCCGGGGTTTTGGCCGCCGCCGCTGTGCTAGTTTTGCGCATTTCTCACTTCCCGGATAAATTCCGCGATTTTTGCAGGGTCCTTGATGCCCTTGCCGGATTCGACCCCGCCGCTGACGTCCACCGCGTAGGGCGACACCCGCCGGATGGCCTCGGCAACATTTTCAGACGTCAGGCCCCCGGCCAGGATGATCGGCTTGGCAAGACCGGCGGGTATGCGCGACCAGTCGAACGTCTGGCCGGTGCCCCCCCGGATCCCTGCAACATGGGCATCCAGGAGAAACGCCATGGCGTCGGAAAACCGGTCTGGAAGACTCTCCAAATCAACGCTTTTCTGCATTCTAACCGCCTTGATATACGGTTTGGAATAGCCCCGGCACTGGTCCGGGGATTCATCGCCGTGAAACTGCAGGATATCGAGCGCCACGTTTTCCAGGGCGGCATTGATCTCCTCCGGCCGCGCATTGACAAACAGGCCGACCTTGCTGACGAACGGCGGCAGCACGGCAACGATGTCACGGGCCCGGTCGATGCTGATGGCCCGGGGGCTGCCCGCATAAAACACGAGGCCGATGGCATCGGCGCCGAGGCACGCGGCGGCCAGGGCATCGGCCGGGCGGGTGATGCCGCAGATCTTGACCCTCACCCTCGCTGCAGGATGCTCTTCAGCCGGACGCATCAACTGATCCCCTGTGACACGGATGCAATGCCATTCGGTTCCAAGGCATGGATGCCTCTACGCCGGCCGATGGTATCACCTAACCGGGCAATGACCATGACGCGCCATCCCTTTGCGGGATACCGTAGTGTTCCGGGTACTCCACGTTAACCAGGTACAGGCCGTCGGGCGGCGCCGTCAGTCCACCGAACGCCCGATCACGAACTTCGAGCACCTTTCTTGCCCAGTCGACCGGTTCACGGCTCATGCCGATAGTCATCAGCACGCCGGCGATGTTTCTCACCATGTGCTGCAGAAAAGCATTGGCGGCAACATCGATAATGACAAAATCACCCCGCCTGGATACGCCCAGCCGCCTGATCGTGCGCACGGGTGTTTTCGCCTGGCAGTCCCCGGCGCGGTACGACGTGAAATCATGTTCGCCTGTGAGACTCGCCGCGGCCGCGTTCATGAGATGTTCATCGAGCGGCCGGCACTGCCAGGTTACCTGGCCGTCGTACAACCCGCTGCGCGCCGGCCGGTTGAGAATCACGTAGCGGTACGTCCTGCCCGTCGCCGAGTAACGCGCATGGAAATCCGCGGCGACCTCTTTCGCCCACAGCAGGCTGATATCATGGGGAAGATTAGTGTTGCCGCCGAAGACCCAGGAATGCATGTCCCGCGCGGCGGCGGTCTCGATATGGACCACCTGGTGGAGGGCGTGTACGCCGGTGTCGGTGCGCCCGGCGCAATGGACGGCAAGCCGGTGATTCGCGATCCGGGACAGGGCGTCTTCAACGCAGGCCTGGATGGTCCTCACGCCGGCCTGCCGCTGCCAGCCAAAATACTGCGCGCCACAGTATTCCAGACCAAGGGCGATCTTCATGAATCACGTTAGACCGGACGCTTTCCGGGGGCGGGGGGCGTTAACAGAAACGACAACATGATTCCCGGGGTTCCCGCTGCATTCGGGCGCGATAGTGATAATTAAGGACGGGTGATCGGAGCCGCAGCGGCCGGCAACCCGGTTCAACTGATCTGATCCAGGAGTTCCTGTGCCTGTTGCCGTTGCTTCTCGTTTCCGATAACGACGATTTCATCCAGGATCGTTTTGGCATTGTCCTTGTCGCCGAGTTCGACGTAGGCCTTGGCGAGATCAAGCTGCGTGGCAATCTCGTCATCCTCGCTTTGGGCGCTGTCCTGGCTGGTACGGGGAACGAAGACCGTATGTTCGCTCTCGTCTTCCGCTTCCCCGGTGATATCGAGTTCGAGTTCGGGCATATCCAGTTCCAGCCCGCCCTCTCCGCCGTCATCTACCAGCGAGAGTTCACTGCCGGCCCCTTTCCCGGTTGCCTTCGGCTGCTCTTCCTCCAGCGCAAGTTCGAGCCCCCCCGCCTCTCCGGTGCCGACATCCAGATCGATGCCGAATTCCGCCTCGGCGGGTTCTTCTTCCGCCTCCCTGGCTTCGGCACCGGCATCAGGGGTCAATTCAAAATCGAGCGCAAGTTCGTCTATTGCCGATTCCTGTTCAGGAGCCGCTTCGCCGATGTCAAAATCGATGAGATGATCATCGCCGGCCGCTGCTTTTTCGCGGGCAGGCGGCATTTCCCCGCTGTCCAGGCCTTCGGCGGGCGCTGACGTGACATCGAGCAGGTCTTCCTCGACTTCGGTTTCAAACTCTCGGGCCGAGGGCACATCCAGCAGATCGCCGCCCGCCGTTGACGAGATGTCGAGCGGACTTTCGCTGCCGGCTTTAAAGAGATCTTCATCAAAGGCCGGGGTTGACGTGACATCGAGCAGATCCGTCTCCTCTCCGGCAGTTTCGGCGGCTTCGTCACCGGCGCCCGGAAAATCCAGGGTAAAATCGAGCGCCTCTAGATCAGGCGCCGCGGCCTTTTTCTCGTCCATGACCGGCGGGGCTTCCTCTTCGCCGGTGATCGAAAAATCCAGCCCGGCATCGACCGCTGCGGTTTCCTCTTCTTCGGGAAACTCCGCAACCGCGGTTTTATCGAGTGCTTCATCTTCAATGCCGGCGATAGCCGTCACGTCAAGCATGTCGGCTTCGCCTTCACCGGCCGCGGTCACATCCAGGATGCCTTCACCGGCTTCCGCGCCGGCGCCCACGCCGCTGATATCCACGATGCCTCCGCCAGCTGCCACAGCGGCCTCGGGTTCTTCTTCGCCCGGGGCGGGCGCAGCAAACATCGCGCGCTTGGGCGACAGTTCCTGCCACATGGCGAGCGCCATGGTCCAGTAATCGCCCTGTCCGCCGACCTTGTCATGCAAGACCTTGGCGGCTTGCTCGTAGGCCTTCTTCCTGTTCGCCGTGTAGTACACCTCGAGCAGCTTGATGTGAAACTCGAGATTATCGGGTTCTTTCTCGAGGGCCTTTTTGACGAAATCTACAGCCTGATCGTACTGTTCATAGGCCAGGTAAAAGTTGGCCTCCTGCATCGGGTCTTCCTTTTCCACGGCCTCTTCTTCGGCGGCCACCGGTGCCGCGGCCGCTTTCGGGGCCGCCCGTGCCGCCGGCGCAACAGGTTGCACGGCCGCCTCTACCGCGGCGGCAGGAAGTTCTGTTTCGACTTCCGCCTCGGCGACGGCGGTTGCCGCGTCCGTGAAATCTTCCGAAACAGCCAGTTTCCCGGCCATTTCATCCATTTCGGGGAAAACACCCTCCGGAATTCCAGCCAAGGCGACACGGCGCCGGCGTACGGCATACTGTGCAAGCAGGACAATCACCAGCACGGCGGCCAGGCCGGCGGCGAGCATGACCAGATTATCCCTGATCGGGTTAATAAAACCCGTAAGGCCGGCGGACAAAAGTGCAGCGATAAGGCCAGGCTCTTCAGGCGGGGGCGCCGCAGTCGCTTTTGCCGGCGCTGGCGCAGGTTTTTCCGCCTTAACGGGGGGTTGTGCCGCCGGCGCTGCCGCGGCCACGGTTTCCTCTGCCGGTTCAGGGGCTGCCGCCTTCGGGGCCGGGGCCGCCTTTTTCTCGGCGGCCGCGCGTTCCGCCGCCGCCTCGCGTGCCGCGATCTGCTGCTGGAGGGCGGCCAGTTCATCTTCCTTGAGGGCGATCAAGCGCCTGAGGTCATCGATGATGGCCTCGTTCTCGACCAGCTTATCCTTCAGTTCCGCATTTTCCTGGGTCAGGGTCTC
>Ga0137796_10001583_pt1 | contig 12891 bp, 15 predicted proteins | sample OV2TP3_FD_97704 | JGI IMG/M metagenome (GOLD analysis project Ga0137796, IMG submission 97704)
TTGCCGGTGCATCTGATGGGCTAGGCGGCCGACATGTCTCCGATCATGGAGATCGCCCGGCGCAAGAATCTGAAAGTTGTCGAGGATGCCTGTCAGGCGATTCTGGCAAAAATCGACGGCAAGACCGCCGGAACCTTTGGCGACGCCGCCGGTTACAGTCTGCATCCGCTGAAGAATCTGAATGTCTGGGGCGACGCGGGAATCGTCGTAACGAACTCCGAAGAGATCAATCACCGGCTTCGGCTGCTTCGCAATCACGGTCTCATCAACCGGGACGAGGTGGAGATCCTCGGCCACAACAGCCGGCTGGACTCGATCCAGGCCGTCGTCGGCAACTGGGTGATCCGGCAGGTGGACGAGATCACGAACCGGCGGATTGCCAACGCCGCGCTCTATGACCAGGGATTTGCCGAGCTGGCCGGCCACATCACGATTCCGCCGCGCCGGCCGAATGTCCGGCGGGTATTTCATCTGTACATAGTGGAAGCGCGCCGCCGGGACGATCTGTACGCGTATTTGCAGGAGGAGGGGGTTGAATCCAAGATCCACTATCCGATTCCGCTCTATCTGCAAAAGGGACTGGCGCATCTGGGATACCGCAAGGGCGATTTCCCGGAGGCCGACCGGCAGGCCAAATGCATCATCACGTTCCCGGACGATCAGCACCTGACGGCCGACCAGGTGATGTATGCGATCGACAGAGTCCGGGAGTTTTACAAGCGGGGATAATCTGATGGGGCAATCAAAGCGTGGCACGGCGAAAAAATCCGGTGGGAAAACCCGTTCGATGCGCGTCCCCTATCTGGATTTGCCGTCCCAGTTCCGGCCCATCCGGCGTCCGCTGCTCAAGGCGGTGGAGACGGTTTTGGCGCGTGGAAATTTTATTCAGGGCGAGCCGGTTGCTGAATTTGAGCGGCGGTTTGCCGATCTGTGCGGTGTCCGGCACGCGATCGGCGTCGCGAACGGCACGGATGCGCTGGTTTTGTCCTTTAAGGCGCTTGGGATCGGTCCGGGCGATGAAGTCATCACCGCGCCGAACTCATTCATCGCCTCCGCCTCATCGGTTGTCCTGGCCGGCGCCCGCCCGGTTTTCGCGGATGTCCGGCCGGACATGAACATCGATCCGGCGGAAATCGAGAAGCGAATCACGCGACGCACGAAAGCGATTCTCCCGGTGCATCTGACGGGCAAGTGCGCCGACATGAACCCGATCCTTGATCTGGCGCGCCGCCGCGGGATTCCGGTCGTGGAGGATGCGGCGCAATCGGTGGGATCGATGTACCAGAAGCGTCCCGCCGGATCATTTGGCGTGGTGGGTTGTTTCAGCATGCATCCTCTGAAGAATCTCAGCGCCGCGGGCGACGCGGGGGTCATTGTCACCAGCGACTCAGGCCTTGCGGAGAAACTCCGGCTCCTGCGGAATCACGGGCTTCGCACGCGAGACGAAGCCGCCCAGTGGGGTTACAATTCCCGGCTCGATACAATTCAGGCGGCGGTATTAAACTGCAAGCTGACGCATCTTCCGAAGATACTCGCCCGCCGCCGCCATATCGCCCACCGGTATATCCGGGCCCTCGCCCATCATGTCGATTGTCCGGTCGAGACGCCGGCCGATTTCCACACCTATCATCTTTTCATCATCCAGTGCGACCGCCGCAAGGACTTGCAGGCGTTTTTGGCCGAGCGGGGCATCGATACAAGAATTCACTATCCGATTCCGCTGCATCTTCAGCCCTGCGCCGCGTCTCTGGGATACCGGCAGGGGGATTTCCCTGTTTGTGAGCGAATGATCGGCCGGATTCTATCGTTGCCGGTGCATCAGGCGTTGACCGACGCGCAGGTGGACCACGTGAGCCGTTCGATTATTGATTTTTATCTTCGGCAGCCGAAATGAAGGAGCGATGATGGTCACCAGTGAACTGAAAAAAGCCATGTTCCATGGAATGCTGCGGCTTCGGCGGGTGGAGGAGCGGATCGCGATCCTGTACCGGGAGCAGCAGATGCGGTGTCCGACGCATTTGTACATCGGCCAGGAGGCCGTGGCGGTCGGCGCCTGCGCGGCGCTCCGGAAGACCGATTACCTGTTCGGCACCTACCGGGGCCACGGGATCTATCTGGCGCAAGGCGGTAATTTGAATTCGATGATGGCCGAGCTATACGGGAAGAAAACCGGTTCCACGCGCGGCAAGGGCGGGTCGATGCAGCTGATCGCCCCGGAAGTCGGGCTGCTGTGCACGTCCGCGCTCGTGGGCGGAACGATCCCGATGTCGGTTGGCGCGGCGTTATCGGCGCAGTTGCGAAAGACGGATCAGGTATCGATGGTGGTGTTCGGAGATGGCGGCACGGAGGAGGGAGTTTTTCACGAGAGTTTGAATTTTTCCGCATTAAAGCATCTTCCGGTCATCTTTATTTGCGAAAACAATTTTTATGCCGTGTACACGCCATTTTCCAAGAGGCAGGGCGTGGACAACATCAATGACCGCGCGAAAGTGTACGGCATGCCCGGAGTGCGGGTAGACGGCAATTCCGTGATGGAAGTCCACGGGGCTGTTGCCGAGGCGGTGGACCGAGCGCGTCGCGGTGGCGGGCCGTCATTGATTGAATGCCGGACCTATCGGTGGCTGGAGCATGTGGGCCCGAACGACGATCCTTACCGGCCGGATACGGAGCTTAAGCAGTGGAAATCGCGTTGTCCGCTGGCTCAGTTTCAAAAGCTCCTTCTGGATGAGCGACTGTTGACCGAATCGGACATCTCCCGGATGATATCCGGCATCGACCGGGAAATTGAGGAGTCAGTCCGATTTGCGAAGGAAAGTCCTTTCCCCGGGCCCGAGGAATTGGCCGTGGGCGTATACGCGTCATGAGAATTCGGACCTACTGTCAGGCGATCAACGAAGCGCTGCATGAAGCCATGGCTCGGGATGACAAAACATTTATCATGGGCGAGGGAGTGGACGATCCGAAAGTGATATTCGGTTCGACCGCCGGGTTGCAGGAAAAATTCGGCGTGGAGCGAGTGTTTGACATTCCACTATCCGAAAACGGCATGACCGGTGTTCTGATGGGCGCCGCCCTGGCAGGCATGCGTCCGATCATGACGCACCAGCGGATCGACTTTACGATGTATGCCATGGACCAGATCGTCAATCACGCCGCCAAGCGGTGTTTCGCCTCCGGCGGAGTCCAGAGCGTTCCGATGACGATCCGGGCCATTGTGGGGCGTGGCTGGGGCCAGGGGCCGCAGCATTCGCAGAGTTTGCAATCCCTGTTCGCTCACATTCCGGGTCTCAAAGTGGTGATGCCGGCGACGGCTTATGATGCGAAGGGACTGCTGATCGCGAGTATTTTTGACAACAATCCGGTGTTGTTTATCGAGTATCGCCGGCTCTACGAGGAGACCGGAGACGTTCCGGAGGGGTATTACACGGTTCCGCTTGGAAAGGGGATTGTTCGTTCCGAGGGTCGTGACGTGACGGTGGTGGCCATTTCCTACATGGCGCCGGAGACATTAAAAATTCTTCCGGCGCTTGCGTCGGCCGGCATCCGCGTTGAAGTCATCGACCCGAGGACGCTCAAGCCGCTGGATGAGACTCTGATACTGGATTCCGTTCGGAAGACCGGCCGGCTGGTGGTGGTGGACACGGCGTGGCGGACCTGCGGGATGGCGGCCGAGATATCCGCGCTGGCCGCAGAACGCTGTTTTCCTTCTCTTAAAGCGCCGATTCGCCGGGTAACCTTGCCGGACATCCCGACTCCGACGACCCAGGCCCTGGAGAAGATCTATTATCCGGGTCCTCTGGACATCGCGAGGGCCGTCTGCGAAGTCATGGGCATGGATGGCCCGGCGATTGACAAGGTCTCGGAACATATCCGCCTGGATGCTCCGGCCCCCGCGGCCGCGCCGCAATTTGTCGGGCCTTTCTGACCGCGACATTTTTAAATTCCGACTGAATCGATCATGAGCGCCGTCCGATACGCCGTCATCGGCAGCAACTGTTTTACCGGCAGCCATCTGGTCGACGCGCTCCTTCAGCGTCCCGGCACGGAAGTTTTTGGGGTCAGTCGATCGCCCGAGAATACAGGCCTTTTTTTGCCGTACAAACGTCGGGATCTTTCACGTTTCAAATTCTTCCAGGTCGATCTCTACAAGGAATCAGGCCGGCTCATTAATATTTTTGATGATCTCAAGCCCGACCACGTCATCAATGTTTCGGCGCTCAGCGAGGTGGGTTTGTCCAACCACCAGCCGATCGAGTATTACCAGGTGAACACGATGGGGGTTGTGGCCCTGTGTCATCAGCTCAAGACCCGGTCATACCTGAAGCGGTATGTTCAGATATCCACGCCGGAAATATACGGGTCCTGCGACAGGCCCCTGGATGAGACCGCGCCGTACAATCCGAGCACGCCATACGCCGCCTCAAAGGCCGCCGGCGACATGTATCTTCAGACGATCCGCAAAAATTTCAATTTCCCGGCGATTTTCATCCGATCAACCAACGTCTACGGCCGGCATCAGCAGCTGTACAAAATCATCCCGCGTACCGTCATTTACCTGCGCAAGAACCAGAAGATCGAACTGCACGGCGGTGGGAATGCCGTCAAAACCTGGGTGCACATCCGGGACGTGGTGTCGGGAGTGCTTTTGGCGATTGAGAGCGGCCGCCCGGGAGAGGTCTATCATTTCGGGGATCAGCATTCGATGTCGATATCGGATCTGGTTGGCCGGATTTGCGCCCTGTGCGGCCGGGATTTTGCGTCGTCGGTGGAGAAGGTGGGTGAGCGGCTGGGCCAGGACGCGCGGTACATTCTGGATTACGCCAAGTCACAGCGAGAGCTGGGCTGGTCGCCGCGGGTTTCTTTTGAAGAAGGCGTTCGTGAAGTCATCACGTGGGTGGAAGGAAACTGGGATGCGATTTTGCGTGAGCCGCTTGTGTATGTACACAAGGTATAGCTGATGGGTGTCCGAATGAATACCACCGACTCCTCCCGGGGTTTCCGGGTTGCTGTCATCGGTCACACGGGATTTGTCGGGACGGCGATTCGAACTCACTTGGAAAACCGGTCGATGACCGTCATTCCTCTTGCGTCACGTGACTGCAATTTATTGGAGACTTCCGCCCCCGATCGGCTTCGCGAAATGATCCCGGCCGGATCAAGCGTGATTTTTTGTTCGGCCATCACGCGGGTGCTGCGGGATGATTTTGAGACGCTGCAGCAAAACCTTCGGATGGCCGAGTCTCTTGTCCGCTCGGCCGTGGGCGGTCGATATGCTCAGGTCATTTATCTGAGTTCGACCGACGTCTACGGCCATCACCCGCCCACGCCGATCCGGGAGACGACGCCTCCCGCGCCCGAAAACTATTACGGCTTGGCCAAGCTTGTCGGCGAGCATTTGCTCAGGCTAAGCGGCGGACCTGGTTGTTCCGTGAGCGTGCTGCGTCTGCCGGGTATGTACGGTCCCGGCGACGGAGACCGGAGCGTGATCGGGAGGCTGGCGGGCGCCATGCGGCGTGGAAGTGTGACCATCCACGGCACCGGAGAGGTGCTGCGGGACTACGTCCATGTCGATGATGTCTGCGCCCTGGTGGAACATCTCTTGCTCCATCCTGTCGACGGCGTGTTCAACGTGGCCACCGGCCGGAGCCTGTCCATCAAAGAACTGGTTCGACGGCTGGCGCAGGAACTCAGGCTCACGCCCCGGATCGATCATGCCGGCCCTGAGCCAAACCGGGCGGAGGATCAAGTGTTTGACATATCGTATCTACGTGCGTCATTTCCGGATTTATCGATCTCGCCTCTCGACGAAGGTCTTTCCAAATACGCTGCGTCGTTGCGTTTATTCGGCGATTTGACCTAGCCGTCATCTATTCCGGCAATAACTCTCCAATGGATCGCGTAAAAATATTGGACCTTCGGAACCATCGAGCCGCCCTCTGACCGGCAACCGGCCCGTCCTTGATAATTGTTCATTAATTTGTACAATTAGCATATGATTCACTTGACGATCCGGGAGGCGGCGGGGCGGCTGAATGTATCGCCAGGCCTGCTGGCCCGGTACTGCAGGGAGGGCCGGATACCGGGAAGCGTCCTGTGCGGTCGGCTCTGGCTGATTCCGGAATCGGGATTTCAGGCATTCCGGCGCGACCACGGAGCGTACCGGCCGGGCCGTCCGGCTTCCATCACGTCGAAGCGATTGGCGGAAGGCCGCCTGCCGTTTTATGAGGTGATCTGGCGCGGTATCGCACGGCTCGAAAGTCGCCGCGCGGCGTCGAGCCTGCCGGCGCTATTGGTCTCGATTGGCGCCCCTCGCCTCAAAATGCTGGGGTTGAAAATCGCCCGGACGATCCCTGATCCGGAGCGCAGGCTCTATGACCATCTAGCGCGCCGAAATCCCGGCCGGCCGGTCCATTCGCTCTACAACTCGCATCTCCGCCGGTTGGTCAAATTCGAGCGTGCGCTGGCGTGCGCAACCCGACGGGCGTAGAGGAGATCCGCCGGTTCATGGAGGAACTGGGCCGGAAATGCCCGGAAATAGTCGACGTCTATCTGACCGGCGGTGCCACCGCTGTGCTCATGGGCTGGCGGTCGGCCACGATCGACACCGATTTCAGGCCGGTTCCGGATTCGGATGCGATCCTTCGCCTGATTCCCGATCTGAAGGAACGTCTGTCCATCAACGTGGAGATGGCCTGTCCGTCCGATTTCATTCCCGAGCTCCCCGGCTGGCGGGAGCGGAGCATCCTGATCGAGCAATACGGCCGGGTGGCATTTTATCATTATGATCTCTACTCGCAGGCTCTCTCCAAGATCGAGCGCGGCCATCAGCAGGACATGAAGGACGTGGATGAGATGATCCGCCGGGGTCTGGTCAAGCCGGACCGTCTATCCGGCTTGTTCAAACAGATCGAGAAGAACCTGTACAAGTATCCAGCCATCGACCCGGCCACATTCCGCCGCGCCGTCGCATCCGTCATCCGGGCGCATTCCCGCCGAACGTAAATCCCGCCCATACATGAGCGGCTGTCCCTTCGTGGACACACAGGGAGTTTGTAACCCCGGAAAAGTTATGGCATACTTCGTCAAATGGCTGAAAAGACTGCGGTGAGGCCGTCGGGGGTATCCCGGGCGGAGCAAGAATCGCCTGCGGGGAATTCCGGTGAGCTTGCCGAAAAATACGCGTTGTTTCATCGGGAGCTGGGCGTTCGGAATCCGCGTCAGTTTCTGTTGATCAATCCGCCTCAAGTTCCGGAGGACATGTTCAGCATCGACATAGCCCGGCGGAAGGGTTATTACGCCTATCCGCCGATGGGTCTGATCTACATTGCCGCCGTCGCGCGGCTGGTGAACCCATCGGTGAACCTCAGTGTGATTGATTTGAACTTCGAAATGTTGAAACGCTGTCACGACCCCTCGTTCCAATATTCTTTCTGGCAGGAAATCCTGCAGCAGGCGCTCAAGAAGGACCCCTCGGTCCATGTCGGCGTATCCTGCATGTTTGGCGCGACGAAACCGATTTTCATGGAGATCACGCACTGGATTCACCGGTACTTTCCGAGTGTTCCGATCCTGGTGGGTGGTGTCCAGGCGAGTTACGACTTTGAAGAGCTTCTTTCGAAGCAGTGCGCGGACGTTGTGTTTCGGCGGGAGTCGGAAGTCAGTTTCCGGAAATTTTATCAGAACTGCATCAGCACGGATCAGGGCCGACCTGTCGAGTTGCCGCTCAGTCTCGGGTTTCAGATGAGCGGCGAGGTATACGAGAGCAAGGGCGCGGCGATTCCGAACGAGGACGAGATCGATCTGGATCTTCGGCCCTATTATTCCCTGATCCCGGTCGCCGAATATCACAAATACGGATCTTTAGCGGCCTTTTCCCGTTACAATGGCGACGACAAGCCCTTCGCCACCGTCCTGACCAACCGCGGCTGCCGTGCCCAGTGCACCTTCTGTACGGTCCGGGACTTCAACGGTCGCGCGGTGCGGCAGCGGGATGTTCAGCGGGTGATCGACGAGTTGAAGTTTCTCGTGGAGACCTACGGCATCAAGCAGATCGACTGGCTGGACGACGATCTGCTCTACAATCCGCGTCGTGCGGTTGAGATGTTCAGGGCGATGGCGGAGGAGGTGCCGGGACTGGAGTGGATCTGCAACAACGGCCTGATCGGCGCGGCGGTCAGCGAGGAGAACATGTACTGGATGGTGAAGTCCGGCATGAAGGCGCTGAAGATCGGCATCGAGAGCGGCAACGACGAGTGGCTGAAAAAAATCAAGAAGCCGACCGTGAAGCGCAAGCAGTACGAAGCGGATCGCATATTCAAAATGTATCCGGACGTTTTTCTCAGCGGCAATTTCATCATCGGTTTCCCCGGCGAAAAGGTCGGCGAGATGCTGGACAGTTTCGATTTCGCGCGAGATCTGGCGTGGGACTGGGCGAGTTTTTACATCTGTCAGCCGCTGAAGGGCACGGAGCTTTTCGCGATTTTCCAGTCGATGGGAGACGAGCGGTGCGACTACGAAAATTATGACAAGACCCTCAATCCGGGCCGAGCTGCGATCCGCGGGGAATTTGGATATTACAAAGGCTATCATGGGGAAGGCGACCCGCCGCCGATTCTGACCGGGCGGGACATATTCAAATTGCCGTGCGATCAGGTGCCGTCCAAGGAGCAGATCAAGGAAGTCTGGTTCACGTTCAACATGGTCGCGAATTTTGTGGAGAACCGGTCATTCAGCTCGAAGGGGCACATGCCGAAGATGGTCCGATGGTTTGAGTCGATTGTCTCGTCCTATCCCTTTGACGCCTCGATGATCGCCGCCCTGGCGTACGGATACAAGCATTTGCATGAGCACGAGAAGCACAAGGAGTATCAGGCGCGATTTGACGTTATCCTGAAAGATTCCGCCTACTGGCAGCGCCGGGTTGAGGAGTTTCCGGAGCTCCTCGAATTTGTCAAATAGCCGTTCATCATGATCTATAACCTGCTCGGCGTGCAGGCGGTGCAGGTAAAATCCCTTCCGCCGGAAGTCGCCGCGGAACGCAGTCTGGACGGGACGTTTGGGAAGGACTATTTCGACGGCCCGCGCAGCCGTGGATACGGCGGATACAAGGATGACGGCCGATGGGCGGCGATCGCCCAGAAATTGAGGGAAAGATACCATCTGACCGCGGCATCCCACGTTCTGGATTTGGGCTGTGCGAAGGGGTTTTTGATGAAGGATCTCAAGAATGAGATTCCGGGCATTACCGTGCGGGGGTTTGAGGTGTCTCAGTACGCGAGGGACACCGCCGACGCCGGCGTGCAGTCCTTGATCGACGTCGGCTATCCGACGACACTTCCCTACCGGGACAACACCTATGATCTCATCCTCGGCATCAATTCTCTTCATTTCATGCCGGAGTCGGACGTCCGCAAGACCGTGATGGAGCTGGTCCGTGTCGGCAAGAAGGGCGGGTCCCTGTTCATCCAGGTCGATGCCTACACCAACGACCTCCAGCACCGGTCCATGATGGCCTGGGCGCCGATCATCAAGACATTTTTCAAGCCCGAGGAGTGGGACAAACTCTTCCAGAACGACAAACTCTCGGTCGACACCTTCTACACCATCATCGAGCTGGAGAATCTTCGCTGAAGACAGTCGGCGCCGTCCTTCGGACGCTCGGCGCACCGCTGACGGTTGAGGATCTCATCACGCCTGATCCGGGTCCCGGCCAGGCGCTCATCGAAATCGCCTACAGCGGTGTCTGCGGCACGCAGCTCCATGAGGTCCGCGGCCGGCGCGGCCGAGATCCCCATCTTCCGCACACCCTGGGTCACGAGGGCTCCGGGAGGGTTTTGTCGATCGGTCCGGAGGTGACCAAGGTCCGGCCGGGTGAAGCGGTGATTTTGACCTGGATCAAGGGTTCCGGTCGGGACGTGCCGGGGATGTCGTATGAGAGCCAGGCGGGCAAAGTGAATTCCGGCGCGATCAGCACTTTTTTGCGTCACGCGATTATTTCTGAAAACCGCCTGGCGGCTTTGCCAGCCGGTGTGCCGCTGCTTGAGGCGGCGCTGTTGGGTTGCGCGGTTCCCACGGGCGCGGGTATGGCCAAAGAGGCCGGCGCGTCGCCGGGGAAGAGCGTGGCGGTTTTTGGATGCGGGGGAGTGGGACTATGCGCGGTGATGATGTCGCGAGCGCTGGGCGCGTCGATGGTGATAGCGGTGGACATAGTTTCGTCGAAGCTCGAGATGGCGATGCAGCTGGGCGCAACGCATGTGATTGACGCAAAGCAGGTCGACGCCGCCGAGACGATCCGCGCGATGACGGGCGGCAAAGGCGTGGACAGCGCGATTGAGGCGGCCGGGACGAAGCAGACGGCGGAGTCGGCGTTCAATTCGGTGCGGGTGTCGGGCGGCATGGCGGTGATGGGCGGCAATCCGGCATTTGGGGAGAAGTTTTCGATCGACCCGATGGATCTGATCCGTGGCAAGCAGATTCGTGGAAGCTGGGGTGGCGGGTCAGTGCCGGACCGTGACGCGCCCGACTATGCGGCGGGATTCCGTTCCGGCGTTCTTCCTCTGAAAAAGCTGATCACCCACACCTATGCGCTGGAGGATGTGAACCGCGCGTTGGACGATCTGGAGACAGGCCGGATCGGCCGCGGGATGCTGGACATGCGTCCAGACATGCGTCCAGACATGCGTCCTCATGGATAAACTCTCCTTCCCATCCGCCCGTCCGGTCGAATTGTCGGCGAAGCAGGTACTCTTCGAGAATCAATTCGTTCGTTTCTATTCCGTGTCGGCGAAATTTCCCGCTTTTTCCAAGAACTATTATGTATCCGATTATGGCCGGCGAGTCGGGGTATTGATTATGAGGGATGAGAGCCTGTTTTTAGTGCGGCAGTATCGATTTATTCTGAATGATATCAGTTGGGAAATTCCAGGCGGGAATGTGGAACCGGGAGAAACTTTTGAGGAAGCCGCGCGCCGGGAGATGTTGGAGGAAGCCGGGCTTGTCTGTGGAGGCCTGCAGCCATTATTTCGATATCAGCCGGGAGTGGATTGTTTGAGCAATGAGACGCGCCTGTTTTTCACGACGGCCGCAAAGGAGGCGAGTTTAGCGCCGAGTTCCGAGATCGTCGACCGGAGTTGGATACCCATGGATGAGAGTTTGCGGATGGTTTTTGACGGGAGGATCGTCGATATCCTCACTGTCACCGCGCTTTTTTCATACGCCCTTTTGCATCCAGCCGGCCGGCGATGAGGGAACCTCAAGGCGGCGCCGTTACTTTTTTTATTCCCTGCCTGAACGAGTCCGGCAACATCGGGCAGGCGATCGAGAACGTGATTTCAGTCATGGCCGGGATCGGCCGGCCCTATCAGATTCTTGTGGTGGATGACGCCTCGATGGACGGATCGGTGGCGGAAGTCGAGGAGACCCAGCGTCGGCATTCGGGCGTTCGGATCGATCTGATCCGGAACAAATATTGCCGTGGTCTGGGCCGGAATTATTTCATCGCCGCCCAGCGCGCGACGGGGGACTATTTCATGCTGGTCAACGGCGACGCTGTCGAGCCGCCCGACACCATCCGCCGAATCGTCTCCCATGCAGGCGAGGCGGACGCGATCATTCCCTATTTTTCCGGTCAGGACAGCCGGACGCCGGCCCGCAGGGTACTTTCCTGGTCGTTCACCACGCTGGTCAACTTGATCAGCGGCCACCGGCTGAAATATTACAACGGGCCGGTGTTGCACCGGACCGAGAACGTCCGCCTGTGGTTCGCCGAGACGGCGGGATTTGGCTATCAGGCGGAGCTGTTGTGCCGTTTATTGCAGGAAGAGCGGATCAGTTACATCGAAGTATCCGTCGGCAACAGTGACCGTGCCGAGGGCGCGTCCAAGGCGTTAAGACTCCGGAATATGATATCTGTTTCCTACACACTGCTTCAGATTCTTCTGCGGCGGATGCAGCAAGTGGCGTTCAAATTGTTGAAGCCTGAGCGCTATTATACGTAAGCGACTGTTGAAATGAGGTCAATGAAGGGAGATTCAACGCAGAGGCGCGGAGATGACGCAGAGTTGACGCAGAGGATGAGGAAGGGGTTGACTGGAAGCCATCTCAAAAATCATTTTTGGCCACAAAAAGGCACAGAACGCGCAAAAAAAAGTGAAACAACCCAACTTTTGTGAGGTTTAGCCTCTTTGTGGCTATTTTTGATATGGGCTCTAGAAAATTTTCTAAAAACTCTGCGCCAGCTCTGAGTCAGCTCTGCGCCTCTGCGGTAAAGGTCCTGTTTTTTCGCAGTTTTCCGACCGATAACCAATTCCCAAATTCTTCGGATGTGCGGGAATCATGAAAGGGATCGTGTTAGCGGCGATTTCGTTTCTATTTCTGATAGCGATATCGATGGGGTTGTTGCGGCTCTATCGCGGGCAGAAATATTACAGAGTCCTTCTGGTTGCGTTTCTTTTAGCCGCCGGTCTCTATGTCTGGCTCCATCGGTTTCTCCCGGCGGACCTTGGGTGTTTGCCGTCGGGCTGGCTGGAGCCGCAAAGCGCCCTGGACGGGATCAACGGATTTTTGATACTGGGTCTGCTCTTCCACGGATACTGGGACGCGATCTACACCACCGTTCTAACCGGTTTTTCATCGAATCTGATGATTTTGTTGTCGCGGCACGGCAAGCTCAGTCAGGCCGACCTGAAGGCGTTTTATGGCGGCGCCGATCCGGTGGATTATGTGGTTTCCTGGCGGCTGGAGAATCTGGTCCGTGAGGGTTATATTTCGCAGTCCGCCGACGGCTATCAATTGCTTCCCAAGGGCCGTGTTGTGGGAGTTCTGACGCGCCATCTGAAATGGCTTCTGACCGGCAGCGAGCAAGGTGGCGGCTAAGTGGCGAAGGGGATGGTG
>Ga0137796_10001585_pt1 | contig 12882 bp, 9 predicted proteins | sample OV2TP3_FD_97704 | JGI IMG/M metagenome (GOLD analysis project Ga0137796, IMG submission 97704)
TCCTATGACGTCCCCCATGCACTCGTCCGGGACTGTCACCTCCATGGTCATCACCGGCTCCAGAATCACCGGCTTGGCCTTTTCCACCGCATTCTTGAATCCCATGGAGCCGGCAATCTTGAAGGCCATGTCCGAGGAATCCACGTCGTGGTAAGAGCCGTCGTAAAGGGTCACACGGAGGTCCACCATGGGATAACGCGCTAAATACCCCTCCGCCATCGCCTCTCTGATCCCCTTTTCCACGGCGGGGATGTAATTGCGCGGGATGGCGCCGCCGACGATGTCATCGACGAACTCAAACCCCTTGCCGCGCGGCAGCGGCTCGATTTTCAGCCAGGTATCGCCGTACTGGCCCCTTCCTCCCGACTGTTTCTTGTACTTGCCCTGGGCGCTGGCGCTGGCCTTGATAGTCTCCTTGTAGGGTACCTTGGGCGCTTTGAGTTCCACCTCGGCTCCGTACTTTCGCTTGAGCTTCTCGACAAGCACCTCGATATGGAGCTGCCCCATCCCCGAGAGAATGAACTCCCTGGTCTGTGGGTCACGGTGCATCTCGATGGTGGGATCCTCCTCCATCATCCGCTGCAGTCCCTGAGGGACCTTCTCTTCATCGGCCTTCGTTTTTGGCTGCAAGGCAAAGGAGAGGAGTGGAGAAAAGTGCGTCAGACCCTCGAATTGAATCGGCGCCCGCTCTTCGCAAAGCGTGTCCCCGGACGCGAGCTCCCTGAGTTTCGCGGCCGCAACGATCTCGCCGGCGTAGGCCTCGCGCACAGGCTCTTGCTTTTTCCCTTCGAGTCTCAAGAGCTGGCCAATTTTTTCCTTCGTCTGTTTGTTGGGATGATAGACCATCATATCCGTGGCGATCCTGCCGGAGATAACTTCCATAATGGAAAGCTTTCCGGCAAAGGGGTCGATGATGGTTTTGAAAACGTAGGCGGCCAATGGCCCGCTGGGATCGTAGCGCCGCGCTTCCACCTCCCTGGTAACCGGGTTCCTGCCCTGGACCTCGCCGCGCTCGAACGGTGAGGGAAGATAATCGATGATGGCGTCGAGGAGCTGCGGGATGCCGATCTGCCGCATCGCCGAGCCTAAAAAGATCGGAAAGAGCTTCCCGCTCAAGGTACCGCCGCGGATACCTTTCTTCAAGTCCTCCAAAGGAAGATCTTGGCTCTCGAGATACTTCTCGAGCAGCGCGTCGTCCGTTTCCGCCACGCTCTCAAGCAACTGGACGCGCATCTCTTGAGCGGTTTTTTTAAGTTCCTCCGGGATCTCGCTTTGCGAGAATCTCCCGCTGTCCCCTTCGAAGATAAAGGCCTTCATGAGCGCGAGATCGACGACGCCTCTAAACCCCTCCTCGGCCCCGATGGGAATCTGCAGATAGACCCCCTTTGCCTCAAGCCCTTTAAGAATCGCTTCCATGGCCTCCTTGACATTGGACTTCTCGCGCTCCATCTTGCCGATAAAGATCAGCCGGCTCACGTTGCACTCATTGGCGCGCGCCCATAGCCTCTCGCCCTCGACCCTGAGACCGGTGGAGGGATTGAAGAGAAAGACCGCCCCGCTCAAGGCGCGTATGCAATTGATGCTGTCGGGAAGGAAGGCCGCGTATCCGGGCGTGTCGATCAAAGTGAGGCGGAGCTTTTTCCACAATAATGAGTGAAACGCCGTGGAAATGGAGATATGGCGCTTGACCTCCTCGGCCTCGAAGTCCAAGACCGAAGTGCCTTCCTCTACGCGGCCGAGGCGCTGCGTAGCCCCTGCGGCAAAGAGCATGGCCTCGCCCAACGAGGTCTTTCCCGCTCCCCCGTGGCCTAAAATTCCAACGTTGCGCAGCTTCTCTACCTCTACCATAGCCAACTATTGCCTCCCCTGTCATGTACCTCCGGCAGAGCCGGAGGCTTGATTTGTGATCAGCCTAAGGCTGACTGGCCAGCTAACGCTGGCACAACAAGACACAGCTCTCTTCACCTCCTCTCCCTCGACGGGAGAGGAATAAGGTGAGGGTGCCAGAAGTTCTCAATACCCCTCACTCTGACTCTCTCCCACAAGGGGAGAGAGAACCATGTAAGCAATCCCTTGCCTCCACATATGAAGCCTTGTCAATCACCACTCCCGCAAATGTCAAACTCTGCGAGTCCCCCAGCAGAGCTGGGGGTTTACCTTCGATTAATTATTCCTGTGCTCTCTTTTTCAACTCTTGAACTGAATTCCTTTCGTGAATGATCCTGAGGCCGTCCAAGGTCAGGAACTCGTCGACCTCGTCGATCGCGGAGCATTCCGACGCGATGAGCGGCGCCAACCCTCCGGTAGCCACTACTTTTGCCCGCACCTGGTTCTCTTTCTGGATGCGCCGGACAATACCATCCACCAGGCCCACATAGCCGTAAAAAACCCCGGACTGAATGGAGTGGACCGGGTTCTTTCCGACGACCTCTTTGGGCTTGACGATCTCCACCCGGGGAAGCTTCGAGGCCCTCTGAAATAAAGCCTCCACGGAGATCAACAAGCCCGGGGCTATGGACCCGCCCAGGTATTCCCCCTTTTTGGAGATGAAGTCAAAGGTGGTCGCTGTCCCGAAATCAACCGCGATACAGGCGTCGTGGTACTTCTCGTAGGCGGCCACACCGTTGCAGATTCTATCCGCGCCGACCTCTTTGGGGCTATCGTAGAGAATAGGCATGCCGGTTTTGACCCCAGGCCCGATCACCAAAGGGCCGACTCCGAAGAAACTCTCCCCAAGCTCGTGCACCACGCTCAGCATGGGCGGCACGACGCAGGAAACGATCATGGAATGGATCTGGTCGCGACCGATCCCTCGAGAGGAGGCGAGATGGGTGATCAACACCCCATATTCATCGGCGGTTCGCTCTGCCTGCGTCAACAGGCGCCAATGCGTCACCAGCTTCCTTCCCTCGTACACCCCTAGGACAATATTGCTGTTCCCGATATCGATGGCTAAAAGCATAACGCGGACTTCAAATGTCTGCCGGAATCACGTCCCCCGCGACGATCCTTCTGACAGCTCCCTGATCGTCCTCCAGGAGCAAGGCGCCGTCGGTGTCTATGCCCAGGGCTTTCCCCAAAATCTTTTCATCCGTCATTTCCACCCTGACCCGCTTTCCTCTCAGGGAGAAAAAACTCTCCCAGCGCCGGGCCATAAGAGAAAACCCCCGATCCTCCAGATCCCCATAGCACCGGTCGAGGTTCTGAATCAATCGACAGGTAAAAGCGCCGCGGTCCACCGGCCGCCGAGTTACCATCATGATTGAGGTGGCCCTGTCTTGAATGGTCTCGGGCATCAGCTCCGGCGGAAAATTGAGGTTGACGCCAATTCCCAGAACCATAAAGCGAATCCTATCGCCTTCGCAAGAGGACTCGGTCAAGATCCCGGCCAATTTTTTTCCTCTTACCATAATATCGTTGGGCCACTTGATATCCGGAGGAAACGCAATAAAGGACTGAACGGTCTCCGCTAGGGCCACGGCAGACATCAAGGTGATCTGAGAGGCGTGAGCGGGAGGGAGCTTGGGACGAACAATGACGGAAAGGTAGAGGTTGAGATAGGGCGGTGAAACCCACTTCCTTCCCAGCCGTCCCTTGCCCAGAGTTTGTCCCTCGGCAATGACGATTTCCCCTTCCGCCGCCCCTTCTTCGGCGAGCTGATGGGCATAGACGTTGGTGGAGTCCATCTCCCCAAAGTAGTGGACCCTCCTGCCCAGCCGCTGCGTCGCTAAGCCTCTTTGGATCTCATCGGGGCTAAGCGGCGTCGCCACGCCCTTCATTCCTCCTCCATTTTCGATTTTAGATTGCCGATTTTGGATTGGGACTTTTTAATCTAAAATCAAAAATCCAAAATCTAAAATTCTTTTAAGCCCTTAACCATTTATTGCTTTGCCGAAACGATCTTCATGTTAAAATCAACAGCCGGAGCAGAGTGGGTTAGGGCGCCAACGGAAACAAAGTCCACTCCAGTCTCCGCCACCTCACGCACCACATCGAGGGTGATCCCTCCGGAGGCCTCCACCGATGCCCTTTTTTTGACGACCCGCACCGCCTCGGCCATCTCTCTAGTGCCCATGTTGTCGAGCATGATGACATCCGCCCCCGCGTCCAGGGCTTCTTTCACTTGCCTCAGGTCGGAGCACTCCACCTCAACCCTGGCCATAAAAGGGGCGTGGCGACGGATTCTCTCTACTGCCCGACGAATGGAGCCCGAGGCAGCGATGTGATTGTCCTTGACCAAAGCTGCATCGTAGAGACCGAGACGGTGGTTGGTCCCACCCCCCATCCGCACGGCGTATTTCTCCAGGGTGCGGAGTCCGGGCGTGGTTTTTCGCGTATCTATGATCTTGCAGGGAAACCCTTCGACGGCATCTACGTAGCGGCGGGTTAACGTAGCGGTCCCTGAAAGACGCTGGAGAAAATTGAGCGCGGTCCTTTCCCCCATGAGCAGGGCCCTCAGGGGACCCTCCGCTTCAGCGACAATGGCCCCTCCCGGCGCCCGGTCTCCGTCGCGACAGAGACAGCGAACCTTGACCTCGGCATCCAGCAGGGAAAAGATCTTCTCCAGCAGAAAAAGGCCCGCCACCACGCACTCCCGCTTCGCGCGGAACAGACCCTTTCCCCGGGCCTCAGGGTCGACGGTGCTTAGGGTCGTGAGGTCGCCCGGGCCGAGATCCTCCTCGAGGGCATTCCTGATGATCTGCTCAATGTGGGGAGTAACCGGGACGTCCATAAGCTTTTATTCCATTTCCTCTTTAACCGCCTTCAACCACTCGAGCAGGTGAGCCTGCCGGACGCGCAGCTCGCGGCGGGACTCCTGCTTCCGCTCAACCACCTGCGGCGCTGCTTTAGCCAAAAAGTCCTGGTTCTTCAGCGCAGTTTCAACCAACCCAAGCTCCTTCTCTACTTTTACTATTTCGTTTTCGAGCCGCCTGCGCTCCTGCTTCAGATCTACCAAACCTTCCAAGGGCAGGAAGAGATCTGCACCCGGAATAGCGGTGGCAAGGGAATGACGGGGACGCTTTCCATCACCGAGCTGTTGCTCCCATGCCTCGACCCGTGCCAAGACATGCAGGTAGCGTTCGTTGCGAGCTAAGGCGTCGCTTACCGCTCTGTCGTGGATCTGTGCCACGATCCGTACCGTCCGGTCGCGCAATCCTGCCTCTGCCCGAAGGTTTCGCACTGCCCGCACGGCTTCCATTACGACCTGGATCTCCCGCGCAGCCTCAGCGTCAACTAAGGATGGGTGCGGCTCCGGCCAGGGGGCAACCATGATGCTTTCCCCCTTGTGAGGCAGGTTCTGCCGGAGTTCCTCTGTCAGGAAAGGCATACCAGGATGGAGTAGTCGGAGCAATTGGTCCAGGAGAAAGATAAGGATTTGGCGGACCTTTTTTTGCTCCTTTGGTTCTTTCCCGTGCAGACGTGGCTTCGCCATTTCAACGTACCAATCGCAAAACTCATTCCAAATGAACCCGTAAAGCTGCTGGCTGTAATCGTCGAAACGGTAATTCTCCAAAGCCTCTGTAACGCCGCGAATGGTCTCGTTGAGCCGATGGAGAATCCAGCGGTCCACCGGCTCCAGCTCTTCGCGGGGGGGCAGGTTTTCCCGATTCACTGGTTGATCCCAATGGTCGAGGTTCATAAAAACAAACCGAGATGCGTTCCAAACCTTGTTAGCAAAATTTCGGCACATCTCGGCGGTTGATGATCTCAGCACCTTATTCTCTTTGATGTCGGCATCAAAGCGAACATCTTGCGTCCCGGTGCACTGGTAGAGCAGAGCAAAGCGCGTGGCGTCCGCGCCGTACATCTTGATAAGCTCCAACGGATCAATCCCAGTGCCCAGAGACTTGCTCATTCGCCTGCCATCTTTGGTAAGGATGGTCGGATGGATGAGCACGTGGTGGAAGGGTATCTTCCCCACAAACTCAAGGCTTGTCATAATCATCCGCGCCACCCACAAGTAAAGAATTTCCCGGCCTGTAATGAGCAAGTCCGTGGGAAAGAAGTAATCCATTTCTTGAGTCGACTCCGGCCAGCCGAGCGTGGCGAATGGCCAGAGGGCGGAACTGAACCAGGTGTCCAAGACATCCGGGTCTTGGTTCAGAACTCGGCCCTGACATTTCTGGCACGCGGCGGGGGGAGACACCTGCACCATCAGCTCACTGCAGCCCTGACAGGTCCATACGGGGATGCGGTGTCCCCACCATATTTGCCGCGAGAGAGTCCAGTCCTTGATGTTCTGAAGCCACTCGACGGAGTAACTTCGAAAACGATCCGGGAAATATTTGACCTCCTCGCGCTCCAGCACTGGGATCGCCGACTGAGCTAGTTGCTTCATGTCCATGAACCACTGCTCCTTAAGCAGGGGTTCTATGGGTGTCCCACACTTGTCATGAGTCGGGATGTTATACTCGTAGTGATCCCTCTTAACCAAACAGCGCTCTTCCTCCAGAGCCTTCAGGACGGCTTTCCGCGCCTCAAAGCGCTCAAGCCCGGCGAAGCGCCCCGCATCTTCGGTCATTCGACCATCCTCACCAATGACCTTGACGAGGGGAAGGTTGTGGCGCAGCCCTACCTGATAGTCGTTCGGGTCATGGGCGGGCGTAACTTTCACGGCGCCACTCCCCATTTCGGGGTCGGCGTATTCGTCAGCCACTATCGGGAGAGGCCGCTCCGTTAAAGGTAGGAGCACTTGTCTGCCGATGTAAGGCTTCCATCGCTCGTCCCGAGGATGAACAGCTACTGCCGTATCCCCGAGCATCGTCTCCGGTCGCGTCGTAGCAACCACGACATCCCCGTTTCCTTTCAGTATAGGGTAGCGGATATACCAGAGAAATCCTTTGGTCGGAATTTCTTCAACTTCCAGGTCCGAAATCACCGTTTGGCAAAAGGGGCACCAGTTCACCATGCGCTCGCCCCGGTAGATCCAGCCACGCCGGTAGAATCGGACAAAGGCCTCAAGCACAGCCCGGTTGTAGCCTTCATCGAGAGTAAAGCTTGTCCGTTGCCAATCGTAAGAACAGCCGAGGGCACGAAGTTGCTTAAGAATAGTGCCGCCACACTTGTCGGTCCAAGTCCAAATTCTGCGCAGCATCTCCTCTCGACCCACATCCCACCTGTTCTTCCGCTCAAGTTCCCAGAGCTCTTGCTCCGCCTTCATCTGAGTAGCAATGCCAGCGTGGTCCGTGCCGGGAAGACAAAGAGTATTGTAGCCCTGCATCCGCCGGAGGCGGACAAGAACGTCATGAATGCTGTGCTGGAGGGCATGGCCCATGTGAAGCTCCCCGGTCACATTGGGCGGCGGAATGGTAATGCAGTAACGAGAACGCCCCTGCTCTACATTGGCGTGGAAATAGCCCCGTTCTTCCCACCAGGAGTACCACTTCTCCTCGATGGATCCCGGCTCGTAGGCTTTGGGCAAATCGGTACTGGCCACGCCCTACACCTCGGGTATTTTTTTACCGCAGAATTTTCCCGGCATGTTGCTATTATAGTCGCAATTTCATGAAGCTACTTGGACTTTCTTGGAGCTTTTTTGCCCGGCTTAGTGTCGGGCTGCTGTTCCACCACATCGACCAGATCAATGAACTGGAAGGTCACTTGCTGGGGCCCCTGAGTACGTCTCCTCCTTGGCGGTCGTTGGGCAGCGTCACCGCCAGCACCCGAGGCAGGAGGAGAGGTAACCTCTTCTTCTTCTTTGGGAGCAGTCGGAGCCGAAAGGAGAGCAGCCAGGGCCGATTGGAATGTGTCCTTCTCAATCGGCTTTTTCACGACCACGAGCTTTTCGTTCTTGGGCAGCTTAGAGCCTTCCTCCTCTTCCAGCCACAGCACGGGAATTTTAGAGGCTTGAATGGCTCGGGTGACCTCTGGGGTTAATCGCCCACCCTCACGCAGCGCGGCCCCATCAACGATGAGCAAGTCATATTCCTTGAGGGAAGCGACTGCGGTATCGATATTCTCCTCCGCCCAAACTTCGTGTTCGGGGAAGAGAGAGAGACTGATGGCTTGGCGCAAGATCTTATAGGGTTCGATCAGGAGGATTTTACTCATGTTTTTCCCTCATCTTTACCCTCTCCCACAGGGAGAGGGAAGGGGTGAGGGTATCCCTTTATCTTGACAAGGAGCAAACCCTAAGTAAGATAGAGATGGCTAGCGCTTCAGCCACGGTGCGAAAGTGGCGGAACTTGGTAGACGCGCAGGATTCAGGATCCTGTGGGCTCACACCCGTGGGGGTTCGATTCCCCCCTTTCGCACCATTCGCCATTGCCTAATCAGCCTACCATAGCACTCGAATTTTCTCTAACGACTCCTTGGGATTGTTCTTGATGCTATAAAGGCGCTCCCTTTTAGGGCTGCTGACCATCGCCGGCGGCGCCTCCACTATAAAAGGAAGAACAGAACCCGCAAGGACCGCTATAAATTGCCTTAGCGGACCCTAAGAGTTGCGGTGAGACAAGCGATAGAGTAGATTTCCGGACATGTATCGGAGAGGTTATTTTCTTTTCCTGCTCGTCTTACTCAGCGCCTGCACCAAGGACTCAAAACCACCCCAACAAACAGCACGGGCGGGCGACGCCGAGCGGGGGAGGCGAGTCTACTTGGCCCAATGTACTGCCTGCCACAATAGCGACCCCTCCCGTGACGGGTCGGTCGGTCCCGCAATTAAAGGCTCGTCAGAGGCTCTGCTAGAAGCAAGGCTGCTCCACGCTACTTACCCACCGGGCCATACCCCAAAGCGAAAAACCAAAACCATGCCTCCGCAACCCTACCTAAAGTCCGCCATCCCCGACCTCGCAGCCTTTCTAAATGCATCGGGTTAGCTTCTCAGAAAAGGATCAAGAAAAGCACATACAGGATGGCTGCAAGTATAAAACCTGACCATAGGGCCCCGGATACCGTATCCAGCGGTTTCTTGGTAGGACCCTGGGAGCCGACGAGCGCATTCAGTTCTACGGCGCCAATAATCACCACGCCGAGGATGACCCACCAGGCAATAGACGCCCCAGTCGGTTCTTGGACAAGCGAAGGATAGTGGGTCGCCGCCCCCATGTAAAAAAGCATGGGAATAGAAAACACGGCATTTGTCCTCGACGTTAGCGCCGCCCTGCGCCCGGCAGCGGCTGCCTCTGGAAGCGCCTGCCCACCTTGAGCCACCTGTGTAGTGGAAGCAATCACTATCTTCTGCTTCGGCCATATGACCAGCCAAACATTGAGGAACATGATCGTGCCTAATACTCCTCCCGTGGTGATCGATATTCCATAAGAGGAGCTAAAAAAAGTTCCTCCCATCTCGGCCCACTTGTGAATATAAATAAGGCCCCCCGCCAGAAATGTGAACATCGCGCCCCATCGGAACCACCACAGGGCACGCGGCACAAGCTTCTGGATTGCCCCGCTACGAACCGCAGGCTCGGTCTCGGCAAAGAACGGTGTTTGCACGAAATTGAAGTAGTAAAGGAGACCAATCCAAATAATACCCGCAAGAAAATGAATCCACCGCAGAAAGAATAGATACGCTTCCATAATTCTGCCCTCCTTTTCCCCTTTCCGGATTCACGGGGTGGATAAAAATCTACCGCCAGGTGGGTTCTTATATTAACGGAAGCGCCCGGTTGTCAAGGATAAAATCGCCTAAGTTCCAGGGTTTTTTAGCCGCCGGCTAATGTCTGCGTTCCTTGGACTCGCGCAGGCCTTCGAAAAGAGTCCCCTTCTCGACAAGCTTAAAATGGAGCGCGTTAAGGAGATAAGTGGCTCGTTCCTCCAGCGATTTTGCCTCTAGCAGACTCTGTTTTTCCAGGGTCGAGACATCCAAAGAAAAACAGCAGAAGTTCAACCAGGTTTCCTCATCCAAGGAAGGATCCTTCAGAATTTTCCTGAGATCCGACTCGTTCTCCCCTATAGTACGCTCCGCGAGATCCAAGATCTCCCCCTTTAGAGAGGCTGGCAAGATCTTCGCCTCTCTTGTCTCCTCCCTGAGAAGAACCCTGGCCTGGCGATAAAGGCTTTGGTCGAGGATAGGCTCCTGGATCTCGTACTCCCGAAGCCCATAAAGAACAAGGTTGTAACGGCCATCAGGAAAGGGTGTGATAGTAACGATCTCCCCCACACATCCCACGCTATAGATATCCGGGTTTCCGTAATAAGCTTTCTCCCACTCGCCTCTTAAGAGCGCCATCCCGATTAATCTGTGGTTAGCCATTGTATCCTTGACCATCTGTCGGTAGCGTAGCTCGAAGATGTGTAGGGGAAGATGGACTTTGGGGAAAAGAACGACGTTAGGTAAAGGGAAAACCGGGATGATCCGTGCCCGACTGGGAATACCTGGTTCCTCGCTCACTTTGACTCGGCGTGACCTTCGAAGCCTTCTTTTAAGTTGATCTTATTAATAACACAGGGCGGCTGTCCCGTTCAACCGGAAAAGGCCTTTTCTCGCTCTCCTGCTAGAAAATTCGGCTTGACCTATCCCTCGATCTATGCCATTTTGCCTGCTAACCTAGCGTGAGGAAGGAAACCCCTTCTGTTCCAGGAAAGAAAAACACCCGTCCCCTCTTTTTTGACAGACGTTGTCAAGAAGGTACCCTCTCTTAGGCGGGCAGTCGACCCGTTCGCTTCGGTGGCCGAGGAGCTCGATCTTGTGGAGAAAAACCTTACCCGCTCCGTCCTTTCCTCTGAGCGCACCCTGACAGAGATCTCTGGCTACCTCATCCATGGTGGGGGCAAGAGAATCCGCCCCATGATTACCATACTCGCTTTTAAGGTCTTCGGAGGAAAAAGGGTAGAAGACATAGTGGATATTGCTACCGCTATCGAGCTCATCCATACAGCCACGTTGCTCCATGACGATATTATCGACGCGGCCGAAACCCGACGTGGCAAGGAATCGGCGTACAAGAAGTTCGGCCTCAAAGCTACCTTGGTCACGGGCGATTTCTTGTTCATCAAGGCTTTTGAGTTCGCGGGAAAATTCGACGAGACCGTCGTCCAGTGGACTGCGGACGCTTGCACTCGCCTAACCGAGGGAGAGATTCTCCAAGGATTCTTCAACCGCAACACGGAAGTCACGGTCCGAGACTATCTGGAAATTGTAAAGCGGAAAACAGCCTCTCTTTTCGAGACCGGAGCTAAGGTGGGCGCTTATCTGGCTGGGGCCAGTCCGTCCCTGGTCGAGGAGATGGGTGAGTATGGTCTCAATCTGGGGATCGCCTTTCAGGTGATCGATGACGTCTTAGACGTGGTGGGACACGAGGAGCTTTTGGGCAAACCCACAGGCATGGACCTCCGGGACGGCAATCCGTCGCTTCCCATTATCCTAGCCTTAGGGGAGGGAGAGACCGCCGTTTCTGACGCCTTCGAATGCAGCCACCCAACCGACGAGAAGATCCAGGAAGCCATCAAGGCTATCGGCCGGGGGCGAGCGATTCACCGGGCCAAAACTTTTTCCAAAAGCTACGCGGAGCTGGCATCCAGGCCCATCAAGAAGCTCCCTCCTTCCTTCTACCGTAATGGACTCAAGACTCTAGCTCATCTCGTCGTTGAGAGAGATTTTTGAGCTTGATAGCCGGCTTTTTCCAACCCTGTCTAGTCCCAGCGGATGCCAGCGGCCAGAAGCAAGAACCCGTCTCCGGACCCCCATCAACGGTTTATTCGAAATATATTTGACCGCATCGCTCGGCGCTACGACTTGCTCAACCGCGTTATCAGTTTCCATCTGGACACGGTCTGGAGGAAAAAGGCCGTCAAGGCACTGGCCCTAAAAGGAAGCAACAAATTCGTTTTAGACCTCGGGACCGGCACAGGAGATCTCGCCCTGACAGCCGCAAGAGAGATAGGAGAAAAAGGCAGGGTCTTTGGACTGGATCTCTCCTTAGAGATGCTCAGGCTTGCCCAGGAGAAGAAACGGCGGTTTCGCCACGGTGGCAGGGCATTTTACATCCTCGGAACGGCGCTAGCTCCCCCCTTTAAGGATGGAACCTTTGACGCGATCATGACAGCCTTTGTCCTGCGCAATATCCCAGACTTGAGTCTTTTCTTCGAACAGGCCTATCGCCTCCTTAGGCCCGGGGGTAGACTGGTATCTTTGGATATGTTTCCCCCCACTCCCTCTTCTTTCTCTTTCTTCTATGCCTTGTACTTCTACCGCTTGGTCCCATGGATCGGCGCGGGGTTAGCGCATGACCGTAGCGCCTACCAATACCTCTCCGACTCCGTCAGGACATTCGCCCCCCCTGAGTCCATTGCTAAGGTAATTCAACGAGCGGGGTTTGAGAGAGTAAATATTGAGAGGTTTTTAGGGGGAGCTGTCTGCCTGCATATAGGAGATAAACCAATAGTATCGGCCGGGTAGAATTAACCTCTATGCGGGCATTTCCAGCTAGTTTTTTACTGCTTTTTTATCAAATTGCGCTGGGGGGACTGTTCGCCATGGCAGCGACCCCATTCCATGAGCTGGAGCGAGGATTCTACAAATCCACGGGAGGTGTCCTCTTTGTCAGCGGCCTCTTAAGCCTTTGGGGTAAAACCGATCTCTACCGGAATTCGTTTACTGGGGCGCCAGACCTTGGCATGGTGGCGGAGATGATTCTTCACATTCTTTTCGTTCTCCTCTTTGCCCTCTATCTCTTCTCTCTTTGGGGTGAACATATCCTGTTTAGAGCTCGAACCTTTTCTTCTTCCCTCCTGACAGGGCTTGTGGGGCTTGCCGTAATGTCCCACAGTTTCCACCGAGCGCCCCTGTGGTCGTTGGAAAGTTTCCTCTATCCGCTCAGCTTTTTCTTATCCGCTCTTATCTTAGGAGGGGTGACGGTCGGCATGCTACTCGGCCATTGGTATCTGATCGATACGGGCCAGAGCCTCGATCCCTTCGTCCGCATCTTTAAGTTT
>Ga0137796_10001587_pt1 | contig 12875 bp, 8 predicted proteins | sample OV2TP3_FD_97704 | JGI IMG/M metagenome (GOLD analysis project Ga0137796, IMG submission 97704)
GTTCAGCGTGCCGCCAAACGTGATGTTCGCGTTGCCCGTGGAGCTCGAGGTCACCGCCCCCGTCAGCACCACCCCGTCGTTGTAGGTCTGCGCACCCGAGGTCGTGACGTTGGCCGCAAAACTGCTCGTGCCCCCCACGTTCGTCGTCAGGCTCGTGAGCGGCGTCGTGCCGCCCACTATGCCGGAGAACACCGTCGGCCCCGCCGTGTTCGCCGCCAGCGCGGCGGCACCATCCACGGTGCTGATGAACCTGATGAGGCCAGCAGCGCCGGAGCTGGCCACCACGTCGCCCGCAAGCACCACCGCGTCGCTGTAGATCTGGCCCGCCGAGGTCGTGACATTGCCCGCAAGGCTGGTCGTACCACCCGCATTGGTCGTCAGGTTCGTGAGCGGCGTCGTCCCGCCCACCACGTTGCCGAACGTCGTCACGCCCGTCGTGTTCACCGCGAGCACTTGCGCCCCGTCCACCGTGCTGCCAAACGTGATATTCGCGTTGCCGGTCGATGCCGCCGTGACGTTGGCGGTCAGCACCACGGCGTCGTTGTAGGTCTGCGCACCCGAGGTGGTGACGTTGCCCGCAAGGCTGGTCGTGCCCCCGGTGTTGGTCGTCAGGCTCGTCAGCGCCGTCGTCGCGCCGACCGTGCTGCCAAAACTGGTCAGGCCCGTGGAATTGACCACCAGCGCCTGCGCGCCATTCACCGTGCTGGAAAAGCTGACGTTGCCGGTGCCAGCCGCGATCGTCGAATCCGCCGTCAGCGCCACTGGCCCGCTCAAGGTCACCGCGGCGTCGCCGGTAGTCAGATCGGAGCCGAGGCGGATGTTGCCGGTGCCCCCGCTCACCGTCAGGTTGATCGCCCCCCCGGTGCCGCCGCCGCCCGTGGTGCTGAGCGGCGCATTGACGTGGACGGTCCCGGTGCCGTTCGCTGGCCCGCCCGCATCGTTGGCGGTGATGTTGATATTGCCGCCGCGCGTCGTGATCGCAGCGCCGATCGTGACGTTATTTCCGGCCTGCAGATTGAGGCTGTTGTTTCCCGCCGTGGCGGTGATCGCTCCGTCGGCCGCCACGGTGAGGTCGACCTGCGCCTGGAGCGTCACCGTGGCGTTATTGAGCTGCGCAACGACCGTTGCGGGATCAACCACCGCAGGATCGTTACCGTCGTTCTCCGTGAACGCGTAGGTGTTTGGGTCGGCGTCGTTGTTGTTCGTACCGTTGAAGTCGGCGTCCGTGACTCCGGTCGCGGAGATCGTCAGGTTCGCGGGGTCGAGCAGCAGCGTTCCCTTGGTCCCCTTGGGCGCGCGCAGGTCAACCTGGCCGCGGAAATCCAGCCACCTCTTCCCGGACACCTCGGCGACACCGCCGTTACCGCCCTGCGCCCCGCCGCGGGCGGTGATGGTCCCCAGGAAGCGGGTCGTGTCGTCGGCCCACACCACGACTTTGCCGCCATCGCCGTTGTCGGTTGCATCCGCCCTGATCGTGGCGTCGGGGGCAACATAGGTTACCGCGGCGTTGCGCTCGGGCCCGCCGCCTTGCCAGTTCCCGCCCACGAGCACCGTGCCGCCGCCCGCTCCGCCCGAAGCGTCGATGGTCGCGCCGGCGAGCAGTCCGACCCTTTCCCCCAGGACCTGGACGGTGCCGCCAACGGCATCCGCGCCGCCGGTGGCCGAAACGGACCCGCTGACGCTGGTCACGCCCGCCTCGCCGCCGTCGAGCACGATGACGCCGTTGCGCTCCTTGATCGTGCTGGCGCGGATGACGCCGTCCGTGTTGATGACCGTGTCGAGCAGCGCGTTGGCCGAGCGCGCGGTCAGCAGCACGTTGCCGCCGTCGGCCTTGATCGTGCCGCTGTTGAGCGCGGAGGCGTTGAGCGCCGACTGGTTCACGGCGACGCTGATGAGGCCGTCGCCCACCATGTCGAGCGTCACCTTGTCGCCCGCCGCCAGCGCCACCGTGCCGAGGCGGGCCGCGATCACGCCCCGGTTCGCGACCTGCGGGCCCGCGAGCACCGCGTAGCCGCCGACCGAGGTGATGTTCCCCTCGTTGACCACGCTCCCCGCCCCGCCGGCATTGCTGAAAACGTAGCTGCCCGACATGAAGTCGGCGTTGGAGATCGACAACGTCGTGGCCATGAGGCCGCCGACATCGACGCTCGCGCCGGGCTTGAAGATGACGCCGTTGGGGTTGACCAGGAACACCTGGCCGTTGGCGATCAAGCTGCCGAAGATCTGCGAGGGGTTGTTGCCGAGGACGCGGTTGAGCGCGATCGCCGAGACGTTGGGCTGCTGGAAGACGACCGAATTACCGGCGCCGATCGAGAACGTCAGCCAGTTGAGCGCGGCGCGCTGCGAGGCCTGGTCGACCTGAAGCGAACTCGCGCTCGCCTGCGTGATCGTCGCCTGGCCGGCCACCACGTGGCCGCCGGTCGGCAGGCCCTGCGCGTGCACAAGCTGCCCGATCGGGATCATCGCGGTGGCGACCGCGGTGGCGATGGTGCGCCGCCGCGTGCGCAGCGCCGGCACCGCGCCGGGCTTCGCGGAGACCTTCTTCGACTTGCTCATGACGTGCTCCCCCGAATGCGCACGCGGGCGCGCGCACGCGAAACGCAGGCGCGCCGCCCACTGCGATTCAGTTTAGTCCAACCGCGCGTCAGGCCGTGTGAAATTTCGCACGGCCGGAATGCGTTCTCCGGACGCGTGTTTAGAACCACTTGATCGCCTGGAACCAGATCCGCGGGATCCGCTTGGCCCCGTCGGCCAGCGGGGCCTCGTTCTCGGCCCGCCAGGCGGCAAAGGCGCGCAGTAGGTAATCCCCATCCTTGCCGAGGGACAGACCCAGACCGTAGCCAGCGAGGTTTCTCTCGTTCTTGGTTTCGGTCGCGAGCGGGTCCTTGTTCACCCGTACGTGGCCAATGTCGTAGAAGCCCGACACCGTGACGTCCCCGCCCTGCAGCTTCAGATCGGGCACGATGTAGCGGTATTCGGCGTTGATGACGATGCCCGAGTCGCCGATCGCCTCGCCGACGGGATAGGCGCGCACGCCCGTGGGCCCGCCGAGGGAGAACTTCTCCGCCGAGGTCAGGTTCTTCGATCCGCGCTGACCGGCGACCGCAAGCAGCAGGTTGCTGTTCTCGGTGACGCGCTGCAGGCGCCGGTACTCGTAGTTGAGCTTCGCGAACTTGCCTGCCGTCTTGAGGCCGGTCGGTCCCTGGTCGGCCGCCAGCAGGCCCGGCTGCGAAAGCACGACGTCGCCCTCGGTCCACGTGGCGCCGAACGAATTCAGGCCCCCGCCGAACAATGCGTCGCGCAGGTCGCCGACCAACCCGAGCTTGTAGGCGATGACGTAGCGGTCCTCCTGCGTCGACGTGCTGTCGATGCGGTCGAAGAGCTTCTTGTCCTCGTAGGCGGCCTGCAGGATGACGTTGGCGCGGCGCGTGCGCACCATCGGATGGAAGCCGAACACGCTGGCCGTGACGCCGTAGCCATGGGACTCGAGCGCGGAGAAGTCCTTGCCGACGCGGTAGTCGAAGTCGAGATAACTGAAACCGACCCGCGTGCCGTAGCTGCCGACCGGGACCACGTAGGCGATGCGCCGCAGCAGGAACCGCTCCTCGGTGGCGAAGGCGCGCACGGTCAGCTGATCGCCCAGGCGCATCGGGCTGTTGACGTTGAAGCTGATGCCGAGCCGGTACTCGCCCGTGAAGCGGCTGCCCGCGTTGTCGAAGTCGACGAAGCCGTTCACCAAGTCCGGTACCTGCTCGACGTTGACCTGCATGTCGGCCGCGCCGATGGTCGCGCTCGGCCTGATCTCCGAAGTGACGATCGCGTTCGGCAGGTCGTTGATGAGGAGCAGCGGCTTCTCGAGCCCCGTCTCCGTGATGAGCGAGCCTTCCTGCAGGTGCGCCTCGAGGATCGACTTGAGCAGATCCTCGGACACGCGCACGTCGGGCTTCATGTTGAGCGTGACTTTGCCGATGCGGCCCTCGATCACCGCGATCTCGACGACGCCGTCCCTGATCTGCTGGCGCGGCAGGTACGCTTGGGCAAGGAAGTAGCCCCGTGCACGGTAGTAGGCCCGCACGCGCGTCGCGGCATCGTTCAGGCCGTCGATGTCCTGTTCCTTGCCGACGAATTCCTTGATCGACTCGAGGAGCTCCTCCTCGCTATAGACGGTGTTGCCGCTGATGCGAAAGCGCGTGACGTTGACCTTCAGCCCCGGCGTCGCCGAGAGCGCGGGCCGCGGCGCGTCGACGCGCGGCAGCACGTCGGCCGGGCGCGCGGGCTCGCGCGGCGGCTCCTTTGTCTGCTGCTGCAGGATCTGTCCGGCGTCCGGGGGCTTCTGCCCGTAGCCAGTGGCGGGGATGCCCGCGAGGGCCACCGCCGATGCGAAAAGGGCGCTGCGCATGGGTGCGCCCGCCGTCCCTGAACCCCAGGCCAAGGAACCGCGAAACTTTTCCAGATCCAAGAGTTATGAGCCTTTTCTTATATTCGACCTGAAATCCATGCGCTCGTCCGTGAGAATAGCGTGAATTTTGCCCTGTCGCAATGAAGGTTTAGGGTGCCCAAGCGCCCCCGCGAGCGTCACTGTTGCAAATTGCCAACAAGCGTTCCGGCCTGCGGAACGGCCTCCTCCGGCAGCCCCCGTGACCCGACCGGCCCCAAGGGGCCGGGGTCACAGGGTGCGTGCGATAGACTCCGCGCATGAGCGAGAAACCGGGCCACGCCGCGATCCGACCCCCGAGCGCCGAAGAGCGCTCAGCGTTCCCCGGCGAGGTCGTCGTGCAGTTGCCCGCGCCCTTCGCCGACGCCCGCGGCGAGATCCAGCCCCTGGTCGATGCCACCATGGAGAGTTGCGTGCTGATCCGCTCGAAGAAGGGCACGGTGCGCGCCAACCACTTTCACCGCACCGACTGGCACTACTGCTACGTCCTGTCGGGCTCGATCGAGTACTACCACCGTCCGCAGGGCTCCGGCGCGGCGCCGCGCAAGGTGCTGATCCGGTCCGGGCAGCTCTTCTTCACGCCGCCGATGGTCGAGCACGCCATGGTATTCCCCGAGGACACGGTGTTCCTCACGCTCGGCCGCAATTCGCGCGACCAGGAAGTGTACGAGGCCGATGTGGTGCGCGTGAAATCGCTCCTGCCGCGGGCCGCCCCCGGCGGATGACGGTGCCGTGCCGCCGGCGGCCTGATTGCCGGCTGTGTGGCAGCCGCGAGCTCGTCAACGCTCTCCGCCTCACCCCGACGCCGCTCGCCAATGCGTTCGTGACCCGCGCCGGGCTGGGCGCGGCCGACCCCGTATACCCGCTCGAGCTTGCTCTGTGCGCCGCCTGCGGGCACCTGCAGCTGCGCGACGTGGTGGACGCGCAGGCGCTGTTTGGTGACTACGTGTACGTGTCGGGCACCTCACCCGCGTTCGTGCGGCATTTCGAGCGCTATGCGCAGGACCTGGCGGCGCACGCCCCCGTGCGGCCCGGCGCGCTCGTCATCGACGTCGGCTCCAACGACGGCACGCTGCTCGGCTTCTTCAAGGCGCGCGGCTGCCGGGTGGTGGGCGTCGACCCCGCGCGGGCGATCGCCGAGCGCGCCACGGCGGCCGGGATCGAGACGCTGCCCGAGTTCTTCGGCGTGGAGCTCGCGCGACGCATCGCGCGCGAGCACGGGCGCGCGGCGCTGGTTATGGCCAACAACGTCTTCGCGCACGTCGACGACCTTGCGGGGTTCGTGCAGGCGGTGCGCGCACTGCTCGCGCCGGAAGGACTGTTCGCCTTCGAGGTGTCGTACCTCGCCGACGTCTACGAGCACTGCCTCTTCGACACGATCTACCACGAGCACCTCGACTATCACGCGGTGGCGCCGCTCGTCGGCTTCTTCACACGCCAGGGCATGCGACTCGTGCGCACCGAGCGGGTCGCGACCCACGGCGGCAGCATCCGCGGCCTCGCCCGGGCCGCGGGCGCGGGCGTCGCGCCGGACGGCTCGGTCGAAGCGCTCGTCGCGCACGAGAAGTCGCTCGGGCTGGAGCGGGCGGCAACCTACGCCGCCTTTGCGCAGCGCATCGATGGCGTCAAGCGGGAGCTTGGGCGCGTGCTCGCGCAGATGAAGGCCGCCGGCGCCTCGGTCGCCGGGTTCGGCGCGCCGGCCAAGGCCACCACGCTCATGTATCACCTCGAGATCGGCCCCGAGATCGTGGACTTCATCGTTGACGACAGCCCGCTCAAACAGGGCCTCTACTCCCCGGGGTTGCACGTCCCGATCGTCGCTGGCGCCGAGATCGCAGCGCGCAAACCGGACGTGCTCCTCCTCCTCGCCTGGAACTTCGCGGGTCCGATCATCGCCAAGCACGAGGCGTTCCTGCGCGCCGGCGGCCGGTTTGTCGTCCCCTTGCCCGAGGTGCGTATCGTTGCAAGTTCATGATCGCACGGGGCAAACTTCATCTCGCACTGGTCGGCCGAGGCGCGTGGGGAAGCAGGATCGCGCGCACTGTACGGGCCTCTGAAGAAGCGGTGCTCGCCGCCACCGCCGGCCGCGACTGGGAGCGGCTGCTCGGCCAGACGATCGACGGAGCGGTCATCGCCACGCCGCCCGCCGCCCACCTGCCCGTCGCCACCCGCTTCATCGAGCGCGGCATCCCGGTCCTGGTCGAGAAACCCCTGTGCCTGGATCCGGACTCGGCGCTCGCCTTCCGCGACTTGGCGGCGCGCCGCGAGGTGCCTGTGCTCGTGAACCATGTCCATCTGTTCAGCCCTGCATACCGGCTGCTGAGGCAGCTTTCCCCTGCACTCGGAAGGGTGACCCGCATCGCCACGGCCGGAGGTCGCGAGGGGCCGTTGCGCGCCGACACCCCGCCGCTGTGGGACTGGGGCCCGCACGACCTCGCCATGGCGCTCGATCTCGCCGGCGACGAGCCGCAGCGCGTGAGCGCGCGCCATACGCTGCAGCGGCGCAGCGCCGCCGGGCTCGAGGCGAACTACGCCATCGAGCTCGAGTTCCCGCGCGCCCTGCGCGTCTCCATCGCCGTTGGCAACGCGATGCCCCGGGTGCGGCGGCTGGAGGTCGACCACGAGCGTGGCACGCTCGTCTACGACGACGTTGCGCCCCGCAAGCTCGCCTACGAGGGAACCGAGGCCCGCGTGCGCGAAGCCGTGGCCGCAAGCGATCTGTCGCGGCCGCCGCTCGATTGCGCGATCGAGGCGTTCTGCGCAACCATCCGGGCCGGCGGCTTCGAGCCGCGGTCGCTCGACCTGGCGGTGGCGGTGGTGGCGCTCCTTGAGCGCATCGAGCGGGAAACGGAGGGCGAGCGCGGATGAACCTGCTGATCCTGGGCGTCAACGGCTTCATCGGCCACCATCTGAGCACCCGGGTGCTGCGTGCCACCGACTGGCACGTCTACGGCATGGACATGGGCACGAGCCGCCTCGCCGACGTGCTCGCGCACCCGCGCTTCCACTTCTTCGAGGGCGACATCACGATCAACCGCGAATGGGTCGAGTACCACGTCCGCAAGTGCGACGCCGTCATCCCACTGGTGGCGATCGCCACCCCGGCGACCTACGTCAGGGAGCCGCTGCGCGTCTTCGAGCTCGACTTCGAGGCGAACCTGCCGATCGTGCGCGCGTGCGTGAAGCACGGGAAGCGCCTCATCTTCCCCTCCACCTCCGAGGTCTACGGCATGTGCCGCGACCGCGAGTTCGACCCGGAGACCTCCGAGCTCGTCATGGGGCCGATCAACAAGCCGCGCTGGATCTACGCCTGCTCCAAGCAGCTGATGGACCGCGTCATCTGGGCGTACGGCGCGCACGAGGACCTCGACTACACCCTGTTCCGCCCCTTCAACTGGTTCGGCGCGGGGCTGGACAGCATGGACGCCGCGCGCGAGGGCAGCTCGCGCGTCGTCACCCAGTTCCTCGTCCAGATCGCGCGCGGCAAGGACATCATGCTGGTCGGCGGCGGCTCGCAACGCAGGACGTTCACCTACATCGACGACGGCATCGACTGCCTGATGCGCATCATCCGCAACAAGGGCGGAGTGGCGAGCCGCAAGATCTACAACATCGGCAATCCCTCGAACAACCTCTCCATCCGCGAGCTCGCGGAGGCCCTGCTGCGGCTCGCCCGGGGCTACCCCGAGTACCGCACGCGCGCGCGGCGGGTAAAGCTGCGCAGCGTGAGGGCGGAGAAATACTTCGGCGAGGGCTACCAGGACATCCAGTTCCGCGTGCCGGCAATCGGCAATACGCGGCGCGAGCTCGGCTGGCGGCCGAAGATGGGGATGGAGGCGGCGCTCGATCTCATCCTCAAGGCGTATCGCAGGGAGCTGCCGAGCGTGCGCAAGCTCGAGTCCTGACCCTCCCCCGTCCGGGCGGGGCGTGCCCGATCGTGTCCACCTAACGGGACGCCTGCGGCCAGAGAGCGGATGCCAGCAAGTCGTGGAAATCTCGCGCGAACCGGGGTGCATCGCAGATTGGCGAGGCCGCCACGGAGGCTCGCAGCGCGCGCCGAAGCGTCGCCAGAGGCGGGACCTCGTCGGCGAGCTCGACCGCGAGGCGGACGTAGTCGTCCTCGTCGCGCGCAACCAGCTGCGGCAAGCCGGCGTTCACGAGGTGCGTCAGCGAGTGCCGACCGGCGAACGTGCGCCCGGGAAGCGTGATCACCGGGACGCCCATCCATAGCGCCTCCAGCGTGGTCAGCCCTCCGCTGTAGGGCAGGCTGTCGAGCGCAATGTCGACCGTGTTGTAGCGCTCCAGCATGGCGAGGTGGGGGCTCGCCCCCTCGATCGCGATCCGCGCCGGGTCCACGCCCGCCTGCGCGAAGGCGCGCAGGATGCGGTCGCGGTTCCGCACGTCGTCCAGCTTCTTGTACCTGAGCACCAGGCGCGCCGTAGGCTGCGCCGCCAGCACGCGCGCCCACAGGCCGAGGGATTGCGCCCCGATCTTTCCGGCGTTGTGGAATGCTGCGTACGTGACATGGCCGTTGCGCTCGGCCGGAAGCGGCCCCACGGCAGGCGCGTAGGCGGGCGGCGAGTAGCAGACGTAATCGTGCGGCAGGCGCAGCACCGTCTCGCTGTAGTTGCGCTCCTCACCCCGCGGGACCTGATGCCAGTCTCCGACCAGGTAGTCGATCGCCGGGACACCCGTGGTCCCGGTCAGGCCGCCCCAGACGAGTTGCACGGGCGCGAGGCGCCGCGCGAACGCGCCCAATCGGTTCCCGCGCGTATGGCCCGCGAGATCAACGGCGACGTCTATGGCATCTGCCCGCGCCAGCGCCACAAGCTGTGAATCGTCCAGCGATCGCACGTCGCGGCACTCGTGCGCGGCCCGGGTTATTCGCCCGGTGAGGTCGTCGTTCAGAGAGGAGTTCGAGTACAGGAAGGTCTGCGTCGCCGCCCGGTCCATCGCCTCCAGCAGACCGCACAGGAAGTAGCCGGTCGGGGTGCGGCCGAAGTCGGGCGAAACGAACGCGATCCTGAGCGCGCGATCTCGGCGCGGCGCGACAGCGCGCCCCGGCTGCGGCGCCGGGCCGAAGCGCTCGCCCCATTGCATCGCGAGCGCCTTGAGCCGCTCCGGCGTCACCCCGGGCCGATACTGCTCGCACATCCAGAGATTGCTGAGCGCCGTCGCGTAGCCCGGATCGCATGTCAGCGCGCGCTCGAACAGGGGCGCCGCTTCGGTCGGACTGCCGCGCTCGAGCAGGATCGAAGCCAGATTGTTCCAGGACGACGCGGCCTGCGGCTTGAGCTCGACGGCCCGGCGAAAGCAGGCTTCCGCCGCCTCGAGCTGCTCGAGCTCGTAGCAGCACACCCCGAGATTGTTGAGTGCGTCCAGGTTCTCCGGGTCGATTTCGAGCTCGGCCCGGTAAGCCGTCGCGGCGAGGTCCGGGCGCCCCAGCGCGGCACGGCAGCGGCCCACCAGAAACCAGGCGCCACGGCGCCGCGGCTCCACCGCAATCAGCGTCGCGAGCACGGCCTGAGCCTCGACGATGCGACCGGCGCGCAAATGCTCAGCGGCCAGCCTGGCCAGCGCCTCCGGGGTATCGATCATGCCAGGCGCGGCTCTCAGATGTTCACCGGCTCGCGACCGGGCTGTCCACGGAGCATGGCGTGGTGCCCGATCAGGTACTGGAAGATACGGGCAACGGATGCTGCGTCGCCGCGCAGGAACAGCGTCGCATCCAGATTGGCGCCGGCAAGCGCCGCCGAGAGTTGGCCGCGATAGCCGTCGTCGTGGATCAGCCGCAGCGCGAGCTCCTCGTAGGCCTCGCCGTCGTGCACGATGAGCTCCTCGAGCCCCAGCCGGCGCAGCAGCGACGCCGCCGAGCGGTTGTAGAACTTGGTCCCCTCCCAGGCCACGAAGGGCTTGCGCAGGTACAGGGCGTCGATCGCCGTCGCGTAGCCGCCGAACGGATAGCTGTCGAGATTGAAGTCCCCCCGTTCGATCTCCTGCATGTAGTCCGAGTACGGGATGCCCTCGACCACGTCGGCATGCGGCACGCCCAGCAGGTCACAGATCACCTGTCGTGTAGGGATCAGCGCGTTCTCCACGAGCGCCCCGCCCGTGTAGAAGCGGAAGTGGATCGGGCGTCGCGACCGGCCGAGGATGCGCCGCAGGCGCTCGAGCAGCGGGTAGTTGATCTTCTGGGCCGACCAGGCGCAGCTGATCTGCAGCACCTCCCCCGGCGCGTAGTTGCCCCGCGGCACGTAGTCCGGCCGGTTGGGGGCCACCCCCGAGCCCGGCACCAGCACCAGCCGCTCGCTGTAGTTGCGCTCGTGGTCCTCGAGCGACTCGATGTCGCGCCCGCCCAGCCAGTAGTCCACCTTCGAGCCGAAGGTCGACACCGGGTGCCCGTAGCCGCAGATCTGGATCGGCGCCAGCCGCAGGTTGGAAAGAAAGATGCTCTCGATGTTCATGCCGATGTCCGGAAAGTAGGCGATCGCCCAGTCGTTGGGCGTGAGCGCCGAGAGGTCCAGCGGGCTGCCCATGCGAAAGCGCCGCACCTCCTTGAACAGCGACGTGTCCAGGTCCGGGTTGTCCTTGCCCAGGTGCACCAGCGTCAGGTCGAACTCGCCCGCCAGCGCCTTCACGAACGCGTGCGTGCAGCGGTACACCGACTGGCGCGGGAACCACATCGCCGTGATCAGCGCGATGCGCCGCCGGTCGGGCCGGTTCACGATCGGGGTCTGCGCCGGGCCCCACTGCTGGAAGATGCGGTTGATGTGGCGCTTGAGCAGGTGGTCGTTCTCGAAGTCCGCGTAGGTGCAGCCGAAGTAGGCGTGGTGCACGTAGTTGTTGATCGCCCCCATGCGCGCGTCGCGAAAGCGCAGGTGCTCGCGCAGCTGCGCCAGCGTCTCGCGGCCGGCGCAGCCGCCGCGGTAGCCCTCCCAGAAGCAGTAGTACCACTGCGTCGCCAGACCGGGCTCGGTGTCGAACAGCATCCTGCGGTCGATGGCGACGGTGTTGCGCGCCGAGTACAGCGCCAGGATCTTGGCGAAGTTGAGCTTCTGGTTCTTCAGGATCTCGACGAAGGCGTCGGTGGTGCGGAAGCTCGACATCGCCACGAGATTCGAGATCGTCGGGTTGAGCTCGATGAACTTCACCATCTGCGGCTCGGAGGGAATGAAGTCCTCTTGCGTGAACAGGTGCAGGAAGTGCTTCACGAAGACGTCGAGGAAGTGCCGCGACTCTCCGTCCAAGCCGCGATGCGTGTGCTGCCGGAAGTGGCGCAGGATGTCGAGCAGCATCACGGCAAGCTCCTCGAAGCGCTTCTCGTCGTAGGCGGCGAGCAGACGGGCGGGGGTCAGCGAAAGGTTGACGTCAGCGCTCACCACGGCTCCCGGCTCAGGGGGCTTGGCGCAGATTGAGCACCAGCGTGCGGCGCTCGGCGCGCGCGAGCTCGGCCATGTACCGCCCGGCAAGGCCGCTGCGCCGCCTGCGATCGTACTCGAGGAGCAGGCGCGCCACGAGGTCATACGACCGGTAGACCTCGTCGAGGATCAGGGCCGCCTTGAGCAGGTCGTCATCCGCGTACCGGCCCAGGTCCGCAAAATCGCGCACAAAAACCGCGTCTGCCCAGAGCAATTGACTGATGGGGAGGAACGGATTGCCGGTCGCTGTCAGCGGCGCGAAACCACGGCCGCCGACGTCGATGAACTTGTGAAACTGGAATCCGTGCTTCCGGAAGAAGATCTGGATCTCCCCGTACAGGGGCTGCCCGCGGTACAGCGGCACGAACTCGACTTCGACCTCGGCCACCAGCGCACCCGCCATCGTCGCGACCCCGCCTTCGAGCACGTCCAGTTCCGCGCCCTGGACGTCGAGCTTGATGAGATCGGGTCGTGCACACCCCGGAACGTCGTCCAGGCGCGTCGTGTGCACTTCGCTGGTCGAAACGACATGGAAGTTCCCAGCCGGCGAACCGGCGCCGATCGTGGAGAACATGTCGATCAGGCCGGGGTCCGGCTCATAGAGCGACGAGCAGCCCGGGTAGCGCGTCGCGTGAAAGGTTGCAGGCCCGCCCCGCCCCAGGAAATGAGGCAGGTAGGTGCGGCCGGCCGGCGCCCGACTGCGCAGCTTCTCGAGCTCCGCCGGCTGCGGCTCGAACCCGATCAGCGTCGCGCTGCAGCGCTGCAGAAGCGGTGCGTAGCGCGGTTCACCCTCGGCCATGGCGCCCACGTCGATGATCGTCAGCGCAGGAACCGCCGCTTCACGCTCGCCGATGAGAATGTCGAGGATCACGCCGCGTTCAGGCCCTCAGTGCGCCCAGCTCCCTGGCGACGCGCGCCAGCACGCTGTCCCAGTCCCCCGGCGAGGGCTGGCGGAACAGCCGCACCGACGGATACCACGGCGTGGCCTCGCCCTGCATCCCGTAGCGCCACTCCGGCACGTG
>Ga0137796_10001588_pt1 | contig 12873 bp, 13 predicted proteins | sample OV2TP3_FD_97704 | JGI IMG/M metagenome (GOLD analysis project Ga0137796, IMG submission 97704)
CGGGATGTGGTACAGGTACAGGCGCAGCCGCTCGTCGCCCACGCGCTCGATCACCTCCGAGAAGCTGCGGAACAGCCCCTCGTCGGACACGCCCTTGTAGTAGAACGGCGGCAGCATCAGCACGCCGCCGCAGCCCAGGCGTACCGCCTCGCGGGTCATCCTCACCGAGTCGGAGAGCGCGCAGTGACCGGTGCCGGGCATGAGCGCCGCCGCCGGCACGCCACCCTTCACGAGCGCCTCGAGCAGCTCCAGCTTTTCCTCGACCGACATCGAGTTCGCCTCGCTGTTGGTGCCGAAGACCGCGAGCCCCGCGCAGCCGCTGCGCATCAGCCAGCGGCAGTGGCGCACGAACCGGTCCGGGTCGGGGGAGAGGTCGCGCTGGAACGGCGTGATCACGGGCGCGAGCACGCCCTCGATGCGTTTTTGCACTGCGGCAGGCTTCACGGGCGGTCCTTTGACGCTTTTCGAGTGGGCAATTATGCGTCAACGGAACGTACTCACTGGCGTTACGGTCCTAGGGTCATGCGAATCCGGCCGCTCGCGCTCGTCCTGGGGCTCGCCGCCCTGGCTGCCGTGCCCCCTCCAGCGGAAGCGGGCGGGCGGAGGGACACCGTGCGCCCCGCGTCCACACCGCGCATCCAGCCACGCGTGCACGGTGCTCCGCGGCATTACGGTCCCCGGATCCACCCCCGCGGCCACCGCCGCTTCCATTCCGGGCCGGTCTTCTTCGGGCACCGTCACTTCCATACGCTGCCGGTCGCCTACGTGCCGCCGCCGGTCTACTACGCGCCGCACGTGGTGTACGCGCCGCCGGTGACGCAGCTCGTCTACGCCGCGCCGCTGGTTGCCGCGGCGCCCGCGCCAGGCGCAGCCGCCCCGCCGGTGCCGCCCGCGCCTGCAGCCGGGGCCGCGCCCTTCGGCCCGCGGCACATCGACCCGGGCGCCCACGCCGTAGACGGCGATACGTTCGATGCCGGCGGCGTGCGCTACCGCCTGAACGGGATCGACGCTCCGGAGCTGCAGGAACCCCTGGGTGCGCAGGCGCGAGACCGCCTGCAGCAGCTGCTCGATTCGGGCAGCGCCGTCGCCTATCCCATCGCCACCGACGTCTACGGCCGGGTCATCGCCGACGTGCTCGTGAACGGCGTCAGCGTGGCGTCGCTCCTTCGCAGCGAGGGCTACGCGAAGCGATAACGGCTAGACTGCGCGGCCATGGGCGGGGTCGCGGCGGCCTATTCCATCGAGCACCTGCGCAGTATGGCGCGGGCGCGCCTGCCGCGCGCGGTGTTCGACTTCTTCGACGGCGGCGCGGAAGACGAGGTGACGCTGCGCGACAACCGCGCCGCGTTCGAGCGCGTGCGCCTGCTGCCGCGCGTGCTCCTGGACGTCGCCGCGCCCGATACCTCGTGCGAGATCCTCGGCGGGCCCTCGAAGCTCCCGTTCGTGATCGCGCCCACCGGCGCGATCGGCATCGCCTGGCCGGGTGCGGACCTGGCGATCGCGCGCTGCGCTTCGGCGCTGGGCATCCCCTATACCCTGTCCACCAACGCCACCGCCTCGATCGAGGAGATCGCCGAGCAGGCCCCCGGCAGGCTCTGGTTCCAGCTCTACGTCCTGCGCGACCGGTCGTTCGTGGAGAAGCTCATCGCGCGCGCGGAGGCCGCGGGCTACGAGGCGCTCGTGCCCACGGTGGACCTCGCGGTGGGGGGAAAGCGCGAGCGCGACTTCCGCAACGGCTTCTCCGTGCCGCCCACGCTCACGCTGCGGCATGTGCTGGCGGGCGCCATGAAGCCGGGCTGGGCGTGGCAGATCCTGCTGAACGGCGGGCTGCCGGATTTCGTCAACGTGCGGGGCTACGGCGGCAGCGACGAGCGGGGGCTCAAGCTCGCTTCATCGGTAGGGCGCGACACCGATCCGGCGTTCACCTGGGAGGACCTCGCGCGCTTTCGCGACCGGTGGAAGCGCAAGCTCGTGGTGAAGGGCGTGAGCCGGGTGGACGACGCCGAGCGGCTGCTGAAGATGGGTGTCGATGGTGTGTGGGTATCGAACCACGGCGGGCGGCAACTCGACGGCGCCGTCGCCTCGCTCGATGCGATGAAGGAGATCGCGCGCGCAGTGGGCGGCAAGGCGGCGGTGCTCATGGACGGCGGCGTGCGCCGCGGGGCGGATGCGCTCAAGGCGCGCGCGCTCGGCGCGCAGGCGGTGGCCGTGGGGCGCGCCGCGCTCTACGGGGTGGCGGTGGCGGGCGAGGAGGGCGCGCGGCACGCGCTCGCGATCCTCGTCACCGAGCTCGTGCGCACGATGCAGCTCTGCGGGGCGAGGTCGATCGCGGAGATCGGGCCGGAGTTGCTCGCCTGAGGCGGCGCCTCAGCGGGGCCGCAGCAGCGCCCGCACCAGCTCGTCGAGCGTATTCACCCGCGGCGGCTCCGTCATGCCCAGGAGCTGGCACTTCTCGGCGAAGAACGCCCTGAGCGCGACGACTTCGTCCTCGGCAAGGTAGCCCTTGACCGGGGCCAGCTCGAGGTCGAGCCGGTCGGTGGGGCGAAGCCGCGTCGCATCGAGCCTGAGGATCTCCGCCACGCGCGTCCAGAGCCTCGAGAACGTGGGCTGGTCGATGCCGCTGTCCGCGTAGCAGCGGTCGAAGATCGTCAGCACGGGGACGGACTCGCGGTCTGCGAAGCGCGCGCGCTTCTTGGGCAGGCGCCGCAGCTCGAGGGCGAACACGACGCCCGCCGCCGCCACGAGCAGCAGGACCACGCCGACCCCGATCCACTTCACCGCCGTGCCCCGCGAAAGCCCCGCACGTAGTCGGGCGAGGCGAACACCCAGTCGAGCGCGTCGTAGTAGCGCTCGGGACTGCGCCCCTGGTAGATGTCGTTGCGGATCAGCCGCTCCACGCCCTCGGCGTGATACAGCAGCCCCATGAGGCGCGAGGAGACCTGCACGCGCGAGGCGCGCACCAGGCGCGTTGCCTGGTAGCGCCGGAACGCCGCGGGAAAATCGCCGTCGGCCGCATCCGCGCAGGCCCCGAGGCACACCGCGTCCTCGAGCGCCATCGCCGCCCCCTGCGCCATGTACTGCAGCATGAGATGCGCCGCATCCCCCAGCAGCCCCACCGGCCCCTGGGTCCAGCTCTCCACCGGCTCACGAAAGCGCAGCATCCAGCGCCGGAAGGCTCGCGGCACGCGCAGCAGGCTCGTGGGCTTTTCGCAGTTCTTCGCGAAGAGCGGCAGCACCTCCTCGGGCGGCGCCTCCTCGTTGTGGCCGAGCGCCGCGCGCTCGCGCACCACGGTGGCGACGAGGTTGAAGAGCTTCCAGCCGCGAAGGGGATAGTGGACGATGTGGGTGTTGGGCGCTGCCCAGAGCGTCGCCGCCGCCCAGCGCAGGTCCTCGGGCATCTGCTCGGCAGGGAGCACCGCGCGGTAGCACATGTGGCCGGAGGCGGGCGGCTCGCCGTCGCCTACGATGGCCTCGCGCACGCGCGAGTTCCAGCCGTCGGCGCCCACCAGCGCGGCGCCCGCGATGCGCTCGCCGCCTTCGAGTTCTACCGAGACGCCGGCCTGCTCGATGCGAAAGCCCGCGACGCGCGCGCGCGGCCGCAGCTCGATCGCGGCCTGCGCCCTGCAGCCTTCGAGCAGCGAGCCGTGGATGTCGGCGCGGTGCGTCACCGCATACGGGTTGCCGTAGCGCTCGCGGAATTTCGCGTCGAGCGGGATGTCGATGACGGTTTCGCCCGAGACCCCGTCCATCATCAGCAGCCGCTCGATGAACACGGCGTCGCGCTTCACCTGCGCTCCCACGCCGAGCGCGTCGATCGCGTGCCAGGCGTTGGGCGCGAGCTGGATGCCGGCGCCGATCTCGCCGAACTGGCTCGCCTGCTCGAGGACCAGGACCCGGAAGCCCTTGAGGCCCAGCGCGAGCGCCGCCGCGAGGCCCCCGATGCCGCCGCCCGCGACCACCACCGGCCTCTCGTTTCGCGCTTTCATGCGAATGACTATGATAGCGGCATGATCCCCCGGACTGAGCGAGTGAGGGTGTTCTGGCAGCCCGGCTGCACGAGCTGCCTGAAGACCAAGGAGTTCCTGACGCGTGCGGGCGTGGACTACGAGTCCATCAACGTCCACGGCAACGAAGCCGCGATGCAGGAGCTGAGGAAGCTCGGCGCGAGGAGCGTGCCGGTGGTGGCGCGCGGCGGCGAGTTCGTCTTCGCGCAGACGCTCGGCGACGTGGTGAAATTCCTGCGGCTCGACGTCAAGCTCCAGGAGCGGCTGCCGCCCGAGGCGCTGGCGGCGAAGGCGAGGCTCGTGCTGACGGCGGCGGCGCGCTACGTCCGGCAGATTCCCGCCGTGGAGCTGGAGAAGCCCTTTCGCAACCGCAACCGGCCGATCCGCGTGCTCGCGCACCACGTGTTCCGCATCGTGGAGGGCTTCCTCGAGTCGATGCAGGATGGGCAGGAGCTCACCTACGACCGCATCATGAAGGACGCGGCGCCCGATGCCTTCAGCCGGGAGGACATCGCCTGCTACGGGGAGCAGGTGCTCGCGCGCTTCGAGCGCTGGTGGGAGCAATACCCCGACAAGTCGTGCACGCGCGAGATGGACACCTACTTCGGCCGGCACCCGGTGCACGTGGTGCTCGAGCGCACCGTCTGGCACCCGGCGCAGCACACGCGCCAGTTGATGCTGATCCTCGAGTCGCTCGGCATTGCGCCCGAGCGCCCGCTGACGGCGGAGGACCTCGCCGGGCTGCCGCTTCCCGAGAAGGCGTGGGATGAAGACTAAGGTGACCGACCTGCGCAGGCACTATCCTGCGCTCGCGCCGGACAAGGACTATCCGCCGCTCAAGTTCAGGTCGCTGAAAGGGCGCGTCAGCGCCGCCGAGTGGGAGGCGCGCGTGGACTGCGCCTGCGCCTATCGGCTGGTGCGCCACTACGGCATGGACGACATGATCTACAACCACATCTCGGCGCGGGTGCCCGGGACGGAGGAGTTCCTGCTCAACCCCTTCGGCCTGACCTACGACGAGATCTGCGCCTCCAGCCTCATCAAGGTGGACCTCGAGGGCGAGGTGCTGTGGGAGCCGGACTTCCCCAAGGGCCTCGGCTACAAGTTCAACCCGGCGGGTTTCGTCATCCACGGCGCGATCCACGAGACGAAGCCGGAGCTGCACTGCGTCATCCACACACATTCGCTCGCCGGCATGGCGGTCGCTTCGCTCAAGCAGGGCCTGCTGCCGATGACGCAGACGGCGATGCGCTTCGCGCGAGTCGCCTACCACGACTACGAGGGCGTGGTGCTCGAGGCCGACGAGAGGAAGCGCCTCATCGCCAACCTCGGCGACTGCGAGGTGATGCTGCTCAGGAACCACGGCGTGCTCGCGGTGGGCAGGACGGTGGCCGAAGCCTTCAACAACATCTACCGCATCGAGCGCGCGTGCCGCTCGCAGCTGATGGCGCAGGGATCCGGCGACGAGATCGTGCTGCCGCCTGCCGCGGTGATCGAGAAGACCAACCATCTGTATCGGGCGGAGGTGCGCCGCGCCTACGGGCTGCTCGAGTGGCCGGCGATGCGGCGGCTCGCCGACCGGCTCGACCCGTCGTACAAGAATTGAACCGCTCAGGTATACTGCCTACGTTGTCATACATCGTAGTGTGGAGGTCCCATGGCCGTGACGAGCATCCGTCTGGCGCCTGATCTGGAGGAAAAGCTCGCAACCGTCGCCGAACGATCGCGCCGCACCAAGTCCTGGCTCATCAACGAAGCGGTAAAGGACTATCTCGACCGTCTCGGCGAAGACGAACGGCGTTGGGAACAGACGGTCGAGGCGCTCGCGGATGTGAGGGCGGGGCGCGTCGTGGACGGCGATGAAATGATGAAATGGCTGCGATCCTGGGGTAGGAAGTCGGAGAAGAAGCCGCCTCGATGAAGCTCGCGTTCGCGCGGGCGGCGCGCAGCGATCTGGTGCGACTGCGGAGCTTCATCGCGGAACATGATCCGGCGGCGGCAGAGCGGGCGGCGAACCGGCTGATCCGGGGCATCGAGCGGCTGGTTCGCCATCCCCGCCTCGGCAAACGCGTGCCGACCGGACCGGACGCCCGGGCGCCGGAGGAGATTCGCGATTGGCTGGTCGGCGACTACGTGGTGCGATACCTGATCGCGAGCGACCGGGTCTTCGTGCTCCGGGTGTGGCATGGGAAGGAGCAGCGCGAATGACGCATGTCGTGGAGCGCCTTGCCGAGTGGTCACAGGTATATCGCACTCAGCGCATGTCCCCGGAAGTCATCCACCATGCCAAGCGCGCGCTGGTGGACTGGTACGCGGCGCTCTGCGCGGGCGCGGTGATGGCGCCGGCGACGCTGCTGGAGAAGGCGCTGGCGGAGGAGCTCGACCGGGGCGAGGCGCGCCTCGCGCTCGGCCGCAGGGCCACGGTACGCGCGGCCGCACTCATCAACGGCGCGGCGGCGCACACCGCGGAAGTGGACGACATCTACCGCGACGGCATCTGCCACCCGGGCGCGCCCACCATCGCCGCGGCGCTCGCCCTGGCGCAGTCGCAAGGGGCGTCCGGCGAGCAGCTCCTGCGCGCGCTCGTCGTGGGTTACGAGATCTCGACGCGCATCGGCGCCGCGATGGGCCGCGCGCACTACCGCTACTGGCACAACACGGGCACGATCGGCGTCTTCGGCGCCTGCGCCGCGGCTGCGGACGTCCTCGCGCTCGATGCGCCGCGCTTCGCGCACGCGCTCGCAACGGTCGCCACCTTTTCGGCGGCGCTGCAGCAGGCGATGCGCGGCGAGTCGATGTCCAAGCCCCTGCACGCGGGCCGCGCGGCGGAAGCGGGCGTGACCGCAGCGCTCGCCGCGCGCGAGGGCGTCGTGGGATCGCTCGACGTGATCGAGGGCGAGGCGGGCTTCGGCCGCGCCATGGGCGACGCGCCCGACTGGGAGGCGGCGCTCGCGACCCTGGGGCGGGAGTTCCACGTCACGCGCATGACCTTCAAGAACCACACCTGCTGCGGCCACACCTTCGCCGCGATCGACGGCGCGCTCGCGCTCAAGGCGCGGCTCGGGGTCGCGGCCGAGGCGATCGATCGCGTGCGCGTGGGGACCTACAAGGCGGCGCTCGAGGTCGCGGGAAACGAATCCCCGCGCACCGCCGCCGAGGGGCGCTTCTCGCTCAAGTACGTGGTCGCCACCGCGCTCACTCACGGCAGCGTGCGCTTTGCGGCGTTCGAGCCGGCACGCCTGCAAGACCCGGCGACGCGCACCCTGATGCAGCGCATCGAGGTGGCGGTCGACCCGGAGCTCGACGCAGCGTTTCCGACGCGGCGCGCGGCGCGCGTCGCGATCGAGGCGCAAGGCGGCGTGCGCGGCGAGCACCTGCAGCCGACGCGCATCGGCGACCCGGAGGCGCCACTTTCGGATGCGCAGCTCGAGGACAAGTACCTCGAGCTCTCGGTGCCGGTGATCGGCGAGAGCCGGGCGCGCTCGCGCCTCGCGGGCCTCTGGAAGATCGAATCGGCCGGGAACCTGACGTGAGCCTCGCGAAGGCGCTTTTCGCGCCGCGCGTGGTGGCGCTCGTCGGCGCCTCGGGCGATCCGGCGAAGAACACCGCGCGCCCGCAGCGCTACCTGCGCAAGCACGGCTACGGCGGGCGCATCGTTGCTGTCAATGCGACGCGGCGCGAGGTGCTCGGCGAGCGCGCCTACCCGAGCCTGCGCGAGGCGCCCGACGGGATCGAGCATGCGCTCATCATGATTCCCGAGGTCGAGGCCGCGCTCGAGGACTGCGGCGCCCGTGGCATCCCGGTGGCGAGCATCTATAGCGACGGCTTCGCCGACGCCGGCCCCGAGGGCGCCGCGCGCCAGGCGCGGCTCGTCGCGCGGGCGCGCAGCCTCGGCGTGCGCCTGCTCGGCCCCAACAGCATGGGCGTCGTCAACCTCCCCGGGCGCCTCGCGCTCACGGTAAACGCGGTGCTCGAGATGGACGCCCCGCCCGCGGGGACGACGAGCGTCGTGTCGCAGAGCGGGACCATGCTCGGCGCAGTGCTTTCGCGCGGCGCCGCCCGCGGGCTGGGGTATTCCAAGCTGATCTCCGTGGGCAACGAGGCGGATCTCGGCGTGGGGGAACTGGTAGAGCTGCTCGCCGCGGACCCCGAGACGCGCGCGATCCTGCTCTTCCTCGAGACGGTGCGCGACGCCCCGCGCCTCGCGGCCGGGGCGCGCGCGGCGCACGCGGCGGGGAAGCCCGTCGTCGCCTACAAGCTCGGGCGCTCGAAGCTGGGGGAGGCCATGGCGCGCTCGCACACCGGGGCGCTCGCCGGGGCGGACGCGGCGCTCGATGCGTGGCTGTGGGACTGCGGCATCCTGCGCGTGGAGCTGCTCGAGACGCTCGTGGAGATCCCGCCGCTGGTGCGGGGCCGCGCCCCGCCCGAGCCGCGCCGCGCGCCGCGCGTCGCGGTGGTCACGACCACCGGCGGCGGCGCGGCGAGCGTCGTGGACCGGCTGGGCCTCGCCGGCATCGGGACCTGGTCGCCCGATCCGCGCTCGCCCGTCGTCGACCTCACCATGGCGGCGACGCCGCAGAAGTACGCGGCGACGCTGCAGTCGCTCCTCGCCGCGCCGGAGTGCGACGCGGTGCTCGCCTGCGTGGGGTCCTCCGCCCAGTTCCACCCGGAGCTCGCGGTGCAGCCGATCCTCGGCGCCGCGCCCGGCGCGAAGCCGCTCGCCGCGTTCCTCACGCCGCACGCCGAGCGCTCGCTTGCGCTGCTCGCCGCCGCCGGCGTCCCGGCATTTCGCACGCCCGAGGCCTGCGCCGACGCTTTCAGGGCGCTGTTTCGCTGGCGCGCGCCGCGCGCGCGGCCGCGTGCGCAGGCGCCCGATCTGGCCGGCGGCCTGCTGCGCGACCCGCTCGCGCTCGTCGCCGCGCTCGGCATCCCGGTGGCCGAATCCGCGGTCGCGCACGCGCCCGAGTTCGCGCATCCCCTCGCCTACCCGGTGGCGGCGAAGCTGCTCGCGCCCGGCCTCGCGCACAAGACGGAGGCAGGGGGCGTCGCGCTGGCAATCCGCGACGCCGCGGAGCTGCGCAGCCGTGCGCAGGCGCTGCTGCGGTGCCCGTCCGGAAAAGGCGCCACGGGGATCCTGGTGCAGCGCATGGAAGCGGGCCTCGCGGAGGCGATCGTCGGCTACCGCGACGACCCGGTGGTCGGCCCGCTCGCCATGGTGGGCGCGGGCGGAATCCTGACGGAACTCTACAATGACGTGGCGCTGCGGCCCGCCCCGGTGAGCGAGGACGAGGCGCTGGAGATGATCGGCGAGGTGAAGGGGCTCGCCGTGCTTGCGGGCTACCGCGGGCTGCCCCGGGGCGACCTGGGAGCGCTCGCGCGGGCGGTGGCCGCGCTCTCGCGTCTCGCGGCGCTGCCCGGCCGCCCGCTGAAGGAGGCGGAAGTGAACCCGCTGATCGTGAGGCAGGAAGGACAGGGCGCGGTTGCAGTGGACGCGCTGGTCGTGACCGGGGAGGGGCGATGATCGGATTCGTTGGCACCGGCGTGATGGGCGAGCCCATCTGCCGGCACCTCGCGCAGAAGTCCAGGCAGCAGGTCTGCGCCTACGACCTCGAGGACGCGCCGCTCGAGCGCCTCGCCGAGCACGGCGTGCGCAGCGCGGAGTCGGTGCGCGACGTCGCCGAGCGCTCCGAGATCGTGTTCCTGTCGCTGCCGAGCCGCTCGCCGGTGCAGAAGGTGTGCGTCGGCGCCGGGGGCCTGCTCACCCACCTGCGCCCGGGGGCTTGCGTCATCGACCTCTCCACGGTGCCGGTGGCCTTCACGCGCGACCTCTACGCGCGCTTTTCCGCGCGCGGCATCCAGTTTCTCGACGCGCCGGTGGCGCGCACGCGCGCGGCGGCCGAGGCGGGCACGCTCTCGGTGATGGTCGGAGGCACGGAGAAGACCTTCAACCGCATGAAGCCGCTGCTCGCGTGCTTCGCCACCGACGTCACGCACTGCGGCGGCCCAGGCACCGGGCAGGCGATGAAGCTGATCAACAACCTGGTGCTGTTCGAGAACGTGGTGGCGGTCGCCGAGGGGCTGGCGCTCGCGCGCCACACGGGGCTGAAGCCCGAGCTGGTGTTCGAGACCCTCGCCAAGGGCTCGGCGGACAGCTTCGCCCTGCGCCACCACGGCATGAAGGCGATGCTGCCCGAGGAATTCCCCGAGCGCGCGTTCTCGGTCGAGTACGCGATGAAGGACCTGCGCTACGCGCTCGAGCTCGCGCGCGAGGAGGGGCTCGAGCTCACCTCGGCCATGAACGCGCGCGTGCTGCTCAAGCGCGCCGCCGACGCGGGCTTCCGGCACGAGTACTTCCCGGCGGTCGCCAAGGTCATCGGCAAGCGCTAGAAGAAAATGGGGTCAGACCCCCAATTGGGCACGTGACGCACGCCACATACTGGAACGAGGACGACATCCTGGAAGTGCGCTTCTCGGATAAGGCGGTCGCGCGCGAGGTCTCCGAGAGCTGGCACGTGCACAAGAGCTACGCCGCCGACGGCGAGCTGGTGGCGGTGGTATTCCTCGATGCGGCTAAGGAGGGTTACTTCACGTCGACCGCGGGCGGCCACCAGGCCGCATAGGCGCGGCCGCCAGCGATGGACTTCCGCCTCACTTCTGAGCAGGAGCAATTCCGGGAGTCCGTGCGGCGCTTCGCCGAAAAGGAGCTCGCCGCGGGCGCGCGCAAGCGGGCGCACGCGGCCGAGTACCCCTTTGACGCGGCTCGGAAGATGGCGGCGCAGGGGCTGCTCGGCATCACGATTCCCGAGGCGGATGGCGGGCAGGGCGGCACGCTCATGGACGCCGTCATCGCGATCGAGACCGTGGCCTCGGTGTGCCCCCGCAGCGCGGACGTGGTGCAGGCGGGCAACTTCGGGCCGATCCGCGTGCTCGCCGAGTACGGCACGCCGAAGCAGAAGGAGCGGTTCCTCAAGCGCCTGCTCTCGGGCGAGGCGGTGATCTCGGTGGGGATGACCGAGCCGGAGGCGGGCTCGGCGGTGACCGACTTGACGACCTCCGCTACGGCGGACGGCGACGGCTATCGAATCAACGGCAGTAAGGTCTTCACTACGCACTCGGCCTACGCCGAGGTCTACCTCGCCTACGTGCGCTTCGGCCCCGGTGTCGGCGGGATCGGCTCGGTGCTCATCGACACCAAGGCGGAGGGCGTGCGCTTCGGCAAGCGCTCGAAGTTCATGTCGGGCGAGGACTGGGCTCAGGTTTATTTCGAGGACGTCTTCGTGCCCGCGGACAGGGTGGTGCTGAAGGAGGGCGGCTTCAAGAAGCAGATCGCCGGCTTCAACGTAGAGCGCATCGGCAACACCGCGCGCTCGCTCGCGCTCGGGCGCTACGCCTTCGAGCGCGCGCGCGAGTGGGCGATGCAGCGCAAGCAGTTCGGGCGGCTGCTCTGCGAGTTCCAGGGCCTGCAATGGAAGTTCGCCGACATGAAGATGAAGCTCGACGCGGGGCAGCTGCTGCTCTACCGCGCCGCGGCGAACGCCGATCGCGGCTTTCCGTCGGCGGAGGAAACCGCGATCGCGAAGGCCTTCTGCAACCAGGCGGGCTTCGAGGTGGCGAACGAGGCGCTGCAGGTGATGGGGGGCCTGGGCTACAGTCAGGAGGAACTGGTCGAGTACTGCCTGCGCCGCTGCCGCGGCTGGATGATCGCGGGCGGGTCGGTCGAGATCCTCAAGAACCGGATTGCGGAGGGCGTGTTCGGGCGGACGTTCTCCCAGCGCCCCGAAAAATAGGGTCAGACCCCGGGCGCGCGCCGCGGCCGGATCCGGCTGAGTGACATATCTAAACTGCAAGTTTAGAATTGTCACATGCGCTACCTGCGCCGGGACCTCGAAGCGCCGCTCGCGAAGGCGGCGCGCGCCTTCCCCGCGGTCGTCCTCACCGGGCCGCGCCGGGCGGGCAAGACCTGGCTGCTGCGGCACTGCTTCCCGCGCGCGAGCTACCGGCTGTTCGAGGACCCCGACGTGGTGGCGCGCTTCCGCGCCGACCCGCAGGGCTTTCTCGACGGCCTGCGGCTGCCGGCGATCCTCGACGAGATCCAGAACGTGCCCGAGGTGTTCAACTACGTGCGCAGCCGCATCGACCGCGCCCCGCGGCGCGTCGGGCAATGGTTCCTGACCGGCTCGCAGGAGGCGGGGCTGATGCGCAACGTGACCGAGTCGATGGCCGGCCGCGCCGCGGTGCTGCAACTGCTGCCGATGTCGGCCCGGGAAAGCCCGCGCGTGGGCCTGCTGCGGGGCGGCTTCCCGGAGGTGCTCGCGCGGCCGCGCGCGGCCGCCGTCTGGTTCAGCTCGTATCTTCAGACGTACCTGGAGCGCGATGTGCGCGCGATCAGCGCGGTGCAGGATCTGGCGACGTTCCGCCGCTTTCTCGCGCTCGTCGCCTCGCGCCACGGCCAGGTGCTCAACAAGACCGAGCTCGCCGCGCCGCTCGGCATGAGCGTCCCGGGCATCGGCAAGTGGCTGGACATCCTCGAGGCGACGGGGCAGATCCTGGTCGTGCCGCCCTGGTTTGAGAACCTCGGCAAGCGCCTGATCAAGTCCCCCCGGCTCTACGTCGCCGACTCGGGCCTCGCCTGCCACCTGCTCGGGATCGAGACCGCCGCCGAGCTGGAGAGATCGCCGTTCCTCGGGCCGCTGTTCGAGGGCCTGGTCGCTTCCGAGCTCGTCAAGGCGCAGGCGAACGCCGCCCGCCGGCGGGAGATCTACCACTTCCGCGACCGCCAGGGGCTGGAAGTGGACTTCGTGGTCCCGGGCGAATCCGGCACCGTGCGGCTGATCGAGGCGAAGGCCTCGCGCACGGTGACCCCGGACAT
>Ga0137796_10001590_pt1 | contig 12863 bp, 10 predicted proteins | sample OV2TP3_FD_97704 | JGI IMG/M metagenome (GOLD analysis project Ga0137796, IMG submission 97704)
GCGCGATTTCTACGGCTGGGTTTCCAATCTCTTTCGAATCCAAAGTCGTCGCATGAAAACCCTGGCGGACGAAGACTACACCGTGAGAGCCCGGACCGCCCGGGTGGTGGCTGAGAGAGAGGTGAAGATCGACGGAACCTCGATTGAATTGGGATAAGCGATGCCGTTTCCAGCCTGTTCCGCAAGCGCCTCGGGGAAGTGCGCAACCCCGGGCCCCCTGGATGTCTGCAAGACTCCCGGTGTCTGCGCGGGCGCTCCCGGACCGTTGCCGTATCCGAATTTCGGGAGGTGCAGCGACGGGACGGGTTCGAGCAAGGTCACCATCAAAGGCAAGGACACGCTCCGAAAAGGGGACAAGCTCAGCAAGTCGACGGGGGATAACGGCGGCACGGCGGGCGGTGGGGTGAAGTCGAACAAGATCATGGGCTCGGTGACGTTGAAGGACGGCTGCGGCAAAGTGAAGGCGGAAGGCAAGGCGATTGCGTACGTCACCTGCCCCTCGGAACACAACGACGGCAACGCGCCGGGACTGTGCGTCTCGGGGGGACAATCGTGCGTCAAAGTGATCGGGCCCCCGGGGCCGTGAACCTGCGGTGAAGTCTCTGGCGAAGGATCTCGTCCTATGAAGAGATGGCAAGAAAGGCTCGCGGGTGAGGAGTACCCTCGGATGGAGGTAGCTCCGATCTCCCCCTCCCCGGAGATCCCGACGGCATGGGGCCACATGCTGCGCGCGGGGACGACGGAGGAGGACCTGAGATTCTGGGAGCGTTGGTGGGACCGCCTCCCCGCCACGATCCAAGCGATGGAGATGAGAATCCAAGGCGTAGGCCTTCTCCCCGCACAAGAGTGGTACTTTCTCTCCGAGCAGACCGGCGACGACCGGGTCGAAGCCCGCTGGCTTGGGTCCGACCCGAGCCGATTCCCCGTGGTGGCCCAGTGTGACGATTCCAGCCGCATCGGATTCGATCTGGGGAATACGGTGAGGTCACCGTACCTGCCTCTGGAACTCCTCAGGGAGGCGCAGCCGTGAGCTTCCGGATTCGCCGCGGATCCGAAGCCTTCGAAATCGATCCGGCCGCCGGATCGGCCGCCGCGATTCCTTTCGACAGCGTCGCCGCGGCCGAGTCGTTCCTTCGTGGGTTTCTTCGAGACGAATGGAACGCCCGGGCCCTGCGCGCTCTCTTCCGGCAGGCGTTTCCGGAGACAAGCCCGGCCCGATTCAGCGACGCCGACATCGTGCGTCGCCTCGCGCCGCTCCTCCTCCGCGATCGCTTGCGCGTGCGACGTCCCCTGGAGGAGGAAGCGGAGCCGATTCTCCCTGCGGGGATGGAGTCGCCGATCGAGAGGTCCCCCGAGCCCCCGAAGGAAACCGTCCAGGAGAAGACCTGGATCGAGTTCGAGTTGCTGGACGAAGACGGCGCGCCCATGGCGGGCGAAAGCTACGAGTTGTGTCTCCCGGACGGAAGCGTGCGAAAGGGGAAGCTCGATACTCAGGGGCTGGTCCGGGTCGCGGGCATCGATCCTGGACTCGGAACGATTTCGTGGTTCCTCAAGCCGAGCAAGGCCAAGAAGGGGGGAGGTGTTGCGGGGTACGGCAAGTCTCCCATGCCCGCGCCCCCGGTCTGGCCTCCTACCGGATTGCCTCCCGTGCCCCCCAAACTGGCGGCGATCCGGGTAACGGTGCCTCGCACGATGGGCAAGCGCGACAAGACGAAGTCCCGCGGCTCGGACGCGAATTGGATCGCGGCTTCCTCGGATTCCAGCATGACCGCCAATCCGCCCAAGGTCATCGTCTGCGGGACGAAGGATCTTCTCCTCGAGGCCGTCACGGTTCCGCTGAATCAACAGGTGACGTGGAAGGTGGATCCCAATCCCGCTGTCGGGACCGTGCCCCCGTCCCTCGTGTCCCAGGAGGGCGGACGCAAGGCGATCCTCAAGACGGACAAGCGCGGATCCTTCTCGGTGACCGCTACGCTCTATGGGACAAAGGTCGTTTGGAACGTCGTCTTCGTCCAGGTGAAGGTCGATCCCGATTCGACCATCGCTCATCACCGGAACGATGGGTACAAGGATGGCGGATCCAACTCGGACCGTCTCCGATTTCGGTCCGGCAGGTTCAAGAAGAACGAATACGCTTGGGACGCGAGCGTAGAGGTCCAGGTCATCGGCGGGGGAATCTCCGGGGATCTCGGGGTCGCAAAGGTGAAGTTGCACGACCTCCAGAACGGCGTGGCGTGCGACTTGAAGGGCGTCTACGGGGAGAAGGACGGCGTCCCGGGGACGGCGCTCGAAGAGCCGAAAGGCGGATTCCCTGTCCTTGACTCGACCGACGAATCGTCTCCCTTCGGAGAGAGCGACAGCTCCTCCGTACAGCCGAATAACTCGGATAAGAAGCGAACGGTCTGGACGGGGGACAGTCCCACGGGGTCGTTTCCCAAGTCTCATGCGCACACCGGCAAGGAACTCGAGAAGATCACAGGAGGGAACACGTTCAGGACCGCGGTCGCCGCGACGAGTGACGACGCCCCCGGGTCGATCGTGGTTCTCGCCCAAGTGTACTGGATCGCGAAATTCTCCGGAGCGGTCGACAACTTCGACTTCACCGGCGGCGGCGTTGGAAAATACGTGGCGATCGGCGCTAGGACCGAGGGACAAAAGAAGTACGAATTGATCTCGCCCGCGTCGGGCGGTATGGACGCAGGGGATGCGAACTTCGAAAGCTGCGAACCGCGCTACAACAACGGTGTGAACATCCACTGGAGCCCCTGATGAATTCTCTGTCGGCCGATCTCGTTCCCTTCCTCGGACGGGCCTCCATCCTCATCGCGAAGCAGGTCGGATGGAAGGTGTGCGAGGAGACGCCGAACGGGTCGCAACGCGGCACCGTCACGTTCGAGGCGCTCGAGGTGATCGCGGGGGAAGAGCCCCGCGTGGGCGAATCGATCTCGGTTGCCTTCGAACGGAGGAGCGACCCGGAGATGAGATTCCGTACTGCGGCGAACCACTGGAACACCCTCGCGCTTCAGGAAGGCGACCTTCTCTTGTTGGCGTGCCGGCACGACGGCGATTGGACGGCGCTCGCGGCTCACCAGGTCCTCTCGACGACCGCCGCGGAGGTCGAACAAGTCCGCCGGTGCTCCGCCATCGAAAAGGCGCGAAGTCCCATCGAGGCGCTTCAGGAGACCCTGGGCGGCGGCAGGTCGATCTTGCGCGACTATGCCGTCCAAGCGCTCACCGAACGGGGAGGGGCGTCGCGGGAAGTCGCCGCGGAGATGTTGGGGCGCGCGATCGAGTCGGCGAGCGCCGCCCCGAGGGATCGAGCGGAGCTGGCGGACCGCTTGATCGCGGGCCGCCTCTTCGCTCCCGCGCGCGGAGCGGACCCGACGAACCGGAGGGTGTTCGGAATTCTCGCGCGAGGCCTCGGGCGCGACGCGGGTTCGGAATTCCGGGAACGGTGGATCGATCTCCTCGAGTATTGCCTCCGGAGCGAAGGGATTCGAGGTGCGCTCATTCGATCCGTGCCCGCCGACGTTTCCGCGCGGGTCGTCGAGGTCTTGCACGAAGCGGCGGCCGACTCGTCGAAAGACGATCCTGGGACCGCTGAGGCCCTCTTCAACTTATGGACCCTGGAAGAGTGACGCGATGGGGAACAAGACGTGGATCAAGCGACCCGAGTTGCCCGGACGATGGGAGCGCGCGACCGGCGAGCGCCACACCTTCCAGCTCCAGCGCCGAAAGGCGTACGTGCTGGAGGTGCGCGACCTCCACTTCCATCACGACAGCGCGGTGCTGCTGCCGGAATACGTCCCCGACTCCGACTCGGTCGAGAAGAAGCCCTTCGGCTTCGACGCGTTGCGGACCTGCTACCTCCACGCGAAGGAGCATCCGGAGCGGAAGATTCTCCTTGCCGGACACGCCGACACCACCGGCGCGGATGAGTACAACGTCGGTCTCACGGAGAAGCGCGCCGATTCGGTCCTGCATGCCCTCGTCGGTCGACGGGACGAATGGGTGAAGATCTCCCAAGGGAAGCACAAGGTCGAGGATTACCAGCTCATCGTAAAGTGGGTGAATGCGATCTGGGGATGGGGCTGCGATCCTGGGCCGGTGGACGGCAAGAAAGGGCCGAAGACAAAGAAAGCGGTCGAGATCTTTCAGAAGAACTATAACGCCGCGTTCGGAATGAAGATCGCCGAGGACGGCATCGTCGGAAAGCAGACCTGGCAGGCCATCTTCGACATCTACATGGAAGTTCTGGCGTCGAGCCTGGACACAGACCAACTCGGACTCGCGATATATCGGACGGAACTGAAGTTCTTCAGCGAAGCGCGAAAGACGGTCGGGTGCGGGGAAAACTGGCCGATCGAGAAGCCCCTGCTCGACGAATACAAGAGCCGGACGAATCGCCGCGTGGAGATCGTCTTCCTCGAGCCGAAGAACGAACCGAAGTTGGAGTGCCATCCGTCCAAGGGGAAATGCGAATGGGAGAAGTGCGAGCTGTACGACCCGAAGCCGTTCGTGCTCGAGGTGATCCCGATCATCATCAAGAAGGGAGCCCAACCGAAGACTCTGAAGCTGATGGTGACGGCTCAGCCCGCATCCCATCCCCGGCTGCTCGTCACCGACGGTACCGAGAAGGTCTTCCAAACCTGGGAGGAGAAGGACGGAGAGCGTCATAAGGGAACCGTGATGTTCAGCCTCGATCCCGCGTCCCTCCCGACGCCGACCCAATTCGTCGTCGAGCAATGGGGGTTCCGATATCCGCACGGAAGTTCGTTCGATCCCGCGAATCTCCTGAAGGCGCTGGAGAAAGGCGACAGTCTCGGCGCGACGGACCTCATCTACGGAATCAACCCATCGCCCGCCGAAGAGCCGGCGAGTCGATTCCTATGGGATCCACCCGCGTCCCAAAGCGCCACGACCGCGGGCGTCGCGGAGAAGACCCCGACCTTCGCCGCCTCCGCGGCGCATTTCCTGATGATCCAGATCGACCGCGGTGAAGAGAACGACATCGATCTGAAGAACCCCCTGGTCAAGAGAATCAAGGCTTGGCTTGGAAAGAAGACCATGGCTCCTCTGAGCGACGAGGTGGTCGCGTTCGATCAGCTGGATCTCCCGAAGACGACGGAGTATGAGCTGCTCATCCAGATTCCCGATCCTTCCGGGGACATCCTGCATCTCGAGGAGAAGCTCAAGTTCTCCCTGGACAAGGAGGGTCGATGGTTCCTCTCGAACGACCTGCACCCGCGGCTCCACGCGCTGAAGGTGGAGGGGAAGCCCGGCCCGTCGAGCACGGTGACCCTACTCGTCGACGTCGCGTTCCTGAACGTGACGAAGAGGGTACGCGACTTGAACCCCTTCTACAGGGATATTCGCAAGGAGGTCGACGACAAGAGCATCGCGACGACGTCCGTACGGGAAGATCCGCGGACCCCGTTGGAAGAAGTGGGGGGCAAGCCTTTTTCTTCGATGACCTATCTGCTGGTTCATGGGGCCGGCAAGGGCCAGGGGTCGACCCTGGACCTGCTCCTCTACTTCGAGAACGAATCCGACAATCGCCCCGACGCCGTTCGCCACCAATTCGATCAATCGGGAATGGTGGTCCTCAGCCCTGCAGCCCCCGGACGGTATGGGGAGGCCGTTGCCGGCGGATACGCGCACTATCCGCTTTGCGGCTGGGCGGCGCAGGTCGCCGCGTCCGGAGCGGACGTCCTCCTGGTCATTCCTAACGTCCCCAACAACTTCACGAAGCCCACGATGCCGAAAGCGGCCGCGTACGGCGTTCTCGGTCAAGCCGGCACGGGAATCAAGCGCGTCCAGAAACTCGTGTTCCTGTTGTGGGCCGATCGTCCTGAGCCCCGTGGAGAGCGCGCCCGGCTGGACAAGCTGATCATCGCCGGCTAGAGTTCCGGCATGAACATCGTGTTCCAGTGGTTCAAGTCCCCCGCCGCCCCCCGGATCGACGGGATCGTGTGCTTCGACGCGGTCGGACCGGTCGGGAAGACGGTCGACGGCAAATTCTTCCCCGAGGACGACCCGGCCGACGGCGGCCGGAAGAATTTTCCTTCTCCCGACGCCTGGAACCAGTGGCTGAAAAGCAAGGAAGCCGAGGACAAGAACGACGACCCCAAAGAGAAGGCAAGAAAGGAGGGGAAGAACGCGAAGCCCGTGAGACATCATGCGGCGTTCATCAGCGGAGGGTACAGTGAAGAGACCGCGGCCTACGCCAGCCAGAACATCGACCAGAAGCACATTCTGCTCAAGAAGCCGGATGCCTTCGACTTCTGGTACAAGAGTGCCGACTACATGTGGGCCCACCACGACGCCACGTTCCCTTCTCCGATCCCCGCGAGCCCCGCGCCGAATACCGTCTACTTCGCTTCGCAGCAGGGAGAGCTGCGGCGATCCATGAGCCCGATCCTCGATTTGCGCCACAGTTCCAAGATCGACACGCCGAACAAGATCGGCAAAGTCTCCCTGGTGGAGGCGGCGGACTATATGCGCTTCGCGCTGGGGATGCCCGCGTCGCCGACCTGGGATGAGTTCATCAAGGCCATGAACGCGTTGCGGAACGGATCGGAGTGGGGATCAGAATGGGAGCCCAGCGGCAGGATTCGACATCCCTGGACGATCTGTGGAGTGGAGACGATTCAGGGAAGCACCGCCCGGAAGGGGTACCTCCAACTTGTTCTCGAGGCCGCGGTCGCGAAGGGGCTCCTGAAATAGCGATAGGGATTCGAACTTCGAGTTTCGCCTCGCCGGTTGGTTTGAGGCTAGTCGACGTACCACGTGCCCGTGCCGTCGGCGACTACGACCACGTAGGGGTAGGATCGCGACAGCGTCCAAGAGCTCGCCCGTCGACGCGACGGCGATCCCCCCGGCCTCGCGGGAGCCTCCTACTCCGAAATCGCCGGGGGAACCGTAGTACACAAGCGTGAGTTTGTTGCCACGGACCCTACGTCATCGGGGACAGGAGGGTCGGCCTGAAGATGTCGGTGCGATTCCCGTCGTGGATTTCCCACCTCCGGAACCTGGATTCGCCTCGTAGTAGGGCTCATGAGAAAGGTGTTTCTGTCGCTTCTCTTGTTGCCGTTCGGCTGCGGGTCGGATCGTGGGGAAGCCGATCGCCTTCGCGGAGTCGTGTGGACGTGGGGGGACAACAGGTTCGGACAACTTGGCCACGGAACCCCGGGTCCCTACGCTATGCCCGCTCCGGTCTTGGGAATCGAGAACGCCGTCGGGGTGTACACAGGCCCGTTCCATAGTGCTGCCCTCCTGGGCGACGGGACGCTCCGCGCGTGGGGATGGAACGGATCCGGACAACTGGGAGATGGGACCGAGACTGCTCGATCCGTCCCCGTGTCCGTGGGCGTTTCCGACGTCGTCTCTGCCGCGCTGGGCTACCGCTTCTCCGTGGCCCTTCACCACAATGGCACCGTCAGCGCGTGGGGGGCGGGACAGGCGCACGGCACCGGAGCGTCCTCCGATACCTTCACTCCGACGACGGTCCCGGGTCTTACAGATATGATCGCGATCGCGGCGGGCTACTACCATGTCGTGGCATTGCGGGACGACGGGACCGTCTGGACGTGGGGGGAAGGTTCCAGCGTCCCGGCCATGGTCCCGGCTCTCTCCGGCCTAATCGCGGTTTCGGCGGGTCTCTCCTACACGTTGGCGCTCCGCTACGACGGAACGGTTTGGGCGTGGGGGAGCAATTCCTACGGTCAATTGGGCGACGGTACAACAACGACTCGATCCGCACCCGCCCCGGTCGCAGGTCTCTCGGGAGTCGTCGCCGTTTCGGCCGGCACGTACCACGCCCTCGCGTTACGGAGCGACGGCACGGTGTGGTCCTGGGGGTTCGATATAGCTAGTCTGACGGGAGCGCCCGTCCCCCCCACGCTTTTCGCAACGCAAGTTTCCGGGCTGGCCGGAGTCGTCGCCATTGCGGGCGGATCGTCCGTGTCGATGGCCCTCCTCGGTGACCATACGATCCGGACCTGGGGACATGGAAGCAGCGGCATTCTCGGAAACGGCGGCACCGACGCGACCTCGACGCCGGTCCCGGTCGTCGGACTGACCGACGTGGTCGCCGTGACGGCCGCGAATTCGTCGGGCCACGCCCTGGCCCTCCGGGCCGATGGACATGTCTTCGCTTGGGGGTTGAACGACTCCGGCCAACTCGGGAACGGAACCATCGGAATCGGCGCCGTTCCGGGTCGGGTCGTCGATCTTTCGGAGGTCACGTCCGTCTCGGCCAGCCACTGGCACATGGTCGTCGTACGAGAAGACGGCACTTTGCGGTCGTGGGGAGCGAATGGGTTCGGACAACTCGGAGACGGTAGCACGGTCTATCGGACGGCTCCCGTGCCGATCCCGGGAATCTCCGGCGTCGTCGCGGTGGCCGCGGGGCTGAATCACACGATCGCCGTCCTGAGGAACGGTACCGTGCGCGCGTGGGGCAATAATGCCAAGGGTCAACTGGGGGATGGAACCACGACGAACCGCCTCAGCCCCGTGCCCGTCCCCGGACTGACCGAGGTCGTCGCTATTGGGGCGGGAGCCCATCACAGCGTGGCGGTCCGGGCCGATGGAACCGTTTGGGCCTGGGGCGCGAATGCCTCGGGCCAGCTCGGGGACGGAACGACGGAGGCTCATGCGACGCCGATGCGGGTCTCGGGGTTGGACACGGTCTCGTCCGTTGCGGTCGGTGGGTACCATGCACTCGCGCTCCGAAAGGATGGGACCGTCCGCGCGTGGGGGCGGAACAGCCGGGGACAACTCGGGGATGGGACGACGGTCGCCCGACTCAGCCCAGTGGAAATCGTGATCAGCGGTGTGACGACGGTCGGCACGAGCAACGATCACAGTGTCGCACTCCTGCGGGACGGGACCGTTCGGACCTGGGGAATGAACAACCACGGCCAGCTTGGAGACGGCACTCTGACCGACCGAACCGAGCCCGTGAACTTGGTCGAATTCGCGAGGGTAAAGGCGGTCGCCGCAGGCTGGCTCCATACGGCCGCTTTGCTCGAAGACGGGACGGTGTGGACGTGGGGTCGGAACATCCAGGGGACGCTCGGAGACGGAACAACGGTAGACAAGTTCATCCCCAACCAGGTCCCGGGCCTATCGGGGATCGTGGGCGTCTGGGCCGGGGGCTATCACACGGTCGTCCTTCAGTCGAATGGACCGGCCAAACCCTATCGGTTTCCACGGCATGTCGTCCGGGGTCCCTGACTCGGATTCGCGCGCTCGGTCGGCGGGATCGCTAATTGTCGTCGTCGTACGGAAGCGAGCAGATGCTCTCGTCCGTACAGTGATCTTGGAGGAATTCGAGTGCGGGCGCGAAGACCTCCTCCAAGGTGTCCCCGCTGGTCAACCACTTGTGGGCGACCCAGGCCGCCCGTCGGTTCCCCCCTTGAAAAATGCTCCCATAGTTGAACTTGAGCATGGGATCCTTGACGAACCAGCCCGCCACTCCCTTGCCCGTATTCCAAATCGTCTTGGCCGCCCCGTAGACGAAAAAGCCGGTGCCCGGGTGGATCGACACGGGGGCGACGCGGAACATCCAATCCACGTCCACGGACCCGTACTTGCTCGGGATGTCCGTGTTCAGCGGCATGAGGAGGTTGAACGCCAGCGGATGATAGGTCTTGAGAGTCGAAACCCTTCCGTTGTCGGCTTCGTACTCAATCAATTTTCGCAGGGGACGGCACCAGGAGATCTTGTGCGGGATGGCCATGACACTCTCCTTCCATCGTCTGGGAGTAGTGCGGAATCGACCGGCTTCCCGGAGGAGGAATCCGAAGAACGGATTCTGAACGCGGCTATCTGCGGAGGGCCGCCGGAGGACCCGTCAGGTGATCGAGGACGGATGCGAAGCACCGCGCGCCGTGGGAATCGTCCGCGGCCCGCCCGACGACGAAGAGCGGTTCGACCGAAGGCAACGCGAGCCCCTCCTTCGTTAGAGTGTGATCGAGGGCCAGTCGAGCCGATCGGCCGTTCCGGTCGTCGAACGGGTGGAAGAAGCAGACGTCGAGGTACGCGCGGGCGGCGCGGACGGCCAAAGGAGTCGTGGGTTCGTTCGCTTGAGAGAGCGCTTTCTCGAATTGGGTCCGCGTATCTGGAGCAATCGGATAACGCTCGCGTCCGTCCTTGGCGTAGGCATCGGCGGTGCGGAATTCGACTCTTTCCTCTCCGAGCACGAGCGCTTGCCACGATGCGAGTCGACCGAAGGTGATTGGCTCGCCCTGCAGGGCGGATGCCCGGCAAACCTCGAGGGCGGCCGCCATGTTCCGCGAACGGAGAGGGTCTCGCGCGCGCTCAGGACCGTCGATGTAACGCCGGTGGGCGTCGGATTGAACAGGATCACGCGAAGGGGAGCCCGGTGGACAAGTGAAGGCGGCGTCTCGGATCGCAAGCCATGCGGAAAGCGCATCGCGCCGATCCTCCGGGGCCTGAAGGGAGAGGGCGACCTCTTGGCCGAGATCCCGGTAGGTCTCGAGTCCGGTCGCGTCGTCGGGAGCCACCCAGCTCGAAAACCGTCCAGAAACGACGTCGGCTACTGCCTCTCGTACTTTCTCTCCCGAGTGCCCACAGGATTCCAGATACCAACTCAGCACACGGACGAAAGTTGTGTACCAAGCATCCTCCGCCGAAGTGCGCTCCAATACGACAGGAAGGAGACGAGCTGCCGCGTGCTCCACCGCCTGCTGGATCGGCACCCCGGCGTCCGCATCACGGAGAGTCCGGAATATCCGCGCGAGTTCGCCGAGGAAGTTTCGCCATTCTTGAAGCGCGCCGACGACCCGATCCACGGATGCCTTCGGACCGGGGTCATCGGATCGGAGGAGGCTGTCCCGCGCGCAACACCACGCCCTGATCGGACCACCGCCCCCCGGCTCGCTGGCCGCCCAACGCCATCCCGCGGCCCAGGCCCCGTACTTGGCCAGGAGCGCACGGTCGAGGGAGGCTTCAAGCTCCTCGCGGTCCCCCGTGACATTGTCCCCGAGGGCACGGGCAAGACATTCCTCCGCGGCATCTCGGGCGAGGTTCGGATCGAAGCTGCGGCCCGTAGGATCGAGGTCGCTCCACCGAAGAAACTGCACGAGGATCGCCACGTCACCGCTCTATCATCTCACGGTAGGGAGTATCCCATCGTGCGCAACGTCCGAGATCGAAAGCCATGTTGCTTGAGCCGGAGTCAGGCTCCGACTCGCCTCCACGCCGCGGATCGCGGCGCGCCTGCGCCGCCACCGCGGCCACGAAGCCTACCGGTCTGACGCGCTCCATCACTCGGGCGTCACATAGGCGGCCGTGATTCCGCCGTCGACGACCAGGGACGCTCCCGTCATGAACGACGAATCCTCGGACGCCAGGAACAGGGCGGCCTTGGCGATTTCCTTCGCCTCGCCGAACCGACCCATCGGAATGTGCACCAGGCGGCGCCGTTGTTTTTCTTCGGTATCGAGGACCTTCATGAGCAGCTCGGTGTGGAGCGGACCGGGGCAGAGTGCATTCACGCGGATCTTTTCGCGCGCGTGGATGACGGCGAGTTCGCGGGTCATCGATAGAACGCCGCCCTTGCTGGCCGTATAAGCGAGCTGGGGCGTGGCGGCGCCCAGGAAGGCCACGAACGAGGCGGTGTTGATGATCGAGCCGCCGCCGGCGCGGCGCAGGGCGGGGATCCCGAACTTACAGCCGAAGAAGACGCCCTTGAGATTGACCCCCATCGTTCTTTCCCAGACCGACTCGTCCGTCCGCACGGCGTCGTCGTCGTCGGGCAGCATGATTCCGGCGTTGTTGAAGAGCACGTCGAGCCGGCCGAAGGTCTTCTCGGCCATCGCGACCATGCCTTGGCAGTCGAGGGCTTTGGAAACGTCGGCCCGGCACACGACTCCGCCGCTCCCCTCGACCGTTTCCCGTGCGGCCGTCTCGTTCACGTCGACGGCGACGATCTTCGCGCCCTCCCGGGCGAAGAGGAGCGCGGTCTCGCGGCCGATGCCGCCTCCCGCGCCCGTGATCAACGCGACCTTGTTCTCGAGTCGCATGGTCAGATTCTCTCGAAATACCTTTGCCGCTCCCAGTCGGTCACGGCCTCGTCATAGGCTTCCTGTTCGGTTCGGAAGAAATGGGAATAGTGCGCGACGACGTCGACGCCGAAAGCCTGGCGCGCGAAGGAACTGTTTTCGAAGAGGGCCAAAGCGTCGCGCAGCGTCCGCGGGACCTGCGGAAGTTTCTGCGCCGCGTAGGTGTCGCCCTCAAACGCGGCCGGAGGATCGATCTTCCGGGCGATTCCATCCATTCCCGACGCGATGGCCGCCGCATGCGCGAGATACGGGTTGCAATCCGCCCCGGGAATGCGGCACTCGATTCGGAGGCTCCGGCCTTCCCCCACCACGCGGAAGCCGGCGGTGCGGTTGTCGTAGCTCCAGGCAAGCCGCGTCGGCGCCCACGAGCCCGACCGGTAGCGCTTGTACGAGTTCACCGTCGGAGCATACAGGACCATCACCTCGGGCGCGTGCGCGAGCCAGCCTCCGAGAAACCACCGGAAGATCTTCTCGTCGGCAAACCCCGGGCGATTCTTGTTCCAGAGACTCATGTGGATGTGGCAACTGGAGCCGGCTTGGTCGGCGGCATACTTGGCCATGAAGGTGACGCTGATTCCCATCTGATCCGCGAGCTCCTTGAGGCATTGCTTGTACACCACGTGGCGATCCGCCATCGCGAGCGCGTCCGCGTACCGAATATTGAGTTCGTGCTGTCCCAGGCCCCATTCCCCCTTCGAGTTTTCGACGGGGACGCCGGATTGCTTCAGGTGTCGCCGCGCGGCGCCGTGGAAGGACTCTTCACGCGCCCCT
>Ga0137796_10001592_pt1 | contig 12855 bp, 14 predicted proteins | sample OV2TP3_FD_97704 | JGI IMG/M metagenome (GOLD analysis project Ga0137796, IMG submission 97704)
CTCATGAGTCCTCAGATATTGCCAGAAGTCTTAAAAAGATCTTTAACATTATTACAGACTTAGAAAAACTCTACAATGAGTCTGCACTTTATGAAATAAGTAGTATAAAAGAGGATGTAAGAAACCTTAACAATAAAATTCTCCAGAGAGATTCATTAAATAAAGCCATAATTAGCCTAGAGATCGAGTTGAAATCCCTTTCAGAAAACTTATTAAAATTAAATTTAGATAAGGAAGCATTAATTAAATCAGAGGCTTATAGGAAATATAATGATTTAAAGCTTGAGAAATCAAGGCTTGCCCAAGAATTCAAAAGCATAGAGCAAAATTTCATAGACAATTTTCAGTCTCTTGAACCTGCTCTAAAAAGATTTGTAAAGATCTCTTTTAATGATGAAATATTGATTAACCAGTATCTATTGAACCCTGTTAAATCTTTACTCAATGACAAGAACCTTCAATTTATTGGTATATTAGAAAATTTATCAAGGAACATACATTCAAACGCTGTCCAGCTTAAAGACAAGAAAGAAAAAAAGACCTTAGAAAAAATAAAGGAAATTAGCTCAGATTATCTAAAGAGTTTCATTGAGCATCATAATTCTTTATCAGCTAAAATTAAAGATATAAATCAAATAATTGAGCAGACAGGCACTGAAAAATCTATCTCTGATCTAAACCAAAAGATAAATGACGAAACTTATAGGTTAGATAATAAATCCATTAATCTCTCAAATTTAAACAAGGAGTATAACAAAGTTGATATTAACTTACTCATTAAAAATCTCTCCAATAAGCTATCATTATTCTTTAAAGAAGAAGTATCTATTTCAACCTAAACATTCTGTACTCTAAACCTTATGAAGTGTCAAAGACCATTTTAACCAGCACCTATTCACCACTAAATCCTAATAGATCACCTCCTCGAACAAAACCTTCATCATCACCAAACCTACCACTAGATCTTAATAGACCGCCACATTCACTAAAACCTCAACAGTCACCAAATCCTTTTAACCCATATCAACTGCACTATTTTATTGCCCATTATTTTTAAGAAAGGTTTAAATAGATATAAGAGTTAGTTAAAAATGATTGAAATGGTAACTGACACTCAAAAACAACTGGACAACTTAGACCTGTTTAGAAAGAGAATTGAAATTTTATCTGGAGCAAAGTTAAGAGAGACTGATAGAATTAGTTCCGCAATTAATCTGCAGGATAATATAAGAGCAAAAGCAGGTAAATGGAACGGTGCAATAGAAATTAGAAAATGGAGAGAAACACGATAGAAGGAGTTTTTGTTTTAGATTCATCTGTTCTTATAAAATGGTTCTCAAATGAAGACGATACATCTATAGCACTCAAGCTAAGAGATAGTTATGTTAAAGGCAAGGCCAGTATTGTATGTCCAGATTTAGTTATTTATGAAATAGCTAATGCACTTCGCTATAATAAAGCACTTAAAGAGAAAGACATCAAAAACTCCGTAGACAGTCTTTTATCTATGGGTATTAGTGTTATAGTCCCAACTAAACAAGTTATAGAATCTGCTATTTCCATTGCTTTACAGCATGATATAACAGTATACGATGCTTATTTTATTGCTTTGGCAAAAGAGCTTAATTTTAAATATGTCACAGCAGATGAAAAACTCTACAATAAAATTAAAAAGCTAGAATTTGTTAAGTTACTAAAGGAGATCTAGTGACTGCAGAGGATAAGCTTTACACTGGACAGTTTGCTGATGAATTGACTAAATAGTAAAATAAGATAAAACAATAAACTCTCTCTGCTTTTTGACAGAAGAGGTCTCTATATCACCCTAAACCTTCTATAATTCTCTTCCAAGCTCTTTATCCCAGGTAACTCTTTTCCAGCTATATAGTCAAGTGATGCCCCTCCTCCTGAGCTAACATAAGTCATTTTCTTTGCAAGCTTAAACTTATCAATAGCAGCACTGCTATCTCCTCCTCCAATTATCTTCACACTTTTAAGTTTAGCTATAAACTCCGCAAGTTTCCTTGTTCCTTTCTCAAACTTTTTAATTTCAAAAGCTCCGATAGGCCCAGTCCATACAATTGTTTTAGCACCCTCCAATATTTTCTTATATTCCTTAATTGTATCTTTTCCTATATCAACTATAATCCCTCTTCTACTAATCTCACTAATTTTAACATTCTTAGTCTTAGCTTTCTGGCTAAATCTGTCTGCAATAATTACATCATTTGGCAACTTTATTTTCTCCCAGTATCCTTTCAAGAACCACTTAGCTTTATCTAAACTTTCATTATCAAATTTTGAATTGCCTATCTCAAAACCTTTTGCCTTTAGAAATGTATTAGCAAGAATTCCACCTATTATTATGGTATCAACTTTACTTACTAGATCCTCTATCATCTCAATTTTATCCTGTTTCGCCCCTCCTATAATCGCTATAAATGGTCTTTCAGGGTTATTTAAAATACTCAAGTTTTCAATTTCCTTTTCAACAAGAAACCCAGCGCATGATGGAACAAATTTTTGGATTCCGGATATAGAGGCATACTCTCTATGGCTCTGCCCAAAAGCATCAAACACAAAATAATCACAATATCTTGCCAACGTTCTTGCATAACTTTCTTCATTATAAGTTTCTCCATGCTCAAACTGCACATTCTCTAGCATTACTATTTCTCCTTCTTTCATCTTATTTATTCTCTGTTCTACAATTTGTCCAGTTATATAATCTAATTTATCTACTTTCTTTCTCAACAATTTTGAAAGTACAACAGCAACACAATTCAGTCTCAGGCTTTCAACAATCTTACCCTCAGGCCTTCCTAAATGACTAATAATTATCAGTTTACATTTTTTAGAAATTAGATATTTAATTGTAGCTAATGCATCTTTTATCTTCATATCATCAGTAACATTCCCTTTGTCATTTAAAGGCACATTAAAATCAGTCCTTAAGAGAACTTTCTTATGTTTAAAATTAAAACTCCTAAGTGTATAGAAATTCACGTTATTACCCTCTTTCTAACTGCTTACTTTCTAAGTGCTCAAAAATAATGTCTTAGCCTTTTAAAAATAAAAATATCAACGCAATAAAAGCCAAGTAAATTAGCCACATTCTAAAAGATATCTTTTTATTTTCACTCTGATACTTTCTCTCATATTCAATATACCTTCTATCATATTGCATAATTCATATACCTTTTTATTTTATTATATAAATTTTACTAATGTCTCCTAGATTATACAAGTTAACCATTAATCATAACAACATTATTCAGCTCTATCATTGCAATTCAAATCATATATTTCTCAACCTTAATTTTTTTAGCTTGTTTTACAGCCTCGCTCCATCTTACCAGAAAATTCTTTGCTCCTACAGCTTTAAGGACACTCTCAGCTTCAACTTGAGCAAGTTTCATAGCAAACTCTATATTTCTACTTTTAATGATGCCTGCAACAAACCCAGATGCAAATGCATCACCGGCTCCAGTACTCTCAATGATTCTCTTCATCTTAGGTTTTACATAATATGCAGCTTCTCCATCATAAGCATAAGCACCATTTTTTCCATCAGTAATAACAACTATGCCAACCTCTTTCTGAATCTTTTTCATCATTTGGTCTATAGGCATACACTCTTTCAGAAGCTCTTGAGCCTCTTCTTTGTTGAGCACAAGAATATTGCATCCAACAACGATCTTCTTAAGCCTATTTAATCCCATACATGCCAGATAATGACTCGGGTTGAATGCATACATTATACCTTTTTTCTTTGCATACAAAGCTAATTTTTCCAGAGTTTTAAATGATTTGCCAGTTAATGATGAAAAGTAGAAGCATTTTGTATTTAATCCTTTACCAGCATCTTTCCACTCAAGTTGATCATTAACCCCTTTATAAGCAAGTACTGTTCTGTCATGCTTTAATCCAATTAATATTACAGAAAGTCCACTATTTCCATTTGCAGGCTTGCAAAGTATCTTTACCTTTTCTCTTTTTAATTCGTGCTCAATACCATGCCTTTGATGGTCATTACCAAGTTTTCCTAACCATCCTGTCTTAAACCCAAGTCTTGCAAAAGCAACAGCACTGTTAGTACCTCCTCCTCCAGAGTAGGAGTACAATTCATCAATCAGCAACTTTTCTCCTATATGAAAAGCTACGTCAAGATGATGATCCTTACTCGTTTCATCTACTTTTATCTCTTCGTCCCTTTTCTTAACCTTAACAAATATGTCAATTGTTGCAGAGCCAACAGTAATTATATCAAACATTTTTCATCACTCTCTAACATTATTTATCTCTCTATGTGTTTCTTTACGTACTTCCACTCTACATACTTCTACTTTGCACGCCTCTGATTAAACGAACATTAAATCGCTTTAGTAATAGTCTAAATATAATAGGTGATATTATTGTAGTTATCAACGCCATCAAGATGATAGCAGAAAAAATATCAACAGTTATAAGATAATTCTGTAATGCAAGTGTTGCAATTACCAGTTCAACATCCCCTTTAGGACTAACACCCCATCCAATCAGAAGCCCATCTTTTATAGTTCCCTTTGTTAGTATAACAGCAAAGAAAGTTCCACCAACTGTACCAACTATAGCAATTAATGTTAGTACTAGGCTAAATCCAAAATTATTAAATAAGGATGAAATATTTGTGTTAAGCCCAACCCACACAAAAAACAAAGGCACTAAAAAGCCAAAAGCCATTGTATGTATTACCTTAGCCACATTATGCTCTTCAAATAATCCATGCTTACCTTCTGCAAGAAAAGTCTGCCTGACTAGCACACCGGCAATTAAAGCTCCTATCAAAGCATCTAATCCAAGGTATTGAGCAATCCCAGCCATCATAAGCGATACCATAACAGCCCCTGCAAAAAGTAATGTAGGATCTTTCTCGTCTTCTAATTTGTCTATAAGATATGGAACTAAAAACATCCTGAAAACAATTATTATTAATATGAACACAAAGCCATTAAAGAAAACCTCAAACAATCCAGAAAAGCCAGTTGCAGCATTTATCACCATTAATATACCAGATATTAATACAAGCTCAAAAACATCGTCAACAGCTCCAGCAGCCATAATTAAATTGCCTATTCTTGTATTGAGCATCCTAAACTCATCAAGGACATCAAGAGAAATTGCTTGTGAACTGACTGACAAAGAGATTCCAATTATAACAGCAACAATGGTGTCAAACCCAAAAAAGAATTTGCCAACAATTAAGCCCATAATAAATGGTATTGAAGTATTAAGGAAACTTATGAGGGCAGCTTGATTTAGATTTTCCTTAAACCTCTTCATGTTAATCTCAAGACCTACAAAGAAGAACAAGAATATGGTTCCAAGATAAGCAAGAAATGAAAACACTTCTAGTGTTCCTCCTGTAAAGAAAAACCCTTTGATAAAGCCTATGCTCAATACTATACCTGCAGCAATCTGTCCAATAACCCTCGGAATCTTCAACAATACTGATAATTCAGAAAATAGGAAAGCAAGCACAATGCTTACAATTATAGTAGCTAAAGTAGACACCATCTTTTTCTAAGTTACAATTTTATATTAGCTTTCAAATTAAGTGTATTTTTTAATTTCAGTTTATTTTTTAACTTAATTATCTTTTTATTTGCACTTTGCAACGCTTGTGCATTTTGAATCCATGTCCGCTACATGAGATGTTACATCAATGATGAGCGGACCTTGGTATAGCCTCCTGTAGAGGCTCGTTAATGCTCATTATTATAAGGTTCGTAATGCATTTTTTACGAATTTACTAATTAAGATTATTCTTTAGAATATTAGTATATATAGGTTTTTATTTTAAAGTATTACTTAGATATGTCAAAAACCACCCATCACAGATGGGTGGCATGATTGCGATAAAACTCAACAGCAAGTGATTTTTGACGCTCAGAATTCCACAATTATCGTGGTTTTTGAGCACAACAGATTCCACTTTGAGCACTCATCTTAGATGAGTGGAATTCTGTTGTTTAAAAATTGATAAATTGTAGTTCTTATTAAGTCTAGCAAATTAGTTACTATAAAGTAAAAGTAGAATAATAGACTTTAAATATTAGCCTCTATTTCCCCTAAATTCAACTTGCATTACTAATATTAAATTTAAACATGCCAAATATAACTCGAAGAGCATTGTTAATAGGCACTGTAGTTAGTCCTATGTCTTTAAGTATTAGTTTAAGTATTAGTGGACATGCAGCACTTCTGAAAGGAGCATCCCAATTAATAGCAAGTGCAGCAGATAGCACTAGTGAAAGCTTAGATAAAAAAATAGGTTATATCCAAAGCTATATAGGGGCACACCCAACACATCAAGGAATCCAACATATCAATGATATTCCTACACAGTTCTTTGAATATAGAGAAACAGGTTTTAGAGTAAAATTTAATGTATATGGTTTATTAATACATGACACAGATACAAGTATAGATGTTAAGAAAGATACGAGTATAGGTGTTAAGAACTGGTTTTTTTACGATGCTCGTCATAACGGTTTAGGAACAATAGACAGATTAATCATTGTGCCTGGCGAACTTGATACAAAAGAAGAAGCTTTAATTGAGAAGAATTTGTATGACTCTGATGAAATGTTGAAAACTGAACTTATATCAAGCATTACTAAGAGTGAAAATGGATCATCATATTATAGGCCATTTCATAAAAGGGTAATACTCATAAGAAATCCAGACAATAGTGTAACTTTATACGATTTTAATATAAAATTAATAGGTAAAAGCAGAAATGCTTTAAATGATATGACAACAAATTACCAAACAGCTGTAAACCATGTTCTTGCCAAACTTCAATAAAATAAACTTTATCTATAGATTAAAGTCTATGTTATAATATAAGTAATTACTTTATACACACTTGTAGAATTTCCTAAGATTGTTTACTCTCTAAGCTTTTTGACAAACTTACTAGAATTATTAGAAATAATCTATTCCAACTTTTCTAAAATTCTTCCAAATCTTGTTACCTGCCTAATTGCTGCCATCCCTTGTAATGCAAGCTGTTGGTTAAGAAGAGCGAATATAAAACTGCTATCCCTTTCGTAACTCTTTTCCATTTCTTTAAATCTTTCCTCATCACTCCAATCTATTTCTTTAGCCTCTTGAAGAAAGTCTTCAAAGATTTCATATGCCATTCTTTCATGAGCAGGTGAGTCTTTGCCATCTCTCACCCTAGATTCTAGAATCCCATCAGATAGTACAATCAACTCATGTTTCAGAGATGCAGATGTATAAAGCAGAGGACCAAGCAGAGGACCAACCTTATTAGGCTCTAATGCTCCAACTAAATTAGGAGGAAAACCTGGTAATATTAATTGTTCTCCAGCTCTTCTTTGTTCAGAAAAATAGTGAGCATTAGCAGCAATTCGAGAATCAGCAATTTGTAGTAAGTCCTCAATGGGTCTCTTACCATTAAGACCATACAGTCCAGCATAAACTTGCATCCTTGCAGAATCATAATTTACTTGGCTATTTTGATGATTCATACTTATGGGGATATTAGGGCGTTATTTAAACGTATCGGTCTGTCCAGTGGTATGATAGTATCTTTTAAACATAAGAATTCCACTATTTCTCTGACAGTGATTTTTGCCAGTATAAAATTGATTATTTCAGCTATCAGATTACTTTAAAATTACTTAACCCCACTTGCAACCCACGCACTATATCCAAAAACAACTCTACCATCTTTTTCATACTGTTTAGCCGCGTTAATCACAGCTTTTTTTATCTGCTCTCTTTGCTCAATGCCTACTTTATTTAATGCTTGTGCAATAGGTGCTGCAACCTCTGTCATTACCTGCCAATATTGTTCAGGTGATTCAAATATACTCTCTCCTTCAATCTCTATAGTATTCACTTTACGTAACCCAGCCATCTCAAAAAGCGATTTTATTCTTTTGATATCTGCAAAACGAAATACACCAGGAGCATCACTTGGTAGACTTGGCACTTCAAGCATAGTATTAACAATACCAGCAATAACTGTTAGCCAAGGATTTTTTGTAGGGCTTGCCCATACAGACAACGCTATTACACCATTAGGCTTTAGTACTCTCACCATTTCTTTAATAGCAGCCTGAGGATTAGGAAAAAACATAATCCCAAATCTGCATATTCCTGCGTCAAAGCTATTATCTTCGAATGGCAAAGCTGTTGCATCGATTACTCTGGCTCCATAATTCTTAATCCCTTTAGATTCAGCATTCTCTTTTGCAACTCTAATCATTTCTTCAGCTAGATCAATACCTATAACCTTTCCTTTTCCAACCCTTCTGGCAGCAGTTAAACCAGGTTCTCCTGTTCCAGTTGCAACATCAAGAACATTATGACCATCTCTTATTTTAGCTGCATCTAAAAGAGCTTCACCTATAGGCTGCAGCTTCTTCATCATAAAGCTATCCCACTTTTTCCAGCCAGGAGCAAATTTATTCCAACTCTTTCTCTGCCCCTCTATTATCTCTTCAAAATTGCTCATAACATCACCTACAACTTAACACTAACTTCTATAGCATCAAACCCAAAATTATGATATCTGCTTCTATACCTCTTTTTATCTCTAACATAGTACAAGTAATCCTTCATAGCCTCTGCAAATATCTTTACATTGTCAGCAACAACTATTGTACCTTTGCCAATATTTCCATTTCTCTCAAGCAATTGTAAGTATTTCATATATTCCTCTTTTGCAGCATCAATAAAAACAAGCTCAAATCTTTCTTTTAGTCTCTTAACAATCTTTAGTGCATCTCCCTGAATAACTTTAATCTTATCAGAAAAACCTGCTTCCTCAATATTCTTTACAGCATCTCTTGTATTTCTTGTAGAAATCTCTATAGTAATTATTTTACCTTTCTTAAGATTCCTTGCCATCAGGATAGCAGAATAACCTACAAGAGTTCCTATCTCTAGTATTAGCTTAGGCTGTTTTTTACTTACAATAAACTCTAGTAGCTCTCCTTTAGCTCTGCCTATAATAGGCAAAAATCTGCTCTTAGTTTCTTCCTCAATCTTTTGCAATACTCTTTCAACAGCATTATTACTAATAACCTTATTCATTCCATCCAATGAATTAGTCTTTCTTTATAAATATACTGAACCAAGAACATACTCACTATCATTCGTAGGTTTGAGCTAAACTCAAACAGTACCTAAAAACTTTCTTGGTGAATATGTGTATATTATATAGGAACGAACAAAAATAACACCTAATTATTATTGTAAGTGACTATATTATACAAAAATTGGTTAAGTAGAAAAACTAGATTATCATAAACATAAAAATAAGAAAAAAAATAAAATATAAATAATAAAAACTTATCTCTTGCCTTTGCTTCCTCCTAATGAGGGCATCATTTCTCCTACTTGTGCAAGCCCCCATATACCTTTGAGAGCCACTACAACTACTGCTGGCACAATGAATGCCATCAAGTATTGCACAATGCCTGCCAACCGTGTACCTATAACTTGTATAGACTGTAGTCCTATATTTCCTGTTGCTGTTCCTCCAGCCCATAAGACAATCACTAGCATCGTAGCAATTGCCAGGAAATCTTTTGCTTCTCTTCCTCCTACATTAAGAAAACCTACAACTAAGCCAAGCACTACTAGCAAAGAAGTTAGCCAAGGCGTTGCTTCCCCTAATGAGGCAGCAGCAAATCCAAGAAGCAAAGCAATTAATACCCCTAATACAAAGGAGTAATGCCCTATCTTTTCTTCCATTATACGCACCTCTTTATTTTACAGCTTCTCTAAAAAATAAGCCTAATCCTATATCTTATAATATATATTATATAAATGTTTCGGGAAATAAAGACTTCTGTAAGAAAGTCTCCTCCATATCTTAAGCGAACATTTTAGTGAACTAATCATAAACCCTTGGACGTTTATCCACTTTAGCTATAGAGAACTTTGCATAATTCATAATTTTATTGAGTTTTGAGAGTTCTTACATATGAAAATAATTATTTTTCACCGAAAAACCCTATTTTTGCAAAGTTCTCTCTAGAATCCTATTCCTCATTACAACATCTAGTTTATTAATATACTTACCAACTTTCTTAGAGAATTCTGATGGGAAATTAACCATCTTAACCAAAAACTTGTTTTTTACTTAGAAGTTTCCCTTCTCTTTCTTCTTTAAGCGATTCTGCTAATGCTTTTTTATCGTCTTCACTTAATTTTGAATCTTCAATGTATTCCATAATGTAGTTAATTCTCTTTTCGATGCTTTCTAATTTGCTCAAAATCTGCTTTTGAAAAGTTATTTCACTCATTGTAGCTAATACTATATTACTATCAATATAAAAATATATCGCTGAACTTCAACTTCTAAATCGCCTTATGTAAAGGTCTTAACTCTGAGAGGTATATTATGTACATATTTCATAGAGAAAAAGAAAAAAAGGAAAAAGTTTAGAATACCTTAAACAGTTTCCCAAAAACTAATCCAGCTCCAAACAGTATTGCAAGTGCTCCTAATGTTAGGCCTACTCCCAATACTGAAGCAACAATCTTGTCCCACATTGTCATTAGAAACAATAGGACTATCAAAATTGCCAATATGCCATATTTGCCTATATTCATTCTATCAATCCTCCATTAATCTCCTATGATACTCTGATACTTGAAGATATTGTGCACATGGTCTCCAATTTAGAAAACCATACTCCCAGTATCAAACCGGTCCCATGCCATAACAAACACCTATTAAATAATTCCATTATCAATAAAGTATATAAAGCAATGACAAACAATGATAGTCAATGACAATCAATAGCTAAACCTTCAAAAATATAGATTTCCATTCTAAAATAGTCTTACAAATTCTGAGGTTCAAACCTTATCCAGCACCCCATGCCCATCCACAGCTCTCAAGTATCTTTCCACATCTTTCCATTTTTTGCCAAGTTTAGCCATTAGTTGTATTTTATGAAAATCTCTTTCATTTGCATCAGCTTTAGCGAATTTATGTGCATCAATAAGGCCATATGGGTAACCTAGAAATATAGCATCAGTTGCATTTTCAGAAAATGCAGCAACAGCTTCTGGAATATGCTCTTTCTGTTTATTATAAATTTCAATCTTAAATATATAACTGCTCTTTTCATGTAACTTTGCAAAAAGTATTTCAGCCTTATGCATATTACTTTGAATTTCCACAACAGGGTAATAATACCACTTTCCTTGTCTCTGGTTAAGCATTGCGCTAAAACTATTCCCAGAATTAGAAAGTAGAGTGGAAGTCTTGCTTAAACCACCTATTATTATGCCATCCTTGCTTTTGTTGTATAACCTCTCCAATAACTCATCTTCTTTTGGATAAGACGCCTCTAAGTCCCCATCTAAAACAATTATATCGTTCTTGGCCAGATTCTCACATGCTCTTACAGCCATTAGTACTTCTCCAAATCTTCTAACAATATTTGCCATAAAAGATATATCAGCCCTATGAAACCCTTGCCTGATGCTAGTATCATAAGAATAAAACCTCATATTTAGCTCTTTAGGCCATTCTTGTCCAGCAATAATCTCAGTTTCATAATAAATCATATTATCCTTATTCACAGCTCTAGCAAGCAAGTAAAACTCAATCCTTTCAGCATCTATTCTCTTCTTACCGTGATATATTGTCCAAAACAGCCTTATTAACTGAAGCGAGAAATTTGAACTCTTCACAATCTCAATATTTCCTCCATCAACAAACCCAACTTTGACATCCTTCTTTCCAACTATGATCGCATTAAAATTCCTTTCATTGAACTCTACTGTTTTGTAAGTCTCATCTTCAAAATATGCTTCTTCAGACTTTCCAGATATACTTTTTAGTAATAATTCACTTGCATCATTGATTAGATTTTTTTTCATTGTAAATTTTAATTATTAATTTTGCTAAATCTATGTACAAATTTTCTCCAAAAGCTCTCTAAACTTACTTCTCCAACCAAACCTTCTCCATTCTCTCTTTGACATAATCATCTTTAACCAAGTCTTTAGTCAGCTCCTCAATTCTAATATATTTCCTTTTTACCTTTGCATAAACTCTTTTTCCTATAACAAAAGTTTCCTTATGCTTCTGTTTAAAGCTCTCTACATGCCTCTTAGATTTAACCATAGGCCCTTCATGCCTTTTATACTCTTCTAGCTCTTTAGCATAAACTATAAACCAGAACATAACATCTTTGCCCCATCTCCATTCCTTTTCAATGATTTTAAACTCATTTGAAGTAATCTTTCCAGACAAAAATTCAAACACTTTAAGTAATTTGCTTCCAACTATATCCTTCTTGCCTTTTAATGCAGTACCATTAAAAACAACCAACTTATTCCTGCCTTTTCTCTTTTCAAGCTCAGTTATATCAAACTCTTTAATCCTAAAGAACTCAACAGAAGGTTTTTCTAGAAACTCCTTACAAACTGCTTTAAACCTCTCAAATTTCTCCTTAGAAACAGATGCAGCAGCATTCCTATTTTTCTGCACAGGATCAATTAAAATTAATGGTGAAACTGTTTTAGCAGCATTTAGGTTGAACAACACATCATTTTTAGTCTTATAATACTTATTAGGGTCAATAATCTCCTTATCACCCCACTTAGCCGCATTCCTTACTAGGCGAAGAAATCCTCCATAATGTATCACTAAAATCTCAGCCACATACCCAGAAAGTCCTCTAGTATAGCTTTCTGCTCCATATACTTCAGTTGCCTTGCAGAACTGTTTAGCCAATCTTATTTCATCTGCCAGTTTCTTATACCTTTTTACCCATTTTACATGCAACAAGCTCACATCAGTTATATTCATCG